>JADMIO011011081.1_pt1 | contig 75761 bp, 71 predicted proteins | sample 8958161 | NCBI WGS metagenome assembly JADMIO01 (sample SAMN16585339, study PRJNA669376) | soil metagenome | isolation source: Crop rotation soil | place: USA: Cullars Rotation, Alabama | collected 2011
GCCGCGACTTCAAGTCACGTGAATTCCAAGCTTCGGATCCCACTGTGCTGGAAAGCGCGAACGTACACCTCGCCCACAAACAGGGACTCACAATTGTTCCCGTTATTAATAAGATAGATCTGCCGAACGCGGATGTCGCATCGGTTCACCGTCAGTTAGAAGAAATTCTGGCGATCCCGGCAGAGGAGGCGATTGAAGCCAGTGCAAAGATGGGTACGGGAATCGATGAGATTCTAGAAGCGATTGTCAAACGTATTCCGCCGCCGCGTCCCCCCGCGGACGAGACACTGCGGGCGCTGGTTTTTGATTCTGTTTTTGATGTGTATCGCGGTGTGGTTGGCTATGTGCGTGTTGTTTCCGGAACGATGGAAGCGAATCACGCCATAGCTATGATGAGCAACAACGCGCGTTACGAAATTAAGGAGGTGGGCGTGTTTACGCCGAAGATGCTTCCCCAGGCAAAGTTAAGCCCGGGAGACGTCGGTTATTTCATCGCCAACATCAAGTCAACCGCCGATATGAAGATTGGTGATACTATCACCGACCAGCGTCATCCTGCTCGTGAGCCGCTCCCGGGCTTTCAGGAAATTCACCCGATGGTGTTTAGCGGAATTTACCCGATCAACACCGGCGACTTCGAACATTTGAAGACCGCGATCGCAAAGCTGCGCCTGAACGATTCTGCATTCATCTATCAACCCGAAAGTTCTGTTGCGCTTGGATTCGGCTTTCGCTGTGGCTTTCTGGGGCTGCTTCACATGGAGATCATCCAGGAGCGGCTTCGCCGCGAGTACAACATGGATATCATCGCTACCAGTCCCAGCGTGGTGTACGAGGTGATCAACACGCGCGGAGAAAAATTGTCGATCGATAATCCCGCGCACCTGCCTAATCCGAGCACGATTCAGGAGATCCGGGAGCCAATGGTAAAGGCCTACGTGCTCTGCCCCAATGAGAACATCGGCGACATTCTACAATTAATTCTGGAAAAACGCGGTCAGATGGAGCGAACGGAATCGCTGGATACGCGCAGAGTCATGTTGCATTGCGAATTGCCACTCAACGAAATCCTGGTGGATTTTAACGATAAGATTAAGAGCATTACGCGCGGTTATGGCTCGATGGACTATGAGCATTCCGGCTATCGCGCGGCGAAATTAGTCAAACTGGATCTTCTCGTTAACGGTGAGCCGGTCGATGCGTTTTCGACAATCGTGCACAAGGACCGGGCGGAGGCGAGGGGACGCCAGTTGGCAGCCAAATTAAAAGAGGTCATCCCCCGGCAACTGTATCAGGTGGCAATCCAGGCAGCCATTGGCGGAAAAATTATCGCCCGAGAAAGCGTTTCGGCATTGCGAAAAAATGTGACCGCGAAATGCTACGGCGGCGACATTACGCGGAAACGAAAACTACTGGAGAAACAAAAGGAAGGAAAGAAACGGATGAAAAGCATCGGTAAGATTAACATCCCGCAAGAGGCTTTTATCGAGGTACTCAAAGCGCAATGAACAGGCGTGATTCGTTAAAGCGTTGCACCGTAACATCGGATTTCCGATTCAGCGATTCAACGGTTCAACGGTTCAACGCGACGAGGCGCTTCGGCATTCGGCATCCGTGCATTCTCATTTTCTAAGCCATGTTTACATCACGCCAGGTAAAACACAGTCGCTTGTTGCTGCGACACGCCCGGAAGTATCTGCGCTACAAGGACGATCAACTGAGCAACGCGGATCGAGACCAAATCACTGCGGGCATGGCCGACCTTCGCGATGCCCTGAGGCATAGAGACCGGGAACGGATTCGTTCCACGGCGGATGTGCTCGATAAAACCCTGCACAAGCTGACGCCGGTCACATGGGAGTCGCATTGGCGAGAAAACTGCGAAGTCATTTTGGTAGCCATCGTTGTAGCAGTCGGAATTCGCTCCTACTTCTTACAGCCATTCAAGATTCCAACCGGATCGATGCAGCCAACCTTGAACGGGATTATCGGTTATCCCAGCAGTGCACCGTCGCCGAATATTCTTCGTCAGATTGGCGAGTTCATCGTTCTCGGTCGTAACTATATTAACGTTGTCGCACGGGAGGACGATCAGTTGCTCGAGATTCAGCCGAAGAAAATGTTCTTTTTCTTTACTTTTTCGCAGCTGATCTGCCAGCGGCAAAAATACCTGGTCTATGCGCCGCCGGAGACGCTTAGTCATGACTTCAACGTTTTTCCAGGCCGCCTTCTTCACCGCGGCGATATCATCGCGAGGGGGGCAATTGACACGGGCGATCAGGTGTTTGTGGACAAGTTTACTTATAACTTTGTGAAGCCGCACCGGGGCGATGTTTTTGTATTTCGGACAAATCATATTCTGGGCATTCCGGACCAAAGCCAGTTTTACATCAAACGGCTGGCTGGCGTCCCTGGCGACCGTTTGAGGATCGATTCACCCTTTTTGTATGCGAACGGCAAGAAGGCGGCGGGTTATGGCTTTGCGCGAGTCATGTCAATGAAGCCGCCTTACCGGGGCTATGCGCCTGGTCGCGAATACCTGTCCAAACCTGATCGCACGTTTACGGTGCCAAAGGACGGTTACTTTGCGCTGGGTGACAACAGTTACAATAGCTACGACAGCCGCTATTGGGGAACAGTGCCTGAAGCAAACCTGGTGGGACGCGGTTTGTTGGTTTACTGGCCATTCAAACCGCACTGGGGAATGATTCGTTAGGAATGGAGCAATAGAGTGTTGGAGTGTTGGAGTGATGACCTGATTCGCATTACTTCATCGCCGCCGCAACATCCGGGCTTTACGGCTGTGACACTGGACGCCTTGTGGCGACACTCCCCGAGATTGTATCCAGTAATCGGCCTGTGTGCGGGGTACGCGGTTTTAATGGTCTTCAACCCTGTGCGGCACGCGCTCGGCGACGGCTTCCGTTGCATTCGGCGCTATAAACGCATTTGGATAACGTTTGCCCTCCTTGGAGTGGGCTATTTTCTTTTTCAGTTTGTTACTTTCACGCCAATCCGAAACTGGGCCGACCTTGACCTGAACCAGATCATCTCGTTGACGCGCTGGTATTGGCCGGGATTTGCAGACATCTGGCGCGAAACTCCGCTGCCAGCCCTCGAAGGGGTTGCAGGTGTTTTCGACAATGCCACCACGACCTATCCGCTCTCGGTCATAGCCGCTCTGTTCATGCTCGCTAACTGGCGGGGAGTTCATGGCGCTTTGCTTAGAGCATTGTGGAAACGTTACCGGTTCTGGGGGCACCTAACTTATTTGATCCTGTTGCTGAGCGCATTGGCGTCCCTATTAAAGCCAATTGTGTTCTGGCGACTGCCAGAGTGGAGTGGCTTGGTCTCCGCTGGTGGCCTCCTCCGAATCTCGGCCACAGTCGACGCAACGGCGTTCATTTTCGAATACCTTCTCGGAGTCTATATCCAGGTCTACCTGATTATTGTTTGCCTGGCCTGGATCAAGGGGGTGAGCTTCGAGGAGGGAGAACTGTTCCGATTTGCCATGCGCCGGTTCAGTTACGTCTTGGAATGGGCCGGAATCGTTGTTGCCGTAAGCATGCTGATTGTTCGATTGCCTCTTCTGCTCGCGTATTTCACCAATATTCCGGGTGTGCTCGATTATTTGCCAATTGCCAGATTGCTGATGAGCATCTTGATCATCGCATTTTGCTCGGTGCAAATCTCTCTGGCGCTTCACAACGAAAGTGTAATTGAAGGGATTCGCGCCCACTTTTTGTTCATTCGTAAAAATCCCACGCGTCTGGGGTGGTTTTTGGCAATCTGCGGCGTCCATTTTTTTTGCATTATGGTGTGCGACGCCATCGTACGCGGGGCCATCGCCGACCGCTTAGGCGCACTGTTCCTTTGGAAATTGAGTTTCGCGCTGATCAGGGGAGTAATCACTGGATGGTTGCTGGCTTCGTGGGTCTGTTTGTTTCGACAGTGTGAGGCGGGCCGGATTAGCGGCGAGAAATGGATCCAGTACTAAAAAGATCGTCCTTGAACAGAGCTACCGTGAACGCGGCGACGATTACCCGCCAAAGCAAATCGAATCTCGCTCTTGCGTTTGTGTCGCTGGGGCCCGAGCGCAAACGTGACATTACAGTCTTCTATGCGTTTTGCCGAACGATTGACGACATTGCTGATTCTTCAGAACTAAACGTCGTGGAAAAGGGAGTGCGTCTGGCGAAATGGCGCCAGATGCTTCACTCCATGATTCCTGATGAGCCGGTCCTCGCTCGTGATGTAAGAGAGTTGATCGCGAAGTACTCGCTCCCAACGACGATGCTCGAGGAAATCATCGCTGGCGTCGAAATGGATCTGAACAAACTCCGTTATTCCACTTTTGATGAGCTACGCATCTATTGCTATCGAGTTGCCAGCGCCGTGGGTCTTGTAAGCATTGAAATATTTGGCTATCGCAATCAGCGCTGTAAAGAATATGCGATCGAGCTCGGGATGGCATTGCAGGCCACGAACATCATTCGTGATGTCGGGAAGGATATTCAGAATGGCCGGATCTATTTACCGCAGGAGGATCTGACGCGATTCAATTATTCTGAGAACGAGCTGATGCATCGGATTTACAACGAGCGTTTCGTTCAACTGATGGAATTCCAGGCACAGCGCGCGCACCAATTTTTCGCTAACGCCGCCGCGATCTTACCTGAAGAAGACCGGAAGAGCATGACCCCTGCGGAAATCATGGGTTCGGTGTACCGGGGCTTGCTGCGTCGAATTGAACTGGACAAATTTCGAGTCTTCGAAAAAGATTATCATCTAAGCAAAATCGAGAAAACAAGTCGGATTGCTGCGCAACTGTTCAAATCTTTTTTTTGAATGCGTCGCAGCGGACATCCGTCTGACTTCGCGATTACGAAACTACGAAACATGAAAGCAAATTCACTGAAAGTTGTCGCGGCAGTTACAATGGGGCTGTTTGTGATGGGCACTACTTTGTATGCGCAAAGAGACGCGGTTGATACCCGAACCACTCATCCAGTCATGACTGGAGAGCCGATCACAAAGGCAGATGCCGATAAAAAATACCCGCCGAAGAACGGACACTATCCGCCCGGGAATAGAAATCCGCATTACCCGTCAGGGGTCGTATCGAGCCCATACCCGCCTTATCAGCAGTATGACTGCTCGAAAATTGCACACGGCGGCTTGGTCCTAGACATACGGGCGAAGAAAGTATTCGTATATCCCTAAAATTGGTTTGAGCGGATAATCTGCTCAGGTTCCCGCAACATCCGGCGATTGGGGCGGTTTAAATGGGCGACGGATTTGTATTATGAAAAGGGGACTTCTTTTAGCTACGACTGGGTTTGCGTTGACTGTTTGTGGCCTCACGTCGTGCGACACGCCTGTTGGCGCGGGTGCGGCATACGGCGCTGCTACTGGCGCGATCATCGGCGGAGCGGCAACCGGTCATGTTCGCGCGGCATCAATCGGCGCAGCAGCGGGAGCCGCTGCTGGCGCCTTAACCGGCGCCATCATTCAGGAGAATCAAGCGGCCCGTTACGGGCCGCCGCCTCCGGGCGGTTTCCCATACGCGCGGTGGGCTGGGACACCAGGTTTTTATTACAGTCCTTACACAGGGCGCGTCTATAATCTGCGACGAGTGCCGCCCGGTGGGCTAACTCGCGACTTCGATACTGGCCAGCTGTTCCGTAAACCGTAAGCGATTTGCGGGACACAATCAGCGCGCTTGCTTCCGAAGCGCATCCACCTGCGCGCGGACTTCATCACTCATTTTTAACAGCTCCGGCCAGGGACGATGGTGGTTTTCGCCTGGTAGTTTGCGCGTCGCGTCGAACCCCATGTGGGTGCCGATATTCTGCTCGCTTGGCGCGTGGTCAAGTGAATCGCTTGGATTTTTGATGATCGTGGTGTCGCGAGCAGGATCGGTGTTCGCGCAGAGTCTGAAGAGCACTTCGTTCGTATTGTGAACATCACAATCCTCATCTACGGCCACAATGTACTTGCTAAACATCATCTGCCCCATCCCCCACAAACCGTGCATTACTTTGAAAGCCTGGTACGGATATTGTTTCCGAATGCTCACGAAGACGAGATTGTGAAAAACGCCTTCCGGCGGCAGTGTCATGTCCACAATCTCCGGGAAATTCATTTTGAACACCGGCAGCAAAATGCGCACGCTTGTGTCTCCGATGTAATAATCCTCCATCGGCGGGACGCCGACGATCGTTGTTGGATAAACAGCATCACGCCGGTGAGTGATTGCTGTTAAATGGAATATCGGGTAATCCTCTACGGCAGTGTAGTAGCCGGTGTGATCACCGAATGGTCCCTCGGGTCGCAATTCACCCGGTTGCACGTAGCCTTCAAGAACGAAATCGACGTCTGCTGGAACCTCAAGATCGATCGTCTTGCAGCGGACCAGCTCGATTGATTTCCTTCGAAGAAACCCGGCGAAAAGCAACTCGTCCAGTCCGTCTGGCAACGGTGCAGTTGCGGCAAACGTATAGACAGGGTCGCCGCCCAATGTTACTGCGACTGGCATGCGTTCCCCCCGTTCGTAATACCGTTTGCCATGGCGGGCCCCGACTTTGTGAAGCTGCCAATGCATCCCGGTGGTCTTGCCATCATAAATCTGCATGCGGTAGATGCCGACGTTGCGCGCCCCGGTCTCGGGATCCCGGGTATGCACATTCGGAAGCGTGATGAATCGCCCTCCGTCCTTGGGCCAGCATTTGAGAATTGGCAGATGGTTTAGGGAAAATTCGTCGCCGCTTTCGATGCGATGAACAACTTCCTGGCATGGCCCGTCATGCACCGATTTCGGACGCGCATGCAGGAGATGAATTCCCTGCTTAAGCAAGTTCCAGCCTTCGCGCAGATCGGTAGGCGGTTTTGCTTTCAGAATAAGCTGAATCTCCCGTGTCACGTCTTCGATATCCGAAACCTGCAGCGCGAGTGCCATGCGACGGTGCGATCCCATCGTGTTAATGGCGACCGGAATTGCCATTTTTTGCCCATCGAGGACAGGCTGTTCGAACAAAAGAGCTTTTCCACCGTGGGGTGATTTCATTTCGCGATCAGCCCATTCGGCAATCAACAGATTGGTATCGACGGGAACTCGAATGCGTTTCAGTTCCCCCGCTTTTTCGAGCGCGTCGAGGAAACCGCGGAATGATCGATATGCCATTGCTAAAGCGTCAAGCTACACTGATTGGCTCCGTGACGGAATGCGAGGCGAAATCCTTACGCGTCACAGCGGCGGAGGCGCGGGTAGATGACGAAAGTAAACCACTCTGCCATCAGCGAAAGTCACCCCTTTGGACGGATAAGGAAACTTTGGAGGGATGTATGACCAATCGAACGGCCCATAATAATAAGGCCCACCATAACTGGGAGGCGTTGCATAACGCAGATACACCCATGTCTCAGTAGGACGGCCACGGCCAAAGCCAGGAATTTTCTGCTCGGGCGTGCCCCATGCGAGCCAGACCGCATCCATGGTCATGCCGAGTCGAATGCGTCCCTGACTTACCAATGCCTGGTCGCGGGCCGAGAGACCCTGGTAAATGTCCGGATGCTGCGAGATCCGGGTTCCGGGCGTTCCGCAACTCGTGAAAAGTAGCGCGGTTGCCAATCCGAATACCAGCGTGATGCGTTTCAGTTCACGCGCTTCTTTAAACGCATGGATAAGGTTTTGAAAAATGAGATAAGCCATTAGTTAGGCAATCGCGAGATTGCTTTGCGCTTCCAGTGAATTCCCTGATTCAACTTCGTCTAGTTCGATGCCAGGTATTGGAACGACATTACCCTGCCGCTCACGAAAGTTACCACTTTGCCTGGATAAGGAATACTTGGCGGGATGTACGACCAGTAGAATGGGTCGTAAAAGGGACTGCCGAAAAACACGAACGTCCGGCCGCCGTGGTGATGCATACTTCCGCCTGCCACGTTCACGCCGGCATGCCCGCCTGCCGTGCCGATTCGGGTATATCCGAGGCTGTAGCCCGGTCCGGAATCGTTAGCAGCCCAGGGACCCCAGGGCCCGGCTCCATAGTACGGATTATAGGGGTAGGTAGCATAATAGATATAAATCCATGTCTCAGTTGGCGTGCCTGCCATACTGCCCACGATTTTTTGATCCGGCGAACCCCACGCCAGCCATACCGCGCTTCGTGACATGCCTGAACGGATTTGACCCTGAGTCACAAGAGCCTGGTCTCGGGATGAAAGGCTTTGATAAAGCTCGGGGTGGTCTGAAATCCGAGTCTGAGGCGTTGAACAAGCGGTGACAATCGAGGTCAGGGCCGCGATGGCCAGCATCGATGCGCCACGAGGGAATCGATGCGTCATAAGGCGAGGAAATTTTAGCGCCTCAAAATCGCGAGTCAACCGTCCGGCTTCTTGATTCAGCGTTTGTATGTCGGTAACGTGCGCGTGCATGCAAGATCGTTACGGTCACCGAATTTCTTACTTGCGCGTATCCATCACCGATCGTTGCAACGAACGTTGCACGTATTGTATGCCGCACGAGCTGCAGGAATGGCTGCCGCGCGAGGAGATTCTCACGTTCGAAGAAACCCTGCGCATTGTCGGCATTGCAGCTGAGTTGGGTGTTTCCAAGGTGCGAATCACCGGTGGCGAGCCGTTGACGCGGCGGGACGTAGTCGGCTTCATCAAGCGAATCCCTGAAATATCAGGGATTACAAGTATCGGCCTCTCTACCAATGGGACATTACTCGCCCGCGAAATTACTCCCGGACAATCAATGGCGCACTCGGTACGTGCAGCCGGTGTCGAGTCCGTGAACATCTCTCTCGATACATTGGACCCGGTAGTCTATCGCCATATTACGGGACGCGATTTCCACGGACAGGTCCTGCTTGGAATCGACGCAGCGATTGCGGCCGGTTTTAAGCAGATCAAACTGAACGCAGTTCTCATGCGGGGCCGCAATGAGGAGCAGTTAATTCCCCTTGTAGAATTTGCGGCCGAGCGTGATTTGATTCTTCGATTCATCGAGTTGATGCCGGTGAGCACCACGGAGGTGCTCGACGATAAAAACTTCGTGCCGATTAACGAGGCAAAGAGGAAAATCGAATCCCACTATGGCCGTTTGATTCCTGAGGTTGAGTTTAGGACGAATGGCCCGGCCAGTTACTACCAAATTCCCGGACGGCAGCAGCGTATCGGCTTCATCGGAGCGATGACCAATCTTCACTTCTGTGAAAACTGCAACAAACTTCGACTCACGTGTGACGGAAAAGTGCGTCCATGCCTGGGGAACTATCTGGAATTCGATATCATGAAACCATTGCGTGCCGGAGCGAGTGATCAACAACTGAAGGAATTTCTGCTGGACGTTGTGGATCGAAAACCAGAGCGACACGATTTCCGCCAGAATTACCAACCCAACCGCAGGATGATAGCCATTGGCGGCTAGCGTGAAACGCCTTACGCATGTCGGCAGGGATGGTCGTGCGCAAATGGTCGATGTGTCCGCGAAGCCAATGATTCGAAGGAAAGCTGTGGCCACTGGAAGCATCCGGCTTCAACCCGAAACCATTGAATTGATTACCAGGGACCAAATCGCCAAGGGAAACGTGTTAGCCACTGCACGAATCGCGGGCATCCAGGCCGCGAAACAGACTGCGCAACTGGTTCCACTTTGTCACACTTTGCCACTTGGAGACGTCCGGATCGATATTGATACATCTGATGGACAGGCGGTGGTGAGATGTACAGCGCAAACCGTCGCCCAGACCGGTGTGGAAATGGAGGCGCTGGTTGGGGTAACCGGTGCCTTGCTCGCGATTTACGACATGTGCAAAGCTGTCGACAAGCAGATGGAAATTTCAGAAGTGCGCTTAGTTAAGAAGACGAAACGCGCGATCAACGCGATTGCCAACCGCGGAAGTAAGAAGGGCCGGTAGCGTAAATTCCACAGCAAATGCAAATCCAGGTTGGCATCATCACAATTTCGGATCGCGCCAGTGCCGGTGATTACGAGGATCTTGGCGGCCCGGCGGTGCGAGAAGCAGCGTTAAACATGGGGTGGCAAGTGATAGCGGAAGCAATTATTCCCGATGATACGGCCCGGATTCAGGACACCATCCGTTCCTTTTCGGAGCAAGGTTGCGGCTTGATCCTGACCACAGGCGGTACCGGTATTGGCCCGAGGGACGTTACACCGGAGGCAATTCGTGAAATTATGCGTGTCGAATTACCCGGTTTTGGTGAAGTGATGCGCGCTGAATCCATGAAGATTACGCCCAATTCAATTTTATCGCGCAGTTTAGCGGCGGTCGTCGATCTTTCGCTTGTGATTGCGCTTCCCGGAAAGCCAAGCGGCGCGATGGAATGTCTTGGGTTTGTGAAAGGCGCCATCCCGCATGCGGTTGCCGTTGCGCAACGCAAACCGACTTCGTGCTGACGTTTCAGTCAGGCCAGGTCAGTAGTCGCATCAATTGCGTGCCATAATCAGTAAGATGTGCATTCGCGCCCTGACTGCCAACGATATTGCGCGTCAGCAGCGAATAGTTTGCCGTACTTTTTTTGACATAGCTGAGCACGGGTTGGGTCACGCTTTGATCGCTTGGTTCTATGCGAAGCGGCACACCGGACTGTGCGAATGAAACCTCCCACGACGATTTCTCGTTTCGGCCTCCTGTATCGCGCATCCAGGAGTAAAGCTTCAGCAAATCGAAGTGGCGATTCCTGGGAATGGTCACTTTGTAAAACGTTTGTTCGCGGCGGAGGAACTCGGGAATTGTCAGGGATGGATCTTTTTGTAAGGCCAGATATAGCCGTGCGATGTCGAGCCCTGCGAGGTTCATGCCATTGTAAATGCCATTGTGATTGGGATCGTTCCTGAAGAATGCGTTGTACCATGACTCAAATTCGTGACTGAGCATGAGGTTCAATTCCAAGTGCAAATGGGCGCGCTCCCTGTTTATTCCGGTTCCAGTGTAACCCATGACAGCGATGTTCTGACCACGGTTCACGCTCTCGCCGGGTTCTACGGCGATCGAACTCAAGTGTGCATATAAGCTGTAATAGTCTGAGTCGCCCCAGCGGTGCTCAATCACGATGTATTTTCCATAGTTTGAGTAGCCGGGGACGGGGTTCACGTGCACCACTTTGCCAGCAGCAATCGCGCGCACCTCGTCGAGTGGCTCACCGTGTGCGTCGCGATGTACGGGACGGATATCCATTCCTTCATGAAAGCGGGTGTAAACGAGGCCGCCTGGTGTGTCGATTGGGTCGCGCACAAATCCGTACTGCCCACCCTCCCAGGGAGTTGATTTCACGCCTTTAAAGTTGCGCTCAATGTGTTGGTAGAATGCGGCACCGCCGCCCGAAAACAAGGCATCGTTGTCTGTTGGCAGCACGAGATTGAGATTCTGACTCTCACTCATCGTCGACGTGTGCATCAGGGCGGACACAAGAAGAGTTAACGCCAATAAACGATTCATCTGCATGCCAGATACGGGCAGCTGCAAGCAAGCTACCGCTTCCGTTCTCCGATGGTGGGCCACTGCCTTTTCATCATCTCAATATCTGCTGAGCTTAGACCGGAAGGGATGTAGATTTTTCCATCAGAAACGCGCTTGTCGATTTCCAACTCAGTAATCGGTCGGCCATTGACGAACACGAAAAGAAAGGTGCCTCGACGCTCAACGCTCAAAGTATCAAGCACGACTCGCCCGTGCTCGTCGAGTTGAAACAGCGCCCCATACGTTCCGTTTGGAGCGGGATAAGGTGAAAACGCCACGACGTCACGCTCTGATATCCATGGGAGCTTCTCGATTGCCACAGTTTTTCCCGAAACCTGGCCGCGAACCGATGTCGCGAATACCTCCGTATCTCGAGGGTTTGCTTGTGCGTGCACTCGGAACGTGCAATGTCGTTCCTTTGCCGCGCTTCCAGCTGCGGCCACAACTAGACAAAACGCGAATGCACACAGAGTTTTCATGCCGATTGGATAAAGGGTTTGACAGGTTTTTTGCAACCCCGAAAACTTTCAGGTCTGTTTAATCGGCTCATGAAGCGACAAGGAGTTCTGTATGTTCTGACTTTTCTTGTGGTCGGGAGCATGTTTGCCCAAGAAACGCTGCCTACCGCCACGCCGGCCCGCAGACGTGGCTGGTTGAGTCGGATGCTGCATCCGTTTTCTCCGGACTCTGTTCCCCAATACAAAGACGCCAGGCTTCGCGGCCTTACGGTTGATCTGCAAATTACGCCACAGACCGTTAAGCTATCTGAAGTGCGGCAACTCGGCATCAAATTGACGCTGGCGAATATCTCAAAGCGCCCTGCGACGCTCGATTTTCCTACGAACCAGCGAATTGAAGTTTACCTTAAAAGTTCCGAAGGAAACATCCTCACAAGATGGTCCGACAATCATGCCATCACAGAAAAACCGGCTACGATTTTGATTAACCCGCAGGAACGGATCGAGTACAACGAAACAATCGCAACGCGCGACCTCACGCCGAACAAGGTCTTCACTGCGGAGGTATTTTTCCCCCAGTATCCGGAGTTGCGCGTTCGTCAAAAATTCCTTGCCGTACCTTAAACGGCTCCGATCCCTGACCGCCGCCAGATATCGAGGCTATGCCGAACGACCAGCCATCGACCGTCAGTTATCGGCTTTTTTCCGACTACCATACGCATCCCCAGGGACATCGCGTGCGAAAATACACGGCAGCGTTGCTCCAGCCGTGGGTGGATTTCGCCAGCAGCATTCGTTTAACCGACATCGCGTTTACCGACCATGATCGTTATCGCACCGGAGTCGACTTTGATGAAATCGATCGTTTGAGGGACAGAAATCCTCATTTGAGAATCCGCACCGGGATCGAGCTCGACAATGACCCGGTTCACTCCAAAGATGGCCGGAAATGGGTTGAGAAGCATTGGGACAAACTCGATTTCGTTCTAGGCTCGGTCCACTTCCTGAGTCGAGCCGATCAAATGTTCGACAGTGTGCCCGATGGTGCGGAGCAATTCGAAGATCAAGATATCGACGCAGTTTATGCCGATTATTTTCGTCGCGTCCGCGAGATGGCTGCAACAGGGTTAGTCGATTGCCTTGCTCACCTTGACCTCGTTAAGATTCATGGTCATCGGCCATGTTCGGAGATAGGCCAGATTGTCGATGAAACGCTCACCTTTATCGAAACGCGCGATCTGGCAATCGAGCTTTCCACCGCGGGATGGCGTAAGCCGGTTAACGAACTTTATCCCAGCGATCGAATTATTGAACTGGCGATAAAAAAAGGCATCCCCTTCACGACTGCTTCGGACGCACACTCGCATGTACAACTTGGCGAAAATTATCCAAAGCTTGCGCAAAAAATGGAGGCTTTTGGTATTCGTCAGGTCAGCGTTTTCGAAAAACATCGACGCACCATGCGTGACGTTTGTGTCGAAATTCTATAGCTGGAGATCAAGCTGAGACCGGCTCTGGTCGCTGGTTTGTTCGGTTCCCGAGGGCAGGACGAGCTCGAAGTGTAAACGTTGAGCCAGACGCTGGCAGGTTTCGGGCGCGAAACCTTCAAAGTGATTACCTGCGAATGCCCATACATTTCGCACTTCGGAAAGATGCCGCTCAATCTTCAGCGACCAGCTTTCAAGCGCGGCCTCCCTTTTCCACTGTAACTTCTTGTAGCGATGGAGATGTCCACCGTCCCGGTCGTATTTGGTTGAGTAGTCGCCGAGCAAGCGCAGATACAAAAAATCCGCTGTGCGCGGTAAAAACTCGAACGGCGCGAGGTTTCGTTCGTTGAGTGGTGTAGTGTCCGCCCAGACCCAGCAAACACGATGTTTTTGCAAAAGCCGGATGAACTGTGGCCGGTGCCATCCGGGATCACGGAATTCAATGGCGAAACGGAAATCTGTTGGCAGCTGACCCACAAAATTCCGCAACGCCAGCTTGCCTTCCTTTGGGGTAAAAGAAGGTGGAAGCTGAACCAAGACTACTCCGAGTTTCGGTCCAAGAGGTTCAATGGCATGGAGGAACGAGTTTAACTCGACAGAGCAGTCGCGGAGCCGGGACGCGTGAGTGATCTGGCGAGGAAGTTTACACGCGAATCTGAAGTCCGCAGGAGTCATCTGGACCCAACGCAGAACGCTGTTTTCCGGGGGAACGGCATGAAAAGTTGAATCTAGTTCAACGGCCCGGAAATAGTTGGCGTAAAACTCCAACCAATGATTTGCCGGCATATCCGACGGATAGAAAACGTCCTGCCAGTCTTCAAAGCTCCAAGCGCATGTGCCGATCCGTACCTTCTGCTGTCCAGTCAGATTCAAAACAAGGCTGCAACCCTACCCAGTCTTCTCTCCTTGGAAAAGGGTTCAGTTCGGGAAATCTCGCGGATGTTTCACAGGCAGGTTAAGCCGTCCGAAACTTGACTGGGCGCGTAACTCAACTACCCTGCCACACCCATGCAAATTGCTATTCGTGTGCTTCTGGTTTTCTCGGTCACGGCGTTTCTTTTGCCCGAATCCAGTAAAGCCTCTGTAGTGTTTAAACCCGGCAAAAAGGCGGAGTATACTGGTCCGGGTGGGGAAGAAGAATTGACCGGCGATGCTGTCGACCTGTTCCAGATTGGCCAGGCTGCCGAAAACGACGGTAATTCCAAGCGCGCCGTGAGAGCTTATAAAAGCCTCGTCAAACGTCATCCTAAAGACAAGCTTGCTTCGGAAGCGCTTTATCGCGCTGCCAAACTCGAGGAACAACAGCATAACCTTTTTGGCGCTGCCGATTTGTTTGCGCAGCTGGTCGAAAGGTATCCCAGTAGTCCGCATTTTGAGGAGGCAATTGAAGCGCAGTTCCGAATTGGCGAGATTTATCTCAACGGCAAAAAAGTGAAGTTTCTCGGGATGCCCATAGCATCCGCGCTGGATCGCGCTGTGACGATTTTCGCCAACGTCGTACGCACAGCTCCGTACGGAAAATACACAGCCCGGGCTCAGTTCGATATTGGTCTCGCGCGCGAGAAACAAGGCGCCAACGACGCGGCGATTCAGGCATATCAAGCGGTGGTGGACAAGTTCCCCAACGAGCCTGTCGCAGTGGATGCGCAATACCAAATCGGCTACATCTGGTTTACCGCGGCACAACTAGGCACAAAAGACGCGGCTGCAGCAGCGAACGCTAAAACTGCGTTTGAAGATTTCCTGTTTCATTATCCGAAAAGCGAGAAGGCAGCCCAGGCTCGCGCCAACCTCGAGATTCTCGACCACAAACAAACGACTAACTCTTACAAAGTCGCCAAATTTTACGATAAGCAAAAATATTATCGTGCCGCAGTCATTTATTATAATGAAGTGATTCGCCAGCAGCCCGGTTCTCAGGAAAGTAACGAAGCTAAGAAGCGGATTGATCAGCTGCGCGCAAAATTTGGGGACGCCGCCCTTCAGCCGGCGCTTCCCGAAGGACACGTCAGTAAGAAAAAACCGGACGCGCACGGCACGCGCACGGCGGAGAGCGCCGAGTCGGCCAAACCGGGGCCAGCCAACAATGAAGCGCCGTTGCCCGCATCTGACACAGATAGTTCTTTACCGCCACCTGCTTCGCTTGCGCCAGATACGACCACTGCGCCTGACCCCTTGCTGGTTCCCCCAGGTACTGGGACAAGCTCGAGTACCTTGCCGAGCTCTGACCCAGCGGCTTCTCCCGAAGCGTCCGCCTCACCGGCGCCTTGAAAGCCTTACTTGCCACCCTGTTCTGCTTTGCCCTGGGTGGCTGCCTTGGCTACCACATCGGGCCGGTAAAGCCTTATTATTTGCGCGATGTTCATACCATTGCGGTACCAACTTTTAAAAATCGTACTCTGGTTCCTCGAGTTGACGTGTTGGTTACTGATACTGTAATCAAACAACTGCAGCAGGACGGAACCTATCAAATCACGAATGCGGACAAAGCTGACGCTACTTTAACGGGAGAAATAGAGCGTATCACCCGGGCGCCGGCGCGTTCGGTGCGTGGTAACGTGCTGGCAACGACAGAATTTACCCTCTGGTTAGTGGTAAAATACTCGCTGACTGGACGGGACGGGCAACAACTGGTACCGCCTAATGACGTGCTGGGCACAACCACCTTCTTTGTAAGCAGCGACGTGACTAGTGATGAGCGTCAGGCTTTACCTCTTGCAACCGAGGATCTCGCCAGCCGATTGGTTACGCAAATCAGCGAGGGCTGGTGATGAGTAAATGAAAGGTGAAGAAAAGCTTTGGACCATCCTCAACGACAAACTCGATACTCTGCGCGCCACCAACAATCTGCCCCAGGCGATTCGTGTTGCCGAAACTGCCCTCGAAATTGCCAAGCGTGCCTTCGGCGCAACGGATCTTGCTCTCGCGACCAGTTTTGAGAAGTTAGGTCAACTTCTCGATCAAAAGGGCGACCGCGCGGCAGCCAAAGGATATCTGCTTAAAGCGCACGCCATCCTGGAAAAGGTAACGCCGCCGGATCCGCGTGCCAGCTATCGCTCAGCGAGACGGCTTGCGTTTCTTTGTGATAGTCTCGGCCAGTCTGAAGAAGCCATTAATTTCTATCAGAAAGCAATCGCCGCCGGAACCGAACTGGAAGATATTCATCATTCGGATCTTGGTACCATGTTAAACAATGTTGCCCTGATCCTGCGCAAATCAGGGCGTCAAAAAGCGGCTGAACCGTGCTACCTGCGCGCGTTACAGATCTACGAGAAACAACTTGGACCTGACCATCCCGATGTCGCCTCAGTACTGAATAATCTGGCGGTGTTCTATACCAATGAACGCCGATTCACTGAAGCTGAGAACATACATCTTCGCGCGCTAGGGATTCGAGAGAATTTAAACCCTCCTCCACTCGCAGACATCGCTCAGTCAAAGTGCAATCTGGCGGTAGTCTATCATTCGCGAGGAGACTACCCCAAAGCAGCTGAGCTTTATCAGGCTTCGCTAAAGATTTGGGAACAAGTTAAAGATAAACCCCTGAAGGATTACGAGATTGTTGTTTCCAATTATGCGGACCTTTTGCGCTCCCTTGGACAGGTACGCAAAGCTCACCAGTTGGAGGTCCGTGCCAGAAAAAAACGGACGACGTAGCTCTCTGCTTTCCTGTATTGTATCCGGTTTGGCCTTGCAGGTCCCAAATAGGCGCGCATTGTACCGCCCACTCGTTTAGCTCGCGTGGCGGAATTGGCAGACGCGTACGGCTCAGGACCGTATGGGGAAACCCGTGGAGGTTCGAGTCCTCTCGCGAGCAGTGATATCCCTCTCGTTAAGAGCAAAGCTATTGCAGAAGCATGCGTCCCAATTTCGGACGTTTCGGATTACTTCCGACCCGACGTTTTGCGGCGCGCAGCCCAGCGAGCTTTCATCAATTGCGAGAGTCTTCTTCGCCCAGCAGCAGTAAGTCCACCTTTCTTCGCTGAAGCGGGGGCTTTTGTTCCACCTGACTTTCGTCTCGCCGCCCAGCGAGCCTTCATCAGCTCGGATAGCCTTTTTCGTCCAGCAGGTGTTAGTGCGCCTTTTTTCTTGGTAGGAGCTGACTTGGCCGCTCCCGATCCTCCCTTTAGTCTGGCCCAACGCGCTCTGGCGGCTGCGGAAAGCTTTGCGCGGGTTGACGGTGAGAAATAGCGCCCGGCTTGAGTGGAGCCTGTTATTGCCGGTCTCGAAGCAGGAGCACCGGCCAAGATTGAGGAAAGACGTTTTTCAAGGTCATCAATTTGCCGGCGTATTGACACCGCCTCTTCTAAAGCTTTAACAGATATATCCATCCTTGTGACATAGACGGGGTTTGCAGCGTCCGCAATCCTTTTTTATAACAAACTTTGTGGCTAACATTTCTGATACTGCCTTCAGGTACTCAGTTACATCCGTATGGTAAACAAGAACTCAGTATCTTAACTCGCGATCCAACATTTATTGTTCTTGCATGACAAAGCCGAGCACTTCAACTGAACCGGCACGGATGCGACAAATGTTTGGTGGCATCTCCCGGCGGTACGATCTGGCGAATCATACACTTAGCTGTGGAATCGATTTGTATTGGCGCGAGCGCGCCTCCAACATCGTCGCCGCGTGGCGTCCGGCAAAAATCGTTGATCTCGCAACTGGCACAGGAGATCTGGCACTGGCGCTGCAGAAGAAACTGCCGGATGCCGAAATCACCGGCATCGATTTTCTGCCCGAAATGTTGGAGTTGGCCCAGCGAAAAGGTGTGCGTCGAACAATCCTTGCTGATGCGATGAACCTGCCATTTCCAGCCGGTTCATTCGATTGCGTTACGATCTCATTCGGCTTACGTAACATGCAGGATTGTGCACGCGCGCTTGCTGAGATGTCACGCGTCCTTCGGACAGGTGGCCATTTGCTGGTGCTTGAGTTTTCTCTGCCGAGAACCGCCCTGATCCGGGCAATCTATCGGTTCTATTTGCATCACTGTGTGCCGCTGCTGGGGTCTCTTCTGACTAAAAAGAAGAGCGCCTACGATTATTTAGGTGAGTCTATCGAGAAGTTTCCCAGTGGGAATGCGATGACCACGTTGATGAACGCTAGCGGCTTTAAGGACGCGCTTCATCAGCCATTGAGTTGCGGCATCGCGACAATCTACACCGCTGAGAGTTTGTGAGGGCACGGTTTGCCGGCGAAGTCACGGTGTAAGGCTCGGCACTGGACTCGGCGTTGCCGCTGGTTGCGCAATAAGAGGCAACCTCAACGTATTCAGATCTGAATTGCTAATCGTAAATGTGCCATCGCGACCCTCCACATGCGCGCACCAGGTTCCGTCGTTAGCTGCCGCACCAACAATTAACTTATGTGCAATCTTGTCATCAGGCGAAGTTGTGAACTCAATACTGAGTTGTGGCTTTTGGAAGCCATCCTGAGGCTTCGTGGTTCCAAGCCAGCGTGTTGCATGCAGGCTCGACAATGTGTTGAGCAGTGATTGCACATTTGCCTCATTAATCTGGCCGCTGCCTTTGAGCCACCGCCACTGGTTGTTTTCGCCGCGTTGAAGCGACAATTCTTTGTCTGTTGTTATGCTGAGCCGATGGATTTGCTCGGGCTTAAAGCTGAAGATCGATAACGCCTGCCATTGCAAAGAATCGGCTGGGATCTGGTCCAGCATACTTCGACGGACAGCTACGACAAACGGTTCGTCTGTGAGCCTCGCATACACGTTCCCTCCTTCTTCCCCGCCAAAGGCGAGCGTAGCGAACGGTTCCTCACCGGCCTTCGTTTCGGCAGTGTTCTCGGAAGCAAACGAACTGAAGGTTATTTGCATAAGTGGCTTATCCAGTCCGTATTTGGGCAGATTCGAAGCGACGTCTTCCACAAACCTCGTTACCCGCTCATTTTGCAATGTCTCAATCAGGCGACGCACCGCGCGCGAATCTGCCGGAGCGTTGTTGCGGCTGGCGATGACCCAGTTTGCGTCTTTTCGCGCCAGCACGGTCTTACCTTTCCCTGGAACGTCGATGGTGATTCGATCAAGAACGTTTGTGTCGATTCGGACCAGATGATAGTCCCGCAAATCGGCCGGTTTGATATTTAGAATTTCTTCAATCTTTTTTGGCAAAGTGTAGACCGCTCTACGGGGAGCAAATCGGACGTACACCTGATCCTTTTCCTTTTCAGGAGCGCTGCCGATTTGCAGCATCTGCCCCTTGTCATCCTGACCGAAGACTTTGATCGAGTCTGCGATTTCAACCTTTTGATCCTTGTTTTGGTCCTGGCTGAATAATGTGATCGCTCCGCGGGGTTCCGCCAAGCCATAAGGTCGCAGGTCGCCATGATCGTCGGCCACAAACTGTTGAATGCGCGCTGTGGTTACTTGTGCAATCAGGTCGCCGACTTTCTCGTCGTCTCCGCGAGCGCGAAGCGGTTTGATGATGTCCCAGTGATCCCCTTTCTTCTCCAATTCCATTTCGCCCGCAGGCGTCTTTAACGCAATGCGGCGCACCTGAGCGGTGGTCAGATCGGTTAATTTTTTGTCGCGAAATTCCTCCGCTTTTTTATCGATATCTTTCTTAACGGATTGTTTCGCCAGAAACGTTTCCTTGGAGTTGTCAAAACGAACATACATTCGGCCTTCCAACGCAGCGTCTTTCCCAAATAAGATCTCAGGTGGTCTATCAGAGCCTAAAAGCTTAAGCTTAAGCTTCGGCCGGTTCAGGCCGTATTCATTTAGCCTGGCCTTATCCGCCTCAATATCTTTCGCCGGGATTGTTGCCTCCTTTTGCCAGGTCTCCAGGTCGGATAACAAATTCTCGACCAAACCCGCGTCGGCCTGGTCCTTGATAGGCGTTTCAAGGCGCCACTTGTTATCGCGGCGCCGGATCTCTATCTTTTCATCACCGTTTTGAATGATGATGCCGTCAATTTTGCTACGGTCGAAATTGACGACGTTTTGAGCCTGACGCGCAGCCTCTTCGGTGCTGGGACGTTTCATCTCGAAAAAACGGAGGTACGCGAATACAGCCAGGACCACGACTGCGAGAATTAAGGTAGTTCTCCAATTCATGAGTAGACAGAGTCAACGGAAGCTTTCGGCATCGTCGGAATCGTGAGACAAGCTCCGGGCCATTTCCAAACGACAGATGTTATGGCGATGCTGCGGGCACATTCGGTGTGTTAGACTCGCCGTTGCCACCAAACAATGGCTCCAATTACGGCCGGAATTAAAGGGATAAAAATTAAAATGATCCACCGGAGATGGGACAGAGCGTTTTGATCGAGACTGAAAGTAAGTGGCTTTGAAACCTTTGGTGCGATGCCGATGAGCCGTTCGCGACTTAACAGCCAGTTGATGCTGCCGGAAATAAAATCGAGACCCTGCTGATCTTGTGAGATCGCGTTGTCCTGAACAAAGGTCGAGTTGCTAACGACTACCATGCGCGACGAGTTAACCTGAACGCGCTCATCGGCGCTGCCACCTTTCTCGATGGAAGCCGCTATTGTTAAGGGCGTGTTGGCCTGTTGCTTGGCATCCGTCTGCAGTTTTGCCTGGTCGTCCGTGTTATAATCACTTTCGGCAAAATAACCGTTTTCCGCCTGGATCAGGGCTTGAAGATGGATATTGGCAGCTCGGACCCGATCGGGTCCGAGCGTAAGTGAAGATGTGCCACCCAGGAAAAGCGCCCGTACGTCGGCTAACCGCTTTGTGATTGGACTGTCCCCCAGAAAGTGAGCTTGCACATCTCTCGTTAACGCCAACTCCTGAATGCCAGTTCGGAGAAAAACCATGAGTCTGTCGTCATTGGCTCTAACGCCCAGTTCGTTGACGAACCCTGTAAGTTTGGGCGTTTTCGCGGCTGGATCCAGGAGAAGCAAAATGCGCCCCTGTTTATCCCAGAAAATGCGAAGCGCTTTCATTTCACGATCCGAAAAATCGTACTGTGGTCCGACGATCATGATGGTTTTCACATCTTCGGGAACCGTATCCAGGTCGAGGAGGTTCAGCTCTTTGAACTGGATGTTCTCGTTTTCAATGAATGTTTTCAGAATGGAGATCGCGCTGTTTTCAGTAAGAGGTGGTTCCTTGTGACCGAGAACGTATCCAACAATCTTCTTTTTCCCTTCCACAAGGTCGATCATTGCGCTGGTGATAGCCTGTTCACCTTTGAATGCAGCCACCCGGGGGGCTTCCCCCAAAGCCATTCCGCCTTGGTCGATCTCGGCCATCTCAGAGGCTTTAACCGTCTTATTTCGGCCCTCGTAATCGAGGATCAGGAGAGGCTCGTCGGTAACGACTTTGTATTTGTCGAACACCTCCTTTGCGCGGGAAAGATTACGTTCGGGATCAATGTGTTCGACGTCGATCTTCCCATTGCCAGCATACTGGTACTCAGTAAGCAGGTTCTCAACATCCGGTGTAATCGGTGTGGTAGACGGGAAGAAAACCGTGATGCGCATCTTGCTCCGGAGCGTATTCAGGAAACGCTTGGTTTTGTCGGAGAGCGCATATTTCTGGTCACGAGAAAAATCCCAACGAGCGTAGTGTTTGAAGGCAATTGAGTTCACCATCGCGGCCAGAAACAAAACCAGCACGACTTGCACGAGCACGCTGAAGCCGATCCGGACCCGGGGAATATTTTTCGCTGAGTGTCTTTTCGGCTCGTTTGTTTCGTTAGCCACTCTCATAGCCTCCATTTGCGGGATTGAAAGGCCTGATGCGTAAGGGTCAGCATCACGATGGTCATGCTCACGTACAGAACGATTGGCCGCGTATCGATCACGCCGCGCGAAAAAGTCCCCATGTGTTCGATCGCTGAGAAATAACCCAGCAAATCCCGCGTTTCCGAGCTCACATCCAGCAAGATGAATTGAACAAGGCCAAGGAAAAACAGGAGCGTAATCGCGCAGAAGGAAATGACGGCAGCGATGATCTGGTTCCGGGTCAGAACAGATGTAAGGCAGCCAATCGAGATATAGAACATTCCAAGCAGCAACAGCATCAGATAGGAACCGAAGTATGCGCCGGAGGAATGAGAGGCAGGCTCATTCGTGACCTTGTTGAAAATGGCAAAGTAAAGGAGTGTCGGGATCCAAAGAACTACGTAAAAGACCAGTGCGCCGAAAAATTTCGCCAGTACGACCTGCCAGTCTCGCACTGGCGCGGTTGTCAGTGGTTCAATGGTCCCCAGCTTAAACTCCTCTGAAAACAGCCGCATGGTGATGAGCGGAAAAATCAAGACAAAGGCGAACCAGAAGAAAACTGAGTTAAAAAATGCTTCCTGCACCGTGTATTGCACCTGACGCTGGTTCATGAACGAAACCTGGAAATAGAAATCGATCCCACTTACGATCAGAAAAAAGACGAGCACGATGTACGCGATGGGAGAATGGAAATAGCTCCGTATTTCGCGAGAAAGAAGAGTGCAAAACTTACGCATGGGAACGATGCCTTATCCCTCCGAGATGTTCGCGGACTGTCCGACGCCGGCTGGTTCCGAACGAACGCCTGCAACGATTGAGCTTGCGACGGAAACCAGTTTCCAAATAGCCCCCAGCAAACTCATCCTTTGCCACGCAATCAGCGTTACGTAGCCGCACATTTATTCCGTAGCTCAATTTGTAATTCATCACTCCACTACCCCACTACTCGTCGTTAAACCGCGTCTGAGTGCGTGATTTCGACGAACACATCTTCGAGCGTTGCGCGACGCTGAGTTAGCTCACGCACCGCCCAGTGCCGCTCAATGGCAAGCCGGAAAACTTCTTCGCGCACATCGACACCCGATTCCACGCGCAGCGAAAATTTCTTCCACTCATCTTCCCCTTCGGTGAGCACCTCTCGAACACCTGAAATCTTCTTCAACTCATCGGCCCCATTGTCTTGTCCCACCTTTGCCTCGAGAACCACACCGCCCGCCTGCCTGATTTTTCCAAGTAAATTGTCCGGTGTATCACATGCCTCAATTCGGCCCTTGTGAATGATAACTACGCGACTGCATGTCATCTCCACCTCTGGCAAGATGTGGGTGGAAAGCAAAATTGTATGCTGCTCGCCCAGATTCTTGATTAGCTCTCGCACCTGTCGGATCTGATTGGGATCGAGGCCGATTGTGGGCTCATCCAGGATCAACAAATCGGGCTCGGCCAGGAGTGCGTCAGCAAGCCCGACCCTTTGCCGATAGCCCTTGGAAAGAGTTCCGATCAGTTTGTTCTCAACATCCTTAAGGCCGCAAAGTTCCTTCACGTCGCCTACACGCTCTGGAATGCGACGGTGTTGTACTCCCTTCAAAGAGGCGCGGTAACGAAGGTACTCGGTCACCCGCATGTCTGTGTACAGTGGTACGTTTTCCGGCATGTATCCCAGGTGTGCTCGTGCCTGCAGTGATTGTTCGAAAACATCGAATCCGGCAATTGTCGCGCGACCAGAGGTGGGCGGCATAAAGCTAGCCAGGATGCGCATTGTAGTGGTTTTGCCCGCGCCGTTCGGCCCCAGAAACCCCATGATCTCGCCGCGGTTAACTTCAAAATTTAAATCGCGGATAGCTGCCTGCCCTGCGTAACGCTTTGTTAGATTTTCAACCTTAATCATTGAGCAATATTTCCATGAGACAACGCAAGGCTGATTGCGTTGCCAAATTTTTTACCGCGCCATCATCCTCACTGTGGCGAGCTGCTGGTTTTGTCCTCGGGGATGGAGTACACCAACCATGAAGCCGACTTCGGTACCGCTCTGCACCGTTTCAAGCAGCTCCTCGAGTTGTTTAACCGAATTCGTTTCGGAGTTGCCGGCCCGATAAATAACCAGCCCGCGCTGGAGCCCCGCATCATCGGCCGGGCTCCCCGGTTCGACTGCCGTGATCAAGACGCCGCGACCGCGGAGATAACCGAGTGCGTCGCTTAACTCCTGGGTCAGATCTTGCAACTGCAACCCAAATAATCTTTCCGCGCTGGAGCCGGGCGAAACCGCGGCAGACGTCGACGGGGCTTTTAGTTTGTCCTGCTTTTGCGCGACTTTTTTGAATCGATCGACACTTTCCCGAACCACTTCCGCTGGAATTGCAAAACCCATCCCCTGGGTGGGAACGCCTTGCGGCGTGAATGCCATTTTCGCCGAGCTGATGCCCACTAATCGTCCCGAGAGATCGATTACCGGGCCGCCGCTGTTCCCCGGATTAATTGCCGCGTCTGTCTGGACCAGACCCTTGTACTCCGTGTCTTCCACGGTAATATCTCGCTTGGTGGCGCTAAGCACTCCGCGACTGATTGAGCTGCCGTATCCGACTGCGTTTCCAACTACAATCACAGTCTGGCCCAGTAGATTTGGCGAAATATTATCCAGGCTGATGAACGGAAATTCAGTTTTTGCATCGATCTTAATAAAGGCCAGATCGTTCTTATCGTCGCCGGTTACGTAATGGGCCCTGTACGTTTTGCCGTCATTTGTCGTAACGTGAATTTTTAAATCTGCCGCGCGTTCAACCACGTGCTGATTGGTCACGATGTATCCGGCTGGGTCGATGATGAAGCCGGAACCGAGACTTTGTAAAGTTTGGCGAATCTCGCGTGGTCGAACGCGATTGTAGCCAAAGAATTGGGAATAAAAGTCTTCGACCGGATCGCGCACTGTGCGCTTTACAACCCGCTCCGTGTTGATGTTAACGACTGCCGGCAAAACTTTCGCGACAGCGATGACGGCTGGTTCGGAGGCCGGATCGGCCTGACCAAAGCAAGCAATGGCTTGCGCCAAAAATAATAACGCAACAAATATCCTCTGGTATGAACTCGGTTTCATCTTCGGATCCGGTCCCTGCTATTTTACGATGTCTTCCGGAATCACCCGTGCAAGTAACGAAACGGGCTGTTTAGTGTCAACTTGCTGCTCTGCGTAATCGTCCGAGATTAATTTCCTATGCGCACTTCAATTGGTGCCCGCGCGAATTTAGATCTGATCGAAGAGAACTATCGCCGCTGGCAGCGAAATCCCAACGCGGTCGACTCTGGCTGGTCGGCCTTTTTTGAAGGTTTCGAGCTCGGCAATTTGCCGCAACGGGACGGTGCGGCGGCTGCCGAGGCTCGCGAAGCCGCCTTACAGACCCGGGTTGATGGTCTGGTTTACGCCTATTGCTCGCTTGGTCATACCATAGCCCGTGTCGATCCGCTGGCAGAAACACAGCCGAAAAATCCGCTCCTAAGTCTGCGCGAGTTCGGCTTCATAGACGCAGATCTCGATCTTCGGGTTTCATCAAAGTTCTTCCTGGATGACCGGTGCATGACATTGCGCGAAATGATCGCAGGCTTGCGCCGAATCTACGCCGACTCGATCGGGTCTGAATTCATGCACATCCAGGATCCGCGCGTTCGCGAGTGGATTCGCAAGCGCCTGGAAACCCGACCGCAAAGTGAGGCGACTCCCGCGGCTGTGCAGGTGGCACTGTTGCGGGCTCTGCTTGAAGCGGAGTCTTTCGAGATTTTTCTCCACACACGTTACGTCGGTCAGAAAAGGTTTTCACTGCAAGGTTCGGAGTCACTGATGGTGATTCTCGATACCATCCTGCATAAGTGTCCGGATGGAGGCGTGGAAGAAATTTGCATGGGGATGGCGCATCGCGGCCGACTCAATGTCCTGGCAAATTTCCTGCGCAAATCACTCAAGATCATCTTTACCGAGTTTAGCGAAAACTACGTCCCCGATCTCGTGGCCGGCGATGGTGACGTGAAATATCATCTTGGTTACGACTCCGTGCGGAGGCTGGCTTCTGGCGCAGAAGTCGAGATCCGGCTCTCCTCGAATCCGAGTCACCTGGAGGCTGTCGATCCGATCGTGGAAGGCAAAGCGCGGGCCCGACAACGCCTTCGAGGAGATACGGAACATCGCCGCAAAGTTTTGCCGCTGTTGGTGCACGGCGATGCCGCTTTCATTGGGCAGGGAATCGTGGCTGAGACTCTCAATTTGTCGCAATTGCACGGCTACAGCACGGGCGGAACGATTCACATTGTTGTAAACAACCAGATCGGGTTCACAACTCTTCCCAAGGATGCACGGTCATCGACGTACTCCACAGACATCGCAAAGATGATCGAAGCGCCAATTTTTCACGTGAACGGCGACGATCCTCTGGCAGTTAAGTTTGTCAGCGATATGGCGTTCGATTTTCGCCAGCGATTCGGGCGCGACGTTGTCGTCGATCTGTATTGCTACCGCCGCTACGGCCATAACGAGGGCGATGAGCCCTCATTTACTCAGCCCGATCTCTACGCAAAGATCGACAAGCATCCCTCCGTGACACAGCTGTACAAGCGTCAGTTGCTCGAAACCGGAACGCTAAATGAAGACGACGCCATCTCCCTTGAGACGGAGTTTTCGCTCCGACTCGAAATGACGCGCGACGAAGTGGACGCGATTGAAAAGCGCAAGGCCAGCGAGAAAGCGAAATTCAGAGAATCGACTGCAATTTTCCAGCCGGCATATACCAGTGAATCCGATCCCACTGCTATCAGCGAGAAGACGCTGAAAACAATTGTCGACGGCCTTACTCGGGTTCCAAAGGGTTTTCAAATCCAGCCGAAAATAAAACGCATTGTGCTGGATCATCAGCGAAAAGTTTTTGAGGAGGGCGGGCCGTACGAATGGCACTACGCCGAGGCCCTGGCATTTGGGTCGCTCCTTCTGGAAGGGATTCCAGTTCGATTGTCAGGACAGGATAGCTCGCGTGGAACGTTCAGCACGCGGCACTCGGTACTGTACGATGAAAAGACAGGCGAGCCGTATGTGCCCCTGATGCATCTCGCCGACAAGCAAGCCCGCATTTGCATTTACAACAGCCCGCTGTCGGAAGCAGCCGTTCTGGGATTCGATTATGGATACTCGCTGGATTACCCGAAAATGCTTTGTCTGTGGGAAGCCCAGTTCGGCGATTTCTCGAATGGCGCGCAGACGATAATCGACCAGTTCATCGTTTCGGCAGAGTCGAAATGGCAGCGACCAAGCGGGATTGTTTTGCTGCTACCGCATGGCTATGAGGGGCAGGGACCCGAGCACTCCAGCGGGCGGTTGGAACGCTTTTTGCAAGGCTCTGCCGAAGACAACATCCAGGTCTGCAATGTAACCACGGCCGCGCAGTATTTTCACGTGTTACGGCGGCAAATGAAACGCGACTTTATCAAGCCGCTAATCATCATGACCCCTAAGAGTTTGTTGCGCGCTAAGTTTGCCTCCTCGCCGGCTCAAGATTTCGTTCATGGCCGGTTTGAAGAAATCCTTGGCTCACCCGAAGCAGGTCCTCCATCCAAAGTGAAGAGAATCATCCTCTGTTCCGGTAAGGTTTATTACGATCTGCTCAATTATAGAACTCAGCGGAAGATTGACGATGCGGCCCTCATCCGAATTGAACAGCTTTATCCATTCGCTGAAAAGAAGCTGCGCGAAATGCTCAAGCCATTCCCAAAAAGCGTGAAATACGTTTGGTGCCAGGAAGAACCCGAGAACATGGGGGCATGGACTTTCATCGAACCACGGCTGCGGACCGCTTTTTGTACCGAAGTTGCATATGCGGGCCGCGAAGCCAGCGCCAGCCCCGCGGTCGGCGCACTTGCGCGCCACAAACGCGAACAGGCCCGCCTGGTGGCCGATGCATTTTCGGTTTAGCACGTCGGTGCCCCGATTCTCGTTACCGGCCAGGGATCCATGTTGACGAAACACACCTCGACCGCGACGCTCGATTAGCTTAACTAAATCTTGCGCATGGCCATCGAAGTCAAAATTCCGGCTGTCGGCGAATCGATCACAAGTGGTGTGGTCTCGACATGGCACAAAAAATCCGGCGATTTCGTGAACGCAGGGGAACCACTCTTCACCCTCGAGACCGATAAGGTTTCCACCGAAATCGTTGCAGAAAAGGCTGGTCTTCTCGAAACGAAAGTTCCGGAAGGACAAGAGGTAAAGATTGGCGAGGTCGTCGCCATCATTGACGATTCCAAAGCGGCGCCGGCGGAAAAAAAGGAAGAGACACCGAAAAGGAGAGAATCGGAGAAAAAAGCTGCCCCTGTACCGGCGGGCGATTCCTCCGCCGAAGCTGCTGCGAAGGCTAAATCGGCTAAGGTGGAGGACCGTCGCGAGCCGGAGCCAACGGCAGCGGTTACAACAACGCTTTCACCTGCGGTTCGGCGGATCCTTGAAGAAGAAAAGCTTGATCCCGGCAAGATTCGCGGCACCGGCGAAGGAGGTCGGCTGACAAAGGCAGACGTGCTTGCTGCAGCTCAACAGCGTGCTAAAACGGAATCGCAGCCCGCCACCGTTTCGAAGCAGGAACCAAGGGATGAAGCGCGGCAGGTTGAATCGTCGGATGACGGACGGTTTACGCGCAAGAGGATGTCTCCTCTGCGTCGCAAGATTGCGCAACAACTTGTGATGTCCCAACACACGGCCGCGCTGCTGACCACTTTCAATGAATGTGACATGAGCGCCGTGCAGGAACTTCGCCGGAGTAAACAAGACGAGTTTACCAAAAAGAACGGGGTCAAACTCGGCTTGATGTCCTTCTTTGTTAAGGCCTGTGTCGAAGCCCTTAAAGCCGTGCCCGTGGTCAATGGTCACATTGAAGACGAGGATTTTATCCAAAACAATTTCTACGATATCGGCGTAGCCGTCGGTACGGATCGCGGACTCGTGGTTCCCGTAGTACCCGATGCGGACAAGAAAAGCTTCGCCGATTTGGAGCGCGACATCGCTGACTACGCGACCAGAGCGCGCGATGGAAAATTAAAGATCGAAGATTTGCAGGGCGGCACATTTACCATCACTAATGGCGGAGTGTATGGATCGCTCTTTGCCACGCCGATTGTGAATCCGCCGCAAAGCGGCATCCTCGGCATGCACAAAATCATGCCGCGCCCGATTGCTGTAGATGGCAAAGTGGAAATTCGTCCCATGATGTATCTGGCGTTGACTTACGATCATCGCGCAATTGACGGAAAAGAGGCGGTTACTTTTCTCATCAAAGTGAAGGATTGCATTGAGGATCCCAAAAAACTGCCGCTGGATTTTTAATCGGGTTTCGTTGTCATGTTGAGCGAAGTGGAACCTCTCTGATCGTTTGGTTCTGGCCACCATTCTGTGAAACCATAGAGATTCTTCGCTTCGCTTAGAATGACACAGGCTCAATTCGGAACCTTAAATAAGATATGGAAAAATTTGATGTTGTTATCATTGGATCCGGACCTGGCGGTTACATAGCCGCGATCCGATCCGGCCAGCTTGGTCTAAAAACCGCCTTGATCGAGAAAGACAAGGAACTGGGTGGCACCTGTCTCAACGTAGGCTGCATCCCGAGTAAAGCGCTCCTGACTTCAAGCGATCATTACATGTTCGTCAAAAAAGAAGCCGCCAAGCACGGGATCGTCATCGACGGCGCACACGCCGATCTGGGCAAGATGCAGCAGCGCAAGGACAAGGTCGTGAAGACATTCAACAGCGGTGTGCGTTCGCTGATGAAGACGAACAAGGTCACTGTGTTGGAAGGCACCGGCACGATTACAGGCCAGGGTAAAGTCTCCGTCAAATCGTCTACGGGCGAGACGCAGGAGATCGAGACGGAAAACATCGTGATCGCCACCGGTAGCGCTCCCGTGGAGCTGCCATTTGCGAAATTCGACGGAAAAACAATCGTCAGCAGCACGGAAGCACTGGCGTTCAATGAGGTCCCAAAAAAACTCGTCGTCGTCGGCGCGGGAGCGATCGGCCTCGAGTTGGGCTCTGTTTGGAACCGTCTCGGATCAGAAGTGACGATCCTGGAATTTCTCCCCCGCATTGCGCTCGGTTTTGATCTTGAACTATCTAATCTTCTTCAGCGGTTGCTAACCGCCCAGGGGATGACTTTCCATTTGGAAGCGAAAGTCAGTGCTGTGAAAGTAGACAACGGCGGCGCGACAGTCATAGCGACCAAAGGCAAGGAAGAATTGAAATTTCAAGCAGACAAAGTCCTTGTTTCAGTGGGACGCCGGCCATTCTCGGATGGGTTGGGCGCGGAAAAAGTCGGTGTGGAGTTTGACGAGAAGAAGCGCATCAAAGTGGACGAACATTACCGCACAAATGTGGAAGGCATTTTTGCCATCGGCGATGTAACTGCAGGTCCAATGCTGGCGCATAAAGCGGAAGACGAAGGCATTGCATGCGTTGAAATCATCGCCGGTAAGGCCGGCCATGTGAACTACGAAGCGATCGCCGGTATCATTTACACCAATCCTGAGCTGGCTGGAGTCGGTCTCACTGAAGATCAGGCCAAAGAAAAAGGAATAGATGTGCGTATCGGTAAGTTTCCGTTTCGCGCGAATAGCCGGGCACTTTGCAGTGATGACGTCGAGGGGATGGTCAAGTTCGTCGCTGACGCGAAAACCGATCGAATTCTCGGTGCTCATATTTTGCATCACGCGGCTTCGGAGCTGATCGCCGAAGCAGTCGCCGTAATTGAGTTCGGTGGCAGCTCCGAGGACATCGGCCGCACCTGTCATTCGCATCCCACACTGAGCGAAGCGGTCAGAGAAGCTGCGTTGAATGTTGAAAAACGGGCGCTTCACATCATAAACCGGTGATGGCGGCGCGTGTCTGACTCGACCGCGCAATTATCTTGAGTTCCCGGCTTCGCGTCGTCGAACAACGAATAGCGTTATCAGCGCTGAGACTGTGCAAATAACCGCGCCGAATGCGAGGGCAAATGGCGTGCCAAACCAATGCGCCATGAAACCGGCTTCAAGGCTGCCCAATGGAATCATGGCCCCGAACACCAGCGACCAGACGCCCATCACGCGCCCGCGCATTTCATCCGGCACAATCGTTTGTAACACGGTGTTAGATGTGGAGAAAAACAGCAGCATGCCAAATCCGGCCACAAATAAAAATGCGAGCGAGCCCCGAAAACTTCTGCTCAGTGAAAGCGCTAACAGCGCAACCGAAAATATCCAGATGCCCCCCAAGGCTAACTTTCGCGGCGTAATCAGATGTCCGTAAGTCGCCACCATCAGGGCGCCGATGAAAGCGCCGGTCCCGCTCGCAGACATCAGGATCCCGTAACCGTTGGCGCCGCGACCAAGCACGTCGCGAGCAAAAGCTGGCATTAACACGCCGTAAGACCACCCGAACACGCCCACTGAAAGGAAAAGCAATAGGATGGTTCGCACTCGCTGATGTTTAAAGGCATACACGATACCGTTCCAGGCGTGTTGACTGGCGGAGCCGGTGTGTTTCGTCCGCTGAAACGCGGGCAGGCGCATCATCAACAAACCGCCGATTACTGCAACAAATGTCAGCCCGTTCAGGAGGAAACACATGGCAACACCAACCCAGCCAATCAATAGGCCCGCGACCGATGGACCGATAACCCGCGCGCCATTCACGATCGAACTGTTGAGTGAGATCGCGTTCAGTAAATCTTCACGGCTTGTCATTTCGACCGTGAACGCCTGGCGCGCCGGCATATCGAAGCCCATGGCAATGCCATTCAGTGCGGCGATCACGATAATGAACAGCGGCGTGGCGAATCCGGCCCAAACGCCCGCCGCAAGCAAGAACGCGCAGATCATTTGGGCGGTCTGGGTGCCGAGGAGAATCGAGCGCTTGGGATGACGATCCGCCAGTGAACCGCCCCACATCGCGGACAACATCATTGGGGCAGATCCCATGGCCGCGACGACACCCAGCAGAAGTTTCGAATTTGTAATTTGATAGACGAACCAACTCATGGCGGTTTGTTGCATCCAGGTGCCCACGAGCGACACAAGCTGGCCCCAAAAAAACAGCCGATAATTACGATGCCGAAGCGCGCGAAACGTATGCCGCCAGGTCACGCCGCCAACAGGTACGCGGCGCAATCGTCCACTGACGTCTTCGGGCACGCGCGAAGTTTCGGTCGTTGACGGCATCACTCATGATGACTGGCAACCTCATGTATTGCAAAGTTCACGTGGCGTTCTGCGAGCACGCAGTGCGTACCGCAACTTTAGCGCAGGTGTATTCCAGAGTAGGTGAATGCGTGCGCTTCCAAGTACCCTGCGGTCGCGCATGTGCTAGTTTCGCTGTGTGGAAATTACGGAAGCCATTCTTTTGCGGAAGCGGAAATTCAGTGACACCAGCCTGATCGTTTCATGGTGCACCGAGTCACTCGGTTGTATCCAAACAATTGCGAAAGGCGCACGGCGCGCTAAAAGTCCATTCACAGGAAAGCTGGACTTGTTCTTTGAGGTTGAGATTTCAATCGTGCGAAGTCGCAAATCAAGTCTGCATACTTTGACTGAAGCGGTTTTAAGAAATCCATTTCCAGGGATTCGGACCAACTACATGCGAACGCAGACGGCCGCGTATTTCGTCGAGCTGATCGAGATTTGCACCGAACGAGATCATCGGGAGCCGGAATTATTCATGCTGTTGCACCGTGCCTTTGGTTACCTGGACTGTAAGGATCCTACACTGCGTGCGATCTCTCATTTCGAGACCGAGCTTGCCCGCATTACCGGTGTGCATGATGACAAACAATCCAAGGCCGAACCGGCATTCGCGCTGGGAAATTTATTCGGCCGGCTGCCGCTTTCTCGTACGCCCTTGTTGAAAACTCTGGCGGTCGACGCGAAAAGCCGGAACAATTCCAAATGAAACAACACAATCTTATCGCGCTCTTGATCGCCGGCCTGAGCCCCGCTGTGTTGGCGAACGAAACCTACAGGTTCGATTCATCGGGTTCGATCATTGGTTTTAGTGTGCACCAATTTTTGGGAACCACGCACGGAAAGTTCACGAAGTTCAATGGTAAGATCGATCTTGATCGCCAACGCCCGCAGAATTCCTCGGTCACGGCGCAGATCAATGTTCAAAGCATCGACACACGAATCAAAAAGCGAGACGATCATCTGCGCAGCGCGGAATTTTTTGATGTCCAGAGATTTCCTCAAATCACATTCAAGAGCCGCAGCGTAAAACAAACGGGCCCGCAAAGTGGCGATATCCTTGGCGATCTCACAATTCACGGTGTGACCAGGCCGATTACGCTTCACGTCAAACTCCTTACATCGGTGAGTGAAACAAACCGGACGCGCTGGGTTGTGACCACAGAGCCGATTGCACGCCGCAACTTCAACCTAATGTTTGCCCCGGCAGCGGAGTCGATCTCCGGGATTAGCCAAACCGTTGCCATCAACATCGAAATTGAGGCTAAACGCGCGGATTGAGTTGGCCACCGCCTGTCGCGTGCTTAGCTTGTTATTCAGGGTGAACAAAGAAATCTCTAATTCAATTCAGGTTATGACTCGAGGTGAAACAGAGATGTTTCGGTTGACTCGACTCGGACAAGCAATCTGATGGAAATCGTTCCAATCGGAGATTCCGCGTTAATTGTCCGTTTGCGAGACCAGTTCGAAGACGCCCCTGACAAAACGCTGGACAGCGTGCTTCGAGCAGTTGAGCAGCTTCGGACCGCTGCCATTCCAGGGGTTATCGAACTTGCGCCGGCTTACACAAGTGTCGCAGTTTTCTACAATCCGATCATCGTAACAAAAAACGCTGAGAACACGGATGCGCCGTTCGATTGGCTGGCGACGCGGATTAGACTGGCCCTGGACTCCCATGGCGCGGTCGGCAAAACCGCGCGACAGCAGATGCCAATCGTGGAGATCCCAGTTTGCTATGATTCGGAGTTTGCGCTCGACATCGATGATGTTGCCCGAAGCGCGAAGATGTCGCCCCAGCAAGTGATCAGTCTGCACAGCGCGGCTGAGTATCGCGTAGCGTGCATCGGATTTGTACCCGGGTTTACATTTCTGGCTGGCCTGCCAAAAGAGTTGTCCACGCCGCGACGGAATATACCGCGCAAGCAGATTCCATCGGGTTCTGTGGGGATTGGTGGTGCTCAAACGGGTATTTATCCGCTGCGATCACCAGGCGGCTGGAATCTTATCGGTCGTACGCCGTTGCGTTTATTCCATCCGGAAAAAAGTCCACCCACGCTTTTGCGCGTAGGTGAGCGGGTCCGCTTCCGAGAGATTTCGCGCGATGAATTCGAGGCTTCGTGCGTGCAAAAAGACCCATGAGCGTATCGGTTGAGCGCGCGGGTTTTCTTAGCAGCGTGCAGGATCTTGGCCGCACGGGTTTTCGCGAGTTCGGCGTTTCCCCGGGCGGCGCACTGGACTTGTTTGCGTTGCGCATAGCAAACCTCCTGGCAGGCAACGACGAATGCGCAGCTGGACTTGAGATCACGTTAGGAGGTTTGCAGTTGCGCTTTGAGGACGATCGGCTTGTGGCGTGGTGTGGCGGCGACTTCGACGTGCGCATCGGATCGAAAATAATTCCGGCCGGCCATACGGCGCATGTACGGGCTGGCGAACGATTGAAATTCGGCAGGCCTCAAATTGGCTGCCGCTCCTGGCTGGCGATTTCTAGTGGGATTGATGTGCCGATTACCCTTGAAAGCCGGTCCACGGATTTACGCGCTGGCTTTGGTGGCTGGTACGGACGTGCCTTGCGAGACGGAGATGTAGTGCCATTAAGCGAACCGCGAGAGCTGCCGACACTCGATTCCGGCATTTCATCCTGGACGGCGCCACACGAATGGGTGACTCCAACAAAAGTGGAGCCTATCCTGCGTATTACTCCCGGTGTTGACTGGCACCGTTTTGAAGACTCATCGCTTCACTTCCTAACGAGTAAAGCATTCACTATTTCACCCGACTCCGATCGAATGGGAGTTCGCCTTGACGGTCCGGAACTCAGGCGAATTGACGAAGGCGATCTGATTTCTGAGGCAGTGGTTGCGGGCACAATCCAGGTTCCGCCGAGCGGCAAGCCAATTTTGTTACTGGGAGATTGCCAAACCATTGGCGGTTATCCGAAGATAGCGCATGTGATCACAGTTGATCTGGGTGTTGCGGCGCAACTCCGTGCCGGCGATCACGTCCATTTCGCCGAAGTCTCACTGGCTGATGCGCACGCGCTTATCGTTGGGCGCGAGAGACAGCTGGAACTCTTTCGCATTGGAGTGAGCCTGCATAATTCATGAGATTATCCATCGATCTCAATTCCGATCTTGGCGAAGGCTCAGGCCACGACGAGGAATTATTCGGACTTATCTCTTCGGCAAACATCGCCACTGGATTTCACGCCGGCAATGCGCGATCAATCTTCGAATCTATTCGAGGCGCTGACGGAGAAGGAGTCGCCGTGGGCGCCCATCCGAGTTTCGACGATAAAGAGAACTTCGGACGAAGAGAGATGAAAGTTCCAATTCAGCAATTATTCGCCGAGTTAGTTTATCAGATCGGGGCCTTCTATTCGCTTGCGCTCGCAGCGGGAACACGGGCGCGGCACGTGAAGCCTCACGGCGCTCTCTATAACATGGCTGTCCGCGACCAGGAAATAGCGGACGCGATTGCACATGCAATTCTAGCGGTCGATTCCGCGTTGATACTATTTGCCCCGGCGAATAGCGCAATGGAGCGAGCAGGGGAAAAGGCGGGATTGCAGGTGGCGCATGAAATTTTCGCCGATCGCAACTACCTGAATGACGGATGGCTGGTTCCCCGGACGCGGCAGGATGCATTACTGCGCGACCCGAAAGAAGCCGCACAGCGCGTGCTCCGGATGTTGCGGGAGGGCAAAGTGCGCTCTGTCGAAGGCCAGGACGTTGTTGTGCGTGGAGAAACAGTTTGTGTCCATGGCGACACACCCGGTGCAGTCGAGTTCGCGCGCGAATTGCGTTCACGGCTCGAGGACGAAGGCGTGAGAATTGAAGCGCCGCGGACACCGCAGTAGAATCGATATTGTCATTCTGAGCGAAGCGAAGAATCTCTGATGATTTCCTGAACGAGCCTGATCAAAATGGCCACACATGTTTCACTTCGCTCAACATCACGAGTACAGAAGTGAGCAGCGCGAGCCGTGAGCGATAAAGTCGAGCGTCGCGAGCAGTCCGGACTTGTCCGCGCGCTTGGTCCGGTTGACGCCACGACGATTGTGATCGGCTCGATGATCGGGTCCGGGATCTTTATCACTTCGGCAGAATCATCGCGGCTAAGCGGCGCGCCGGGCTGGTTGCTTCTCGCATGGGGCATTGCCGGCTTATTAACGATTACTGGCGCGTTGTGCTGCTCGGAGCTGGCTACCATGATGCCGCGGGCAGGCGGCGTTTACATTTTTCTGCGTGAAGCGTACGGCCATTCCATTGGATTCTTGTACGGCTGGACTTTGTTTCTGGTGATTCAAACCGGCACGATTGCCGCCGTAGCGATCGCATTCGCAAAATTCCTCGGTGTTTTTATCGCCGCCGTTTCGCCGGAAAACTATCTGGTCGCGCCAATTTCATTCGGTCGCTACGCAATCAGCCTTTCTACTGAACAACTGGTCGCGATCGGGTTGATCGCGTTGCTGACCTGGACGAACACGCGCGGGCTGGAGATAGGAAAAATTGTCCAAAATACGTTCACGTTCGCCAAAACAGCAGCGCTCGCCGCGGTCGTGGTGATTGGCCTCTCGTTAGGCTGGAAATGGAGCTCTGCCGCGTTGAATTCGGCGTGGTGGAACTCCTGGGCGAATGGATGGAGCCCGCAAACCGCGCAGCCCGGATTTACAATTGCGGGCGGGCTCGCTTTGGCGCTGCTGTTTGGAAAATCAATGGTGGGGCCGTTGTTTGCCCAAACCGCCTGGACGAATGTGACATTCATCGGCAGCGAGATACGCGACCCCGGTAAAAATCTTGTCCGCGCCCTTGTGATCGGCTGCGGCGTCGTGGTGGTTCTGTATTTGCTCGCGAATCTTGCGTACATCGCTGTGTTGCCGTTCTCGGAAATCGAGCATGCGCCACAAAATCGGGTAGCGGTGGCAATGATGAGAGCCATTTTTGGACCGGTCGGTGCCATGTGCGTGGCCGCGGCAATCATGGTTTCTACTTTTGGGTGCAACAACGGTCTGATTCTTGCCGGGGCCCGGGTTTACTATGCGATGGCGGCCGATGGCTTGTTCTTCAGAAAAGTTGGAACTACAAATCGCTTTCACGTTCCAGCGGCTGCGTTGATCGCGCAGGGAATCTGGACCGGAGTTTTGACTCTGCCGCGAACTGTCACGGTGAACACGACAACGCATCAGGTCGTTCATGGAAACGTGTACAACCAACTGCTCGAGTACATCGTGTCAGCTGATTTGGTTTTCTACATTTTGATGGTCCTGGCCGTAATGGTTTTGCGACGAACAAAACCCCACGCGGATCGGCCATATCGCACCTGGGCTTATCCGGTCGTGCCGATCGTCTCCATCCTGCTCGCGGGGCTGTTGATTGTCGATCTCGGTTTTCTCGCGCCTGCAACTTCGGGCATTGGGATTGTAATCGTGTTGACCGGTGTGCCCGCATACTTTTTCTGGCGCACGTGCGGTGCGATTAAAGAGAATCCAGCTGGCGTTTGAAGCGCGAAAGTTATTTGTATGCCCTGCAAAATCAAAGAAACAGCAAAGGGCCGCTGGCGGGGCGCTTGCCGCCAAACGCGGGAACGTTCCAAGTCGTCGAAAGGCGCTTCGCGATGGATGTACTCGCGATGGATGTACAAATGATGAGCGAGAAAGAGCTGCACCGAATGGCCAAGACAAAGCGCAAAGGCAAACCAACAAAGACGAAGAGGCGCTACGGAATCGACGAAGGCTGAGCCTGTTGGCCCTTCTGCAGAATCCCCATGACCTGTCTCAAAGGTTCTGCGCTTACCTTACTTGTTCCGGTAAACGGGTGATCAAGAACATATATCAGAAATAGAATCAATGTGATGGTCACCGTAAGCGAGCCCGCAATCAGGTATTGGGCCCTGATGTTTTTCATCCCGAATACATAGGTGTAAGAAATGCTGATAACGCTGCCAACAAGCAGCACCAACCAGACAACTGATGGTACCGTGTCGTTCCCCGCGAAGATTCTAAGTCGACGATACTCCGCGAGATTGTTAAACCGCTTTAGGGCTTCGGCGTAGATTTCCCTGTTAGGAACTGCATTTTCATTTATCTGATAGAACTCGTTAATGAGATTTATCATTGCCTGGTTGGAATGCAGGCTGACCTCGCCTTCGGACATTCTCTTCAGTTCGTCGTCGTAAACCGAAGTGACATAATCCAAAAGCGTCCGCCGGATCCGTTCACCTGACGGCTGCGGGAATACTTGCGTAATGTGAAAAATGTCAGCGACCTCATTGGCCTCCAGTTGCAGGTTTTTTGTCGCTTCGTCGTATCCGCTCCAAGTTACAAAGACCACAAAGGCGAGCAGCACGCCATAGAACAGGCCGAACGCGTTGAAAATGATGGCAGCTACCTCGTGATTTTCCTTTAGGACCTCCGCTGAATACTTCCTTCGCACCAGATAAAGTCCCGCGAGCGCCAGGAAGGTGGTGGTTGCCGAGACGATGAAAAATGAAAGCGGTGGCGGTAAGTTAAGTAAGAATTGCACGGCCTTTCAAACTTCTCTCCAGAATTTGGCAACGCTTGTCGAGAGAAAAAAATCGATTTTGTTCGGCCAGCCGGCCAGAATGCGCAACGATCATGAAGACGACTGTCCTTTTTGCATTTCTGTCGTTCGCACTGGGCGGAGGCGTGTTCGGTGACGAGACGTTCGCCGGCGGAATTGTTTACGGTCCGAAGGCTGCATTTAATATCAAGGCGCCGGCAGGCTGGGTTCTTGATAACAACGCGGGGACTGAGCAGGGGTTACCCTGCGTTCTTTATCCGAAAGGATCTACATGGGCCGACGCCAGCGCGATCATGTACGCGAAAATCGCCGGCACAGATTACGAGGACGTTGGAAAATTTGTTGCCATGGCAATCCGGCAAATGGAAAAGGTGCACGGCAAACCCAAAGAGAAAGTCGATTCCGGGAAAACTGGCGACGGCGACGCGTATTTCATCAACGAATATCCAGCCACCAGTTCATATTCACAGTGGGAGCGGGTCGCTTACATCCAATTACCCAAAGCGGTCGCCTATATCGTTTTCTCTGCACGAGATGAAGCGAGCTATCGCAAATATTTTCCGGCGCTCAACGAAGTACTAAAGTCGTTCGCGTGTATGAAAGTCGAAGGCGATCACAAACAGCGTTGAACCGATTCCTCGAGATTTTGCTTCTTATCTCAGCGATACACGCGGGCGAAGCGACTCGGCGAATAGGAGATCACTTGTGACGTTTCAGACGAAAACCATCAGCGTGAGCACCCGAGCCGCTGGCATACTCGATTAATCCAACACCTTTTTTCCATACGATCTTTTTAAAATGACCGGAGGGATGGCTGGAATCGTAAATGCAAAGATCGCCTTTTAGGGCGATTGAGGTTTTCCAGAGTCCATCTTCCTGGTTGAACTTGCCGGTTGTGACTCCGTAGACGTCGCCCGGTTCGAATGGTGGCGGCTTATCCAACCAGGAGATTTTCTTAACTGCAGTCTCATTATCCTCTTCATTTAAGAGAACGATCCGGTCATCGGTGACGATGAAGTAATCCGGCCGGATTTCACGTTTTTGCGGAGCATTCGAGTGGAGATCGGTGAATTCTATTTTGAAAATGGCTCCCCACGCCATGCTGGCGAGTTGTGTTGTGATCACCCGCGCGCTCAGCGGCATTTCATCCTGCTGAATCTCGTCGCCCCATTCGCTCCCACGGAATGTTGCAGATAACGGCTCGTCGTTTGAGGCGTTGAGAAATGGATTTGCAGCCTGACTGGCAACAGGCAAGAGGATCGAAGCGATGAGGGTCGCAATTTGGCGGGGATTCACAATGTTATCCTAACGACCGGACGATTGACAATGCACGCCCAAATTTCCTAATCTGCCAACCTGAAAACCCTCCAGGCAGCCGCTCTAATTTTCGTACTCCTTGTGTCATCCTTGGAGGCGCAGGATGCAAAATTCGCGGCGGATAATTTGAAGTACAGTCGCGGCTTTTATTTAAAGGTTCATTTTGTTGCGATCGCGAAGCTTGATTTCGGTCCAGGCGGCACGGCTCAATTCAAGTACGACCGTTATCCCGACGGTGGTCCTGAACGAATACAGGCTGGTGACGGGGAGTTTGTCCGGAAGGACGGAAAAACATGGCTGCGGTCCAATGATTGGGGCGAAACCGGCAACCCGGTGGACGTGCAAACATCCAAGCGGCTGAACAACTGGGTTGGTCTGATCAACTCACGGCTCAATGGCGAGCCTGCTTTAAATGATCCGACTGAAGGCAAAACTGTTCTGAAATTCCTGGGGAAACAGGATGCAGGCGAGCGGGAAGAATTCGTGTTCGAGGAATCAAAAGAAAAACCCAAAGCGAAGCATTATCCTCAAGTCAGCTTTGGGCAGTTTAAGAACGCCAAAGGCGAACATGTCTTGCTCTCGCATTTTTCCGGACCGATGCAGCTCGGCGCGCGCGAGGCCGAGGTCGACATCCGTTTCAGCCATCTCGTCGCTGTTAAGATTCAGGAAACAGTACGTGACTCGCCGTCGCCGGCACCATCTCCACCGACTCAAGACTCAAGCGGAGATCCAAAAAACAGCGGCCCCTCGCAGGCAACAGCAGAAAGCCTTTTGGCTGGTAAACTTACGCTCGAGCTCCCAGCCGATTTCTCTCGGGATCCTGATGATTCTAAAGAACCAAAAACCGTGGCGAAATTCTCCGGACCGGACGGCGCGTGGGGGATCGTTCTACGCGGCACGCACGGGCTCACCCCAGACCAGCTCGATGGTTATCTGAAGATGCGTGTGGCCGAATACAGCAAGGGCTTCAAATGGCTACCAAAAGATTCGCAGCTCCGTTGGCTCAAGAAAGAAATCGTCACAATCGGGGGCCGTAAGTGGGCAGACTGGCGGTATGTCCCAATGTTAAAAGGAGACAAAGATTATTCGCATAACCCCGTCTTTACTCGCTTCCTAACGACTTCTTACAAAGGCCAGCTCTTGGAAATCAGCTTCACATCAAACCTCAATACCGAGCCGAGACTCAAGCAAGAGATCGACCACATAATGGACTCGGTGCATCTCGAAGAATGAAAAACATCAGCGCATTCTTGCTCACGGCATCTGCCTTTTCGATCGCCTTTCCTCATCCAGATAGCAGAGGAGATAAAGTGTGCATCGCCTGACGGGCAGCCCGCGCTGCGCATAATACAAATCAAGCGGTCAGAGCGAGGATCGCAAAATCGAGAATCAAATAAGACCGGTAGATAGTTTACGATCTGAAACAGACGCAATGAAATCATTTCGTATTCTCCTCGCAATCGCCGCCGGCGTGGTCTGTTGTAGCCTTTCAGTTCTCGCAGCGGATGAAGATGCTGAAACCGCCGAGGAGGATACGTCCGCTGGACTACCGGAGCAGTACGCGAAAGATTATCTCATAGCTGGCAGCACAATTTCGCCTGACAAAAAATTGGCTGTCATTTATCCGACGCTCGAAGCTGAAGAAGCTGCCGAGGATGCGAATCAACCGGGCCGCATCAAGGATCACGTGGTTGCGCTACACCCCTTCGCGGTCTTAGGCGAGTTACAAACAAAGTTTCCTTATTTTCAAAATGAAAACCACGGCGGGATCAGTGCTCAATGGTCGAATGACAGCTCAGTCGCGTTGGTTACACTCGACGGTAAATGGGGACCCCACGATGTTTTCCTGCTCGAATTCCGCGATGGCAAGTTGGCTCGTACAACCAACATCCTTGCCAAGGCGCACGATCTCTTGTTGCCAGACTTCAGGAAATCCAAAGCCGAGCCCTATAATGACGTTTTTGACTTCATTTTCGATGATGAGGATGGATCGATTTTCAATCTCGACGGCTCCAACAGCGTCGTGATTGATGGTGATGCGGTGACTGACCCGAAAGGCCTGTCCGAACAAAGATGGTCGGCGCGCTTAAAAGCAGTATGGGACATTTCTCAGGGCAAATTTGCCTCGCAGAAGATCACGCGGATGACTCAAAAACAGAATAAGTGAATTAGCTGTCAGAGGGCCGCCCCCATTGCCGATTAATGTCTAATGAATCAGGGCCTTACTGCCTACACTCCACAGGCGACAGAAAGTAATTCCTCAACCTTCTTTGGATTACACCTGTAGATCGTGGTCGCGCCTCCCTCGTAATATTGCGACGCGACCACGACTTCCATTTTGCCGTCGCCATCCAGATCGAGTACGGCGATTATCTTGTAAGTGTTCGGTGCATTGAAGCTCGACTCTTCGTCGTCCTTGTAAGGCTTGGTGTAAAATTCGCCTTGTACGAGCTGTGTTTCGACTTTTCCGGCTACAAGGCGTCGTAACAGGACCATGGAATAACTCCCAGCCGGCGATCGCATTGGCGCGCCTTCTTCCTTTTGGAAATAATTTGTCGCGTTGACCAACACTTCCTCTTCGCCATCGGCGTCGAGATCGACACGCAAAATCTTCTCGATTTTCACTTCGGGCTTGTCGATTCCTTTTGTTTTCAGGAAATCGCGCGCTGCATCGACGTAAAGCTGTTGGCTGCTATCAAGAACTTGCACCTTGCGCGGCAATGCATTCCATGGCGCAGCCAGAGCGATGGCAGCTTTGTCGGGACTTGGAGTTAGCGAGACTGTTAGCACATCTGAGCAGACATCCTCTTCTGATGGTTTCGGCCGGCCTCCTTTGGCTTCCCCGAGTGACTCGGTCAATCCGTAGAGGTGATAGGTCATCTCGCCTCGTAGCGACTTGGCTGCTTTTTCCGCTTTGATCCATTTGCCTTCGGCGGTTGCGCCGAAAAGATACCCGGTTTGTACCTCTACGATGGGATGGAATTCTGCGGCTGGCGCTGCAGCACAGAAGAATAACGTCCCGATAGCCAGAAAATACCTAACAAGTTTCACGTTCGCATTATGACCGTCGTTCTTTAATGGACAATAATATTTCGGACACCGCTTCATTGCGGAGTTTGGCACCGAGATTGCCTTTGCCGTGAACGCGAACACTCACCGCGTTGGCTTCCATATCGCGTTTTCCGATCACGAACATGGTGTGGACCTTCATTTGCTCGGCCCGCTGAATCTTGCCGTTGATCTTGTCACTGCTGTCGTCGATTTCAGCGCGAACTTGCTGAGCCCGAAGCTCCTTCAAAATCGACCGCGCGTACTCAAGCAGCTTCGAATCATCTCCGATAGTGAGAATACGAACCTGCTCCGGCGACAACCAGAGCGGAAAATTACCGGCATAGTGCTCGATCAGAAACCCTATAAAACGTTCGTGTGTTCCGAGAGGGGCCCGATGAATGCAGAGTGGCGTCTTCTCGGTGTTATCGCGGTCTTTGTAAACGAGATTGAACCGGCGCGGCTGCGCGAAATCGACCTGGTTAGTGGCCAGCGTGAACTCGCGACCGATGACGCTCCAGACCTGTACATCGATCTTGGGTCCGTAAAACGCGGCTTCGTTAGGCACTTCAACGTAATTAATTCCCGAATTCTTGAGAACGTCCCTCGTCATCTGCTCAGTTTGTTTCCAAAGCTCGGGTTCGTTGACAAACTTTTGGCCAAGCTTGGACGGATCATGCGTCGAAAATCGCATCAGGTATTTCTCGATTCCAAAGAGCTTGAAATAATTCAGGTACATCTCGTTCACTGCATTAAACTCATCGTCAAACTGCTCCGGAGTCATGTAAAGATGCGCATCATTCATGTGCAGCGAGCGGACGCGCATCAGACCGAACAATTCGCCGCTCTTTTCGTAGCGATAGTCCGTTCCATACTCTGCCAATCGCAACGGCAGATCACGATAGCTGCGGGGCAACGCCGCAAACAACGTATGATGATGCGGACAATTCATGGCTCTGAGGTAATACCGGTCGATCGGCAGCTCAGATCGAATCTTTTCTGCTTTGGAAAAAATATCGTCCAGGACGTCCGGCGTTAACGGCTTCTCGAGAAGCTCCTGGTACAACTCGTGCCGATGCAACGGACGTTTGGATTCTGCGCTTTCAGCTATCAGCTCTATCGGAGGAAACATTGACTCGGCGTAGTACGGCAAATGGCCACTTTTGAGGTACAAGCTTTCCCGCGCAATATCCGGAGTGCGAACGCGTTGATACCCTGCTGCGAACTCAGTTTCCTTGGCCAGTTTCTCCAATTCTTCCACGATCACTGCGCCGCGTGGCAGGAACATCGGGAGACCCGGACCGACATCGTCGTCCAGGACGAAAAGCTCCAGCTCTTTTCCGAGTTTGCGATGGTCGCGCTTCTTGGCTTCCTCGAGCATCGCGAAGTAATCGTCGAGTTCCTTTTTCGTCTTGAAGGCGGTGCCATAGATACGCTGGAGCTGCGGATTGTTTTCGTCTCCCTTGTAATAAGCGCTGGCTACATTCGTTAGGCGAAAAGCGCCGATATTGCCTGTGCGCATAACGTGCGGCCCGGCGCAAAGATCGATGAAATCGCCGTTGCGATAGAGCGAAATCGTCTCGCCGGCCGGAATGTTTTCGATGATGTCGAGCTTGAATCTGCTGGGCTTCGATCGCTCGGCAAGCGCGGCAAGACGCCCTTTTTTCCCAAGCGCGAGTGCTTCGTCACGGGAAACTTCAATCTTTTCGAATGGATGGTTTGACTTGATCTCCTTTTTCATTTCTGCCTCGATCTGCTCGAAATCCTCAGAAGAAATGCGGTGCGGAAGGTCAACGTCGTAATAAAAACCGTTCTCCACGGGCGGTCCGGCGGCAAACTGGGCTTCGGGCCAGATCTTCAGGATCGCCGTCGCAAGCACATGGGAAGCGGAATGACGCAGACGCTCGAGCTCGGTCATCTGATTGCGTTGCTCTAAAGTCTTCCGTTCTTCAGCCATTGTAGATACAGATTTGATTCACTCCTTGCCGATCGGTCAACCTGTGGCCTTTTCTGTCTATCTCGCGGATTCCGGCGCTCGATTTTCGACCTCGTTGGTTTCGTTCGGAATGACAAGGAATGTGCACTATTTTGTCGGATGCGACCACTTTCGCAATGGCCGGCAGTCGTTGCGCTCACGGCGACTGCATGCGGCCAGCAACCGAGCGTCTCACCGGACTTTGCCGCTCAGCGGCGGCAAATGGTCCAACAGCAGCTGCTAACCCGGGGTATCACAGATGCGCGTGTCCTTGCGGCCATGGCAAAAGTACCGCGGGAAGAATTTGTTCCCGCGGAATCGCGTGCCGCAAGCTATGAAGACGGTCCTTTACCGATCGGTTATGCCCAAACCATTTCACAGCCGTACGTTGTGGCGTTCATGACAGAGCAATTGCGTCCAAAACCGACTGACCACGTTTTGGAAGTAGGAACCGGCTCAGGGTACCAGGCGGCGATTTTGGCCGAGCTCGCGTCGGAAGTGTACTCCATGGAGATTGTCGAAGCGCTAGCCAAAACCGCCGAAACGATCTTGCAACGGCTCGGCTACAAAAACGTCCATCTAAAGACCGGCGATGGCTACAAAGGCTGGCCTGAAATGGCGCCGTTCGATGCCATCATCGTAACCTGCGCGCCGGACAAAGTTCCCCAGCCACTCGTTGACCAGCTCAAAGAGAGCGGCCGCATGGTTATCCCGGTAGGCGATCGGTTTGCTCAGCAGTTGTACCTGCTGGAGAAGAGCAATGGGCAATTGAAACAAAGTGCCACTTTGCCGGTGCGTTTCGTGCCGATGACAGGCGAGGGACAGCCGAAGTAACCAGGCATTTGTAGCCACTTCGCTGGTGCGAAGTGTCCCGGGAGCACGGCTGCTACAGCTATTTGATCGCCGCTAGTTTCTTCAGATCGATGCGTTTGACCCAATCCTGTAATTCCTTGGGGTCCTGCTCCTGTAATTCGATCTGAACGAAATAACGATTGGCAATCATGACCCAAAGCGTCGAGTGCTTGCTTTCTTTCTCGAAGGCTTCAAACCCCGGATTACCTTCGATGGTGACCGATTTGCCGTAACCTTCGCTGCTTTCGTTGTTATTGTTCCAGGCAGCCGTTGTAGCGTTCACGTAATCCGGATTTGCGACGGAATCGAGTATGCTGATTGCAGCAGTTGGTACCTTATCGCCCTCTCCTTTGTGATAGTCGCGATGGACGTTCGTGATTCTGAATCCGCCGACGTCTTCAGTCGAACCTTCCGCTTTATCGGCGGACCAGCCTTGCGGTGGTTCTGGTAAAATGGGGAGCAGCTTCTGGTAATCGATCGCGTCAGGCACGAGAATTGGTTCGTTCTGGGCCCGCAGACTCTCGCATCCGGCGGCGATAATTAACGCCAGCGCGAGTAAACCAGCAAAGGCCGCAAATCCAAATCCCGGTCGAGGAACGAGCGCCATCGATTTCATGCTAACCTGCTTCTCCGCAATGAGATTCCCTATACGATTGACTTTACAACCTCTGTCAAGACGCTGTGGGAGACGCGTATTCGATGGGCATTTCGATGAGTAAAAAATGCGCTGCACCACTTCTTCCTTGTAACAATCGCTCTCGGGAAGGAGCTTCATCGTAAGTTGTAGCGCGTTTGACTCGTCGCCGCTCGCTCGGTCTCGCGGCCTGCCCGTCCATGTCGCCCGGCTCCCGCCGGCTTCATTCTGTGAAACGTTTGGCCGCCTACATAGGCACGTCACCAAACATGCACGCGACTAGAGCGGCGATCAACGTTCGTGGCTTTGATTAAGATGGATAACGATTGCAATTGCAGACAGAGTTTTGTTTACAACCCAAGGCGGCGAGCTCTGTGAGAACATCTGTCGTTTCCGGTTTTTTCGAGCGTGTCTTTCCGAGCCAAGTCGAGGAATCTCACGATGTGATGTCCGAAAAACTAGAGATGAACTCGACATGACAAAATTGGATGCTTTAGAGCCTCGTCGCCAGCTCGGGTTGTTCGACGCAACGATGATCGTAATGGGCGGCATAGTCGGCGCGGGAATCTTCGCTAATCCGTCGGAGGTAGCGCATCGCGTGCATACCCCGTTGTTAATCCTTGGCGTTTGGATATTGGGAGGAATTTTCGCGATGTGCGGGGCGTTTATCTGGGCCGAACTCGCCACTCGTTTACCGGCCGCGGAGGGTGGCCAATACGTTTACCTTCGCGAGGCCTACCATCCGGTCGTGGCGTTTGTGTATGGCTGGGGACTGCTCCTGGTGACGCAAACCGGTGGCATGGCGGCTGTCGCAGTCATTTTCTCGTCATACTTTCGTGCACTGACCGGGCTAGATTGGAATGAGAGCGTTATCGCGAGTGTTGTGTTACTGGGATTGACCGGGATCAATTGTCTTGGTGCCCGAGCGGGGAGCAACGTGCAGAGTGTTTTCATGCTGTTAAGGATCGCTGCCATTGCAGGCTTGGTATTGTTGGGATTTGCGCTTGCTGGCAGTTCTGCCAAGTACTCGCCCGGGCCTGCACCTCCGTTTTCGGTTGGAATGTTGGGCGCGATTGGATCTGCCATGGTACCGGTTGCGTTTGCGTACGGCGGTTGGCAAACATCTACTTTTGTAGCCGGTGAAATGCGCGATCCACGCCGCGACCTTTCGCGCGGTCTGCTAATGGGAGTGGCCGGCGTTGTGGCCCTTTACCTTGCAGTCAACCTGGTTTGCCTGCGAGTGCTCGGTCCAGCCGGTCTGGATGCAACAACGACGCCCGCCTCCGATGTAATGCGGGCGGCGCTCGGCGCGCGCGGCGCGCAATGGATTGCCGCTGGTATCGCAATTTCAACGCTAGGATTTCTCAGCCAAAGCATGCTCACCGGTCCGCGCGTGTATTACGCCATGGCTCGCGACGGCCTTTTTTTTAAACGTGTAGGCAAGCTCTCGGAACGCTCGCGAACACCGGTAGTTGCCATAGTGCTTCAGGGTGTGGCTGCAATCGCAATCGGTTGTTCTGGAACGTATGGTCAGATTCTGAACTTTGAAGTGACTGTCGATTTCATTTTTTTTGCGATCACAGCGGCATCGCTGTTCGTTTTGCGCCGGAATCGCATCAGACCGGAAGCAGTGACCTTTCGTGTGCCTGGCCATCCGTTCACTACGATTCTGTTTGTTTTGACGTGTCTTGGAATTGTGGGAAGCGCCATCTGGGCGTCTCCGTCAAATAGTGCGATTGCCTTGGGAATCATGCTGACTGGGCTGCCGGTTTACTATTATTGGAGCAACTTCAGACGAACACAGTCGTGATGCACAAACACTCGGACTACATGGAATGGTCTAAGACCCGAAGCCGTGCGCGGTTCAATCTCGCCACGAGTGGCGTTGCCTCATTTCCGCTTCGCGAATTGCCAGTCGAGTTGGAAACACTCGAAATCAATGGCGGGAGCAGCTACACCGGTTATGGCTACCCGCCGTTGCAAAAGGTCATCGCTGCGCATCATGGCGTTGACCCGGAGTGCGTTGTGGAATCCGCGGGAACTTCCATGGCAAATCATCTGGCCATGGCTGCAGTTATTGAACCTGGTGACGAAGTGTTAATCGAGCATCCAGCATATGGGCCGATTCTGGACGTCGCCCGATATCTCCACGCTGATATCAAACGCTTCCCGCGTACGGAAGAAACCGGGTGGGTGATCGATCCAAACGCGGTTCGCGCCCGTATGACGCCAAGAATCAGACTGATCGTCCTTACGAATCTACACAATCCCACCAGCGCGTTGACGCCCGATTGGGTGTTGCGCGAAGTGGGCGAGCTCGCGGCGAGCGTCGGCGCGCTGGTGCTGGTGGACGAGGTCTATCTCGATGCCGTATACGAACGCACACCGCGCACCTCCTTCTGTTTGGGGCCACAGTTTGTGGTGACGAGTAGCCTGACCAAGGTCTACGGCGTCAGCGGGCTAAGATGCGGGTGGATCCTCGCGAACGCGGATCTTGCATGGAAAATGCGGCGGCTGAATGACCTCTATAGTGCTACACCGGTCTATCCGGGGTTACTTCTCGATGTGGCCATTTTTAAGCATCTAAATCGGCTTCGGGAAAAGGCGCGTCGTATCGTGGATGCGGATCGGAAATTGCTGCGAGATTTTCTGGTAGAGCAATCGGGCATTTCAGCCGTGTGGACAGACTGGGGGACGACATCATTCGTGCAACTAATCAACGGCAACGCTGATGATTTTTTTGAACGCCTGCGCACAGAATTCGATACCAGTGTCGTTCCTGGGCGCTTCTTTGAAATGCCCGACTATTTTCGGATCGGGATGGGAGTGAACACTGAAATGTTCGCCGAAGGCCTGGGTCGGATCGGTCGTGCGCTTGCATCGTTCAGGTAGCAGGGGTTGATTCACCATCTCGCGCTGGACGCTGGAGACGATGCGGAGGGCTAGGGCGTGGTCGCGGGGTGGGGCGAGGCCGCGGAGGCGGTGTCGTGCAAAGCTCGAGTCGATAAGTGACTTTCAAGCCGTTGGTGAGGGTGGGCGTGTGACAGGAGAAGGTCGCCGGGAGTCCGGCAAACCCACCGCCGAGATCACCTTGCTGCACGCCGCTCGCCTCTGAAGCACCGTTATCAGTCGTCCCTCCATACAAAATATCGAAGTAGTTTTGATTCTCGTAAAAGCGCAGTTCGAAATTGGCCGTGCCGATTTTGTCCGAATAAGTCGTGCGCCACTCAATGTTAAAGATTCGATTCGGTGCGCTACCGCTGACTAGAGTAAACACTCCGTCGTTCGGACCGTCGGTGCGCAAATCGCCCTGATACGCAAGAATCGCTGCATCGAGACATCGATTCGGCAAAGGACACGCTGTCCCGAGATAAGGCTCGTCACCCGTAAACACCAAACTGCCGTTGGAGCTGACGTGGGCTTCATTAAAGGGTGAACCGTAAAAGCGCACTGAGAATGGAAAACTAATTGGAGTCAGGCAATTGTCGCAGTGATTGCCTGTATCGACAGTCCCAGAAACAATCGTGCCAGGGTTACTAGTTATCACGTAGTGATTGCAAATCGGCTCAGGCGTCGAAGTCGCAGTTGCCGTAGGAGTCGGTGATCCCGGCGGCTCACTTGGGGTCGGAGGTGGAGGTGGAGACGCAGTTGCCGTTGCAGTCGCTGTTGCTGTCGCTGTTGGAGTGGATGTGGGTGTGGGGCTTGCAGTTGACGTAGGCGGCGGACCCTGGCCGTATTTGATCGTGAGGTAATCGGCATCGGAGCCCAACCCACCACGGCCTGTTACATAGACGTAACCGAGGTCATCAATAGCCATGGCGGAGGCTTCATCATCGGCATTCGCAGGTCCGTCGAAGCGGACAACCCACAGCTCTTGTCCGGTCAAATCATATTTGATCGTCGCGTACCCAAAATCACTATAACCGTAGTTCACTCGCGAACTACGTCCGGTCACGTAAATGTTGCCTGAACCATCAAGCGTGATGGCGCTAGCTACATCGGCTCCGTTTCCCGGCCCGTTATAACGAGCTACCCATTGTTGTTGACCGGCTGAGTTGTAACTAATAGTGCCGTAATCAGGATAGCTGTTTTGGTCGGCAATGCCGCCAGTTACAATTGTATTGCCCGAACCATCAATCGCGATCGCAACAGCCGCAGCCCCTTGGTAGCGTGCAATCCATTGCTGCTGTCCGGCTGAGTTATACTTGATCGTCGCAGCATCCCCGAAGCTCTCTCCGGTCACGTAGACGTTGCTCGATCCATCGACAGCAATCGCGTAGGCTGTGTCACTTTCGTTCGCCGGTCCATTGTAACGCGCGACCCATTGTTCCTGACCGGCTGAGTTATATTTAACGGTAAGGTAGTCGGTATCGGGACAAACCAAGGTTCGGCCAGTGACGCAAACATTACCTTCATTATCGACGGCGATAGCATAAGGTTCGTCAACGTTTGATCCGCCGTGATACTCCGTAGCCCACTGTTGCTCCCCAGCGGAGTTGTATTTGATGGTAGCGCAGAACAACGTGTTGTACTGATTAGATGCGATAGCGGCCACGTAGACATTGCCTGAGCCGTCAACGGCAATGGCAATACCGCCAGCGCCATTCGGACTGGTGTACCGCGCCACCCATTGTTCATGCCCGTCCGAATTATACTTGATTGTAGTGCACGTGTAGGGAATGCGGTCTGTTCCGCTGCGTCCGGTGACGTAAACGTTGCCAGATGCGTCAATAACCATGGCGTTGAGTTGTTCGTCGCCATTATCGGGACCATCATAGCGTGCTACCCATTGTTGCCGTCCTGCTGCGTTATATTTGATAGTCGCGTAGTCACCGAGCGTTCCTGAGCCGAAGTCTGTTCCTGCCACATAAACGTTACCTGATTGATCTACAGCAACTGCTTTCGTTTCGTCGTAGCCGTTTCCGGGTCCGTTGTAACGTGCGATCCATCCTTCATACACACCGCCGGGCGTTACGCTTCGACCGGCCTCGAATGGTTGCAGCGGTATTCTTGCACTCGAACTACTATTTCGCTCGGCTAGCGCGAGCGAGATCATGCAAAGAGTCAGCAGCAAAAACAGATAGAACGCGCCCCGAATGATATGCGCTCTTGTACTCGGGTTAATGCCTTTTTTCATGACTCAGTTAGAGCCGCTGATGCGGAGTTGGGCGTAATTTCGGTGTGGGTATACGCGCCTCTTATTAGAAACGCCGTAGCGGAGAGCGCTATCTTCCTTTCCATGACCTACTAGTGTTGGGCGCTAATGCTAGCTGAGGTGGAAAGAATGTCGAGACTATCTGCGCCTTTTTGGACGACGGTAATGTTTATCGATAAAAGCAGGTGCATGTTGCGTCACTCTGCAGGTCATCGACAGTCAGCACTGGAATGAAAAGAGGGCAGGATTTTCAAATTCGTCCGGCCCAGGTAGAAGATGTGCCGGTCATTTTGCAACTAATCCGCGACCTGGCGACGTACGAACGTGCGTCGGACGACGTAACAGCGACAGAGGAACAACTTGTCCATGTCCTTTTCGGCGAACGGCCGGCTGCCGAGGTCCTCCTCGCATTTGAGGGAGAAACGGCCATTGGCTTCGCAGTGTACTTTTACAATTTTTCCACCTGGCTCGGGCGAGCCGGGCTTTACCTGGAAGATTTATTCGTGAACCCCGACAAACGCGGCAAAGGCTATGGACGCGCGCTGCTCGTTGAGCTCGCGAAGATCGCGCGGCAGCGAGGATGCGGCCGGATGGAATGGGCTGTGCTGAATTGGAACGAGCCGGCGATTAAATTTTATCGAACGCTCGGCGCCAAGCCCATGAATGAATGGACAGTATTTCGCCTGACTCGTGATGAGATCGCCAGGCTTGCTAACGCAGCCGACACGGCTGCCACCACAGAGCAACCCGATTAAGAGTCAGAGCAGGGGTTCAGATGGCGAAGGAAAGAACAAAAATCGAAGACTATGCATTTCTTAGCGATACGCAGACCGGCGCCTTGGTGAGCCGGGATGGATGCGTTGACTGGCTTTGTCTTCCCCGGTTTGATTCGCCGGCGTGTTTCGCCTCGATTCTGGGCGATACCAAAAATGGACACTGGCGTTTTTTCCCGAAAGAAGAAGTTGTAAAAACCCGGCGCCGCTACCGTGGTGACTCGCTGATCCTGGAAACGGAAATCGAGACCAAAAGCGGGGCAGTTCGACTCATCGATTTCATGCCACCGCGTGGTGAGAACCCCGACATCGTCCGGATTGTGGAAGGATTGCGCGGCACGGTGCCGATGCAGATGGAGCTGGTCATCAGGTTTGATTACGGGCAGATCGTACCATGGGTGCGTCATCGCAATGGCGGACTTGAAGCAATCGCTGGACCTGACGGTTTGATTTTACGAACACCAGTTGAGACGCACGGCAAAGATCTGACCACGGTTGCAGAGTTTCCGGTTAGCAAGGGTGAAAGGTTTCCATTTGTGCTCACGTGGTTTGCTTCGCATAAGGATCCGCCAAGGGAGATCCATGCCGAGCATGCATTGCACGATACGGAGACCTATTGGCAGGAATGGAGCAATCACTATCAGGGGGAGGGGAAATGGCGCGAAGTAGTCATGCGCTCGCTGATCGTGCTCAAAGGATTGACCTACGCGCCAACTGGTGGACTGGTCGCCGCGCCTACAACATCGTTGCCGGAACAGATCGGAGGACCGCGTAACTGGGATTATCGCTACTGCTGGTTGCGAGACGCTACATTTGCTTTGCTTTCACTGCTGCGGGCTGGTTATCGCCAGGAAGCGCAGGGTTGGCGTGAGTGGCTGCTGCGAGCTGTCGCGGGAAGTCCCGCGCAGATGCAGATCATGTACGGTGTCAGCGGGGAACGCCGGCTCACTGAAGTAGAACTTCCCTGGCTCTCAGGTTACGAAAAGTCTGTGCCGGTTCGTATCGGGAATGCCGCATCCAGCCAATTTCAACTCGATGTGTATGGCGAAGTGTTGGCGACCATGTTTGAAGCCGATCGCGCTGGAATCAAAATGCAGGAACCCGATTGGGCGTTAATGGTGCATTTGATGAAATTTTTGGAATCAAACTGGCAGGAACCGGATGAAGGAATCTGGGAGGTACGCGGCGGACGGAAGAATTTTACGCATTCGAAAATGATGGCATGGGTGGCATTCGATTGCGCTATTAAGCTTATTGAAGAATGCGGCTGTGCAGCCGAGGAGCATCACGGTCGCTGGCGAAAAGTTAGAGAAGAAATTCACGCCGACGTTTGCGAGCGGGGTTACAATTCCAGGAAGAAAGCCTTCACGCAGTTTTACGGCTCCGGTGCTCTGGACGCCAGTCTGTTGACCATGCCGCTGGTCGGCTTTTTGCCTGCAACAGACGAGCGCGTTCGCAATACCGTTGAGGCTATTGAACGCGAACTGATGGTAGACGGCCTGGTGTTGCGATATCGTCCGCAGGAATGTGGTGTGGATGGATTACCAGGCGGCGAAGGGGTTTTTCTTCCGTGCTCATTCTGGTTGGTCGCCTGCTGGCATCTGCTCGGTCGAAAAGAAGAAGCGTGCGAATTGTTCAAGCGCTTAGTTAGTTTGCGGAACGATTTGGGACTTCTCTCGGAGGAGTACGATCCACATGACAAAAGACAACTGGGAAATTTTCCTCAGGCGTTTTCCCACGTTGCGTTGCTTGCTGCCGCGCGAATCCTTGACGGCGAGGAGCAGGCAGTTCCCTTGGAATGACTCGACCGTCTGTAGAATCACTCTATACGCTGGCTTCGCTGGAAGAAACCAGACATCGAACTAAATCTTCGATCGTTACAATCCCGCAAAGTTTCTTCTTTCGATCGACGACAGCGGCAAGGCCGAGCCGCGCAACGCGTAATTCCAGCACAACCCGATAAGCGGAGTCGTCTTCGTTTGTTATAACGATGCGCCGAACGTAGTTGGCGAGCGGTTTGCTTCCATTCTGGTCGAGCAGGATGTCGATGACGTTAATTAATCCAGCAGGTTGACCGCCCGGTGAGATTACAGGCAGACGATCAAGCCCTGAAGATGCGCTAAGCTCGACTGCATCCTCCGCCGAAGAGCCTGGCGACAACGCAACGACTTTTGCGGAAGGCAGCATGACGTCGCGGACCTTGACACCGCCGAAATCGACTACGTTATGAATCATCGCGCGTTCTGTCGCAGTGAGGGACCCGTCGAGCTCGCCTTGCGCGGTAATCTGTTTCAGATCTTCGCGGCCTGCAAAGAGCCGGGCGCGTTTCGCCGCGCGACTTGGAACGATCAGTTTGCCTATGCGCGCTCCAAGTTCGAGCAGCGGCGAAAATAACAGCGATGCCAGTTCCAGGATACCGGCAAGTCGCGCCAGAGCGCGAAACGGAAATCGCCGGAAAAGCGATTTTGGAAAAACGGAAAGCAAAAACAAGTAGACCGGAAGTGCAATCGCCAGCGAGATGAAATAGCCAATGTAACCCCACGATCGTACTAACTCATGGGTTAGCAGAAAGAGTCCGAGGATATCTGCTGCGTTCGTGATTAGCAGAACAGTCACCAGCAACCTCTCCGGACGTTTCAATAACCGATTTAGCTGGACCGCTGCTGGCACGCGACGTTTCACATTTTGCCGCAACCGAATCGGGTTGATCGAAAGCAGCCCGCTTTCAATTCCGTTGAAAAAGAACGAAACAAACCAGCAACAAAAAATGACCAGGCTGATTATCATGCTGCTTCTTCGAACGCTTTGGGCGCTATTTTTTCCAGTAAGATTTCCTCAATCCTTTGACGGCCTGCGCGGCGAACCGTAATCACCAGGCGGGGAATCTCTAATTTTGTCCCGGGGGGCGGCAGATAACCCAGTCGCGTAAAAACAAATCCGCCAATCGTGTCGATCCCTTCTGCGTCGATTTGAAAACCGAGATACTCGCTTAGATCGTCGAGACGCGCATTGCCGCTGACGAGAAATCTGCCATTCCCCAGCGGCTCGATGTAGAGAGCGACGTCGTGCCGTGGTACTACGTCGCGGAGAATTTCTTCCACGATATCCTCCATGGTGATGACTCCCTCGATACCGCCAAATTCATCAACCACGACGCCCATTCCCTGGGGCCGGCTCAAAAATAGTTTGAGCAGATCGAGCGCGCCCATGGTCTCCGAGACAAACGAAGGAGGAATCAGGGCTTCCGTATAATGTTCTGAGGGATCGAGCAGGAATAGCTTCACATCGATGATTCCGAGGATTTGATCGGGCGTATCGGCGTAAACTGGCACTCGTCGATATCGATTTTGTTTCAGGCGTGCGATCGCTTCTTCATTCTCTAGGTCATCCGGTAGCATGAAAGTATCCACGCGCGGCGTCATGCAGTCCTTGGCAGTCTTATCTCCAAGTTTAATGATTTCCTGGATGATTTCAGCTTCCCCTTCATATAGAGCGCCTTCCTCCTCGCTCATCTCGATGAGCGTCTCCAATTCCTCGTCACTCAAACGCGGACTCCCGCGGACCCGTGACAAGGTGAGACGGTCGACAACGTATACGCTGACCCTTTCAAGTTGGTGACCGATGCGGTCGAGTAAGGGCATCGATATCTGCAAGGCGAAAGCGCCGATGGTTGAGAGCCGATAGGGCACTGACAACGCCAGCAGCTTTGGGATGAGATCGCAAATCAGTACAACAACGGCAAAGATGAGCAGCGCCGCCATCCACAGCGGAATGTGAGCAGCCAATGGACTCTCCCAGAGAAAGAACAAACACCAGACGACCAGAAGCACGTTTATCAGTCCGTCGCCCAAAAGCAGCACGTTGAGGACGCGTCGCGGGTTATCCCGGAAAAATTGTACGAACTTCGTGAGCTTTGCGTGATTGGTTTCCAAGCGGCGCAGCTGGTGCGACTTGAGTGAGAAGAGAGCTGTTTCCACCGCAGAGAACAGAGCGGAACAGAAAATCAAAATTGCGATGACCACGAGAAAGATGGCCATGGTCCCGGCTGTCATTTCTTTTCACGGCACAGCCGGGTCAGCTGTGAAAAGTCAGCTGCAGGATGCGTATAGTGTTCCTCGGAAAAACTGGGGCGCGCTGGTTTGCTCATCGTCTGAGCTGAAGGCAAATTAATCCCTTCGTGAGCAAAGGCGAGAGGATTTCGCGGTTCGTGGCTGAGCTGGTTGTTAAAGATGTCGATCCGAAAGAGACAGACATCGTGAAACATCCATTCTATCGCGCTTTTTTCCATTGCTGGAATGAGAAACGCTACTACGAGGCTCACGACGTGCTAGAGCAGCTGTGGCTTAAGGACAAATCGCCCGATGCAGATTATTTCAAGGGGTTGATCCAGGCGGCTGGAGCTTTTGTCCACCTTCAAAAGTGCTTTGAGTACCCTCTGCATGCGAAACATGGAAGGCGCTTGTCTCCGGCGGTGCGCCTCTTTCGACTCGCTGAAGGGAATCTGTCCCGCTTCGCGCCACGACATCACGGGCTCGATCTTGCTGCGCTATGCCAGCTCTTACGAACGTGCGCCGACCGGATTGTTGCATCCGATTACAAGATCAATCCCTGGTCGCCGGAAACCGCGCCAAAGCTCAAACTTCTATAGCCGCGGCGTCTTGCCCCAGGTAATTCGAACAACCTACGTGAAAGGCAATGACTAGTCGCTTCCGGTTTGGATTTCTCGCGCTAATGTGGTTGGTGACATCAAGCGACGCTTCTGCTGAATCCAAGTCTGCCAGTCCTGTGCACACGAACCGTCTGGCGAAGGAGAAGTCCCCCTATCTTTTGCAGCATGCGCACAATCCCGTCGATTGGTATCCGTGGGGCGAAGAAGCGTTCGCCAAGGCGCGTCGTGAAAACAAGCCAATTTTTCTCTCAATCGGTTATTCAACCTGTCATTGGTGCCACGTCATGGCGCACGAGTCGTTCGAAAATGAAGACATCGCGGCGCTCATGAACCGGGAGTTTGTAAACATCAAGGTGGATCGCGAAGAGCGCCCGGACGTTGATCGTGTTTACATGACCTTTGTTCAAGCGACCACCGGCGGTGGCGGCTGGCCGATGAGCGTCTGGTTGACGCCTGATTTGAAACCGTTTGTCGGCGGAACGTATTTCCCGCCGGAGGACCGCTATGGTCAGCCCGCCTTCAGAAGCGTGCTGCAACGAATCGCGACAGCTTGGAAGGAAAACCACGAAAAGCTCGTGGAGCAAGGAGGTAGAATCGTTGACGCGCTGCGAGAGTCGCAATCAGGTGGGAAGGCCGAAGGTGAAATCGACGCATCGCTGCTGGAAGCTGCTTACCGCCAGATGGATCGTGTTTACGACGTCAAGGAAGGCGGTTTCGGAAACGCGCCGAAATTTCCTCGGCCGGTGACGCTCAATTTTCTAACTCGATTCTACGCGCGAGATCCGAAGAGTGAATCCGGTAAGCATGCTCTCGAGATGGCCTTGTTCACGCTGCGAAAAATGGCTTCGGGCGGGATGCACGATCACATTGGTGGTGGTTTCCATCGGTACTCTGTCGATCGGTACTGGCACGTTCCGCATTTCGAAAAAATGCTTTATGATCAGGCGCAGCTCGCAAGCACGTACCTCGACGCGTTTCAGATTGCCAGAGATCAGAAATGCGAATCCGTAGCACGCGACATTCTCGATTATGTCGCTCGCGATCTGATGTCAAAGGAGGGCGGCTTTTTCTCTGCCGAGGATGCAGACAGCCCCGTAGCTGCAGCGGAGGTCAATGATCGCACGGCGGGATCCACGCACGCACGATCCGGCGATCACGCAGCGCCGCTGCAGAAGACCGCCGAAGGCGCATTCTATGCCTGGACGAAAAAGGAGATCGAGTCGGCGTTAGGCGATGCCGCGGAGATGTTCAATTTTCATTACGGCGTTCAATCGCATGGAAATGCGCCGGAAGGGAGCGATCCGCAGGATGAGTTCCGTGGTAAAAACATATTGATAGAGCGTCACACCATTGCGGAGACGGCGGAGCATTTCAAGAAAGCGGAGCGGGATGTTGAAAATTTCCTGGCGCAAGCCAGAGGCAAACTGTTTTCCCTCCGTGCTACAAGGCCGCGACCCCATCTTGATGACAAGATCATCGCCGGCTGGAACGGCTTGATGATTTCAGCATTCGCACGTGCTGCCCAAATTCTGGATGAACCGCGCTACCTGGAAATCGGGACGCGCGCGGCCGATTTCCTCACGAGAAATCTGTACGACGGAAAAAGTAAATTGCTCTATCGCAACTATCGCCATGGCCGCAGCGATATCGAAGGTTTCGCCGACGATTACGCATTCGTGATCCAGGGCCTGCTCGACCTTTACGAGGCCTCATTCGAGGTCGCCTGGCTGAAATTTGCCGTGCAATTACAGGAGACGCAGGACCGTTTATTCTTTGACGAAAAAAACGGCGGCTATTTCAGCACAAGCGGTAAAGACGAAAGCGTGTTTCTGCGCATGAAGGACGACAATGATGGCGCGGAACCGGCGGCGAGCTCGGTCTCGGCATTGAACCTGTTACGTCTTGCACAATTCCGCGACGATAAGCAGAACAGTGAGCGGGCGCGAAAAACCATCAATAGCTTTGCAGCGACGGTCTCGCATTTCCCGACCGCGATGCCGCAGATGTTAGTGGCGGTCGATTATTCCTTAAGCAAGCCGCGGCAGATCGTGATCGGCGGTCCAAAGGACGCTGCCGGGACAAAAGCTTTGCTCAAAGAAGTCGCCAGGCATTTTGTACCGAATACGATCCTATGTCTCGCCGATGGCGCTGAAAATCAGGAATATCTTGGCAGTCACAATGAAGCGATCCGGGCCATGTCGCCGATGGACGGGAAACCAGCCGCGTATGTCTGTGAAGACTTCACGTGCAAGGCGCCGGTTACCGATCCGAACGAGCTGGCGGCGTTGCTTTCCAAATAATGGGGACTGACGCCCCCTTTGTAGTTACCGGTTTCATGGCGGGTCATAGACCGTTGGCTCTGTCCGAATTCAGAAACCCTGGCGACATCCGCCTCAGCCGGCAGTGGCGACGACTTTGTGCCTACTTGCTACCAGGTTTGACCGCTGGAATCTTTTCCAGATCCGGCGGCAGCTCATCAGCAGGGAAATTCTGAACGGTCATCTCAACCAGACTAACGAACGGGCAGCCAAAATCTGGTTTCGTTTTGCCGCTCCGGTCGACTATCACGCCGACTGCGGCAACGATACCCCCGTGAGCGCGAACGATATCGATGGTTTCCTGAACCCGTCCGCCGCGCGTCACCACATCTTCCACCACGACGAATTTTTCGCCGGCCGGAATTTGAAAACCGCGGCGTAAAACCAGCTTGCCTTCCTCTTTTTCAACAAAGATGTGCGGTTTTCCCAGCGACCGACCGACTTCCTGGCCGACGATGATTCCACCAAGCGCGGGGGAAATCACCCGATCGGACTCAAATCCGCGTAATTTCTCTGCCAGCCAGCCGCATACTTTCGCCGCGATCGCAGTGTCCTGAAGAAGCAACGCGCACTGAAAATACTCGCGACTATGCAGACCGGAACGCAAAATGAAGTGCCCTTCGAGCAGCGCGCCTGTTTTGCGGAAAAGATCTAAAACATCTTCGTTCATGCGACCTTTACTCGCCTAACGAGTTTCCGGATTGTTGCACGTTTATCTGGACGTTCACGTCGCCGATGAGGCGCTTCTTAGCCGGACGTGTCATATGCGGTTTGCCCGGTGCTTGAATCCGCGACAGCAATCACTTCGACTTCTACATCCACGTTCTTCGGCAATGCTGCGACCTGGACTGTAGAACGCGCTGGAGGATCTTCTTTGAAGTAGGAGCCATAAATGTCATTAACGGTTTGGAAATCGCCAAGGTTGGTGAGGAAAATCGTTGTCTTCACTATGTGGTCAAAAGTAAGCCCCTCCGCTCTCAAAATCGCCGCAATATTATCCATCACGCGCCGGGTCTGAACAGCAACATCACCGGCAACAATTTGGCCGGATTTTGGATCGAGCGCGATTTGACCGCTGCAAAAAACGAAGTTGCCGCTGCGCACTCCCTGCGAGTATGGGCCTATCGCTCCAGGAGCTTCGTTTGTGGAAATAATTTTCTTCATGCCGCGATCTTAAACGCCGATGGCTGCTGCGCAATCACGGTGACGTGGCAGCTTGCTTTTTTTGCCGCTCCATCTTTTGAAGAAAATCTTTCTCGCTTTCGCTCAGGTACTCCCGGTACCCATCCGGATCGACAAAGGCATTTGTGTCACCGTGCATAAAGCGTTCGTGCTTTTTACCGAAGTGAAAGAACCATCCATGAGACGCCAGAAAAATATCGCACGGCAAGCTTTTCAACACCGCGAATGATTTTTCAAAGTCAGCCGCGATGCCTGGATAACTTTCCTGTCCAGCGAATTTGTAGTCGAGCGAGCTTTGGCTACCCACGAAAACGACATTGTACGTTCTGGCACCATCTTTAATTTTAGTAGTCCATGTGGTGTTTCCTTTTGTATGGCCCGGAGTCACATGCGCGATCATCACTTGATCGGCAAGCTGGATGGTGTCGCCATCGCGTATGACTCTGTCTGGGTCGATCGGTGGAAAAAGCATGGTGTCACCAAATCGAAAGTCGCCATGTCCTCCCTTCCGCAGCTGAGCTGCGTCGCCTTCACTGGCCACAAATCTTGCGCCGGTTACCTTCTTTAGCTCTGCCAAGCCGCCTGCGTGATCGCAGTGCGCGTGACTGTTCAGCAAATATTTTACGTCGCTCAATTTAAAACCGAGTTGCTTGATGTTGCGCTCAATTTGCGGCGCGGTTTCCACGAATCCACCATCGAGCAGGAAATGTCCTTGCGGGGTGGTGATTAAATACGAAGTAATCTCGACCGCCCCGACATAATAAAGGTTTCCGGCGATCCGGAAAGGTGGTATGGGTTCGTTCCATTCCCGGCCAGTCGCATCAGCTTGACCACTCGCGCTCCCCACAGCAAAAAGCACGAATGAAATCCACATAAAGGTCGTCTTCACGGCCGAGCTTACCGACCTCGGCTGAGAATGACAAATGACCGAACTTCGTTGATATTGGAGCCTACATGGTTAGTTGGATTTTAAAGAAGATTCTCGGGTCGAAAAACCAGCGTGAACTGAAGCGGCTGACGCCGATCGTGCGCCGGATCAATGAGTTAGACGAGCAGTTCAAGAGCTTGTCCGATGACGCATTGCGCGCCAAAACCGCGGCATGGAAGGAGGAGCTTTCCAAGATCACGGATCTGCAGGAGCAATGGGCAAAACTGGATGAAATTTTGCCAGAGGCGTTCGCTGTAGTTAAGAACGCGGCGCGTCGGTTGAAAGAACGCCGACACGCCTTTGAGGTCTGCGATCAGCCCATGGTTTGGGACATGGTGCATTTCGATGTGCAGCTGATCGGCGGCATCGTCCTGCACCGGGGCCGGATTGCGGAAATGGCAACCGGCGAAGGTAAGACGTTAGTGGCTACCTTACCGCTTTATCTCAACGCGCTGACGTGCCGCGGGGCACACCTGGTGACTGTTAACGATTATCTGGCGCGGCGCGACGCAGAATGGATGGGACAGCTTTACACTTTTCTCGGACTCAGCATCGGCTGCATTCAACACGATCAGGAACCCGATGAGCGTCGCGAACAGTACGCGATGGATATCACCTACGGGACGAACAGCGAGTTCGGTTTCGATTATCTGCGGGACAACGGCATGGCTACGACGCGAGAACAACAGGTTCAGCGCGGTTATCACTATGCTATTGTCGATGAAGTTGATTCCATTTTGATCGACGAAGCACGCACGCCTCTGATCATCAGCGGGCCGGCTACGATTTCTACCCACCAATACGATAAATGGAAACCGCTTATCGAGCAGTTGGTTCGGAAACAGAATATGCTTTGCAACCGGGTGGCGAGCGAAGCGACGGAGAAATTCGAGCAAGGTGATGTGGAAACCGGCGGCCGTCTCATGTTCAAGGTCAAGCTCGGTCAGCCGCGCAACAAACAGCTTCTGCGTTTGATGGAAGACCCGGAGAAGCGCCGCGCCATTGATAAATCCGAGCTTTCATTCTTTCAGGACACACGCAAGGAAGAACTGTTCCAACTCAAGGAGGAACTCTTTTTCACAATCGACGAAAAATCGAACGAAGCGGACCTTTCTGAACAGGGGCGGGTTTTTCTTAACCCGGATGACCCGAACGCATTTGTTCTTCCGGATTTGATCAGCGAATTCACGGAGATCGATCTCGATCCAACACTCTCGGATGAGGAGAAGGACAAGAGAAAAGCGGAGCGGCAGCAACATTGCGATGCGCAAGCTGAGCGGATTCACAATATCTCGCAGTTACTGCGCGCCTACTGCCTCTTTGAGAAGGACGTCCAATACGTCATTGAGGACAATAAGGTGGTCATCGTTGATGAGTTCACGGGCCGCAAAATGCCGGGGCGACGCTGGAGCGATGGCTTACATCAGGCAGTCGAAGCCAAGGAAGGTGTCCAGATCGATCGCGAGACTCAAACCCTGGCGACAATCACGATTCAAAATTATTTCAGACTTTATCAGAAGCTGGCGGGAATGACTGGTACTGCCGAGACCGAAGCCGCAGAGTTTCACGACATTTATAAACTCGACGTCAACATGATTCCGACCAATCGGCCGGTGAGACGCACCGATCACAACGATCGCATTTACAAGACGCGCCGTGAAAAATATAACGCGTTAATCAAGGAGATCAGAGAAGCGCACACCAAGAGTCAGCCTGTGCTGGTTGGAACAGTCAGCGTAGAAGCATCCGAGTTGCTCAGTCGAATGCTGAAGCGTGAGAAAATTCCACATAACGTTTTGAATGCGAAATTTCACATGCAGGAAGCCGAGATCGTGGCGCGCGCCGGCCAGCCTGGCACGGTAACGATTTCCACGAATATGGCTGGTCGCGGCACGGATATTAAGCTCGGTCCCGGCGTAACGGAGCTGGGCGGCTTGATGGTGATCGGCACCGAACGACACGAAGCGCGCCGGATCGATCGACAGCTGCGCGGACGTTGCGCTCGACAGGGCGACCCGGGGGCATCGCGGTTTTATGTCAGCTTCGAAGACGACCTGATGCGCAACTTTGGCGCGGCCGATCGAATGACAAAGATCATGGAGCGGTTCGGACTCGAAGAAGGCCAGGAGCTCGAGCATCGATGGCTAAATAAATCGGTGGAAACCGCTCAGAAGCGCGTCGAGCAACGCAACTATCTCGTTCGAAAGCGCACTCTGGATTTCGATGACGTGATGAACATGCAGCGCGAGGTCGTTTACACCTATCGCAATGAAGTCATCGATTCAGAGGAGCCGCGCAAACTTATCTTCGAGGTAATCGACGAAGCCGTGCCCGCCAAGGTGAAAGAATATCTTGATGCGGAAGAACCAAATTACACCGGTCTCATCAATTGGGTGAACACAACGTTCCCGCTCGGATTAACCAAGGATAAGGCGCAGTTCGACACTCGTGTGGTTGATGAGAACGCGAACTTTCTGGTCGGAAAGATCAAGGACGCGTACGAGCGCAAATCGAGCCACGAAGATCCCACAGCGGTAAAGAGCCTGGAGCGTTACATTATTCTCAACGCGATTGACCGGCTTTGGCAGGAGCATCTCTATGCCATGGACGCGCTGCGCGAGGGCGTTTATCTCCGCGGTTATGCTCAAAAGGATCCGCTCATCGAATACAAGACCGAGGCTTACGATATGTTCGTCGAACTAATGGCGAACATTAAGAACGAGGTGTTGAATAACCTGTTCCGCAGCACTTCAAACCTTCAGGCGTTCGAGAATTTCCTTGCTACCTTGCCGCAGTTCCTGATGCGCGAGCACGCACCAACTGCGCCGACCGCAGGCACCGACGCGCGTGTGCGTCAGCCGGTTGGCGCAATGGCAGGAGTTACGGCTGGGGACGGAGACGGCGAAGGCGAAGTTTCCATCGATCTGCCAGTTCGTCGCTCCATACCGAAGGTTGGCCGTAACGAACCGTGTCCTTGCGGCAGCGGAAAAAAATACAAGAACTGCTGCGGCAGAGTAGCGTAATCTTAAAGCGTCACGTCGCCGTTTGTCATTCCCAGCGACGGGGAAGCTATAATTGCTTCGAAATATCGAGAGATGTGTCGACTCATCTCGACGTGACAACTCAGGATGACCTGGGCAGTTCGTACGTCGTGATCTCCAAAGCGTGTCCGTCGGGATCGCTAAAGTAGATCGAGTGTGAAATTTCGTGGTCCTGGAACTCAAATTCAATTCCGCGGTTTTTCAATTCACGTTGTGCTGCGAGAAAATTCTCTCGGTTCGCGCGAAAAGCCAGATGAAGCATTCGCAGTTCGCGGTGACTTAAGGATGGTGGCTTTGAGTCCGGTTTCGCCGGGAACAGAGCAATCGCAGTATTTTCCTTACCGAGGAAGACCGGCACACCGCCCCACATGTTTTCGTACAGCCGCTCGAATCCGAGTACTTCGATATACCAATTCGCAGATTGTTTGATATCGCGAACGCCAAGGGCAACGTGATCGATTCCTTCAAGTTCCATAGGAGGTAAAACTTACCGGAATCACTTCGATCGATAAAGGTGGAACGCGTTGTCACTACCGCGTTGAGAATGGCTGGAACGCCTTGGTAAAAAGATGCGGCTTTGGTCTGGCTTCGTATCCTGCGCCTTCGGCGATTTTTTCGTCCCATCGCCTTGACGACACGTCGATCCACCCGAGCGAGAACATTGGGGAGGGTCAACGCGGATAATTCGCACGATCGTCCAGCGTCCCCGCCTTTAATGCCTCGATGAATGCCGCGTAGTCCTTGAGTTGATGTCCAACACCGTGCCAAACCACCGTCGGTTTCGCGTCGCCGCTCGCAAGCTTGGCGATCAGAATGTGAAAGCTGTGATCGATTCCGCCACGCTCATAATGCACAACGTAGTAGTCGCCACCCACAGCTGCCCAGATAAGACGTTTCCACGGGAGCGTTGTGTCGGTTACGACGTCAGTTGCGTTCCAATCCTGCCCCGGCTCCGCAAGCTTGCCTTTGTCATCTGCGCATAGCGACACCATCGCAGGTGGCAGGTGGCTGGTTGAATGAACTTCATCGAATCGCGACGAATCGAGCAATACCTTCCGATCGTCGGCGGAAAGTTTCGTAACGTCTGCGAAGCACACGCCATTCATTGCAATGGCTAAAACCAGAGCGAAACCAAGCAGCGCCTCATCGATGGGGAGCGCAGCTGTAGCCACGGCGCTGTGTCGCCGTGTCGGTACCCGAACGCCTCGACGCAGCGAGGCGGCTATACCATTCGGGCAACGAGTTCTGTTAAATCTTATCGCGATCACGGTGAACGGTCTCTGCGGAAAACGCTGGTATACAGACGGCGATATACTCGGCGCCTTGCGGAGATGGCGTGCTGTAGCGCACCCACTCGCCGCGACGGGCGATAATGGCTTGACCGGCAGCGACGCGGTGAATGCCCTCGCGAGTCTGCACCTGAAGCTCGCCACGCAGGACCACAGTGAACTCGTCGAAGTCCGGTGTCTGTCCCGGTTCACTCCAGCCTGAGGGACTAATCATGCGCGCGATGCTGACGCCTTCCGTTTTGGAGTTTACCCGGCCAACGAACTCCTCGATCGTTTTCGGCGGTTGGCCTTCAGCTTCGATTCGTGTTGGTGCCTTGATGAGTCGTGGCAAGCGGCAAGTGTAGCGAAAAGACGTGACGAGCCAAGATGAGTAACGGTTGACGAGAGGCACGTCATTCGTAACGAAATGTGACAGTCATCGAGGGTACTTTGGTCCGCGGTTGGCTGCCTTATGCCGGTCGAAGCGAGACCGGGTTTAGGCCACCGGATGTCTCACGTTCACCTCATATGGCATTTCAAACATCAATTAATAATTCGTCCTGTGTTGTTCGCTAACTTTGCGCGCCATTCCTGGAGTTGCTCAGGGGTTTGCCTCGCCCAATCTGTTACTTCGCCAACGATTTTCAGTGGAGCTTTTGAACGATATGAGCGCGTCAGATTGCCCGGAAATTTTTTGTCCGTAACATTCGGGTCATTTTCAAAATCCCCTGTCGGCTCAACGATATAAACACGGTCACGGCCATCACCTTTTGCCAATGCCGCAGCTAGTCCTGCCCCATTAGCAAAGGCAGTGAAATAAATGTGATTCATTGTCAGTTGAGGCTTGTAATTAGAAGCGCCCCGTGCGGTCAGCAAATCGCCAACCTGCAGATCTGCCTTCGTCCCATGATAAAAGGGACCTTTGTCAGACGTTTTGCCCTGAAACAGAGTTGCTAATTTATAGTTCTTTCTCGCCTTATCGGCGTGGTTTAACTCTTCATGGCATTTCGCGATCTTTGAATAGAGAGAAGGGAACGCACTCTTAACAGCTTCGTTAGCTGTTTTTAATGCAAACTGCAAAGCCGTTTCCAGCCATTGTAATCTATCGGAAGCATCTTTTTGATGCCGGGCTACATGATGAGCTGAGATAAAGCGTTCAAAGTCGTTGGTCGCTTCGTTCCAGGCTTGAAGAAACAGTTTACCTGCTTCTTCGGTTTTGCCTTTTTCTTCCATGCCCATGCCTTGAATGCAGAGTTTAACAACATGGTTGTTTGGATTGAATTCCATAAGCAGATGGCTCTTAATATAATAGAACATTCGAGACATAGTTCCCGTCGCTCATCAAAGTAGCGGCTAGCCGTTACGGCCCAGGGCTAACCGACTTTCGTAATCTTGCCCTCTGCGATCAGCGTCCATTCCTGACCGTCCTTCGATGCCTCGGCCTTGTATATGTACAACGTCGGCGACACCTGCACCTCGGTGTACCTGATCTTGATGCGCTTCCCTTCCACGCCGGTATCTAAATCTTTTACGAAGGTCCGTTTGTTTCCGACGATGGAACCACCTGTGCTGTATTCGCTCTCCCCAAAGCTGCTGATGCCATACTCCGTGTAGGCTTTGGCCTTCTCATCGTAGGCGAGGATGTTCAGGAAAGTTCGCTTCCCCGTGGGTCCTCTCTCCTCACCGCGACATACCACCTGAAAGCTTCCCGCGAACTTTTCACAACTTATCGAGCTGGAAAGCTTGCCTGCAGGCCCAAATGGTCCGCCTTTTGTCTCTCCCTCACCCTTCCAGGTGCCGACGTAATAGCTCAACTTTTCAACCTCTGGACCAGGCTTCGGCTGCTGAGCTGCGGCTGCGGCGTCTGAAGCCTGTGTGGCGAGCGCGGTTTCATTTTGGCCGATAGCGGACGCTGGAGCATACGAACTTGCGAATAGCGCGATAGAACAAATACAGGCAATCTTGAATTTGTGCATGGTGAATGATTTCACCATGGGATGCGTTCAATATCCTATTTGGATTTACTTATCTTACGAGTCTATAACGGACCAGGTCGACCAAGGGGCTGGAAAGCATACCGCTCCGAAGCTTTTAGTACGCATCGGTACCGGAATTTGTGCGTGTCCAAAAGAGATCAGGAACCGTTCACTGTTTCCACGCGGCGGCGTGCGCGCGGACTGGGTAACCGAAACCTTTCAAGCTCAGTTCACCCAGGTCTTCGAAAACCAGGCCTTTGCCGAGGCATAGCTCAGCGATCGCGTTGGAAACCAGGATTTGTTCAGGCTGGGCGTGTGTGCACAGCCTGGAAGCCAGCTGAACCGTCGAGCCAAAGAGATCGTTGTGTTGCTCGACAGGTTCCCCTGCCGCGGCGCCGACCCGGACCTTGAGCAAACCGTTCGGATCTGTTTTCGCATGCTTGTCCAGCTCGCGTTGAATCTGAATAGCGCATCGGACTGCGTTGGCTGCTGAGATAAAAGACGCCATGATGCCGTCGCCGGTGTGCTTGATTTCGCGCCCGCCGAGACCGGACAAGGCGTCCCGCACAATGGTGTCGTGCACACCAAGCATCGCAAGCGCTACCTCGTCACCGAGCGATTGAGTCAATGTCGTCGAATTAACAACGTCCGTGAAAAGAACAGTTCGTATCCCCGGATCACGTGTATCTCCTGCTCCCGGCAATAGAACCGCGCCCACATCATTCGTTTCGCCGGCACCAAGAAATCCTTCTGCGACTTCCGGTTCGATTTCGATAATCTTTTCCGGCATCAGTCCGTGCGCTTCGCGGTGCACACACTCCGCTGCTTCAGCATTAGGCGCGCGGCACAGGCAAAAGAGTTTCTTCCCGCTCTCGTTTACCCAGTATTTGGTGTACTCGACTCCATATTTACGCTGCGTTGCCATGTCCTTCTCGTGAGCCTTGGCGATGTCTTCCATGGTGGTTCCCTCGGCGAGAGTATGAATGTCCATGTATAACGGCATAGAGGGAGATCTTAGCGCGATATTACGCGATGCGAAACGTGGATCGCACTGCGTTGACTTAACGTCTGATAGACCACGCAGTAGCGTTCCGCCAAACGAACAAGCGTGGCAACTTGTTCTTCGGTGGCGTCGATATCGAGGTTGAAATTCAGGCGGATTTGTTTGAACCCAACGGGGACCTCTTTGGAGATACCGAGGGTTCCACGAAAATCGAGATCACCTTCTGCCCGGATCTTCGCGCTGCGCAAAGGAATGTTCAGCGCGGTAGCCACAGCGTTCAAAGTGACACCGGCACATCCTACCAGCGCTTCGAGTAACACTTCAGCCGAACAGGCACTACGCCCGTCGCCTCCGGTCGCGGGGTGAAGGCCGGCCTCAGCATAGCCCTTTCCGCTTTCAATTTTGCAGGTGACATTTGGCCCGAGCCGTCCTTCCGCACAAAGCGTGACTAATGCCGTTTCAGGATGCTCGCGGTATTTCGTCTTTAGCGGAGCCTGCAATGATCTTAGTTCATCAGCGGTCATGGGATTTCTAAGGGTCTCACTGTAGAGGCAGCCGTGCCGGCTGCAACGACGGGGATTCCTGCAGGCGACACGCCTGGCGCTATGGAAGCAACATCACGCCTTCGATAGTCCAGGAAGCGCGAGACCCAAAATCAAAAGTCGCAACTCTCGCAGATTATTTCCCAGGCGGTTTAATGTTCTGGTTCACACGAAAGAAATTCGTCGGGTCGTACTTCTTCTTGATCGCGACCAGTCGCTCATAATTATCGCCGTATGTTTTTTTCACGCGCTCTTCGCCTTCGTCACCCATCAAGAAGTTCACGTATGCTCCACCGGCGGAATAGGGATGAACCGCGTCGTAGTAACTCTTGGTCCAGGAAATAATTTTTTCGTTGTTCGCAGGATCGGGATCAACACCGACCATCACCTGCGCCCATTTGGCATCGCGATAGTTCCACGCAGTATCCATTTTGCCGACGCGCGCCGCGGCTCCATCGATCGGATACATGTGCATGGTGGAATGCATGGAAGGAAGCTGTTCACCGAATCGGATGTGCTGCGTAATCGCATCATCGCTTAGTTTGTTCACAAAATCGGCGCGCCAGTACCACTGCAAGCCCGGAGGATAAAGCGCGTCGAACATGCTCTGTAATGCGGGGTGCGGCAGAGGACCTACAAAATCGAGCGCAGGCTTTTTGAAATCCCGAATCGGCTTGAATGTCTCCTCTGCTTTCGACTGCGGTCCGGTGTATGCCCAGATGATGCCGCACATTTTTTTCATTTGCAGATGTTCCGGGAAAGGTGCGACCGGCGGGACTGTGAGAAAGGCGAAAAACCCGTTCAGATCATCGGGAGCGGCCGGGATGAAGTCTCGATACCATTTCATCACGTCAGCCGCTTCGCTTAACTCGTAGAACATGGGGCCGCCATAAATTATGTCGATTGGATGCAGCTTGAACGTGAACGCGGTGACCACGCCAAAGTTTCCGCCGCCGCCGCGAAGCGCCCAAAACAGGTCCGAATTCTTATCGGCGCTCGCCTTGAGAAAATTGCCGTTGGCCAGAACAACGTCCGCCGAGAGCAGGTTGTCGATACTGAGTCCGCATTTGCGGGTGAGATGTCCGACTCCACCGCCGAGCGTCAAGCCGCCAACCCCGGTCGTAGAAATGATCCCACTTGGTGTTGCCATCCCGAACGCATGCGTGGCGTGATCGACATCGCCCCAGGTGCATCCGCCTCCGACAGTGACGGTGCCCGCCGCCGGATCGACCCGCGTATATTTTATCGGGCTTAGATCGATGACCAATCCATCGTCGCAAATGCCCAGCCCTCCGGCGTTATGTCCACCGCCCCGGATGGCGACAAGAAGATTGTTCTCTCTTGCGAAGTTTACCGAGTTGATCACGTCCGCAACGTCCGCACAACGGGCAATCAGTCGCGGTTTTTTGTGGATCATTCCATTGTAGACCGCGCGCGCTTGATCGTAATCTTGATCGCTCGGTTCGATCAGCCGTCCGCGAAGGGTTGCTTTGAAATCGGTGATAGAATTTTCGGTAAGCATATCAGACAGGAGCAGGTTTGGTTTCGGTTGGACTTTCGTCCTGTTCAACACAATATGATACGGGCCGCGCGCACTCCCTGTCCACGACGTAGAATGTAGTAACCAACTACTTTGTATGTAGTAAGCTCTGGCGACCATGAGCATTCGCTACGGTCAATTCTGTCCTGTATCCAAAGCTGCCGAAGTGCTGGGGGAACGGTGGACGATCCTCATCATTCGCGAGCTGTTGCTCGGGACCACCCGCTTTAAGGATTTCCAACGTGCCTTGTCTCAAATTTCTCCAACTTTGCTGACCAAACGTCTGAACCAGCTGCGGGAATGCGGCCTGGTAGTTCGAAAAACGGCGACTGGTCAACGCCGCACAGAATATCAACCGACCCCAGCAGCCAAAGAACTCAAGCCAATCATCTTCGGTCTTGGCAAGTGGGGAATGCGATGGGCGCGTGGTCAGATGAACGATGATGAGCTTGACGTGGAATTGCTCATGTACGATCTGCATCGCCGCATCGATGCCAGCCAGCTTCCGGGTGGACGAACCGTAATTAAGTTTCTTTTCCGCGGTCTTCCAAAGTTTGGGCACTGGTGGATCGTCCTTGAAAACGGAACCCGTGAGTTGTGCGTAGACAATCCAGGCAAAGCTGTGGATGTGCACCTAACCACGGACCTGCGAACGATGACTCACATCTGGGGTGGTGACATGGAAATTCGGACGGCCAAGAAGACGGGTCATCTGCAATTAACCGGTGACCCTACCTTGATCCAAAGCATATCGGACTGGTTACGACCGGGGGTATTCGCCCACGTTCGGCCGTACGCCGAATCGTTGATCCGGAACGTTCGGCGCGAACGCAAAAATGGAATTCGCCCAAACGCTCAATCAAGTGACTCCCACTTGCCTTAATCTCGAGCGCATTTCGACCGGATAATGATCATTGCTATGGCGCACAGCGGTTTTTGCTTGAAGCCCCGGTTTATTCTCATCTAGCCTTCGGCTAAGAACGAATTTTGCTGCGATGCTCTTACAGGACAAAGTTTGGGGTCGCCGCGATTTCCTGAAACTGGTTGGCCGGGCAGGACTGATCGGCGCGGTCCCGACGCTCGCAAGCGCTGCTGCTGCGCTCAACCCGGATACGGTTTGTATTTCGATTCTGCATACGACTGACTTGCATGGTCACATCCTTCCAACGCACAACTACGACGGAACTACAGACTGTGGCGGCCTGGCACGTTGCGCGTCCCAAATCAAAAAGTGGCAGCGCGAAAATCCTAACTCAATTTTGATCGATATCGGCGACGTTTACCAGGGCACCGACGTAAGCCTCCGAAACAAGGGCGCCTTGATGATTGACCTGCTGAATCACCTCAATTACGACGCGTGGGTTGTTGGCAATCATGAGTTCGATTGGGGCATGGAATGCTTTCAACAGGCATTGCTGCGATCCAACATGCCCGTTCTTGCCGCGAACATGCTGCTGGAAGGAAAAGAGCCGGCTGAATTCGCGGAGGCAAAGCATCCATTTGCTAAGGTCAGGCGGTTTATCTTGAAAGAAGTCGCTGGCATCAAAATCGCGCTCATCGGCGTAACCACGCCAGGAATGCAATTTTGGCTTTGGCCTGAGTTGACGCGCGGCCTTGATTTTCGGCATCCGGTCGAGCCCGTGCGCCGAGCCATGGCAAGCGCGAAGAGCGAAGGCGCAGACGCCATCATACTAACTGGTCACATGGGCCTCAAGGAGCGCACCGGCGGTGACGACTTTGCCAATACGGTGATGGCGTTGACGTCGGAATTCCCGGACATCCCAGTGTTTATCGCCGGACACACGCATCAGGATATTCCGAGCCGCCTGACGAATGGCGTCTTGTTTACCCAGGCGGATCACTTCGGGATTCACGCAGGCCGCATCGATCTGCTTTTTGATCGCAATTCAAAGAAGCTGTTGCGCCGGGGAGCTATCTGCGAATTGATGGATCGCCGCGTCCCGCTTGATCAGGTGATTTTATCGCGGGCAAAATCGCAACTCGACGAATCGCACGCTGCTCTACTCGAGCCGATTGGAGAACTTGCAGAGACTCTGCATGGTCGGAGTCTCCCGGGCCGGCCGAGCGACGTCGAAAAGCTCATCGGAGCGGCGATAATGGACGCATTGCTGGAACGAACAGTGCCGCTTCACGGTGTGATGCATGGCACGTTCAATGATAAACCCGATGTGGTTGCCGGCCCTAAAACGGTGAAGGACGTGTGGTCGATAATCCCCTACGAGAACTACATTGTAACCGCGCAACTTTCTCCTGATGAAATCAAGATTGCGATGGAGGACGTTTTTGTCAGTCACGAAAAGCGCAACTTACTTGGATTGCACGTGAAAACCGAAGGCCACGGCAACGGCTGTAAAATCGTGTCGATCACCCTCCCTGACGGGCAACCGCTGGATCGGAACAGAAAGTACGCGATCGCCTTCAATAGCTTCGATGCCCGCAGCGCTGGCCATCATTTCATGAAACTTCGCGAGTTCCTCGAGCGCCCGGAAGCCGGGTGCATCCTGCATCCCGTGCAGACCCGCGACGCGCTTATCGGTTACTTCCAGCGCCAAAAAATCGTGCATCGAATCGCCGACGTGAATACGTATTCAGTCGCAGCATAATCAGTTCCCCTTGCAAAACCGACGCATCCTGCTTGCCTATTCCGCCATGCGGCTCGCAACATTTTGCCTGATAGGATTGCTGCTCAATACCGAACTTGTCTCGTCGCAAACCGTAAAGGTAGCTTCGCCCAGCCCAACCCCGGCGCTGCCGGAGCTCCGGCCTGCGCTGGTGGGCACAGGCCCTGACGCTATCATCAACACGATCGACACCGCCGATCTGATTAAAAAAGGGCAGAAAGATGCTGCAGTCATGTTTTCGTGTCTTGTGGCGCCGACTGGCGATGTTGCTCGAAGTGCCTGTTATCGGGGCACACGTGGATCCGAGTTGCTCGAACAGGAAGTGTTAAAGCGTCTGGCAAGCGCGAAGTTCATTCCTGCTATTCATAATCACCAGCCGGTCATCGTTGTTTTCTATGGCACAGTGACATTCGCGGTGGTGAAGGGGAAGCCGCGGCTCCGCATCTTCGCGAATCAACAACTGGAGGAAGTAAAAAAGGAAAGCGACTTTATCGATCCACAGCCATATGTCGGTCCCGGCTCAAAATTTACCGGCATCCATTATCCCGATACCGGCACGACAGTGATGGTGACTGGTGTCGTCGAACTGGCACTCCAGGTCGATGCGGCTGGCAACCTGAAAAACATGAAGATCCTGAATGTAGATCCGCCGTACCTGCAGTTTGATCAGGCAGCCTTGTCTGATTTCAATGGCGCAAAATTTATTCCGGCGTTTCGCGACGGCAAACCCGCAGAGAGCACAGTTACAATTCCGATTTACTACAAGCCATCGGGCCAGCAGTCATCGGGCCAGCAGCCCGGTCAGTGACGTCCTACGCGACAGGCGTGCGTTCCTTACACTTCTGTCATTCTGGAGCGAAATCGTTTGGGTCATGTGATCTTCCGGAGCGCCTTCGCGCTTTGGAATTTTAGTTCGCCAGATTTTGCCCATACAATTTTGCATGGTTCGCGCATTCTCTGGATTGGTCACCCTGTTGTGGCTGGCTTCAGTTGCTGTTGGTCAGGACACAAATTCCGATACACGGCCTCGTGTTTCAGATTTAGGACTAAAGGTTGGAGTTCTCCCCTCAGGCCCGCTCAATTCGATTACTGATGTAGCGGGAGTTGAAGTCGGGCAGACCACAATCATCCGCGCCGAAAACATTCGCACCGGTATCACGGCTGTTTTGCCCCATTCAGGTAATCTTTATCGCGAAAAAGTGCCCGGTGCCGTCGTCGTCGGAAACGGTTTTGGAAAGCTCGCTGGCTCAACGCAGATCGAAGAATTGGGCGAGATCGAAACGCCAATCGTGCTGACAAATACCTTGAGCGTGCCACAGGCGGTAGATGCCGTGACGACTTACATTCTCAATTTGCCCGGAAACGAAAATGTACTTTCGGTCAATCCAGTCGTTGGGGAGACCAATGATGGATATTTGAACGATATCCGCGGGCACCATGTCACGCCGGACGACGTACTCGCGGCGATAAAAAGGGCAAAGGCAGGTCCGGTGGAAGAAGGAAGTGTTGGGGCTGGCACTGGAACGGTGGCGTTCGGTTGGAAAGGAGGGATAGGAACTTCATCGCGCAAGTTACCTCCGACCCTCGGTGGATATACGGTGGGGGTGTTAGTGCAGACGAATTTTGGAGGCGTCCTTACCATTGCTGGCGCCCCAGTTGGACAGGAACTGGGTCAATACTATTTGCAGAAGGAGTTGAGGAACGGCACCGGGAAAAACAAAGCGGACGGATCGTGCATGATAATTGTCGCCACAGATGCGCCCATTGACTCACGAAATCTCCGGCGGCTGGCAGACAGAGCGTTGCTCGGCATGGCGCGCACGGGAAGCGCTGCTTCGAACGGCAGCGGAAATTACGCGATCGCATTGTCAACCGCACCGCAATTACGGATTCGCGCTTCTGAAAACTCTCCGACGCGACGTGTCGAACTTTCCAGCACATTGGGATCCTAAGCTTAGAATTCCACGTGGACAAGTTGTCGCG
>JADMIO011482770.1_pt1 | contig 75732 bp, 58 predicted proteins | sample 8958161 | NCBI WGS metagenome assembly JADMIO01 (sample SAMN16585339, study PRJNA669376) | soil metagenome | isolation source: Crop rotation soil | place: USA: Cullars Rotation, Alabama | collected 2011
AGGTGAGCCAGTGTGATTACATTTGCGGCCTAACTGTGGCCAGTCCAGTTACGCTGGAGTCACTAGTATTTAGGTGACACTATAGAAGCGGCCGCGACAACTTGTCCACGTGGAATTCTAAGCTTAGGATCCCAATGTGCTGGAAAGTGAGCTTGAGGATGGCCTTTTCGTCCCGAAGCTGTTTCAGAGAATCCCTGAAATATTTGTCCTTGAGGAGCCGCGAAATGCGCGCGAGGCCCTTCAAGTGCGGCCCGGCCGAATCCTCGGGCGCGATGAGCAGGAAGAAGATATGGACCGGCTCGCCGTCGAGCGCGTCGAAGTTGACGCCCTGCGGGCAGATGCCGAGCGCCGCGACGAGCTTCTTGACCGAATTGGTCTTCGCGTGCGGGATGCCCACGCCCTGCCCGATGCCCGTCGAGCCCAGGCTTTCGCGGCCCAGGAGCACCTTGACGAGCTCTTCCTTGTTCTTGATGCCTTCGGCCTTCGCGAGCACGTCGACGAGCTCGCGCAGCGCGGCTTCCTTCGTCGTGGCCGTCATGTTGGCCGTGATGGCCTTCTCGTTCAGGAACTCGACGATCTTCATGGAATTTCGCTCCTAAAAAGTGGAGCGGGAGAAGGGATTCGAACCCTCGACCTCAACCTTGGCAAGGTTGCACTCTACCGCTGAGTTACTCCCGCATCGAAAGAACCGGCCGACTCCTCTTCGCTTTAAACTGGGCGGAAGAGGACTCGAACCTCCATGGGTTTCCCCACAAGCTCCTAAGGCTTGCGCGTCTGCCAGTTTCGCCATCCGCCCGAGAAAGGAGATTTTACCATAACCCGGGTCGGAAGCCGATTAGTCTAGCAAAGAAAGCGTTTTTTATCCACCCGCGATCGCAAGCTTCGAGGAGACCACGAGTTCGAGGTACAGGAAGTCGAAAGGCTTGAGCACATAGCCGTAGGCGCCGATCTCCATCGCCTGGCGCACTTTTTCGTCGTCCTCCTCGCCCGTCGCCATGACCACTCCGAGGTCCGGCTGGGCCTTGAGCAGCGCCTTGAGCGTCTCGATCCCGTTCATGCCGCCCATGTTCATGTCGAGCAGCACGATGTCCGGCTTGCGCGCGGCGACCTCGCGGATCGCCTCTTCCCCGCCGGCGGCCTCGGTCACTTCATAGCCCTTCTTGCCGAAGAAGACCACGAGCATCTGCCGGATGAACTTCTCGTCGTCGACGACGAGCAGGCGTTTTTTGGCGCTCCCCGGCGCGGCGGGCATGCGGCCGGCCGACTGCAGCACTTTTTCCGAGCGGTCGGTGAGCACGTCGAGCGAGGCGCTCTTGTTCAGGACTTCGTTGGCGCCTGCCTGGCGCATCTGCTTTTCGATCTCGGCGTCGATGCGCACCGAATACACCACGACGGGCACGCGGTTCTGCGCGGCGCGCAGGCGCTGGAGAAAAACGTCGCCGGGCTCGCCCGGCATCACGATGTCCAGGACGATCAGGTCGAAGGTGTTCGAAGCGATCAGGTTCATCGCGTGGTCCGCGTTGATCGCCGTCAAGACGTCGTGGCCCTTTTTCGTGAAGGCGTGATGCATCGCCTCGCGGAACCCGAGCTCGTCGTCGACCACCAGTATCTTCGCCAAGGACCCTCCTCTATCTCATTCCACGCTGACGGAAACCTGCGGCGCCTCGGCGGAGCCGGCTTCCTCCGTCTCGGGGGCCGTTTGCGGGGCCGCCGCGGGGACCGGCACGCGCGCGGGCGCGGCTTTCTCTTCCCTTTTATGGAAGGCCGCGGTCACGGCGAACGCGACGACGGTGAGCGCCAGGACGACCGCGATGCCCGCCCACACGAGGTCCTTTTTCGGAACGAAGACGCCCGGCACGGCGGGAACGGGCTCCCGCGCTCCGGGCGGCGGGAGCGCCTCTTCTTTTTTGCTTTCGTACAGGATCGCGGACACCATGTCCGGCGGGAGCGGGACCTGCCCCAGCTCGTACAGACGGAAAGACAGGGTGCCCACCGAGGCCGCATAGCGGTGGCAGGCCGCGCAGCTCTCCAGATGCGCATGGGTGTCCCGATAGTCTTTTTCGTCGAGCAGGTCGTCCAAAAAAGGCCGGATCCTGGGCCGGATGACGTCGCAGCTCACGGCCGCGCCTCCGGCTTCTCGAGCACCTCTTTGACGGCGTCACGCAGCCGTTCGCGCGCGGCGAGGCAGGACGAACGGCTCTCCGCCGCGCTCATGCCGAGCACGGCGCCGGCCGTTTCGAAAGAGAAATGGCACTGGTCGCGCAGGAGCAGCGTCGCCTTGTCGGCGGCGGACAGGCGGATCAGCGCTTCGCGCACGATCTTGAGCTGTTCGTTCGGGGAAGCGGCATTGCCGGCGGGCGCCGTGCGGATGCACTCGGCGAGGCCTTCGCGGAAGAGCGCCAGCATCCATTCTCCGTCGCGCTCCACGCGCGGATGGCGGCGCAGAGTGCGCGCGGATGAGACGACCGTGATATTGAAGGCTTGCTCGCGGCTGAACGGAGCGAATGAAGCGGCGAAACCGAACAAAAGCTTTAAGTAACGCTCAATAAGGGACTTGGCCGCGGCGGCATCACCCGCAGAAGCACGGTCCAAGAGCTGCTTTTCTCCGTCCACGAGGGCGTCTATAACGTTCCCTCCAAAATTGGTGCGCCGAGTAGGATTCGAACCTACGACCCGCTGATTAAGAGTCAGCTGCTCTACCAACTGAGCTATCGGCGCGAAAAGTAGCCATTGTAACTAAAATCGGTACCCGTGACAATATTATATAAGGAAGAAGCGCCGCAAGCCCTCCGGAGGGGGTGCTAAATTATGCTCAGTGTTTGACATCAATGTATGTTTTTAGTAACATGCAAAACAATGAGCACGCGCGCGCGCTTTTTCGTCCTTTCCTCTCTCTTCCTTATATGCCTGGGCCTGTGGCGTCCCGCCGCCGCGGGAAGCGCCCTTCCCCCGGCCGTCGGCGAGCTCTTCGGCCAGCCCGTCCTCAAGCAGGAGTTCGATTTCGCGTACAAGACGACGGGCATCTTCTCGATCTCGGAGAAGCAGCTCGAGAACGAGGACCAGCGCCGCGCGGAGACGTGGAAGCATCTCCTCTTCCTGCGCGAGGCCGACCGCCGCGGCATCGCCGTGCCGCCGGAAGAAGTGCGCGCGGAACTCACGCGCCTCCTCAAGGAAAAGAACATCGAGTACGGCAGCCGCGAGTACTACAAGTTCGTGAAAGAGACGTTCGACGAAGGCACGGAGACCTTCGAGAAGCGCATCGAATCGCTGCTCCGCGTCAAGAAGCTCCTCGACGGCATCATGCATCCGGCTCCCCCGACGATCACGAAAGAGGACGCCAAGCAGAAATTCCTCAACCAGTACAATTCCATGCTGACCGAGTTCGTCAATTTCCCGACGCTCGAGGAGGCGAACGCGTTCTTCAAGAAGATGACGCAGAAGAAATGGGACGAGGAGATGAAGAAGAATCCGAAGTTCGCGACGCCGACGGGCCACATCTCGCTCGAGGCCTTGATCGACCTGTGGCAGGTCCCGACCGCGGACGCGTACCGTATCCACAAGCTCGACCTCGGCAAGATCGCCGCACCCGCCAAGATGTACAAGGGCTACGGCGTCTTCCGCGTCAAGGAGAAGAAGGATGCCGACCCCAAGGAGTACACGCCCAAGAAGGAGCAGGAGTACTTAAAGACCCTCGAACAGGTGTATTATTACAACAAGACGCAGAAAGTGGTCCAGGACATCCTGCAGGCGGCGGCGCTCAAGGACTACCAGGTCGACAAGGTCATCGTCGTCGAGACGAACCAGGGCACGTTCGAGCTTCAGCTGTACGTCAAAGTGGCGCCCAAGGCCTGCGAGAACTTCATCGGGCTCACGCAGAAGAAATACTACGACGGGCTCACGTTCCACCGCGTCATCAAGGGCTTCATGATCCAGGGCGGCGATCCCAAGGGCGACGGCACGGGCGGCGAATCGATCTGGGGCAAGCCTTTCGAGGACGAGGTCAACAAGGACGTGCAGTTCGAGAAGGCGGGCATCCTCGCGATGGCCAACGCGGGGCCCAACACGAACGGCAGCCAGTTCTTCGTGACGCTCGCGCCCACGCCGCATCTCAACATGAAGCACACGATCTTCGGCGAAGTCATTTCGGGCTGGGAAACCGTGCAGAAGATCGGATCCACGCCGACGGGCGCGAACGATAAACCCGTCGCCGAGCAGAAGATCCTGCGCATGACGCTCAAACAGTGGCCGACGAGCCTGTCGTTCACGTGAAAATAAAGGACCTTTCGATGCCCAAACTGCGGTGGTTCGTCCTGTGCGGCCTTCTCGTGTTCTCGGGAGCGGCCTTCGCAGCCGAGGTCGAAGACCACCTCCTGTCCGGCAGCCAGTTCGCGAAGGAGAAGAAATACAAGGAAGCGGCGCGCGAATACGAGACGGCCGTCAAGATAGACCCGCAGAACGCCGATGCCAATCTCCTCCTGGGCCTGACGCTCGCCAACACGGGCGACCTCGACGGCGCCCTCAAATACAGCCAGGCGTCCGTCGCGATCAAGCCGAGCTATTCGGGCTATTACAACCTGGGCCTCATCCACGCGAACCAAGGGCATTTCGACCTTGCGATCGAAGCGTACCGCAAGGCGGTGGAGCTGAACGACAAGTCCTATCAGGCATGGCACCAGCTCGGGCTCGTCTATTCGGCGGCGCTCCAGTTCGACAAGGCCGTCGAAGCCTTCACGAAGGTCGTCTCGATCAATCCGAAGTTCGGGCTCGCGTACCAGGGCCTGGGCAGCGCCTATTTCTGGTCCGGCGACACGGCGGCGGCTTACGGGCAGGTGGCGAAATTGAGGGAGCTCGAGCTGGGCGCGAAAGCGGACGAGCTCGAGCGCTGGTTGAAAGACAAGGAAGCCAAGAAGAACAAGTCCGCCCAGAAGGCCGCGAAGGCCTCCCCCGCCCCGGCGGCGGCCCCCGCCGAAAAGGCTTAAGCCAGGACCGTCTTGTAGATCGTCACCGCGCAGCGCGCGGTGCTCGATTCCTTCCCCTTCGGCTGGACCTGGTATTTCTCGATCTTGAGGAGCTTCGTGGAGCTCTCCACGGAATGGAAAAAGGTCGCCACCTGCTCCATCGGCGATTCGAACTCGAGCGTGCAGTAGTACTTTTTGACGCCCTTCTCGTCCTTCACGGTCGACGGCTTGACGAAGTTGAGATTGACCCCCGAGCGCTCGGCGAGCGACTCGACCTCCTTCAACAGCCCCACCATCTCCTCTTCGGGGTTCTTGGCCTCCACGGAATAGGCCGCGTATTCCCTGTTCTCGGCCACGATGGCTTCCTTGTGCAGCAGCACGTTCATGCTCTTCTTGATCGCCGTCTCCTGCTCGTGCAGGTTCGTGTTGAGGTTGGTCAGCATCGTCGTGACGGGCAGCACGATGACGCGGTCGACGAACACGAACGACAGGAGCGCCGCCGTGACCCAGAAGATCCTCTTTTCGCCGGGCTTGAGCTTCGCGTAGAGCTCGGCAGCCTTATTTTTCATTCTTTTCCGCCTTCCCGTTGTCGATGAGGCAGTTGATCTCGAAATCGGCCACGTCGCGGTCGCCTTCCTTGCGGCTGTTGACGTATTTCGTCTTCACGTTCTTGAAGATCGCGCTCTTCTCGAGCTCGCTCACGAACGTGAACACGGACGACATCACGAGCGAGGTGCCCTTCACGGAGAACTTGTCGGCGCTCTCGTCGTACTTGATCTCGGTGAGCCGGATGTCGAGCGGCGTCGCGTCGTAAAGCTCGGTGAGCGTCGTCAGCGAATGGCCGCGGCTCACGAGATAGGACTTGATGAGCTCGGTCTTCGCGAGCATCTGCTCGAGCTGCTTCGCGTTCTCGCGCACGGGAAGGTAGTGCGCCGTGATCTGCTTGAGATACGCCTTCTTGAAGCTGATCTTGGCCGTCACATCGACGAAGACGAGCGAGAACGCGATGAGGAGCAGGACGCCCGACTTGAGCATCTCGCGGCCGCGCCGCTCGAGCTGGATCTTGAGCTTCTTCTCCTCCGAGGTCAGGTCGACGCGGACGCGATCGGCGATCGAGAGCGGCGCCACGAGGTTCAGGAAAGAGACCATCTTGGACGAGGCCACGCCGGCCTTCGCGGCGTCCGACAGCGCGAAATGGTCCGCGTACGGCTGGCGCTTGAGCGGTACCTTGAACGCCTCGGCGAGCACGTCGTCGAACTCGGTGAGGCCGTTGAGCGCCCCGAGGAGCAGCATGCGCCGCGGCGGAGCCCCGACCTCGTCGCTCACGTAGGTCTCCATCGATTTTTCGAGCTCGTCCTGGAAGCGGTCCAGGTAGCTCTCCCTCTCCTCCGTGAGATGGTAGGCGCCGATATGGATGCCGCGCATGAAAAGGAGCTTGCCCGCCTGGACGACCATGAACGTCGTGAAGCCGTGGTCCATGTGCAGGATGCCGAGCGTGCCGTCCTGCGCTTCATGTCCCGCGATCTTCGACGCGGACAGCGCGATGCCCTCGGGCGGGAAGAACACGCGCTCGAGCCGGAGCCCCGCGCGCTCCATGAGCTGGATCTGCTTGTTGACCGTCTCTTTCGGCACGATGACGAGGAGTACCTTCGAATAGCGCTCGCGCACGAGGCCGAGGTTGAGCGTGTCGACGATGATCTCCGCGCGCGCGTACGGCGTGTGGCGGCTCGCCTGCAGGTTCACGATCTCCTTGATCTCCTTGGGGTCCTGCGACGGGATCTCGATGTTGCGCGTGATGACGAGGGGCAGCGGGACGGCGAGGTACGCCTGCGCGTCGGCGGCGCCGAACTTCTCGACGCTCTGCCGGATGAGCGCCACGATGCCGTCGTCGGGGAGCCCGTGCACGGGATGCACGGCGACGTCCGCGATCTCGCGCTTCAAGCCCTTCATCGGCGCGTGGACGATCTTGAGATGGTTCTCGTCGAGCTCGAAGCCCAGGAGGTCGCGGCTTTTTTTGGCGGGCATCAGCGACAGGCCGAGCGCCTTGGGCGGCTTGGGGGCGCTCACCGGACCGACGCCTCCGACGCGCGGCTGTAAAGCACGTTGCCGCGGCGGTCCACGACGGCACGCACCTCGAGCGAGGAGCCGTTCTTCGCGAGCGTCGCGCGGCTCGTCACGCCGAAGGCCGTCGAGGCGACGCAGAGCTTCGAGGAAGCGAGCAGGCTGCCGAGCACCGCTTCCTGCGTCGCGTCGAGGGGTGTCCCCCCTTTCGTGGCAAGGTCCGTCTGGATCGCGGAAGGGACCGTGAAGAAATTGTCGTCGGAAGTGCCCTCGACGCCGTCGCCGCCCGCGCGGTACTTCGTGAGGAGCTCCACGCCCGCGCCGCTGAAGCCGAGCGCCGACAGGACCTCGCGCGGAGCGGTGTTCACGTTCACCTGTCCTTTGCCGTAAACGGTCACGTAAGGCCGGATCTTCTCGAAGACCTCGGGAGTCATCCCCTTCACGAGCAGCATCTCTTCGGGCACCTGGAACGCCTTGTCCGCGGCGGCATAAGGAAAGTGCAGCGATTCATAATACGATGTCTCCGCGCCGTACTGCGGATGTCCGAAGAACGCGTCCGAGTCCATCCAGTCGACCAGGCAATAGCCTATCTCCTCCGCGCTCTCGCGGCTCAGGCCCGCGACGCTCTGGATGAGCTTCGACAGGGTCGCCGCGTCGGCGGAATTCAGGTTGAGCTTCCTCTCCTCGTCCGCGAGCTTGAGCGAGAACGAGCCGGCCGCGACCGTCGCGTCCGAAGGAGAGATCCAGGCGTCCGTCAAGGCGTCCACCATGGGGTCCGCGTCCGCTTTGACGAGCGCTTTCGCGCGCTCGATGCCAGAATAAGCGATGGGGTACAGCGCGTCAAGCGTGCTCAAGCGGTTGAGGAGCCCCGCGCGCTGCCGCACGCCGAAGCCGAGCGACATCGCGAACACCGACAGCATCGTGAGCGCCCACAGCGCCACGACGAGCATGCTCCCGCGGCGCCCTTTCATCGGAGCCTGCCTCCCGCCGGGATGAAAAAAACGCGCGTCTCCTGCGAAGCGCCGCGCCCGGTCGAGAACGACACGCGCACCGCCGCCGGCAGGACGCCCTGCTGCGGCGTCCAGGAGCCGTCCCAGGAAGGGCTCCCCCCGGTCTGCGACGGGGTCAGGTACGAGAGCGAGAACGACGTCACGTCCTGCAGGAGCACCGTCACATGCCCCGGCGCCTCGCGGTAGTTCTGGCTGTAATCCTTGGTCTCGCGCCGCACCGTGCGCGAGGACTCGTCGTAATAAAGCCGCACCTGGCCGATGCCGTACGCTCCGCCGAGCTCGGGCGGCGCATCCACGGCGGACGCGAAGGCCATCTCGCCGGCGTCGCCGCTGAACGGCGCCGCGTCGCTCCGCATCATGTTCTCGACGTCGCGGCGGACCTTGTGGAAGAAGATGTTCGAGTCCTCCTCGGGTGTGGCGCGCGTGACGACCGACCAGATGCGCAGCCCCGCCGCGAAGTTGGAATAGAGCGCGAAAAAGACGACGGGCGCCAGCGTCAGCACCAGCAGGAGCTCGAGCAGCGAAAAGCCGCGCCTAGCTCGGGAAGGGATCTTTATAGACATACTGCTCGTTCTGGAGTTCGACGGGACGGCCGCTCTCCTGCCAGCGCACCGTGTAATGGACCGAATCGAGGCCCGGCAGGTCGAGCGAGCTCACTTCCCGCTTCCACGAAAAAGGCCTGCCGTCGAGGCTGCCCTCCCCGTTCACGGCGCCTTCGGAGACGCCGTCGCCGTAGACGATCGCTTCGCGCACTTTCGCGCTCTCGGCGTTCGTCCAGTCGATGAGCTTGAGCGTGTGCGAATAGCGGCCGAACATGTCCGCCGAGCGCAGGAAGCTCCCCTGGATGAGGAACGAGCCCATGGCCACGAAGACCACCGTGACCATGAGCTCGATCATCGAAAAGCCGGATTCAGGTGTCCCAGTTCTTGACGTCATCTTCGCTCTCGATGCCGTCGCGCCCGAACGAAAACAGGTCGTAATCGTACGTGCGGTGCGCACCGGGGCTCTTGTACTGGTACTCGTGGCCCCACGGGTCGACGGGTTTTTTCTCGAGGTAGGGGCCGTTCCAGTTGCCGGCGTTGCCGGGCTTCGTGAAGAGCGCGCTCAATCCCCCGTCTTCGCCCGACGGGTAGCGGCCGTTGTCGAGCTCGTAGAGCTTGAGCGCCGTGGCGATGTTGGCGCTGATGTCCGCCTGCGCGGCGCTGACCTTGGCCTGCTCCGTGCGCCCCGCGAGACGCGGCATGACCATGGCCGTCAATGCGCCGATGATGATCACGACGAGCATCAGCTCGATCAGCGTGAAACCTTTGCGATCCGTTCTCATGCTTTCTCCTCCTGGTCCGTGCGCGTCGACAGCACGTATTTTCTCCACCTGTCGTCCAGTTCCTCGACGGACCGTATCGCGTTGGGATACGCCGATTTTAGCGCACCCTCGAACGGTTTGCCATCACGGACTTCGCGGCAGAAAACCGTGAACGAGGACGGCCCGTAGGTCTTGAGCATAAAGTCGATGAGCGAGATCGCCTGCAGGTAGAAGAGTCCCACCGTCTTGGGGTCCGTCTCGCGGCGGATGTCCATCGACATGAGCTTCTCGAGCGTGTAGACCTTGGCCTGCGCGACGAGGTCGGGCATCACGCGCAGCGCTTCGGCGCGCTTCTCGTCCTCCTCCCACTCGGCCACACCCTCGTCCATCCAGAGCGGCACCTGGCTCCCGAGCCCGACGAAATCGCGGAAGATCAGGTGCGTGATCTCGTGCGGCAGCACGGCGTTCAAAAAGTGGTCGTTCGTCTCGAACGAATGGATCGTCTTGTCCAGGTAGCTCGCCATGCCGTGCGACCACTGCGGCTGCCCCGTGGCCTTCTGGAAATCCTCGGGCGACGCGTGCAGGTAGATCTTCACGCGCTTGTCCCACTGCCAGAAATTGGAATAGCGCGCGTAGCCGAGGTCCGAGGCCACCTTCGTATAGCAGTACTCGGCCTTGCGCAGCACCTCTTTCGCGGCCGAAGCGTCCTTCGCGTAATAGACGATGAAATGGTCGCCCTTCTCCTCTTTCCATTCCGCGCGCGCGAGCCCGCACGAGCAGAACAAAGCCACCGCGGCGATCAGGACTTTTTTCATCTTCGGGGTCTTTTCTTACTTTACGATCATGTTGAGCTCGAACATCGGCAGCATCATCGCGATCACGATGAAGCCGACGATGAGGCCCATGACGAGGATCATGAGGGGCTCCATGAGCGATGTCATGATTCGGATCGCCTCGTCGGTCTCGCGCTCGTAGAACTGCGCGATCTCGGCCATCGCTTCGTCGAGCCGGCCCGATTCTTCCGAAACGGTGATGAGGTTCGTCATGAAAAGCGGGAACGTGCCGGTCTCGCGCAGGCTCTTGCCGAGCGAGCCGCCGCCGGCGAGATCTTCGCGCGCTTTTTCGAGCTCGCGGCGCAGGACGCGGTTGTCGAGGACGGGCACGGCGATCTCGATGGCGCGCAGGATCGGGAGCCCGCTCTTGATGAGGAGCTCGAACGTGCGCGAGAAGCGCGCGAGGTCCGCCTTCATCGCGAACGAGCGCACGACCGGGAGCTTGAGGCTCACGACGCTCCACGCGTACTTGGTCTGCTCGGGGCGCAGGCGCACGATGACGACGGCGAGGAGCACGGCGGCCGCGATGCCGCCCCACAGCCACGGGTTCTGCATCGCATGGCTTATCTTCATGAGGATGCGCGTCGGCAAGGGGAGCGCCGAGCCGAGGTTCGAGAAGAGGCTCGTCAGCTTGGGGATCACGTAGGTCAGCATGAAGATGATGGTGCCCACGCCGGTGAGCGCCATGAGGAGCGGGTACGCCATCGCCGTGCGCACGCGCGAGAGGATCTCCTCCTGCCGCTGGCGGTAGTCCGAGATGCGGAGCATCGCTTCCTGGAGATTGCCGCTGTCCTCGCCCGTGCGGACGAGCGCCACGTAGATCGGCGGGAAAAGCTTCGGGTACGAGGAAAGCACCGCGGAGAGCGTCTTGCCGTTGTTGATCTCGGCCTGCGCGTCGTCGAGGAAGGCGCGGAAGCGCGGGTTCTGCGTCTGCTCGCCGATGATCCAGAGCGCCCGCAGGATCGGGACGCCCGACTTGATGAGGCTCGCGAGCTGGCGGCCGAACATCGTGATCTCCGAGGATTTCACATGCGAAAAAAGGCCCGCTTTCGCGGGAGCGGGCGCGGACGGGGCCATGGCGCGCGCCTTCTTGGCGGGCGCGGGCGCCGCGGCGGCTTTTTCCTTCATCTCGGCGGTCACCTCGTCGAGATGGATCGGGAAAAGACCCATCTGGTCGAGCTTCTCGACGGCCTCGTCGAGTGTCGCGGCCTCGACGTGCCCGTTGACGACCTCGGTGGGTCCCTTTTTGGCTCGGTAGAGGAACTCGGGCATTTACCGCTTCTCCCCTTTTTCCACGAACTTGTCGAGCGCCTGGCGGTCGCGGCCGGACAGGTCCAGGAAGCAGACGCCCGTCTCGAAGAACGGCGTCCCGTCGATCGGCGTGCAGCGCATGACGCGCGCGAGGCATTTGAGGGCTTCTTTCTGCGCCGGAAGATCGATGCGGAGCTCGAGGATCGAGCCTTCCGCGATCTTTTCCTTGAGGAAGAACGCGAGCCCGCCGGCGCTGATGTCTTTCGTGACGGCGCCCTGCTCGGGCGCTTCGTCGTCGGTCTCGTCGGTGAACGCGTCCTTCACGACGCGGTAGCTCACGCCGACGTTGGCGCTCAGGCGCGCGAACTGGCGGCGGTCCGCGAGCTTTTCGAGCGGCGCGCGGGCCGGGATCTCGGCGGCTTTCACCGCTTCGACGAATTCGACCTCTTCCGCCTCGTCGGCCTCGAGGCCCGTGTCCGAAGGCGTCGCCTCGAACACTTCGCCGGGCGTCGTGAGCCCCTGGATGACCTTCTGCCAGCCGTCCTGGCGGAGCGTCTTCATGCCGTGCGCGAGCGCTTCGCGCTTGATCTCGCCCGCCGGGAGGCGCTTCATGATCATCTGCTTGATGTTCTCGGTGAGAAGGAGGATCTCATAGATGGCCAGACGTCCCCAGAATCCCGTGAAGTTGCATTCGTTGCAACCTTTGCCGTGATATATCTTTACGTCTTTCACGGCCATCTTCATCTCTTTGGCGATGCGCTCCTTGATCTCCGGCGGAAAGGTCTTGTCCTCTTCCTTGCAGTGCGTGCAGATGGTGCGGATGAGGCGCTGGGCGATGAAAGCGTCGACGCTCGAGGAAACGAGATAAGGCTGGATGCCGATGTCGACGAGACGCGTGATGCCGCTCGCCGCGTCGTTCGTATGGAGCGTCGTGAAGACGAGATGTCCCGTGAGCGCCACGCGGATCGCCATCTCCGCGGTCTCGAGGTCGCGCACCTCGCCGACCATCATGACGTCGGGGTCGTGTCGCAGCATGCTCCGGAGGCCGCGCGCGAAATCGAGGCCGATGTTGCCCGCGACCTGGATCTGGGTGACGCCCTCCATCTCGTATTCGACCGGGTCCTCAATCGTGATGATCTTGCGCTCATCCGTGTTGATGTGGTGCAGGCATGCATAGAGCGTCGTCGATTTGCCGCTGCCCGTCGGGCCCGTGATGAAGATGATGCCGTGCGGCTTGTCGATCAAGTTCTCGAAGATCTGGAGCTGCTTGGGGCTCAAGCCGAGCTTCTTCAGGTCGAACACGCGGTTCATGGGCAGCATGCGGATGACGACGCTCTCGCCGTAAGGCGTCGGGATGGACGAGACGCGCAGGTCGAGCTGCGTGTCCTCCACCTTCACGATCGCGCGGCCGTCCTGCGGCAGGCGTTTCTCGACGATATTGAGGTTCGACATGATCTTCACGCGCGAAAGGATCGGCAGGATGAGCCGGCTGATCTCCCCGGGCACGTTCGCGTTGTAGAGGACGCCGTCGATGCGGTAGCGCAGCTTCACTTTCCCGCGGTAAGGCTCGATATGGATGTCGGTCGCTCGCTTGTGGTAGGCCTCGACGATGATCTGGTTGACGAGCTTCGCGATCGAGGCGTCGCCGGCCATCTTCTCGAGATTGTCGATGGCCTCGATCTTGTCCATCGTCTGCGGCTGCGGCGCTTTGTCGGCCGCGACGGCGGCCTGGCGCTCGACCATCTCGCCGATGGCGCCCGCCGCGAACCCGTACGCCTTCTTGAGCGCCTCCGCGACGTCGCGCTGGCGCGCCAGCATCATCTCGACCTCGAAGCCCAGATGCGCGCGGATGTCGTCCTGGGTCCGCAGGTCGAGCGGGCCCGAGACGGCCACCGTGAGCTTCTTCTTCTCGATCCTGAGCGGCACGATCTTATAATACTCGGCGATCTTGAGCGGCACTTTTTCGACGGCCGCCGGCTCGGGCACGAGCTGGTTCTGCTCGACGAACGGGATATGCAGCGATTCGGAGATGCTCTTGAGGAGGGTCTCCTCGGAGACGCCGCTCTTCTTGAGGAGCACCGAGAGCAGGTTCTCCTTCGAGCGCGAGGCCTCGTCGAGGAACGGCTGCATCTCCTGGGCGCTCACGACGCCCTTGTCGACGAGCGCCTTCGAGAACAATGTATCGGTCTTGGAAAGCATTATTTGAGCGGTCCTATCATATAGAAATCGGTCTCGGGCCTCTTGTCCATGTCGCCGCCCAGGATGCGCTCGCAGCCGTCGAGCGTCTGGCGGATCTCGACGTGGTCGCCCTTCTTGCCCGTGAACTTCTCGGCGACGGCGAAAGGCTGCGTGAGGAAGTTCTGGATCTTCCTCGCGCGCTCGTAGAGCGTGCGGTCGGCCTTCGACAGTTCGTCGATGCCGATGACCATGACGATGCGGCGCAACTCCTCGTATTTCTGGAAAAGACGGATGACCTCCTGCGACACGTCATAATGCCTCTGCCCCACGATGTCGGGGTCGAGGTTCGACGACGAGGACTGGAGGGGGTCGATGGCCGGATAAAGGCCCATCTGCACGCGCTCGCGCGAGAGCACCATGAGCGAGTTGAGGAACGTGAACACGGCCACGACCGCCGGATCGGTCAAGTCGTCGGCCGGCACGTACACGGCCTCGATCGAGGTGATGGAGCCGCCGACGCCCTGCGAGTCGCGGATGCGCTCGTGGAACTGGCCGGACTCCGCGATCAAGGTCGGCTGATAGCCGGTCTCCGACGGCACGCGGCCGAGGAGGGTCGAGATCTCGGCGCCGGCCTGGATGAAACGGAATACGTTGTCCGCGAAGAAGATGACGTCCTTGTTCTGCTTTTGGATGGCCTCGGCCATGGTGATCCCGGTGAATGCCACCGCGGCGCGGGCACCCGGAGGATCGTTCATCTGGCCGAACACCATCATCGTCTTCTTGTGGAGATTGTGCTCGCGGAGCTCGTAATAAAGCTCGTTGCCTTCGCGCAGACGCTCGCCGATGCCCGCGAACACGCAGCTGCCGTCGTGCTTCTTGACGATGTGCTGGATGATCTCGAGCATGAGCACGGATTTGCCCAGACCGGCGCCGCCGAGGATGCCGGTCTTCGTGCCCTTCACGAGCGGATAAAGGAGGTCGATGATCTTGATGCCCGTCTCGAGGATCTCGTCCTTGCGGCGCTTCTCGCGGCGGAAATCGGGCACCTTCGTGCCGCTGTCGCCCTTGCGGATGGCCGAGAACTGCTTGGCTTCGATCTTGCCGTCCTTGTCGAGCGGGTCGCCGATGCAGCTGATGACGCGCTCGTAGAGGCAGTCCCCGACGGGGATCTCGATCGGCTTGCCCGAAGGGTCCGCGACGGTGTCGCGCTGGACGTTGAGCGTGGATTGGATCGCGATGCAGCGCGCGAGATTGCCGGGCAGATGTTCGCACACTTCCAGCGTGATGTCGCGCCCGTCGAGCGCCTTCACCATGATGACCTGGTAGATGTCCGGCACGTCCGCTTCGCGCGGGAAGCGCACGTCGACGACGGGCCCCTGCACGCTGATCACGCGCCCCGCGACGATGGGCTTCCCGTTGGCCTTGCCGTTATTTTGCATAGAGTGCCCTCGAGGCGAAAAGATCGCGCATGTTGGCGTCGATGATCTCGTGCCGGCGCCGGAAATACTGCAGATAGAGCTTCTTGTTCATCTCGAGGATCTTATTGCAGCTTTCTTCGAGATGGAGATAGCGCGCGGCCTGCTCGCAGATGCGCGCGTAGCCGAAGATGTCGAAGAGCCGCTGCGCGATGACGACGCCGACGAGGTATTCGGCGACGTCCGCCGACGAGGACTCGAGGATGACGTCCGAGGAATAATTGCGCGCCTTAGGGTCGCTCGACTGCTTCTTCTCCTTCTCTTCGAGCATGAACGGGATGAGCTGGGCCACTTCGACGCGGTGCAGCACGAACGAATGCGCGCGCGGATAGACGATGAACACGGGCCCGTACTGGTTCTTGAGCACCTTCTCAAGCAGGAAGTCGCGTATCTCGAGCGCCTGGCCGTAGCGCTTGGCGTCCACGATGCCCGGATAGGAGACGTACGGCAGGCCCGTCTCGAGCACGTACGGAAGCCCGCGCTCGCCGATGACGAGGAAGCGGCCGTTCGTCTGGCGCACGAGGTCCGCGGCCTTGGTCACGACCTGCATGTTGAGACCGCCGAGGAGGCCCGCGTCGGAAGTGACCGCGACGATGCAGGCCTGCCCTTCCGGCGTCAGGTACGGGTGCCGCACCTTCGTCAGGTCCACCGACTGGAAGAACTCGCCGAGCATGGTCTGCAGGCGCTCGAACGTCTTGAATTTTTTCTCGAGATTGTAGTATTCCGAGACCGCGACGAGCTTCATGACCTCGAGGAGCGAGCGGAAGGTCTTGTTGAAGTCGATCGTGCGTTTTAGATGGACCGCGGGAAGCATGTCATTCGCCTTTCGGCTGGTGCGCGAAATACTTCTTGATGGCCGCCAGGAACTTTTCTTTGCTTCCGTCGGCGAGCTTCTTCGTCTTCTGGAGCTCCGCGAGCGCTTCGCCCTCTTCGACGCCGATGAACTCCAGGATATCCGCGCGGAATTTCTTCACGAGCTCGCCCGACAGCCCGTCGAGAAGGCCGTTCGAGAGCGCGATCAGGCAGAAGACCTGTTCGGGCACGGAAATGGGCGAGTTCTTGTACTGCGTCAAGAGATGCGAGAGCGCTTCGCCGCGCTTGAGCCTCTGTTCCGAATCCTTCGACAGGCCGCCCGAGCGCAGCTGCGTCATCGCAAGGAGCTCCTGGTACTGCAGGTATTCGAGGCGCAGCATCTTCGACACGTCCTTCATCGCGGGCCACTGGCCCTTGTTGCCGATACGCGACACGGAAAGACCGAAGTCGATGGGAGGCTTGACGCCCTTGTTGAAAAGGGCGGTCGAGAAATAGACCTGCCCGTCCGTGATCGAAATGAGGTTCGTGGGCACGTAGCCGGTCACGTCGCCCTGAAGGATCTCGATCATGGGCAGGAACGTCATCGAGCCGCCTTTGAGCTCGGGCGTCAGGCGCGCGGCGCGCTCGAGGAGCTGGGAATGGACGTAGAAGATGTCGCCCGGGTACGCCTCGCGGCCCGGCGGACGCTCAAGGAGGAGCGATATCTGGCGGTACACCCACGCGTGCTTGGTCAGGTCGTCGAAGATGAGGAGCACGTCACGGCCGTTGTACATGAAATATTCGCCGAGCATGGCCGCGGAGTACGGCGCCACGAACTGCTCGCCGGGCGAAGTCGAGGCGACGGCGCTCACGATGATGGTGTTCTTCATGGCTTCGCGCTCGTGAAGAAGGCCCAGGATCTTCAAGATGCTCGAATACGGCTTTCCGATGCAGCAATAGATGCAGATGACGTCCTTCCCCTTCTGGTTGAGGATGGCGTCGATGGCGATCGTGGTCTTGCCCGTGCCGCGGTCGCCGATGAGGAGCTGCCTCTGCCCTTTCGCGATGGGGATGCCCGCGTCGAGCGCCAGGGTGCCGGTCTCCATGGTCTCGTTGAGCTCTTTGCGGTCGAGGAGCGCGGGCGCTTCCTGGAAAACGAAGCGGTGCTCGTCAGGGACGATGGGCCCGATGCCGTCCTGCGGCTCGCACAGCGAATTGACGACGCGGCCGAGGAAGCCGTTGCCGGCGGGAAGAAGGAAGGACTCGCCGCGGTTGTAGACCTCGTCGCCCGTGCGGATGCCCTTGGGCGAACCGAGCACCAGGACCTGCGCCTTGTCGCCCGTGAAACCCATCACGAAGCCCTTGGCGCCCCCCTCGAACTCGACGAGCTGGCCGTTGATGCAGGAAGGCAGTCCCGTCACGACCGCGATGAACTGCTTGATCGCGTTCACGCGTCCGACCTCGCGCACGGTGAACTTCGCGGCGCCGGAGGCGTCCTTTTTAACCGTGGTGGCCATTGCGCGCCGCCTCTTTGACCTTGTGCTGCAGGCTCCCGTCGATGACGAGGCTGCCCAGCATGATCTGGACGCCCGCCACGAGCTCGGGCTTCAACGTCTCGGTCACCGTCACGTCGCGGCCGAGCGCTTCTTTCAATTTTTTCACGAGCTGGCTCTTGTGCTCCTCCGTGAGCTCGAACGCCGTCGCGACGGGCACGTCGTGCACGTCGTCGGGGATGTGCAGGCGCTCGACGTCGGACAGGCCCGTCTTCAGAAGCTCCTTCACCCACTGCTTGTGCAGGGTCTCGCTCATCTCGGCCGTGAGCACCTCGGACACGATCTCGCATGCACGCGAGCCCGCGCGCGCTTCGACGCGCGCCTCGATCTCGTTCATCGCCATCTCGTGCGCGCGGTTGGCCTGGCCGATGATCTCCTCGCTCTGCTGGCGCGCCTGGTTGACGACGAGCTCCTGCGTCGCCTGCGCCTCGCGCAGGATCGCGACCTTGTTCTTCTCCGCGTCGGCCTTGGCCTTCAAAAGCATCTCGTCGTAATAGCGGTCGACCTCGGCCTTGCGCTTGTTGGCGTCCTCGACCTTGACGTTGTAGTCCTGGTTGAGCTCATGCAGATGCGCGGTGGCCGTCGAGATGTTGCGCGTGAGGATCATGCGCAAAAAAAACACCAGGGATGTGAAGACGATCAGTTGAATGAGGACCAGCCAAAGCCAGAACATGCTTCTCCTTGAAGAACATGTAATACTTACTAATCTTTATCAAATATTAACACAATATTACGAAATTGGCAAGTCTGATGGTTTATCATAACTCATTATAAATAAATAAGTTATATGAATTTATCTTTTGGGGACGTAGACTTGGAAGAGAACGAGGAGAGAAATGATGGAAATGGCGGATCCGAAGATGACCATCATGATCATCGCCGTGAAGATCTTGGGGGCCGCCGAAGGATTGCGGCCGAGGGCTCCGATGGACGCGTAGCCCGTCGCCGCGATGATGAGGCAGGGCCCCAGGATGGCAAAGATGAAGATGAGGACGATCGCGGCCTGATTCTGCATCAGCGGGCCTCCTCGACGATGACGGTGACCTCGTTCAGGCCCACTTTCGCGACACCGCGTTGGATCGGAAAGGTCTGTCCGTCGAGCACCATCGGTCCTTTGACGAGGCGCGTCAGGAGCTTCTTATGGTACGGCAGGATCTCGAGCGTGCCCTGCTCGCCCGGGAGGATAAGGCTCTTGCCCTTCCCTTCAAAGACCACGCGGTCGAGCGTCAGCACGAGGATGTCGAACACGCTGTCTTGGGCCATCGCGGGCTGTCCTTAGGTTCCGGGCGGATTGTCCTTGAACGGCGAAGCGGCCGGCGGTGCGTCCTTGTCGGTCTTCGAAGAACCCGCCTGCCCCTGCCATGTGAAGTAGAACACGGCGCCGAGGATGCCGATGAAGATGAGGATCACGAACACGATGATCCAGGTCGTCTTGGAATCGGGGCCGTGCACGTTCAAGTCGGCCTTCTCGACCGCGTCGAGCGACACCGTGCCGCCGGACAGGACGAGCAGCTTCTCGAGCTCGGCCATGTCCTTGTCGAGCTGCTCGCGGAGCTTCATATTGTCGCGGTAATAGGCGATGTGCTGGTTCGTCGTGACGTTCTGGTTGTTCTGCGTCTTGATGATCTGGTCGATGTGCGCGTACATACCCTCGGCGATGAGCGACGCTCGCTCGTAGGCCTTCGTTTCCTTGAGATTGTTCACGATGCGCTCGACGCGCGTGCGCAGGACCTCGAGCGGCTTCTCGTCGAGGAGCCACACGTCGTTGAGAAGTATCTCGAACACCTTCGTCTCGCCCGGAGCGAGCTCGATGCCCGTCTTGGTCGCGTAAAAGGTGCCTTCCTTGTTGTCGTACTCGAGCTCCATGCCGCCGTCGTCGGCGATGTCCTTGGCGGTGATCTCCTTGGGAAGGGCCGTGCGGACGTCCTTGGACTGGGTCAGCGTCGCGGAGGGATTGAGCACGACGACGCGCATGCGGACGCCGGCGGCGTGGGCCGGAAAAGAAGCCCCTAAACAGAAAATGGCCGCGAGGGCCAGGTTGGTGAACAGCTTCTGTTTCATCGGTCGGCTCTCACTCCCCTAGAGTATCACGAAGCCGGTTCTAATTGCACATCGACGATGGGTTCTTCGACGCCGCCGAGGCGCTTCTCGACCACGGCGCCGATGAGCTCGACGGCCTGGTTGAGCGAGCCCGTGTTGCTGCGGATCTCCTGGATCGACGAGGACTCGTCGATGGCCTTCTTGAAGAGCTGGTCGAAGTTGAGGCCCTGGTCGCCCGCGAGCTGCTTGAGCTGCTCGGTGATCTCGGCCACGCGCTCGCGCATGAGCTTGTTCTCGCGCTCGGGCGTGTTCTGCGCGGAATACTGCATGTCCTCGACGGCCTTGCGCAGGAGCTTCATCGTGTCCTGGATGTCGCCGCCCTTGGCCATCGACGCTTCGAGGTCCTTGATCGCCTTCACGGCCTCCTTGGCGGCCTTCTCGGCGGCGGGCGCCGCGGCGGCAAGACCGGCCACCGAGGTCAGCGAGATCGATTCGACGAAGCCCGAGCCGGCGACGAGGCCGCCCGTCGAGTCCTCGGTCACGATGTACGTGTACGCCTGACCGGCCTCGAAGTCGCCGGCCGCGGCCGAGAACGCGTAGCTGTAATTGCCCGGGTTGGCCTGGTCTTCCGTCATGAGGCCGTTCACGATGACTTGGTCGTTCTTGTTGTTATAGACGCTGCAGATCGGGAACAGGCCCTTCGGTCCCTGGGCTTCGAGCACGATCGTCGTGCCGGAGAGCGCCGGGTTCGGAGCGACGACGGCCTTCCACGAGAATTTGAGCGCGGTGTCCTTGAGCGTTTCGGCCGAGGACAGCGACAGGTCGGCCGCCGATTCGAGCGAGACGATGGACGACTGGATCTGGTTGCTGAAATTGTCGAGCGTCGTCTGGATGAGCTGCGTCTGGCTGTCCAGCTTCGTCGTGATCGTCTGCGTCTGCGCGTTCAGGGTCGTCTGGAGCTCGGTGTTGATCTGCGACAGCGGCTTGTCGATGTTGCTGTTGATCGTGTTCTTCACGTCCTGCAGGGTCGCCGGCGTCGTGATCTCGAACGAGGACGGGGTCTTGAACACGCCGCCCGAGCCGACGGTGATCTCGCAGACCGTCGTATAGGTCTTACCGGCGACGAACCCTGTCGGACGCGCCACCTGGAAGTTGAAGAAACCGGCCGCATCGATCGCGTTGTCCGTCAGAGAGTACAGGAGCGTCGAGCCGTCGTAGATCTTGTAGACCGCGCTCACACCGCCGGTCGTGATCGAGCCGTCGCGCGACAGCCAGGCCACGACGTCGTACTTGTCGCCGACCGGGTCATAGGACCCCTCGGAATCCGCGAGCCAGATGTGGACCGCGCTCGTTTCCATGTAGAGGAGGATGTTCTGGTCCTGGTTCGCGACGAGGACCTGCGCTCCGTCGCCGTACCCGGTCTTGGACCACGTCGCGACCCACGTGCCGTACGGCGTCTTTTGCACGCGCGGAGGGTTCGTGGAGATACCGGCTTCCGACCACTGGATGAAGTTGGGGTCCGAGGACTTCACTTCGACGACGGACAGAGCCGACAGCGAGGCGTTGGTCAGAAGATCTCGGATCTCCCACGAGATGTTGTAGTAGTCGACGTTGAACGTCGCGTTCGAATTGTCGAACACGGCCGCGTCGTTCACGTCGGTCACGCGCACCTTCGAGGCTTTGGGGACGTTCTGGATGCCCGGATCGGGGACCGTCCACGAATACGTGCCGAGATTGGGCGTCGAGGCGACGATCGGGACCGTCGTGACGAAGTTGTCGTACGAATAGTCGATCTTGACGTTGGGGATCGTACCGTCCGTGTTCCACGTGATGTCGCGCACTTCGTTCGTGATCCAGCGCTCGCCGCCGTTCGGGGCCGTGACCGTGAAATGGCCGACGATCTTGAGGTTCGCGTTCGAATCGTCGAACACGGTCGCGTCGTTCGGGTCCTCGACGCGCACGCGCACGGCCGGAGAGATCGTGTCGGGGATCGTCCACGAATAGCTGAAATTGCCGCCCGAGCCCGAGCCGTTCGGCGCGAAGGCCGAGATCGTGTTCGTGAAGGTCGTGCCGCCGTTCGTCGAATAGGACAGCTTCACGTTGGGGATCGTGCCGCCCCACGTCCACGTGATGTTCTGCGACGAGGCCACGGCCCACGCTTCGCCGCCGTTGGGCGCGGTCAGCGTGAAGAAGCCCTGGATGCTGAAGTTCGTGTTCGAGTCGTCGACGACCGTCGCGTCGTTGACGTCCTCGACGCGGATGCGCGCGTTGGCCGTCGGCGTGTCGGGCACCGTCCACGCGTAGGAGTTCGTGTTGGCCGTGTTCGCCGAGATGACGTTCGGGAACGTCGACCCGCTGTTCATCGAATAGTAAATCTTCACGTTCGAGATGGTGCCCGTGGTGGCCCACGTGATGCTCTGCGCCTGCGCGATCTTCCACTGCTCGCCGCCGTTGGGGGCCGTGATCGTGAACTTGCCGCGGATCTTGAAGTTGGCGTTCGAGGCGTCGAACGCATCCACGTCCGTGGCGCTCATGACGCGCACGCGCACGTTGGTCGAGATCGCGTCGGGCACCGTCCAGCTGTACGTGCCCGTGTTCGGCGCGGAGCCGACGATCGAATTGGGATAGGTCGAGCCGGAATCGGTCGAATAGTCGAATTTGACGTTGGCCACGGTGCCGACCGTCGTCCACGTGATGTTCTGGGGGTCCCCGACCGTCAGGATCTCGGTGCCGTTCGGGGCCATGACGGTGAACTTCGCGCGGATCTTCGCATTTGAATTGGACACGTCGAAGGCTTCGGCATCGCCGAGGTCGCTGATGCGCACCTTGAAGGCGGCCGTGATCGTGTCGGGGACGAGCCAGCTGTACGTCCCGTTGTTGGGCGTGGCCGCGATGACGTACGGGTACGTCGCACCGCCGTCGACGGAATATTCGAGCTTGGCGTCGGGCACCGTGCCCGTCGGCGCCCACGCGATCGTCTGCGTGGAATTGACGTCCCACTTCTCGCCGCCGTTGGGGGCCGTGATCGTGAAGCCGCCCATGATCTTGAAGTCCGCGTTCGAGTCGTCGAAGGCGCCGATATCGCTCGGGTCGGAGACGCGCACGCGGACCGTGTTCGAGATCGCGTCGGGGACCGTCCATGAATAGGCGCCCGTCGACGGCGTGGCGGCCGTGATCGTCACGACGTCGGCAAGGAAGTTGTCGCGCGAATACTGGAGCTTGACGTTGGGGATCGTGCCCTGCGCCGTCCACGTGATGTTGTTCGTATTGCCGACGGTCCACTTCTGGCCGCCGTTGGGCGACGTCAGCGTGAACGTCATGCGCACGCGGAAATTGCCGTTCGACTCGTCGAACGCGTCGGGATCGTTGGGGTCCGAGATCTTGACCTTCATGGCGCCCGAGATCGCGTCGGGCACCGTCCATGCATAGAGGCCGCTGTTGTTCGTGGACGCGACGATGAGGTTGGGGTACGTCGAGCCACCGTTCATCGAGTATTCGATCTTGGCGAAGTTCATCGTGCCGCTCGAAGTCCAGGTGATGTTCTGCGAGGACGTCACGGTCCACGTTTCGCCGCCGTTGGGGCTCGTCACCGTGAAATTGCCCATGATCTTGAAGGTCGCGTTGGACACGTCGGTGACCGTGTTGTCGCCGAGGTCCGTGATGCGCACGAGGGCCTGCGTCGAGATCGCGTCGGGGATCGTCCACGAATAGGAGCCCGTGTTGGTCGTCGAGGCGACGATAGGCGTATAGACCGTCCCGTTGTTCGAGGAATACTCGAGCTTGATGTTCGGGATGGAGCCCGTACGGTCCCACGTGATGAGGCGGTTCGTGCCGACGTTCCACTTCTCGGCGCCGTTCGGGGCCGTGATCGTGAGCGAGCCGCGGATCTTGAAGTTGTTGTCGGAAGCGTCGTTGGCGGAGCTGTCGTTGACGTCGGAGACGCGCACGCGCGCCTGCGTCGTGATGGCGTCGGGGACCGTCCAGGGGTAGGTACCCGCGCCGGCCGGCGTCGAGGCCGTGATCGTGTTGTAGGCCGTGCCGCCGTCGGTCGCGTACTCGAGCTTGACGTTGGCGACCGTGCCCAGCGTGCCCCACGTGATGTTCTGCGCCGTGCCGACGACCCAGTTCTCGTTGCCGTTGGGGGATGTGACCGTGAACGCGGCCTTGATGCGGAACGCGTTGTCGGATGTGTCGGTGACGGTCGCGTCGTTCGTGTCGGTGATGCGCACCTTGAGGTTGGGCCCGATCGCGTCGGGGATCGTCCAGCTGTACGAAAGCCCCGAGGCGGACGTCGAGCCGTTGATGAGGTTCGGGTACGTCGAGCCGCCGTTCGTGGAGTACTCGAGCTTGACGTTCGGGATGGAGCCCGCCTTGGTCCACGTGATGTTGTGCGCCGAGCCGACGAGCCACTGCTCGCCGCCGTTGGGCACCGTGATCGTCAGCGTGCCCATGATCTTGAAATTGGCCGGCGAGATATCGGCGGCCTGCGCGTCATTGGTATCCGACACGCGCACGCGCGCCTGCGTCGTGATGGCATCGGGCACCACCCACGGATAGGTCTGGTTGTTGGGCGTCGAGCCGATGATCGTCGTGTAGCTGTTGCCGCCGTTCGAAGAATATTCGAGCTTGATGTTGGAGATCGTACCGCCCGTGATCCACGTGATGTCGTGCGAAGAGCCGACCGCCCACTGCTCGCCGCCGACGGGCGCCGTCACGGTGAAACCGGCGCGGATCGTGAAGTTGGCGTCGGAATCGTCGAACACGGTCGCGTCGCCCACCTGCGAGATCCTCACGCGCGCCTGCGTCGTCGCGCTGTCGGGGACGGTCCACGTGTAGGTCAGCTGGTTGGCCGGCACGGAGCCGATGATGACGTTCGGGAACGTCGTGCCGCCGTTCATCGAATATTCGAGCTTGGCGTTCGAGATCGATCCGAACTTGGTCCACGTGACGACGCGGGAGGAGCCGATGACGAACGCTTCGGTGCCGTTCGGCGACGTGATGGTCAGGGCGCCGCGGATCTTGAAGTTGGCGTTGGACGTGTCGGCCACGGTGCTGTCGGTCACGTCGCTGATCTTGACGCGCATCGTCGAGGAGATGACGTCCGGCACGGTCCATCCGTAGCTCAGGTTGGCCGCCGGCGTCGAGGCGATCATGACGTTGCCGTAGTTCACGCCGCCGTCGGAAGAATACTCGAGCTTCGCGTTCGCGATCGAGCCGACGCGCGTCCACGCGATGGCCTGCGAGTCGCCGACCGACCACACTTCCCCGCCGTTCGGGGCCGTCAGGGTCAGGACGCCCTGGATCTTGAAATTGGCGTCCGAGCTGTCGGTCACGGTCGCGTCGGAAAGGTTCGTGATGCGCACGCGCACCTGCGTCGAGATGGAGTCCGGCACCGTCCACGCGTACGTCAGGAGGTTGGCGCCCACGGAATTGATGATGACGTTGGGATAGGTCGAGCCGCCGTTCGTGGAATATTCGAGCTTGGCCGTCGTGATGGAGCCCTGCTTCGTCCACGTGATGTTGTGCACGGACAGCACGTCCCAGACCTCGCTGCCGTTGGGCGCCGTCAGCGCCAGCACGCCGCGGATCTTGAAGTTGGCGTTGGACGTGTCGAACACGGCCGTGTCGTTGTTGTCCATGATGCGCACGCGCACCAGGGTCGAGATCGAGTCCGGGATCGTCCAGTCGAAATGCAGCGTCGCGGGGTCGAGCGAGCCGACGATGACGTTCGGGTACGTGCCGCCGCCGTCGGTCGAATATTCGAGCTTGGCGTCCGCGATCGAGCCGACCTTGGTCCACTGGATCTGGTACGCGGAAGCCACGTCGAGGACCTCGGAGCCGTTGGGCTGCACGAGCGTGAACGTGCCGCGGATGCGGAAATTGGCGTTCGACTCGTCATAGACCGTGGAATCCGACGCGTCGGTCGCCTTGACGCGGACGTTGGCCGAGATCGAATCCGGGACGGTCCAGGGATAGGTGCCGAGCGTGGCGTCGACGGTGCCGTTGATGAGGTTCGGATAGGTCGCGCCGCCGTCCGTCGAGTATTCGAGCTTGATGTTCGCGATAGCGCCGATCTTGCTCCACGTGATGTTCTGCGGCGTGTTCACGTTCCACGACTCGCTGCCGTTGGGCGAGGAGAGCGTGAGAGAGCCGCGGATCTTGAAGCTCGCGTCGGAGACGTCGAACGAAGCGGCGTTCGTCGCGTCGGAGACGCGCACCTTCACGGTGGAGCCGATGGCGTCCGGCACCGTCCAGCTGAAAGTGCCGCTATTGGCCGTGGAAGCCGTGATCTGGTTGGGATAGGTCGTGCCGCCGTCGGTCGAATATTCGAGCTTCACGTTGGAGGCGGAGCCGACCTTGGTCCACGTGATGTCCTGCGCGGAGTTCACGACCCACACTTCACCGCCGTTGGGCGCGGTGATGGCGAAGGAAGCCTGGATCTGGAAGTTGGCGTTGGAAACGTCGAACACGGTCGCGTCCGAAGCGTCGGAGATCCTGACCTTCGCCGTCGTGGTCAGGCTGTCCGGCACGTTCCAAGTATAAGACAGGGCGCCCGCCGCGGTCGAAGCATTGATGGTGTTGGGATAGGTCGAGCCGCCGTCCGTCGAGTATTCGAGCTTGGCGTTGACGATGGAGCCCACCTTGGTCCAGGTGATGTTGTTGTTCTGGCCCACCTTCCACTGTTCGGCGCCGTTGGGGGCCGTGAGCGTGAAGGCGCCCGTGATCTTGAAATTGGTGTTCGAGGCGTCGGCCACGGACGTGTCCGCGTTGTTCGTCACGCGCACGCGCACGGCCGAGCGGATATCGTCGGGAATGGTCCAGGCGTACGTCCCGGCCGGGGCCGCCGTCGATCCGACGATCGTGTTCGGGTACGTCGCGCCGCTGTCGATGGAATACTCGATCTTGACCGTCGCGAAAGTGCCGGTCTTGGTCCACGTGACGTTCTGCACGGAATTGACGACCCAAGCTTCGCCGCCGTTGGGCGCCGTCACGGTGATGGAGCCCTTGATCGTGAAATTGGCGTCGGAGGCGTCCACGACGGTCGGGTCCGAGGTGTCGGACACGCGCACCCTCACCTGGGAGGAGATGGCGTCCGCGACGGTCCACGCATAGGTTCCGGTCAATCCGCTCGTCGACGCGACGATCGTATTGGGATAGGTCGAGCCGCCGTCCGTCGAGTATTCGAGCTTGACGGTCGAGATCGTACCGCTGCGGTTCCACGTGATGTTGTTGGAGACGCCCACGATCCAGGTCTCCGTGCCGTTGGGCGCGGTGAGCGCGAGCGAGCCTTTGATGATGAAGTCGGCGTTCGACGTGTCGAACACGGCGGAGTTGTTGACGTCCGTGACCTTGACGCGGACCTGGGAGCCGATGGCATCCGGCACCGTCCAGGCGTACGTGCCCGCGGCGGCGTCCGTGGCGCCGACGATCACGTTGGGGAACGTGGAGCCCCCGTTCGTCGAATATTCGAGCTTGGCGTTCGGGATCGTGCCCTGGCGCGTCCATGTGATGTTGTGCGAGGAGCCCACGATCCAGGTCTCGCCGCCGTTGGGCGCGAGGACCGTGAAAGACCCGCGGATCGCGAAATTGGCGTTGGATTCGTCGAACACCTGCGCGTTGGACGTATCCGTCACTTTGACGCGCACCGTCGTCGAGATGTCGTCGGGGACCGTCCACGTATAGGACAGCGCGGAGGCGGACGTCGAGGCGATGATGACGTTGGGATAGCTCGTGCCGCCGTCGATGGAGTATTCGAGCTGCACGTTCGCGATGGAGCCGAAGCGGTTCCACGTCACGTTCTGGCCGGAATTGACGATCCACTGCTCGCCGCCGTTGGGGGCCGTGAGCGTCAAGGCGCCCTTGATCGTGAAATTCGAGTTGGAGGCGTCGTTCACGGACGGGTCCGACGTGTCCGTCATCTTGACGCGCACCTGCGTGGAGATGATGTCAGGGATGGTCCACGCGTAGGAAAGCGCGTTGGCCGGCGTGGACGCGATGATGAGGCCCGTGTAGTTGGAGCCTCCGTCGGACGAATATTCGAGCTTCACGTTGGTGATGGAGCCCGTGCGCGTCCACGTGATGTTGTGCGCGGAGTTCACGTCCCAGTTCTCGCCGCCGTTGGGCGAAGTGAGCGTGAGGACGCCGCGGATCTTGAGGTTCGCGTTGGACACGTCGAAGGCCGAGTAATCGTTCACGTCGCTGACGCGCACTCGCACCGCGGAAGAGATGGCGTCCGGGATGGTCCACGAGAAAGTGCCCGTGTTGCCGGTCGAGGCCGCGATCGTGTTCCCGTAATTGCTGCCGCCGTCGGTCGAATATTCGAGAAGGACGTTGGCGACGGAACCGACCTTGGTCCACGTGATGTTGTGCGAGGAGTTGACGTCCCAGACCTCGGTCCCGAGGTTCGGCGACGTGATGTCGAAGGTCCCCTGGATCTTGAAGTTGACCGCGGACACGTCGTTGACGGTCGCGTCGTTCGCGTCGGAGATGCGCACGCGCGCGGTGGTCGACGGGGAATCCGGCACGGTCCAGTTATAGGAAAGACCGCCGGCCGGCGTCGAGGCCGTGATCTGCGTCGGGAACGACGAGCCTCCGTTCATCGAAAGCTCGAGCTTCACGTTCTGGATCGAGCCCGTGCGCGTCCACGTGATGTTCTGGGAGCTGCCGATGGGCCAGCCCTCCCCCGTGTCGGGCGCCGTGAGGAACAGGGCGCCGACGATCTTGAAATTCGCGTTCGTCGTGTCGAACACCGTGCCGTCGTTGGTCTGCGTGACCTTCACGCGGGCCGTGATCGAAAGGTCGTCGGGGATCGCCCAGCTGAACGAGCCCGTCGAAGCGTCGGTCGAGCTCGTGATCTCGACGGGGAACGTCGCGCCGCCGTCCGTGGAATACTCGATCTTCACGGTCGCGATGGAGCCCTGGCGTATCCACGTGATGTTCTGGTTCGTGCCGACGCCCCACGACTCGCCGCCGTTGGGCGCCGTGACCGTGAGCTGGCCTTTGATCGAGAAATTGGTGTCCGACGTGTCGACGACGCCGCTGTCATTGACGTCCGTCACGCGCACCTTGGCCTGGATGGTCAGCGCGTCGGGGAGCGTCCACGTGTAGCTGCCCGTGGCGGCGGGCGTCGAGGCGATGATGGTGTTCGGGTACGTCGAGCCGCCGTTGGTCGAGAACTCGAGCTTCACGTTGGCGATGGAGCCGAACCTCTGCCACAGGATGTCCTGCTGCTGTCCGACTTTCCAGACCTCGGAGCCGTTGGGCGTCGTGATGGTCAGGGCGCCGCGGATCGTGAAATTGCCGTTGGAGACGTCGAAGACCGTGCTGTCCGTCTGGTCGGACACGCGCACCTTGATCGTCAGTCCGAGGGCGTCCGGCACCGTCCACGCGTAGGTGCCCGCGGGAGCGCCCGTCACGTTCGTGATCACATTGGGGTACGTCGAACCGCCGTCCGTCGAATAGTCGAGCTTCACGTTGGCGATGGAGCCCGCGCGCGTCCACGTGATGTTGGTGGAAGAGCCCACCGACAGGATCTCGCCGCCGTTGGGCGCGGTCAGCGTCAGGGCGCCTTTGACCGAGAAGTTGCCGTCGGAAGTGTCGGAGACCCCGGCGTTCGCCGCGTCCGTCACGCGCACGCGGAGCTGGCTGCCGATGACATCCGGGATCGTCCACGGGTAAGCGGCACCCGCAGGCGTCGAGGCGACGATGAGGTTCGGATAGGAGCCGCCGGCGTTCACGGAATATTCGAGTTTGACGTTGGCGATGGAGCCCGTCTTGGTCCACGTGATGTTCTGCGCCGTGCCGACCACCCATGCCTCGCTTCCGTTGGGAGCCGTCAGCGTCAAGGAACCCTGGACCGTGAAGTTGCCCGACTGCGAGTACACCGTCGAGTCCGACGTGTCCGTCACCTTGAGCTGCACCGTCGAGGACATCACGTCGGGGACCGTCCAATCGTAAGGAGTGCCGGTCGCGGGATTGAGGCCGGTGGCGATGAGCGTATAGACGCTCCCGTTCGTCGTGTATTCGAGCTTGACGGCCGTCATATTGCCCAATTTCGTCCACGTGACGTTGTGGTGCGTGTTGTAGGTCCACGCTTCCCCGCCCGTCGGCGCCGTCAGCGTCAGCGTGCCGCGGATCTTGAACGGATCGGAGACGACCGCGCTAGACGCGTCGGTCGCGTCGGAGATGCGCACGCGCGCGGCGGTCGACAGGCCCGCCGGCAGCGTCCAGTTGTAAATGCCCGAATTGGCCGTGGAAGCGGTGATCGTCTGATAGCCGCCGCCGAGGTCGTATTCGAGCTTCACATTGGCGGGCGTGCCGGCCTGGGGCGTGTTCCATTCGATATCATAAGCCGTTTCGGCGGCCCACACTTCCCCGCTCACGGGATGGTCGATGGCGAAGTTGGCGAGGATGGAGCTCGCGGCGTCCGCCACGTCGAGCACGTTCGTGTTGGCCGCGTCGAGGACGCGGATGCGGAAATTGTCCTTCACGATGGTCTGGCTGGACGGGATGGCCCACGAATAGCTCTTATTGGAGCCTGCACCCGAAGGCGTCGAGGCCACGAGCGTGGACCACGAGGAGCCCGCGTTGTTCGAATATTCGATCTTCACGTTGGCGATGGAGCCCGTGGCGTTCCACTTGATCTCGTTGCCGCTCGTATTGATCCTCCAGGCGACGGGCGTCGTGTCGTCCGGGATCACCATCGTGAGGGCACCCACGATCTGGAAGAGGCCGCTCGAGACCGCCTGCACCGCGTAGAGATCGCTCGTGGGCAGGGTCGAGATGCGGACCTTCATGTTCTTGACCGCCTGGATGTCGTCGGGGATCGTCCATGCCTGCGAGCCGTCGTTGGGCGTCGAGGCGAAGATCACGTCGTTGTAGGTGGCTCCCGAATTCTTGGAATATTCGATCTTCACGTTGGCGACGTTCGAGCCTTTGAAGTTCCACGTGATGTTGTGGCTCGAGCCCACGACCCAGGACTCGTTGCCCGAGGGGCTCGTCACGGCCAGGTACGGCTTGACCATGAAGTCGTTCGTGGAAGCGTCGGTCACGGTCGCATCGTTGGCCTGCGAGACGCGGATCTTGGCGGTGGACGTCGCGATCGTGGTGTCGGGGGCGTCGAGCGTGAAGACATAAGGCCCGGCTTCCGGCGCGGCCGTGGTCAAAGTGGACCAGCCCGAGCCGTCGTTGTACTCGACCTTGACGTTGCCGATGGAGCCCGTCTGCGACCACGTGATGGTCAGCGGGTCACCCAAAGTCAGCACGATGCCGGAAGCGTCCGGATAGGTCAGCGAGATGGCGCCCTTCACCGTGAACGCGGAGGTGATCGTCGGGTTCAGCAGGTTGGCCCCGTCGATCTTGACCTTGACGTTCGTCGACACGATGCCGCTGCCGGGAAGGTTCCAGGCATAGGTGTTTCCCGTCACGGTGGGCGACGAGACGCTCGTCGCGATCGTATTCCACGTCCCGTTGTTCACCTGATAGAAGAGGTCGACGTTGCCGACGGTGCCGTTGCGGTCCCAGACGATGTTCTGCTGCGAGCCGGCCGCCCAGACGGAAAGGTTCGTCGGCGAGGTGATGGCCACCGTGCCTTTGATCGAAAAAGCCGCGTCGGATTCGTCCGCGACGAGCGAATTGGTCGCGTCCTCGACGCGGACCTTGAGATTGGCGCCCAGACGGTCCGGAACGCTCCAGTTCTGGCTGAAAGTGCCGCCCGTCACGGAGACGACCTGGCCGCCCGACACTTCGTTCAAGCCGTAATCGTAGGTCGTCCCGCCGTTGGTGGAATAAAGAAGGCGGACGCTCGTGATGCCGACGCCGTTGACGGTGCCGGTCACCGCGTACGTATTGCCGACGCCGAGCGTTTCCCCGCCGTTCGGCGTGGTGAGCGTCACGCGGCCTTTGACCGTGAAGTTGTTGTCCGAGGAATCGTAGACCGTGCTGTCGGAGGCGTCGACCACGCGGATGCGGCCCTGCGTCGTCGTGATGCCCGCGATGTCGGGAACGGTCCAGCTGAAGCTGTAGGGGCCGGCGCCCGAGACGTTGACGTTCTGGGTGTTGGCGCCGAGGCCGTCGACGAGCGCCGTGTAATTGGAGCCGCCGTCATTCGACCACTGCAGCTTCACGGCCGACACGTCGCCCTTTTTGGTCCATGTGATGTTGTGCGCGGTGGCGACTTCCCAGGACTCGGCACCCGTGTTGGGGGCCGTCATGGTCAGGTCGCCGCGGATTTTGAAGTTGTTGCTCGCCACGATGCTGTTCGCGTCGTTGGGATCGGAAAGGCGGATCTGCGCCGAGACCGTGCGTGTCACGGGAAGGGTCCAGTTGACGGAGCCCGAGTTGCCCACGATGCCGTCGTTGACCGTGCCGTCCGATTCGGGGATCGTGAGCCAGCCGGCGCCCACGTTGTATTCGATCTTGATGTTGGAAGGCACGCCGACCGTCGGGGTCGACCAGTCGATCTCATGCGTGTTCTCCGCGACCCAGATCTCGCCCGAGAGCGGATGGAGCACCGCGAAGTTCGCCAGTATCGAGCTCGACGCCGCCGAGGCGTTGAGCACGTTCGTATTGGCCGCGTCCAGCACTCGGATGCGGAAATTATCCTTCACGATGGTCTGGTTGGCGGGGATGGTCCAGGCGTAGCTCTTGTTCGAGCCCGCACCCGACGGCGTCGAAGCCACCAGGGTCGACCACGCGGAGCCGGAGTTGTTGGAATATTCGATCTTCACGTTGGCGATGGAGCCCGTCGCGTTCCACTTGATCTCGTTGCCGCTGGTGTTCACCCTCCACTGGATGCCCGTGGTGTCATCGGGGATCACCATCGTCAGCGCGCCGATGATCTGGAAGAGGCCGCTCGAGACCGCCTGAACGGCATAAAGGTCCGAGGTCGGCAGGGTCGAGATGCGGACCTTCATGTTCTTGACCGCCTGGATGTCGTCGGGGATCGTCCACGCCTGCGAGCCGTCGTTGGGGGTCGAGGCCAGGATCACGTCATTATAGGTCGAGCCCGAATTCTTGGAATATTCGATCTTCACGGTAGCGACGTTCGAGCCTTTCAAGTTCCACGTGATGTTGTGGCTCGAGCCCACGACCCACGCTTCGTTGCCCGCGGGGCTCGTGATCTGGATGAAAGGCTTCACCATGAAATCGTTGGCCGAGGTGTCCGTGACCGAAGCGTCGTTCGCCTGCGAGACGCGGATCTTGGCGGTCGACGTCGCGACCGTGGTGTCAGGCGCGTCGAGCGTGAAGACGTAAGGACCCGCCTCGGGAGCGGTCGTCGTCAGCGTGGTCCAGCCGGAGCCGTCGTTGTACTCGACTTTGACGTTGCCAATGGAGCCGGTCTGCGACCACGTGATCGTGAGCGGGTCTCCGAGATTAAGGACGATGCCCGAAGCGTCGGGGTACGTCAGCGAGATGCTTCCCTTGACGGTGAATGCCGGAGAGATCTCGGGCGTCAGCAAGTTCGCGCTGTCGATCTTGACCTTCACGTTCGTGGAGACGATGCCGGTATTCGGCAGGGTCCAGGCATACGAATTGCCGGTGGCGCTCGGCGAGGCGACGCTCGTTGCGATCGTGTTCCAGGTGCCGTTATTGACCTGGTAATACAGGTCGACGTTGCCGACGGCACCGTTGCGGTTCCAGACGATGTTCTGCTGCGAACCGGCCGTCCAGACGGAAAGCGCCGTCGGGGACGTGATGGCGACCGTGCCCTTGATCGAGAAAGCGGCGTTGGATTCGTCGCTCACGAGCGAATTCGTGGAATCTTCGACGCGGACCTTGAGATTGGAGCCGATGCGGTCAGGGACGCTCCAGTTCTGCGAGAAGCTTCCGCTCGACACGGACACCACCTGGCCGCCCGATACTTCGTTCAAGCCGTAATCATAGGTCGCGCCGCCGTTGATCGAGTAGTAAAGGCGCACGCTCGTGATGCCGACGCCCTGCACGGTGCCCGTCACGCTGTAGACATTGCCGACGCCGAGCGTCTCTCCGCCGTTGGGCTGGGTCAGGGCGACCTGGCCTTTCACCGTGAAATTATTGTTGGAGGAATCGTAGACCGTGCTGTCGGATGCGTCGACCACGCGGACGCGCGCCTGGGTCGTCGTCTGGCCCGCGATGTCCGGGATCTTCCAGTTGAACGTGTAGGGCCCCGCCCCGGAAACGTTGATGTTCTGCGTATCGGCGCCGAGGCCGTCGACGAGTGCCGCGTAGTTCGCGCCGCCGTCATTGGAGAACTGCAGCTTGACGGTCGCGACGTCGCCCTTCTTGGTCCACGTGACGGCATGCGTGCTCGCGACATCCCACGATTCGATGCCGGAATTGGGCGACGTGACCGCGAAATCGCCGCGTATCTTGAAATTGTTGCTCGTCACGATGCTGTTCGCGTCGTTGGGGTCGGAGATGCGGATCTGCGCGGACAGGGTGCGCGTCACGGGAAGCGTCCAGTTGACGGCGCCGGAATTCGTGACGATGCCGTCGTTCACCGTGCCGTCGGTCTCGGGGATGGTCAGCCAGCCGGCGCCCACGTTGTATTCGATCTTGACGGTCGAGGGCACGCCGGCCTGAGGCGTCGTCCAGTCGATCTCGTGCGTGTTCTCCGCGACCCACACTTCGCCCGAAAGCGGATGGTCGACGGTGATCTTGGCGAGCGTCGAGCTCTGCGCCGTCGAAGCGTCGATCACGTTGCCGTTGGCCGCGTCGGACACGCGGATGCGAAGGTTGTTCTTCACGATCGCGAAAGTGCCCGGGATCGCCCAGTCGTAGGTGTGGTCGCCCGGGATACCCGAAGCGGTGGAGCCGATGATCGTGGTCCAGTTGGTACCGCTGTCGGTCGAATACTCCAGCTTCACGTTGGCGACCGAGCCGTGCACGTTGGTCCACGTGATCGTGTTCGTCGAGCCGATGCGCCACTTGACGCCGGTCGTGTCGTCCGGGATCTTCATCGCGAGCTGGCCCACGATCTGGAAGAGGCCGTTCGAAGCCGTCTGCACGGCCCACGGATCGCTGGCCGGGAGCGTCGAGACGCGGACCTTCATGTTCTTCGTCGCCTGGATGTTGTCCGGGATGGTCGGCCACGTGTAAGAACCGTTGTTCGCCGTGGAGGCGACGATCGCGTTCGGATACGTGCTCCCCGAATCCGTGGAATAATCGATCTTCACGTTGGCGACGTTCGTTCCCTTGAAGGTCCAGGTGATCGCATGGTTCGTGTCGTCCACGACCCAGGCTTCGTTGCCCGCGGGGCTCGTGACGGTGATCAGAGGCTTCACCATGAAGGCGTTCGCGGAAGTGGCGGTGTTGGAGCTTCCGTTGGCGGCGGAAATGCGCACCTTGGCCAGATCGGTCGCGATCGTCGTGTTCGGAGAATCCAGGAGGAGCGCGTAGGGGCCGGCCTGCGGCGCCGTCGTCGTGATGGTGCTCCACGCCGTGCCGTTGAAATATTCCACTTTCACGTTCCCGATCGTGCCCGCGACGCTCCATACGACGTTGGGCTGGTCCCCGAGTGAGTACGTCAGGCCGGTGCCGGTCAGCGACTGCAGGGTCAGCTTGCCTTTGATGGACATCTCGGTGCCGTTCACGCTGTAGACCTGGAGGTTGGTGTTGCCCGTGACGTTCGACAGGCGGAATTTCACGTGGTCGCTGATCGCGTCGGGCACGGTCGTCGCGATCGTGCCGAGCGTGCTGTCCACCGCGGTAAGGCCGTTCAAGGTCGACCACGTCGGAGAGCCCTGGTCGGCGTTCGTGGAATATTCGATCTTGATGTTGCCGGCGCCGCTCGAGGTCCAGTTGATCGTGAGCGGGTCGCCGACCGACAGCGTGCCCGGGCCGTTCGGGGCCGTGATCGTGAGCTTGGGCAGGATGGTGACGGCGTTCGCCGAGGTGACCGAGGTGACGCTGTCGCCCGCGTCCGCCGCCGTCAGGCGGATCTTCAAAGTGTCTCCGACCGCCGTGCCCGGGATCGAAGGCCACGTGTAGTTGTTGCCCGTCGTGGAAGCGATGATCGTGTTGTTGAACGTGACGCCGTCCGTGGCGTACTCGATCTTCACGGCCGTGATGCCCTGAGGCGTCCACGTGATCTGGCGGTTCGTGTCGCCGGCCGTCCAGACGACGCCCGTCGACGTCGGCGTCATCGGCGCGAGGTTTCCGAGGATCGAGCTGCCCGCCGAATCGCCCGTCACGTTCGCTTCGTCGCCGACCATCTCCACGCGGATCTTGAACTTGCCGGCGCCCGCGACGATGCCCGGATCGTTGGGCACGTTCCAGGTCGCGTGCGTGTACGTGACGTTGGGCGTGACGTTCGTCGCCGTGTCGATCGTGGTCCAGTTGGTGCCGCCGTCGATGGAATAGCGGAAACGGAACGTGTCGCTCGTGCGGCCCGTATGCGTGAATTGGATCGGCACCGCATCGCCGATGTGGTAGGTGGCGCCGGCCGGCGACGTCACGCTGATCGAAGGCTTGATCGCGACCTGGGAAGACAGCGAAAAGACGTTCGCCGTGTCGCCCTGCCACTGGACCTTGAGCTTCGCAGTGTCGCTTCGCGCCGCGTCGGGGATCGGGTTCCACGTCGTGCTCGTGCCGCTCACGGTCGCGATGAGGTTCGCGGGATCGGTGAAGGTCGTGCCGTCCGTGGCATACAGGATCTTGAAATTGGGATTGACGGCGTTCAAGCTGCCGTTCTTCGTGAACGAGACCACCTGCGAGCCGCCGACGCGCAGGACGGAAGGCAGGGCGCCCATCGTCACGTTGCCGCGGACCGTGTAGTCCGCGTCCGAATAGTCGCTCGCGGTCGCATCGTAATTGCTTTCGACCTTGATGCGGTTGGTCGCGCTGATCGAATCCGCCACGCCGCCCACCGTGCTCCAGTCGAACGAGGAGTTGGTCGAACCGTCCGCGGCGCCCGTGTCGGAGACCGCCGACGCGATCAGGTTCCAGGGGCCGCCGGAGCCGGCCGTCGAATAATAAAGCTTCACCTTGTCCACCGTGCCCCAGTGCTTCCACGTCAGGTTCCTCGCTTCGCCGACGCGCCATTCTTCGGAGCCGTTCGGCGAGACCACGATGTAGCGCGGGCGGATCGTGAACGCGTTGTCCGAATCGTCGGAGACGGCGCTTTCGTTCTCGGCGTTCAAGCTGGCCACGCGGGCCACGACGTTCGTCGAGATGGCGTCGGGGATCGTCCACGTGAACGTCTGCGCGGAGGAGTTCGTGGTGTTGTTGATCAGCGTGAACGGCCCGCCCGCGACCGAGTAGCGCAGCTCGACGAGGCCCTGGGCGAGCGGCGTCGAGGTCCATGTGATGCTTTGCGAGGTGCCGACATCCCAGACGAGGCCGGAAGCGCTCGGGATGTTGAGCACCAGTTTTCCGCGGATCTTGAAAGAGCTTGCCATGGTGTTGGTCACGAGCGGATCTGACACCAGCGAAACGCGGATGAGGACGCCGGAATCCGGCAGGCCGTTGCCGGGCGTCGTGGGATCCCACGGAAGGGACGTGCCGGACACGTTGCCGCCGCCGTTGACGGTGTACCAGTTCGTGCCGTTGTCGGGAGTGTACTCCACTTTCACATTGCCCAAGGTGCCCGGATTCTTCGTCCAGGTGATGGTCTTCCCCGTCGTCGTGCCGTCGATCGTCCAGACGGCGCCGCCGGCGGGCGCGGTCACGGCGAGCGTTCCCTTGACGCTGAAATTATTGGCGGAGTCGATGAGCACCGAGCTGTCGGCGGTCGAGATGACGCGGATCTTGTAGGAGGAACCGATGCCCGTCGTCCCCATCGCCCAGTCATAGGATTGGGCGGAGGCGTTGACCGTGCCCAGCGTGTTCCCCGGACGCGGGAAGGTCACGCCGTCCGTCGAGAGCACGACGTCCACGTTGCCGATCGTTCCGTGCGCGACCCAGGTCACGGTGGTCGTCGCGCCGTAATTCAAGACGATGCCCGAGGCGCTCGGGTAAAGATTCGTGAGCTGGCCCTTGATCTCGAAGCCGTTGTCGGACACGTCGTTGATGGTCGTGACCGTCGTATCCGTCACCTTGACGTACCGGGCCGTGCCGATCGCATTGGGAATGGCAGGCCAGGAATAGCTGCCGTGCGTCGAGTCGACGTTCGTGGCGCTCGTCGACGCGACGATCTGCGTCCACGGGCCCGAAGAGCCGGCGGTCGAATATTCGAGCTTCACGGCCGTGACGCCGGAGCCCGCGAGAGTCCACGTGATGAGATACGGGTCATCGACCTTCACGGTGATGCCCGAAGCCGACGGCGTGTCGAGGGTGATCTTGGCGAGCACCGAGAAATCGTTGGAGGACGTGCTGCAGATCGTCGGATCGGTCGTACTGCAGACGCGCACCTTGACCGTCGTGCCGACCGCGGTCGTCGGGATGCTGGCCGTGTAATCGCCTTTGCCCGAATACGGAGGGCTGTCGCTCGCGGCGCCGCCGACGGCCTCGGTCGTGGTGAGCGCCGTCCAGTTATTGTGCGCGGCGTCCGTCGAAACGGAGACCGTCACGGTGCCCCATCCGGTCGAACCCGTGTAATTCCAGCGGATGTCCCACGGCGTCTGCGCCGTGTAGGACTCGCCCGTGCCCATGCCGGGATTGACGAGCGTGATCGAGCGCGTGACCGTGATAGGCAGCGGAGTGACGGCATAGGTCGCCGCGTCGTTGTTCTTCTGGATCTTGAGATACACGTTGGTGCCGATGATGTCGGGCACCTTCCACGAGAAGTTGTTCGTGCCGCCGGAGCCCGCATCGGCGCCGAGGCTGATGTCGTTGGCGTCCGTGACGCCGTCCGTCTTCTTGGCCACCGTCCAGGGGCCCGAGGAGCCGGCCGTCGAATAATAGACGGTGCCCTGGCCGGCCGTGCCGAGGCCTGTGAAATCGCCTTTGTTGGACCACGACAGGGTCTGCGTCGAACCGACGGCCCAGCTCTGCGTCGTGACCGGCGCGGTGATGTGGACCTGTCCTTTGATCTCGAACGTGGCTCCCGAGTCGTCGAAATTGCGGTCCGGGGTACCGACCGTGATGGAAGAATTGAGAAGGCGTATCTTGGCGGTCGTGCCGATCACGTTCTGCGACTGGACCGTCGGCGGGACGCTCCAGCTGTACGTGCCAGTGTTGGCGCCGGCCGGGCATGTCCAGGCGTTCACGTCGCGCCAGGCGCTGTTCAAATAGATCTGGATGGTGCAGGCGTCTCCCTTGGATTCGTCCGCATAGTTGAACGAAAGATCGTACGGCGTGTAGGTGGGCGTGCCGCCCGGCTCCGAATAGGCGCCGCCCACGAGCAGCGTTTCGCCCCCGTCGGGATACGCGACCTTGACGGGCGGGAATTCCGCCGAGAACCACGACAAATTGACCGAGAACGGCTGGCCCGCCTGGCCGGTGTTATGGTTGCGGATGAAGCGCAGGTTCGTGTTGCTCGTCTCCTGCATCGTGAAGATAAGGTCGTCCCAGTAGGTGGCGCTGTTGGTCGTCGAAGTGATGGAGTCGCTGTACGTCGCGAGCGTGCGCGTCATTTCCGTTTCGACCATCGTGCGGTCGTAGTTGGCGGCCGCGGCGGGATTGGCGGCGGCCACGCGCTCTTTCTGCGTATAGCCGTAGTCCAGGAACGTGAGCGCGAACCAGGAGATGTTCATTTCCTGGTTGGCCGCGCCGGCTTCCGGGCGGCGGAAGGTCAGTGTGTTGGCGTCGGTCAATTCGACGTCGCAGTTCGACAGACCGTCGTCGCCCGCGATGGCCGTGCCGCTGCGGCGCGTGAAGAAAATGATCGTCTTCGCCGTATCGACGGTGAGGAGCTCGCGGATGTTGTACGACTGGCCCGAGGCGGTCGCGCCTTCGTAGGCGGGCTCGATCGTTCCGGTCGTGTTGGCGGTGCGCGTGAATTTGTAGCGCTTGCCCGTCCCGCCGACCTCGAACATGCGTCCCGTCATCGCCGCGGTCCACGTCGTGCCCGTGCCCGTGATGTTCTTCGAGCCGTTCGTCACGGCGACCGTGCCCGTGTTGTAGGTCGCGCCCGTCGCGGCGCTGGCGCTCGCGGCCGCGATCTGGATCGTGCCGCTCTGCACCGAGACGTCCTCGTCGAACTGGACGACCTGGTAATAGACGTCGTTGAACGCGGCGGACGTCGAGTCCGTCCTCTGGATCAGGATCTTGTTCGCGGCCGAGAACTCGACCGTGTACATGTGCATTTCGTCCTTGTTCGTCGCGGTCGTGTCGGAATAGCTCTTCCAGCTGACGAACGCGAGCGAGCGCGAGAGGTCGTAGCTCTGCGGCAGCGTGATGGACTTCTGGCGGCAGGCCGAGGTCGTGCAGTCGCCGAACGTCGTCAAGCCGGCCGTCACGTCGACGCCGTCCGAGAACTCGACGATCATCCACTCCGCGTTCACCTGCGTGCCCGTGAAACGGACGAACGAGATCGTCTGCTCGTCGTCGAGCGAGACGAAGGCATGCGTCGCCGAAGGCTCGGCGCTCGAACTCCGGTAGGTCGCGAAGACGAGCGACTTGGACGTGTCGAGAAGGACGCCGCCGAGATAGTTCGTGGGCGTCGTGAGGTCGAGCGAATTGATTTCGTTCGTGGCAAGGTCCATCGAGCCGCGGATGATGCGCTTGATCTGGTACGCGTCGGCGGACGAGGCGCCCAGGAGAAGGGCCGACGCGAAGAGCGCCGCGAGGAGCAGGGATTTATTTCGCACGGAGGGCTCCTTCCGCGGGGGCGGATATCGCCGGCACCGCCGTGATCGCCGCCGCTTGCGCCATTTCGGCGGCGGAACGCGTGCGCTCCACCTGGGAAGCGGTCACGTCCAGGACCTCGGGCTCGCCGTCCTTCACCTTGGGCGGAAGCACCGTGAAAAGATAGCTGACCTTCACTTCGTCGCCGTACTTGAGGTCGGAAAGCTTCTTCACGCCTTTGGCCTTCGTGCCCGCATCGATGCGGAAGAGCATCTCTTCGGCGCCGTTCGCCTCGCTCTCGCCCGTCTGGACGCTCATCGTGGTCTTGCGCACGCTGACGACGGTGCCCGTCACGGTCTTCGCGGACTGCTTCGCCTCTTTCGGGAATTTTTTGGCCGTCTTCGAGGCTTCCGCCTTTTCGATAGCCTTCGTTTTCGCGCGCGAGGATTCCACGGCCTTCGAATCGAGCACGCTCATGAGCGTCTTGGTGTCCTTGGCCAGCGCGCGGCCCGGAAAAAGGACGAGGAGTGCCGCCGCAAAAATGAAATACCGCCCGAGGAGGCGGCGGCGCGGAGCGGACCAGTTCTTCGAAAGCCAGTAACGGACGATGGCGTGGCGCTGGCGCTGGGTCACGAGACGCCTCCTTCCACGGGGGCGTACGACCACTCGAGGCTGTAAAAGGACGAATCCCGCGCGGGCTTGCCGGCGGGGGTCTCGCTGATGACGCCCTTCATGATGTCGCCCTGCCAGTCGCCGCGCCAGCTCACGACGTCTCCGGCCGCATTGGACTGGATCGTCTCCCACGTCGTGACGCCGCTGGGCTGCTTGGTCACGGTGATGTTCGTGGGCGCGAAGCCGCGCTTCATGAATTGTTCCGAATAAAAACGGCCGTTCGCGAAATGGAGCGCGTCCTTGACGGGGCCGTGCGAACGGTCCGCCGGAAGCTCGATCGTCTCGATCTTCCACAGCGTGCCTTCGAGCTCGGCCAGGGCAAGCGGGCTGCGGTTCTCGAACTTCGTGCGCTCCGCGAACTCGATGTCCTTCTGCTTGATGAGCGCCGCGTATTGGCTGGCGAGCTTCTGCCGGCTCACGTAAAGATAGACCGCGGAGGACGTCGCCACGAGGACGAGCGCTCCGGCGACCGCGATGATGACGGGGTTCGTTTTCGCGGGCCGCTTCACCTCTTCCTGCTGCTCGGCGTGCTCGCGCACTTTCTCCTTCACGAGGTTCTGGAACGCCTCCGAGCCGAGCACCTGGCCGCGCTTGAGGCTCTTCTCGAGCGTGTCCGCGTCCTTCTTGTCGCCTTCGAGCACGTAGCGCTCGTAAGCTTTCGGATCGTCCTTCTCCTTGAGGAAGCCGAGGACCTCGCGCACCTCTTCGGAAATATCCAGGGACGGGACCGCGAGCGCGGGCGAAGCGGCGCCCGTATATATATGGAAGCTGGAATAAGGGTTGTCCTGGGCGTTCGAATGCATCTTCTTCGTGACGGCGAGGAGGTAGCGGGCCTTTTCGACGAGCACCGAGCGGAAACGGGATTCAAAGAGATGGCCGTGCTTCTGGTAGCGGCCGTTGAAATACTTGGTATAGAGGGAATTGAGGTCGTGCATGATGTCGGAAATGGTGGCGTCGTCGCCGGTCTCGATGAGGAGCTCGAGACGGTCGGCATGCAAGCTGTAGGAGAACAGCTTGAACTTATGCTGACTTTTATATTTGCTTACCAGGTCCAGGTACATTCTATAATCTTCCTTGTCTTTGAAGATCTGTTCGTTCTGGGAAGCTCGCGAAGTCACGTAATAAATCGCGCCTTCCAAACGAATCCTGGGCAACCTGGGCATCTGGGGGCTGTTATTCCCTCTTTTGGGGCTTTAGGCCTGGCACTTTTCTGCCTTTTCTGCCTTCGTGCCTGGCACTTTTGCCATAAGACAAAAAAAACCAGGCAACCAACCGTGCCTGGGTACTATTTTCGCGGCAACCTGCCAACCCACGCAGTGCCCGCCGAGATCTGTGGCGGGCGCCTCCATGGGCGCACGGCTTTGCGCCCCTAAGTTGCCTTAGGTTTGCTCTTATACACGTATTAACAGCTTTATCAAAGATTCATACCTAGTATGAAAGATACTAGATATTTATCCTTTTGTCAATAGTTTATTACCGTCTCTCTTCGGTCGTCCCGGGAGCGAAAGGCGTTACCCCCTCTGCAGGGGCTTCCTTTTTGTCAGAAGTCTCTTCCTGCATTGGATTTACAGTCTCTTGGGCGGGGGCCGCGGGGGTTTCCTCGGCCTTCACTTCCTCCTTGGGCTTTTCGGTGGTCGGAGGGATTGCCGTCTTGGCGGCGCTGCTGAAGTTGTAGTCCTTGGTCTTGCCTTCTTCTATCTGTTCGCTGATGACGCCCCGCATGACGCCCTCTTTCCATTCGCCCCGGATAAAGACCACTCCGGCCTTGGGGTGCGTCTGCATGGTCTCCCAGGTCGCCATGTCGGCGCCCTCGGGGACGCTGATCGTATAATTGGAGGCGGGGTATCCCTTGTCCGCGAGCATCTTCGAAGCGATCTGCCCGTTCTGGAAGGTCAGCGTGTCCTTCCCCGCTTCCTTGCCGCCGGTCGTGAGCGCCACTTCCCACTCGGAGCCGTTGAGCTCCTTCTTCTTCTCCCCGACCTTCTTCTTCATCTCTTCGCGGCTGGCGCTTTTCTGCGCCGGCGCGGGGGTCGCGGCGGAAACGGAAGGCTGGGACTGTTTCTTGGACGAAAAATTAGAGGCCGCCTTGTCTTCCTTGGCATGGGCCGGGACAGCGGCGACGAGCAGTGCGACGAGCAACAACGACAGCTTCTTCATGATCCCCTCCTGATTAATTAGCGTTTCCGGCCCGTGGCGCCGGTACCGTTCCAAACCTGTCTTTCGGCGATGTAAGCGCGGATCGCCTCCGATTCCTTGGCGTCGGGGTCCAGCTGCAGGAACTTCTCGAGGTGCATGACCGCCTTGTCCTGCTTGTCGAGGTCCTCGGCATACAGATACCCCAGATTGTAGTGTACCTTAAGATTGTTCGGGTCGAAATCCAGCGCGCGCAGGTATTCCTTCTCGGCCTGCGGATACTGCTTGTTGTCCGTGAAGAAGACGCCCATATTGTAGTGCATCTCGGCGGTCTCTTTGAGGAGCTGCTGGTTCTGGGCCGCGATGTCCTTCACGCGCTCGGGCGTCTGGTTGATGATGAGGTTCAAGTCCTTGTTGCCCTGCGCGAGCGAGCCGTTCTGGGAGCGCAGCTGGTCGAGCGAGGCCTTCTGCTCGTGCACCTGCCGGACGAGGCTGACCTCGCGGATCTGGTCCTTCTTGATGCGGTCGAGCGCCTTCTTGATGCGCTCCTCGAGCAGGTTGATCGTCTCGCCGAGCTTCTGGTTCTCCTCGCGCAGGCGCTTGGCCTCGCGGTCGAGCGTCTGGAACTGCGGCGTGTTCTCGACCTGCTCGGTCAGCAGGCGGCGCAGGTCCGCGTTCTCCTTCTCGGCGGTCTCCTGCTTCGCGAGGAGCTCCTGGTAGGACTCCTTCAGGCTCTCGAAGCTCTGGAGGAACTCGGCGATCTCGCTCTTCAGGCGCACGTTGTCGTTGAGGAGCTTCTCCTTCTGCTCCATGAACACGCGGTTGGTCTTCTTGAGGTTCTCGAGCTGGACGCTCATCTCGTCCCATTTCGCCTTCTCCTGCAGCAGGTTCTTCGTCTGCGAGAGCACGTTGTTGCGGTCGACCTCGAGGTCCTCGTATTTTTTCTTGAGCTCGGCGTAGTCGTTCTGGAGCTTCTGCATCTCGCCCGACGGCGCGGACTTGCCGCCCGAAAGCCCGCCGTTGTGCTTGACGAGGAGGTAGGTGGCCGCGGTGCCCGCTGTGGCGAGCGAGACGACGACGATGCCGGCGAGGATGTTGCGGCCCATCGGCGTCGAAAAACGGGAAAAGCGTCCCGGGCTCGGCGCGGGCGGGGGCGTCATCCCGTCGGGCATCAGGAGCTGACCTTGGCTTTCGGCAGCGACACGCGCGTCATGTCGGCCGGCTCGGGATAATCGGAATAGGTCTTGAACAGGCGGTCCACGGCCTTCTTCTCGCCCGTGACGAGCGTGTTGCCGTAGATGATGTGCGGCGTGATGAGGACGAGGAGCTCCGTGTGGCGCGTCGTGTTGTTGAACGAATTGAACGGCGCCCCCAGGATCGGGATGTCGCCCAGGATCGGCACTTTCTTGCGGTCCTCGGTCTTCTCGTCGCGGCGCAGGCCGCCGATCATGATCGAGACGCCGTCGCGCACCATGACGGTCGTCTCGGCGACGGAGGTCTCGAGGATCGGGATCTGGTTGCCGGACGGCGTCGTGAGCGTGTCGGACACGCTCGAGACTTCGGGCTTGATCTTCATCGTGACGAAGCCGTCCTCGTTGACGACGGGCGTCACGTTGAGCGTGATACCGACGTCGATGAACGTGACGTTTTCGGCGACGGTGCTGCCGCCGCCCGAGGAGGTCGTGGTCGTGGTCGTGACGTAGGCCTGCTTTTCACCGACGAGGATCTTGGCTTCCTGGTTGTTGACGACGGCGATCTTCGGATTGGACAGGATCTTGGTCTCCCCGAGAGTCCTCAAAAAGTTGACGAGCGCCTCGAAATTATCCTCTCCAATAGTGCCGAAAACGAGGTTCTGAGTCAATGTGCTTTTCGCGCCCGCCGCGGGCGTCACGGTCGGGGCGATGTTCACGAAATCGTCGACGAAGCTCTTGCCCGTGCGCGCGAGCGCGTTGATCGGGTGGTTGCTCAGGAAGAACTCGCTCTTGTTGATGAACTGCTTGTAGAGCCCTTCCCACTGCACTTCGGCGTTGAGGTCGTTCGAGAGCGTGACTTTGACGATCTTGGCGTCGATGAGGACCTCGCGCGTCTTCTGGTCGAGCGACGCGACGACCGCGTCGATCTCCTTCATGCGCTCGGGCAGCGTCTCGACGATGACGGCGTTCGTGCGCTCGTCCGCGTTGGCGCTGCCGACCTTCTTGGCGTCGAGCCGCTTCTTCAAATTGGTCTCGACGTCGGCCGCTTTGGCGTATTTGAGCGGGTAGACCTTGACGGCTTTCTTCTCTTCCATGGACTTGAGCGCGTCCTCCATCTTCGCGATGTTCTGGGCCGTGTCCATGACGAGCACGGTGCCCGAATCGGGATCGACGAGCAGGCGGCCGATCTCGCTCTTCAGCACGTCGAACAGCGCGAACGCCTGCTCGGGCACGGCGTACTTGAGCTTGAACACCTTGACCTGGCGCGTGTCCGAGAACTTGCGTCCGAAGCGTTCCTTATATTCTACCTCCGTCATGATGTAATAGACATCCCCAATTTTTTCGTACGCGAGCGCGTTCGTGATCAGGATGATGTCGAGGATGTCGCGGATCGGGACGTTGTTGAGGAGGAGCTGCACGCGGCCCGAGACGTTCTTCGAGACGGCGAGGTTGAGACCGCCCTTCTGCGCGAGGAAGCGGATCGCGTCGGAGGCTTCGATGTTGCGCAGGTCGAGCGACACCTTCTCGTCGAGGCCGAGCGAGCTCGCCCGCACTTCCTGGGACGGCGGCTCCTCGTCGGTCACCGTCGGCGCGTCGGGCGCCGTGAAGGTGCCGCTCGGCGCGGCTTCGTCGGCCGCCGGAGGCTGCGCGTCGCCCTCGTCCTGGGACAGCGAGACCCCGCTCGCGCTCAGGAAGAACGCGAGTATCAGGAATCCGTTGAGGAAAAGCGTCCGTTTCTTCATCTCAGTTCGTACTCATGGTCCTCGAAAGTCACCACCACGTGGTCCTTGAAGATCGCCTCCACCTTCACGTCGTCGCCGACCATCTGCCCGCGCTTCACGAAGAACGTGCGCTGGTGCGCCTTGTCCTCGATGATCGCGTCGGGGTTCGACGACCACGAGATGCCGACGAGCGCCAGGTTCTTGACCGCCTCGGCCGTCTCGATCACCGCGTTCTGCGCGGGCGCCTTCGGCGCCGCTTCCTGCTTCCTGCCCTCGCGGAAGATGTCGCGCGACGACACCTTCTGCAGATAATAGGACGACTCCTTCATCGGCTCGATCGGCTCGAGCGTGAACGCCGTCTTCATGTCCTTCGGCGGCGCGAAATTCGGCGGTTTCCTCAGGTTCGTCGCGGACGCCGCCGCGTCGAAGAGCACGTACACGAGCAGGCATCCGACCGCCGCCGCGAACACGCGGTTCATCGCCGCGATGTCCGCCGAGAGCTTCGGCCCTCCGGCGGAGCGCTTCCCCGCGCCGCGCCTCATGAACGACAGCCGTCCGGCGATGAGCCCCGGCAGCCTCGAGAACGAGAATCCGGGCCCCTTCGCCGCGCCCCGTCCGGCCGGCGCTCCCGGCGCCTTGGGCGACTTGTTCGACTCCTCGATCAGCTTTAGTAGCTGCTGTTCTGGAGTAACCGGTTTGTCGTCTGCCATCCGTACGGCGCTTCTTCCTCGATGAGTCCGTGAACGATCTCGCGGTCCACGACCGCCTTGTTCTTCATGAGCATCTGCTTGAGCGCGCGGTGGCACAGCATCGTGACCTGCCTCGGATACCCGCGCGTCGCCTGGTAGATCTCCTTGAGCGCTTCGGGCAGGAAAAGGTCCATCTTCGCCTGGTAGCCGGCCTGGCGGATGCGGAAATGCACCATCTCGTTCATCTCGTCCAGGTCCAGCGGGTTCAGCATCGTCTTGAAGCTGATGCGGTCCATGAAATTGGGGATGCCGCGGATGGACGACAAAAGCTCGGTCTGCCCGAGCAGGACGAGCTGCAGGAGCTTGAACTGGTTCGTCTCGTAATTGAGGAGGAGCCGCAGGACCTCCATCGACATGGGATCCAGCTTCTGCGCCTCGTCGATGATGAGGATGACGGTCTTGCCCTCGACGACGCCCTTCTGGAAGAGGAAGCGCTCGAGCGACTCGCGCAGGTCCGTGATGGAGGGCGACGGGTTCTCGACGGGCACCCCGAAATTCTTGACGAGCGACTGCATGAAGAGGGTCCGGTTCTCGAACGACGGGTCGAGCATGATATGGAAGAGGCAGTCCTCCCTCTCGCGGAGGTCCTGGACGAGCTTTCGCGACAGCGTCGTCTTCCCCGTGCCGACGTCGCCCAGGACGACGCTCAGGCCGCGCTTCAGGCGCAGCTCGATCAGCACGTTCGTGAGCGCGCGGTCGTGCTCGTGGGACAGATAGAAGAAATCCGGGTCGGGACTCGTCGAGAACGGCTCTTTTTCGAAGCCAAGAATACGGTAGTAGCTCACATCGCACCTCCCCCGACCAGCTTTTTACGGATCAGACGCAGCGGATAGCCCTCGTTCACCATTTTGGAGATCATCGTGAGGCGCGCCTTCACTTCCTTGCCGCTGTACAGGCGCTTGTTGCCCTCGCGCTTGACGATGGAAAGGAACCCGAGGTTCGTGTAGTGATTGATCGTCGGGTACGCGACCTTGAACTTTTTCGAGATGTCCTTGGCCGTGATGTAAGTGCCGTTTTTCGTCGACATGTCGCCTTTCTTTTGCGCTACTTGCCTCATTTGCCGCACTTAAAGTAAATACTTTAAGTGATGAAAAAGGGAGTTTATCCTACCATACGCGCACCCGTTGTCAACAAAAATATAAGGATTATTGAAGAATGTTAAACCTGTTAAGAATTTATACAATATATTGCGGTGGGGGGAGGGACGGACACTACGGCTAGAATGAAAACTGCGCCCAGCTGGAGTTGAACCAGCAACCTCTTCCTTCGGAGGGAAGCGCTCTATCCAATTGAGCTATGGGCGCGAACCTTAGAAATTGTAGTACAGTCCCAGCGTCCCGAGGGCGCCGGAATACTCCTGCGAGGGCTCGTCGGACCATTTCTGGCGGTAGGTGTAGGTCGAGCCGACCGATAGATTCTTGTCTACCTTATAGAAAACGCTCACCCCGGCCGTCATCGCGTCGTCGGACTGCTGCTTGTCGGCGTTGTTCTTGAGCGGGCGCGAATCGTACTCGCGCCTTTCGTAGGACAGCCGCCAGAACGAGATCCAGCGCTCCGACATGAGCCACGAGAGCCCGCCCAGGAGCTTATAGGAAGCGTAGTCGTAATAGTCGTGAAACTGGTCGTCCGAGTCGTTCCAGTAGGCCATGCCGCCGAGGTTCATGAGGAGCTTGGGGTGGAGCTTGTAATTGAATTTGGCATCGAGGCCCCATCGCCCGTCCGTCCGCTCGTCGTCGGCGGAGAAAAGGCCGTCGCCCGAGCGCGTCTTCTTGTTCTCGTACTGGGTGCCCGCGACCGTGAACCCCGCCCCGGCGCTCGCGCGCTTGCTCAGTTTCCTGAGGAGACCCGTGCGGAGGCCGTTCGAATACTGCGTCACCGCTTCGTTCCTCGTGAAATCGAGGTGCTGGAAGGTGTATTCGTTCTCCCACATCCATTCGGGCGCGAGGATGACATTCAGGCCCGCCGACGCCTGCTGCGAGAGGATGTTCTGATCCGTCGCGTCGAAATAATTGACGTTGAGGGCGCTGTAGCCGAGCCGCAGCTGGGATTTGGCGTTGAGGAGCTTCTTGTAGCGGACCGTCGCCGATTCCTGCGCGAAAGAGTCCGACTGGCGCGCGGAGCTCAAACCCGCGTTGTCGTCGAAGCCGTACGCCGTCGAAACGCTCACCTTCACGGGGTTTTCCGCCGCGGCGGCCGCCGCAGTCCCGGTCCCGGATGACAGTGCGGCCAGGAAAAGGAGCGGGATGAAATGTCTCATGCGGACCATCAGCACGTGTAATTATTGTTGATGTTGGGGACGCAGGGCTCGTCGTCGTCGGGCGCCTCCGCTTCCGGCGCGGCTTCCTGCTGCTCTTCCTTCGCTTCGCCCAGGACGTCCTCCCCGCCGGCTTCCCCTTCCGGGTCCGCGGGATTCTCGAAGCCTTCATTGCCGAAATTCTCGCCGAAGCTGTCGAAACCGCCCGTTTCGTTTTCCGCGGCTTCCGCGGCCGGAGCTTCCTCTCCGGAAGAGGGCTCTTCATAGCCCGGGTCTTCGGGCAGCGAAGCCTCCTGGGCGACGGACTGCTCCGCTTGCGACTCGAAACTTTCATATTCAGCCTTGTCGTCGGCGCTCACGGGCTCGGGGGGCGCCATGTCGCCGCCGGGACCGATGTCCACACCGAAGCCTTCCTCGACGAGCATCGTCTCGCCGCCGGAGCCGGCGACCTCGACGGAATTCTCGAACACGTTCACCTCGCTCGCGGACTGCTCCCAGCCCGTGCCGCGCACGCTCGCGATGGCGGTCGGCGACGAGACCTTGAACGTGGACTCCTTCTTGAGGTCGCGCACTCTCGCGAAGAGGCTTCCCGAGGCAAGGTCGACCTGGATCGCGGAAGCCGACAGGGCCTGGAGCTTCGTCTGGGAGTTTTCCTTGAGATGGATGACGCTCTTGCGCTCTTCGCCGAGGCCGATCTCGCAGCTCGAGGCGGCGCCCGTCTTGACCTGCGAGCCGGCCTTGAGCCAGGCGCCGGCCTTGGGGGTCTTCCACGCGCTCTCACCGGGCTCGAGCACCTGCACCGTGCCTTCGACGGACAGGATGCGCCCCTTGTCAGGGGTCAGCGCCGGCTCGGCGCCCGCCGCGGACACGCAGCCGATGAGCCCTGCCAGCACCCACAGTCTGATCTTCATACGCGCTCCTCCTTGCCCGAAATCACGGAGAGACTGGGATTCGAACCCAGGGTCCCGTTTTACCAGGACAGTCACTTAGCAGGCGACTGCAATCGGCCTCTCTGCCATCTCTCCAAAATTCGACGGAAAACGTCAAGACGGGATGGTTCTGGTTATACCAAAAATCACTCTAAAAGGTAAGCGGATTGTCCCGGCGGGGCTTTAAAACAGCGGCGCGGCGATGCGCTCCGGGAAAAGGATGGAGAACACGGTCCCTCGCCCGGGCTCGCTCTCGACGCGGATCTCGCCCTGGTGCGCGTCGACGATGGACTTCACGATGCTCAAGCCCAGGCCGTAGCCGTGCGTCTCGGTCACCGCGTTCTCGGCGCGGTAGAAACGGTCGAACACGTGCGGCAGCTGGTCCTCCGGGATGCCGATGCCGTCGTCGCGGATCTCGAGCCTGACGCCGTACGCGGACGACTCGAGCCAGACGCGGATGTGGCCCTTGTGGGGCGTGTACTTGACCGCGTTGTCGAGCAGGTTGGACAGGAGCCGGCGCAGATGCATCTCGTTGCCCTCCATCCACGCCATCTCGGGGCCCGAATAATCGACCGCGATCTCCTTCTCCGCGGCGAGGACGCGCGCGTCCTCGAGCACCGACTGCGCGACCCACGCCAGGTTCACGCGGTCGAACTTGATCGCCGCCGTGTGCGAGTCGAGCCGTGCCAGCATGAGGAGGTCGTCCATGATGCGCCTCAGCCGCGCGATCTCCTCGAGGTTGCTCTGGAGGAGCGCGCGGTATTCGGACGCCGAGCGCGGCTTCTTGAGCGCCACGTTGATCTGCCCGCGGATCACGGTGAGCGGAGTCTTGAGCTCGTGCGAGAGGTTCTGAAGGATCTGCTTCTGCGTGACGAACGACTTCTCGACGCGCGCGAGCATCTCGTTGAACGTGTGCGCGAGGTCGCGGATCTCGTCGTGCGTGTGAGGGAGGTTGAGCCGCCCGCTCAGGTCCTCGGGGCGTATCGTATGGATCTTGCGCACCATCTTGTTGACGGGGAGCAGCGTCACGTTGACGAAGAGGATGCCCGCCCAGCTCGCGATGAAGAGGATCGCGAAAACGAGCGTCGCGAGGAAGCGCCCGATGCGGCCGAGCTGCTCCTGGACGGACTTCAGCGACACGCGCGTCTGGATGAGGTACAGCACCTGCCCGTTCTCCATGATCGGGTGGATGAGCGCGCGCGTCTTGAGCGGAGAGCCTTTTTTGACGTATTCCGAATAGGTGTAGTAATGCCTCTCGCCGCGCAGGACCCCGCGGCGGATCTCCCATGTCATCGTGACGAGCGGAGGCGTGCCGGACGAGGCGATGAGGCCGCCCTCGCTGTCGAAGATATCGCTATAAAGGTGGAGAGGCTCCTCCGACAGCGGCAGCTTGTTCTCGGTCAGGAAATCGGCCACGTCGAAGAAGGTGGCTTCCTTCTCCTCCTTGACCTCGGGCTTCGCGAAGAGGGACGCCCATCCCGTGGCGGGCGCCGCCTTGGGCGCGGGCCTCGTGCGCAGGTACGTGCGGATCGATTCTTCGAGGCCATTCGCCTTCACGTCGAGGAGCGTGTCGACCTTGTTGTAGATCTCGCGCTGGAAATAGAAGTAGATGGCGCCGCCGAACAGCGAGAACGTGAGGAGCAGGATGAGCGCGTACAGCAGGAAGATGGTCTGGCGGATCGACCACGGCTGGAAGCGCGGAGGCATGGGGGCGCTTAATGCGCCTTGAGCATGTAGCCGCGGCCGTGGACCGTGCGGATGAGCTTCACGAGATGGCCGTCGTCGATCTTCTGGCGCAGGTAGTTGATGAACACGTTGATCACGTTCGACGACGAGTCGAAATGGACGTCCCAGACGTGCTCGGCGATCATCGTGCGCGTGACGAGCCGGTCCACGTGGCGCATGAGGTACTCGAGCAGGGAGAATTCGCGCGCCGTGAGCGCGATCGTCTTGTTGCCGCGCTTGACCTCGTGCGTGATGAGGTTGAGCTTCAGGTCCGCGACCTCGAGGTACGACGGGTCTCCGCCCTGCTTCTTGCGGAGCTGGGCGCGGATGCGCGCCAAAAGCTCGTCGAAATCGAACGGCTTCGACAGGTAGTCGTCGGCGCCCATGTCGAGCCCGCGCACCTTGTCCTTCACCTCGTCCTTCACGGACAGCATGATGATGATGGACTTGACCCCGTCCTTGCGCAGCTTCTCGCACAGCGTGAACCCGTCCATCTTGGGCAGCATGACGTCGATCGTGAGGAGGTCGTAGTCGTTCGTCGTGGCGAGGAAGTGGCCTTCCTCGGCGCTTCCCGTGACGTCGACCGCGAAGCCTTCCTCTTTAAGGCCGCGCTTGATGAACGTCGCGATCTTGGCTTCGTCTTCGATGACCAGCACTCTCATTGGGGGCCTCCCCTTTTCCTTTTATCGGGCTCCCTTATATTTTAATCAGGTTAGCCCGGGATTGCCAGCCCTTTGAATCCCCTTCCCCCCGGAATCCTGCCTTAAAGTTAATTAAGAAGATTTAATCTTTTTTTAACTGCGTTCTTATAACAATTTAGTAAGTTTTAACTACATTGAAACGAAAAAGGTGCCGAATTAATGAGCTTTCATGAACGCAGGGAAGAGAAAAGAAAGGAAAAAACGGTGAAGATAAAAAAAATAACCGCTTTCGCAATGCTTTTTATATGGTTTGTTTCGGTTTCGCTCAATGAAGCGGCCGCGGCGACCCTGGCGACGGCGACGCAGACCACCGCTCCCACCGGCTATACGACGACGCAGGTCCAGAACGCCGCGACCACGAGCCAGACGCTCGTGAATACGCAGAACGCGCTGATGAGCCTGACGGCGACGACCACGAACACGCTGCTCGCGGACCTGTCGGGCACGGCCAAGACGCTCTCCTCGGCGGTCCAGGCCAGCACGACCTACATGAGCGACATCAACTACCTCTACGGCACGACGATCACGTCGGCGGGGCCCAAGAGCGGTTATGACGTGGACGTCCTGAACACGATCGTCGCGGAGTCTGGCTACACGCAGACCTCCTACCTGTCCAACCAGACGAAGGTCGCCTCCCTCGTCCGCGCGCTCCGCGCCAATACCACGCAGCTGAGCAAGTTCAATACGAAGTACCAGTGCGTGATCACGACGACGGGCAAGACGACGGACTTCCAGCGCGATATCCTGTTCGGCATCGTGAAAACGAGCGGGTACAGCCAGACGACGTTCTTGAGCTCGCTGACCACGACGACCTCGACGAGCACGCTGATCTCGCAGCTGTCCGGCACGGCGAAAACGCTGTCGTCGGCCATCCAGGCGAGCTCGACCTACATGAGCGACATCAACTACCTCTACGGCACGACGATCACGTCGGCGGGGCCCAAGAGCTCGTACGATGTGGACGTGCTGAACACGATCGTGACGGATTCGGGCTACACGCAGACCTCGTACCTGTCCAATCAGACGAAGTCGGCCTCGCTCGTCCGGGCGCTCCGCGCGAACACGACGCTGTTGAACAAATTCAACACGAAGTACCAGTGCGTGATCACGGCGGCGGGCAAGACGACGGACTTCCAGCGCGATATCCTGTTCGGGATCGTGAAGTCGAGCACCTACAGCCAGACGACGTTCCTGAACACGCTGAACGGCGGCACGACGGTCCCCACGGTGCCGGTGTCGACGGGTACCCTCTTCAGCTCGACCTCGTTCTGGAACCAGAAGACCGTGCAGTCGCGCACGACGCATTGGAATTCGGCGAACTTCGCCGCGGCGATCGTCGCCGACACGAAGCTCGCGAGCCCCTGGATCGACACGGGCCCGTACAGCACGCCGTATTACAAGGTCACGTCGAGCACCGCCAAGAAGCCGGTGTACATCGTGCAGAACGGCGTGACGCTGACCTACACGGCGCTCAACGCCGAGACGTCGAAGGGTGTGCCCATCCCGTCGAACCTCGCGGCGGCGAGCGGCACGGACGGCCACGTGACGATCTACGACACGTCGACGGACACGCTGTACGAATTCTGGCAGATGAAGTACGTGAACGGCCGCTGGCAGGCCACGTGGGGCGGCGTCCTCAAGAACGCGAGCACTTCCAAAGGCGTCATGCCCACCGTGACCAATTCGTCCGGCGGGAAAGAGTACTGGGGTGCGACCGCGACGGGCCTTCCCGTCGTCGCAGGCACCGTGCTGCTCAAAGAACTGCAGTCGGGCGTCATCCCCCACGCGCTCGCCTTCGCGATGATCAACCCCGGCAACAAGTTCGTCCCGCCGGCCACGCGCAGCGACGGGCCTTCGAGCTCGAGCAATGCGCCGCCCGAAGGGACGACCTTCCGTCTGCCGGCGAACACGTACATCGACCCCAGCTGGAGCCCGGCCATCAGGATGATCGCCGTCGCGGCGCGCGACTACGGCGTCGTCCTGCGCGACACGGCGGGTGCCGTGAAGTTCTACATGGAGGACGCGACGCAGTACGGAGGATCGGGCGTTTACGATCCGTACTTCGGCGGCCTCGAACTCTGGGACGTCGTCAAACAGTTCCCGTGGAGCAAGCTCCAAGCCGTCAATCCGTAATACAGAATCAACAACGGGTGCGCAGAAGTCCGCGCACCCGTTTTTTTCTTCGCTTATTCAAAAGAAAGGAGAACTTCATGCTGCCAACGTTCATCGTGGTCCCCTCTTTGGGCGGACTCACCTTCGCCGTGCCCGTCGTAAAAGGCTAAAAGCCATTTATAAGGAAATTCTAATTATTTTTTAATTATTTCCTTATAACTCTTTAGTATCTTTTAACTTGTCGGATCGAGAAAGTCGATCAAAACGACCTATAAAGATAAAGCAAAGGAAAGATAATGAAAAAAACGACCGCACTCGCCCTTCTTGCCGCTTGGTCCCTTTCGATCCCTCAGAACAGCTGGTCGGCCACGTTGCCCGCGGCGCAGACCACGTCTCCTACCGGCTTCACCACGACGCAGACCCAGCAGGCGGCGCAGACCAGCCAGAACCTGGTGGACTCGCAGAACGCGCTCCTGGCCGCCGTCTCGGGGACCCAGACCGCTACTGTGGCGACGACCCCCGCCCCCGTCCTGAGCGATCCCTACGGCCAGTATTTGAGCTGGGCCATCCTCGCCACCGCAGAAAAACAGAATGACTTTAACCTTCTCTACGGCACGACGATCGGATGGAGCGGCGCGACGACCGCGAACGATATCAATATCGTGAACGCCGTGGCCGCCGAAGTGGGGGTCGACCGCACGGGCTTCCTGGCGAGTGTGAACCGCGCAGCGAACCTCCTTCGCGCTCTCCAGGCCAACACGACACAGAGGACGGCGTACAACACGGCTTATACCGCGACACTCCAGGCTTCGGGGACTCCCACGTCTGCGAGTCTGACCACCCTCTACACGGCCGTCAACAAGGCAGGGTACGACCAGGCGGCGTTCCTGGCGTCGCTTCCCACGGCACCGACACTGCCGGCGCTCAACACCGCGGCGCAGGCTTTAAGCTCTGCCATCAAGGCGAACACGGGCTATATCAACGACATCAATCTGCTGTACGGGACGACGATCGCTTCGTCAGGCCCCGTCACCGCGAATGACGTGAATACGCTCAACACCATCGCGTCGGGGACCTACGTCCAGAGCGCCTTCCTCTCCAGCATGACCAATGCGGCGTCCCTCCTCCGGGCGCTCCAGGCCAACACGACCCAGAGGACAGCCTACAACACCGCTTACACGGCCACCCTTCAGGCTTCGGGGACGCCCACTTCGGCGAGCCTGACCACCCTCTACACGAACGTCAACAAGGCCGGCTACAACCAGGCGACGTTCTTGAGCTCGCTGTCCGCGCCTCCGCCGCCTCCCCCGCCGCCGGTCTACGACACGGCGCTCACCGTGCCCTACGGCCAGTATTTAAGCTGGGCCATCCTCGCCACCGTCGAGAAGCAGAATGATTTCAACCTGCTTTACGGCACCACGATCGGATGGAGCGGAGCGGTCACTCCGTATGACATCACCGCCGTCAATGCCGCGGCGGTCGTGGCCGGATCCGACCGCACAGGCTTCCTGGCGAGTGTGAACCGCGCAGCGAACCTCCTTCGCGCTCTCCAGGCCAACACGACACAGAGGACGGCGTACAACACGGCTTATACCGCGACACTCCAGGCTTCGGGGACTCCCACGTCTGCGAGTCTGACCACCCTCTACACGGCCGTCAACAAGGCAGGGTACGACCAGGCGGCGTTCCTGGCGTCGCTGGCCGGGAATCCGCCGCCGCCTCCTCCGGTCCTGACCGGGCAGCTCTTCAGCCCGACGTCTTTCTGGAACACCAAGAACGCGCAGTCCCGTACGGTCAGCGCCAAATCCGCCAATTACGTCGCCTCCATCGTCGCGGACACGATGATCGCGAGCCCCTGGATCGACACGGGCGAGTACAGCACGCCGCTCTACAACGTGAATTCCAGCACGCCGAAGGTGCCCGTGTACATCGTGCAGAACGGCGTCACGATGACGTCCACGGCGCTGAACGCGGAGACCACGAAAGGCGTCCCCATCCCCACGAACCTCATCCCGGCGAGCGGTGCGGACGGCCACGTGACCATCTACGACACGTCGACCGACACGATCTATGAGTTCTGGCAGATGCAGCAGGTGAACGGCAAATGGCAGGCAAGCTGGGGCGGCATCCTGAAGAACGCCAGCACGTCCGACGGCACCATGCCGACCGTGACCAACCCGGCGGGCGGACAGGAGTTCTGGGGCGCGACCGCCACCAGCCTTCCGGCCATCGCGGGAACAATCATGCTCAAGGAATTGCAATCGGGCGTCATCCCCCACGCGCTCGCCTTCGCGATGATCAACCCCGGGAACACTTTCGTGCCTCCCGCCAAGCGCACCGACGGCCCGTCCTCTTCTTCGAGCGCGCCGCCCGAAGGGACGACCTTCCGCCTTCCGGCGAACACCGTCATCGATCCCAATTGGAGCCCGCTCATCAAGATGATCGCCATCGCGGCGCGCGATTACGGCATCGTGCTGCGCGACACGGCGGGTGCCGTGAAGTTCTACATGGAGGACGCGACGCAATACGGAGGCGAGTCGGTGTACGACCCCTATTTCGGAGGGCTCGAGCTCTGGGATGTGGTCGACCAGTTCCCTTGGGACAAATTACAGGCGCTTAATCCGTAACAGCAGCTTCCATCGCGCTTCGCGCAGCGCGAAGATGAGACGCCCGGCCCCGCTGCCTCGGATAGCGGAGATATCGCGGTGCCGGGCGAGCCACGCGAAAAACTCCCGTGAACCGTACTGGTCCAGCGGCGCCGCGTCGGCGCGGCGGGCCGCCCTCTGGAGCTCTTCCCAGGGCTCGAACGAGATCGTGGACCCCTGGAAGAACGAGTAATACACGTGCTTTTTTAAAAGCTGTTTTTTGAGGTCCTGAAAGATCCCGGGGCTCATTTCGAACCCGTACTGCGCCGGGTCCAGGCCGTTCACCATGAGCAGGCAGATCGTGCGGTAGCATTTTTCGCAGCGCCCGCAATTGACCGACGTGCCCGTCAGGCTCCACCAGTTGTAGCAGACCCGTAGGAAACGGTGATACGCCGGATAGCCGGCGAAAAACCGTATCTTCTCGGAACGGTCCGCGTTCGAAAAATCCTCCTGTAGCCTCGTGGCTCCCCACCGGAGCTCATTGTCCATCTCGTAATCGCTTCCCCAGCCGTACGTGGCGCTGCCCGCGACGTGGCTGCTCGCGATCCACAGCGTGCTCAGCTCGTGATGGCTGACGGGCGCCGTGAAAGCGCTGAGCGCCAGCGCGTGCGTCGTCTCCCCCCACCACCGGCGCGTGAAGCGCCGGATGCGGTCCAGGTCTATCATTTCCAGAACGTCGGATTCGATGAAGCACAGGTCGACGCCTTCGGTCCGCGCGAGGTCGGAAAAAGCCTTGCGGCATTCGGCGAGGAGCACGGGCTGGTCCAGAGGGATATCCACCCCGAAAAAAGAAAAAAGGAGCGGTTTTTTGTCCCGGTGGCGCAGGTAGCTCGTCAGCGAATCCAGCCCGCCGCTGTACAGCATCCCCTCGCGGCGGCCTCCGCCTTCGTATTTTTCCGTCTTCGTCCGGAGCGTGCCGGCGAAGGACCAGCGCCGCGAGAACCACTTCAAAAAGTACCCGCGGGCCGTCCGGAGCGACGCTTCGTAGGCCTCGTCGAGCACCGGTATTTCGAGGTCCGCGCCCGTCATCCACGACAACGGCGCCATCACGGCCGCGAAGGGCACCGCGAGGATGCCGGGGCCGCCCGGCGGCAGGTCGCGGTCGTACCAGAGCGAGAACCGCTTCTTCTTGAAGATATCGAGCGAGGACTCGAAGTGGTAGGTGACGCGGCGCGACTCTTTGTCGACGGAGGCCAGACGGATGAACTTTTTCACGGGCGGCGGGATCGTGCGTTCAAAAACGCGGAGAGAGGAGGATTCGAACCTCTCGGTTCGTAAGAAGAAATCATCTCTCATTAAAATAAGAAATAAGCTAAAAATCCTTATTTAATTGGCACCAAAACAGGCACCGATTAATGTTTTAAAAACAGCGTTATTATACCCTCTTTTAGAGGGAATTTCAGTAGAAACATGATTGAAAATCGAACTATTTTGAATAAAAATTATTCATAAGAAATTTTGACCAGGGGGGTGGGGTCAAATTTAGCAAACTTGGAATTTCCAGTAAATATACCCCGACTGTATCTTTCTTCGACTCTCGCTCAATTTGATGTCAGCAAGACTTTATTCTATTACCTCACCAGTTTTAGCATCAATTTCGACTTTCGCAGGCGCTCGCCAAACTCCTAGAAGACCAAGCCCTTTAGCGGGCATGAACGATATGACCCACGAGCTCTTGTTCTGGTTTAAACGTGCCTCTGGGTATTCCCAGTCAATTTTATAAACGTATTTTTTCGTTCCCAGATATTTGCGAGCTGTCTCTATTGCTTTATCTCTTGGAATCAAAGCTTCCTTAATAAAAGGATTCTCACCGCAAGAAAGGTTGAGGCTGGAAAGGTCTACGTCCTGATGTTCCACAAGTGCATATTTAGTCTTTTTTTCGACACGTACAGCACGACCCCGCCATGATTCTGCCGATGGATTGGTGTATGAAAAAGCCACTTCCCATTGTCTGGGGTCATTCTCAAAAGCACCGATTGCTTTAGGCTTTAACGTTCCCTTTCGTTTAGCAAACATCTCTTTGGGATTATCCCGCCACTCCATGGACTCAAAGACAAGTTCATCATCAGTAATCGAAACAGGCTCATCAGTGTAGCCCTGCTGTTTAATAAATTTCTCAGCTATCTGAACCGCATCTTCACAAGTGACACTCTCCAGAGCTAAGACATTCGTCACCGATAGCAGTCCTATACTAGAAAGTAAACTTAGAGCGATTCTATAACGCATCTTTGCCAATCGTTAACAGACAATAAATCCATAAGAAAAAAGAAATCGGGATATGGACTAATCCATAAATCAAAGCACCGACCTTAGATTTTTCAAAATAGAGAACAACAAAGTGAAGAATGACAATAAGAGGAAAAATAAATAATACTGGATTAGTTCCCCATTTGTCTCCCTCGACGGTTTGGGGCGACACAATCATTGTCCAAACTACCATCAAGGCATTTAAACTTATTGGAGAATAGCGAATAATTTTTACTTTATCGATGGTCATTTAGTAATCGGTATGTGGTGATGGTTCTGAAAATACTCTATTTTTTTCTTCATCCAAAATGGATAAAACAGAAGCGTCACAGTTTCTCTATCAACCCACCTATCCTTCTCTTTAGCTTGAAGCGTCCAAGAGTAAGTACGCTTCCCGTATATTACGACTTTTATCCTTGCCTCATCGAACAGTCCGAACGCAAAGCAATTCAATGCGTCCACTTCGTCCGCGAATTCCTCGTGCCAGCCTTTGAAGCTAACTGTGTACCCATCGCTTCTTTCGTATAAAGAGACTTCGAAACCGCTATCGTCTTGAGGTAGTACGGTGATGGATTTGTCAGTTTCTCGATACTGACTATCAGGATATTTCGCTAGCTTCTCTTTAATTTTTTGGATAGCAGTCATTTAAAAAACGTAGCTGCCGTTTATCTTTTTGGGTCCAAAAGCACCATAATTCGGAAACATTTTCTTTCCGAGATACCATGACACAATACTAGCTATTATCAATAGTAGAGAGCCTATGCCAGAAGTTACCAATCTTGTATGTGAATCGCCGCAAATGACCGCGATGCAACATAGTGCTGTTGCTCTATAGCTGTATCCTCTAAATTTCCAAATCTCCGTGGCTATCCAACAATTAGCAAAGGGAACAAATAGAACGAGCGGTAAGATATATAGAGATACTAGCCCATAATTTAGTACCGATTCTATAACTCGAAGAATCGTACCTAGATATATAGTGAAAACCAGTATTTTATTAATACCTGCATACTGATTTCGTAAGTCTGGTTCGACAACCGATGCAACAAGTTTTGCTAGCACATCTTCATCAGTGTAAATTTTTCGGTACTCTCGGTATATGTCCTGCTTGCTAATGCCCGCAGCCAGCTTCTCTGCGGTTTCTTTTAGAATCTTTTTTCTGTCTTCGCTATGCATGAGCTTGGTTTCCATGCTATTTTGGTCCAAAAAATTTAGAGCTTCCTGGGCGTCTATTCTCGTCTAAAGTTTTCCTACTTTTCTCCTGCGAATCGGCAAACGCACTAAGCATGTTTGCAAAGAAGCTGAGAAATGAATGCTTCTCACGTTTCAGACAGCATTTCTTGTGCTTCATAGCGCTTCCACACGAGCAAGGGTCGTTACGTTTTAATTTTGTCACTTTTAAACCTCAACAACTTGTTCGCGTTAGTGCCATATAAATAAGAGAACCAATACACACTGCACCAATAATGTATCTAATCATTACGTCTTCATATTTTATGGTTCGGTTAAATCTGTCTCGCCAATAGCGTTTTCCGCAGTTTTCGCAAATCTCACCCTTAATGTTTTTTATAGGTGAGGGAAATAGCTTGGGTAGGTACCCTTCTAATGAAGCAGGGGCAAAACAATAAGGGCACACGTTGCTAAGACTTGGTTTTTCCGTTTTCAAGTGCGCCACAATCCTGGGAATGTAACGACTACAATTATAACGAGTAGAAAGCACAACCCGCTAAATACCCCATCTTTAGGTTCATGCTTATAGCCCTTAGGAACCCACGAATATGTAACGAAAAACGTTAAATAATAAAATCTCTTATAGATAAGGTGGCAAATTACCTGCAGAAACAGATAAGGCGCGCACAGTATTAACCACCCACTGATGTATTGCTTTGTCATGTATTGGAAGTGTAAAGCGGGTAGTTTTCTTGTTTCTATTAAATCTTTTATTTGGTGGAGAATTTCAAACACAAAAATAACTATACTTGCCCACATCAAATGTCTGGCAAGCCCTTTAATAAAATCCTCTCGAACAGCAGTTGTTATTGATGTTTCTGTTCGTGGCTTTTTCCAAAAATAAACCCCACGATATATGAAAACCAAAACTGCTATCAGACCCAGTGATTTTAATACGATTGAGGTTGAGTCATTAAAAGATATTCCACAAAAATAGAAAGCCATACCGAGCAGAATTGCGACTATCCAATTACTGACGGCTTCGGCACGCATCATTGAATTCGATTCTGAATAGGGGTTTCGGTCTTATTGGCCAAAGCCGATTCAGTTGCATGTTTTTTTTGTATCACTTGGCATAAGCTCACGATTGCGAGGCCAATAATAGATACAATCGAAATGACAATGCCAATAAAGAATTTCTTAATCAATAAAATCAGCCCAACCATGAGGGAATAAATACCGAAAGCTGTTAAAAAATACATGCTACAGAATAAGACATCTTTTATCGTGCGCCACCACTTTGGGCCAATAAATTTTTTCTGCATATGAACTACGTCAAAAAGAAGAGGGTTGTTGAAGTCTGCGGGCATAATCTTATAGCTCTCCTCCTCGAAACAATATAGGCCAGCTTCTTGAAAACCTCGACTTACCAATTCAGAACAGAAAAATTTGCCCTTATCGTTGAACTTTTCGCCCCAGGAATGAATTTTCAAAAGGAAATGAAGCTGAGTCGGGATGATATTTAAAATAAGAAAATAACCTATTCCTCTGCTGTCGTATTTCTTTCCTTTCTCAGAAATGCAGAACTCGGCAACCTTTCTAAGTCTGTCTTCCGTTGCGTTCTTATGTCGAAGGATTAAGAAATTGTGCGTGCCTTGTAGATATGTGTCTCTTAAATTATTTTCCACTACCCCGATAGGAGCAGCCAACGCTTCCATTATCTTTCCCTCGCCAATATAAACTGCCGAATGCGTCCAACCCCTGTCTTTGTAACCGTTCTTCAAAAAGTTGGCCAGCTTGATAAATAATGATGTGCTTAATTTAAAGCCTATTTGATTGACGACAATGACATCGCCAACTGCTAATTTCTTTTCTATTATTTCTGCGTTTTCAATAGGTGATTTTTCCACTATGATTTGTGCTTTCGATCTAGTCCCACAAAAGTTCTAACGCTTCGTTATTTGGATTCGGTTTCAGCATTTACTTAAATAATTTGCTAAATACACCACTTGAAGTTTTTGAGTCAGTAGATTTTCTCATTCGCCCGAACTTAATACCGCTATTCTCTTCCCGAAAAGGAATACCGATGTTTACAAATTCTCCATTCCTATGAAAGCCTTGAACTAAGATGAGTCTTGATTTTGAGGCTATATCGTTGGCTTCGGAGACGAATATATAGAATTTTGCTCTCTCTTTTTTGATAAGACTCTTGGCCTTGTTTTTGATGCCCTTCAAATCCGATTTTGCTTTAAACTGTGGCAGAAAATATACAGGCTTCTTGAAATCGTATTCGATATAAAAAAGAAGAGGATGCTTTTTATCCTTCGTTAGAGTGAGCTTGGCCGCTTTAACAATTTTTCTAACTGTAGAATTAAATTCCTTAATACTCTTACGCTTATAGTCTTGCTGCTGTTTTAGGCTTAGGCAAGGGAGACGATGGATGTAGATGCCCAGACCCTTTTTAGATTTAAAGAATGAGCTGCCAGCCCCATTAGGCGATATATCAAAACCACAGTCATGCTTATAATTGGCTTGCGCGGCGATTAAATCGGCCAAGAAACTCAGCCCTAGCCTGTTTCCTTCAACTAAAATATCGTACTTATTTAAGCGGCGAATGTTCAGATTCATCTGCCGCTTCCTGCTGGAATATTTCGCGCACACTTTATCGGGGTTCATTTATCGATTACGGACGCGCCAATTTTTAGGAATTTAACTGAATCCCACAGCATTCCGATATTTAATTTTGTTTTCGATTTGTGCTCATCCTGTCTTCGTATCGTATAGGTAAACGTAACTGCTCGAAGAAAGTTCGGTTCAATAAAATCACTTACTTCCCACGTCAACAATTTGCACTCTACGCCAGTTTCCATAAATACTTTTTCCTCATACAAAATTGGTCTGCCATTTACGAATTCAAGCTTCGAATTAGGCTGCTCCTTTTTCTTATTCATATAAAATTGGGCTATTTCTTTAGACGAGACAATACTATTTTTTTTGACCGCAGAAATTACACTTACCCGCAGAGTCGAATCCTTGTCTCCCTTGCGGTAATATGCCATCAAACCGTCCTCTGGTTCGCTAATCCAATCTTCGGGTAAACTAAACTCTAAAGGCCCGTATCGACGCAGGGACATTTTGAGCTTGCTACGCCTACCATATACAAATCGCTGCCTAAATATTTCACCATTTAATATCGGGTAGATAGAAGCCATCGTTTTAGCATTAAAAACTTCCGACAATATCTGTAATGGGCCAGGGTCTTGAACAGCCGTAAAGTTTGCCCCAGCGTCGCGCAGGGCTTGTCTGAATTTCTGAACTTCTCTATTACCGTATACACCTATTGCACCCTCTGGCATTCGAGCATCAGGTTCTTGAGTCGGCCCCCACAACACGTAACCGCCCACTAAATTCGATAATTTTTTCCTGGATAGATATTTCACAACAGTTTTATACGGCCCGCGACTTACATGGGGGCTTGGGACGCCAATGCCATATGAATGACCATTTTCTTCGAAAAGAAAAAAATGCTTCTTATTCATCGGCATGAGCGAGAAACTGTTTCCGATTTTTTGCTTTTGGATATTTGTTACTTGCAGCCTTTTTCAGCCAAAATTTTGCTTTTTGAAAGTCCTTTTTTACACCGTGTCCATCTCTATAGCACCTTGCCAAATTATACTGAGCAGCACGCTGGTGGTTGGCGGATTTCAAATACCATTTAACAGCTTTTTTATAGCTGCGCCCAACACCTTCGCCCTCGTGAAAAAAGTATCCAACAGTGCATTGGGAGGCGTGCTGTCCCTGTTTGGCTGCCTTTAAGTGCCATTTATATGCAGTGCGATTATTTTGTCTAACAATGCCCTTTATGCTCCCGTCGTAGGCGGAACCCACATAATTCTGCGCATCGGCATCGCCATGTTTTGCTGCTTTCAAATACCAAAAGAAAGCAAGCTTAGGATTCTTTTTTAATCCATTCCGCCCATACTCGTAATTCCAGCCTAGATTACGGAATGCTAATAAATGTCCTTTTTTTGCGGCTTGTTTGTAAAACGAGATGGCTTTTTTGATGTCTCTTTTTACGCCTAGTCCTTTGCTGTAATACAACCCAAGATTCAATTGCGCTTGGCTATCACCTAATCTGGCTGCATGTTTATATAAGATTGCGGCTTTCTTGTAATTTCTTTTTCCTCCCTTGCCTTCCTCATAATTAAGCGCGAGATTTACCATAGACCAGACGCTTCCTCTTCGAACAAGAACGAACAGCCAATTATTGGCTTCCTTCCACCTTTTGGCTTTGATAAGTTTGTAAATTTTCTTTTCGGTTATTTCACCTGGGAAACTCATACGACCATTCGCCTATGCATTACGAAATCTGCTAAAAGAATTAACTTAGTAGAAATTGTTTCGTTATAGTCCTTTAAATTCCAGCCGTGTATTGTGCTGTGCCTTGTAAACCATACTTCTTTAGTCTTCTTTCTTACCCCGTTATTGCAGAACACTTTTTCCAAGATTTCTTTTTCGACTTGAGTTAGATAATCTTGTCTCCAAACGGACGGCGGTGCTTCCTGGCGTGCTTTTATCCCGAATTGCTTAATTAGCCTATCGTGGCTACGTTCGGTAGTATCGTTTAAATAATCCCTTATCAGCCCCTCTATCTGAATTAACAAAACAGGTATTGATAGAACGTACCGCTCTTCAATATGAGCTTGAATCGCTTCTCTTATTATTCTGAGTCGCTCTGGATTCAATGATTTATTTTCATGCCACTTCTTAAGAAGTTTCTTGAGTCGTTCGCTAGAAAAATACGCGCATATTTGCTGGTCAATTTCTTTAAATTCTCCATCCGAATGTAGCTTTAGAATCGCTTTAGTATGCCTAATATCCCACTCGCCAGGAACAAACCATCCCAGACCTACCATTATGGTTTGAAATCGACTGTGGCCCTCGACAAGTTTTTTAACAGATTCCAAGAGATTAATTTGAAATGAACCGACTTTTTTAAAAACTTCAGAGTCTATTTTTACAGATTCCGCTATTTTTATATTTACTTCGAAAAGCTGCTTTACGGAAGAGTCGAATATTTTTGCATTTGAAACTATGGCTTTCATGGCAACATCAAAGTGCGCAGCATTCCGCCTGTGAAATTCCATCGCTTTGCTAACCTTTTCGAAATCCAAGTTCATCCGCGTCATGGCTCGTCCAAAATTTGTGAAATCGGGTAGTTGTGTCATGCCCATTTATTCCACAAATTAATAGCGTGATTGATGAATAATTTTGCGTCATCCTCGTTCCATTGTTCTTGGGCAGAGCCAAATAGATATAGTTGATAGTTTTGACAAACAAATTTTGTCAAATCCGCTTTATGCAGAAAATTCAGCGTATTTAAAACCGTCAATTGATAGCTTTGGCCAAAGGAGCCATCAGGAACGTTATAAATCAAGCATTCTAAAAAATAGGATGGTGCTGTATTTTTTTGTATCGCGCCATTACCAATTAGCTTATCTCTCATATTTTTAAAAATTCGCACTGTGGGCTTATACCACTCGTTTGTGGCTTGATGTTTCTTCGTGCCATTTTCTAAATGCGGTTTCGGATAATTTACTACTGGACGGCTATTTTCATTTGGAATATGGAATCTGATGCCTGGAACTTTCTGATTTCTAGAATGGTCTAAAAAGCTAGAGTAGTTCCTATAATCGATGGCCACTACTACGTCGGCTTGAGGCAAGCCATCTTGAACGTTTACCTTGGGAACCTTTCCCGATAAATCAACTTTTGAAGAACCATAGTAAGTTTGCAATGTAGATACTACATCGCTATGAAAATGTTCCCACAGGTAGGTTGCTGGAGAAAAAACAGCGTTGAAATTTTGGACTTCTGGCTGAGATAGCTTTGTGATGTCGTAATCGTATGTGTATTCATATTTCACAACAACATCAACGTCGCTATTGCCATAGATATTCGTGGTGTTTCCGTAAGAACCTTGAAGGAATATGTCCATTTTCTTATCTTTTACTTTGGATTTAGAATCCTGCTCCAAGGCATATTTAATGGATGCGTAAGTTTTGCTAGATGAGACAACCGCCCCTTGACCAGACCATGTTATTAACTGAGACTCGGGAATACTCATTTAATTTTCCAAGAAAATCTTGTCAAAATCCGATTCTTTTTTACCAAAGGAAGCTTTTCCCTGGTCGAACATCTTTGCCAATTTCGCTTTATTACTTTCCAAGAGGTTAGTGCTTAATGATGGCTGTGTAAACGAATCACTGATGCGTAGAATCTTTATATCCTCCAATAAATATTGGGTAATTAAACCTGTCGTATTCGAACTCACATCCAATATTTCGGAAATGAGATTTTTTGATAAAACATGCTCGAAGCCTGAGCAGACCATTTGGATACTCATACGATAAGGAAAATCTCCCGTGCCTACGTTTAAAGCACGGACATCCTCTTTGGGGACTTTTAAGGCCCTGAGAGCATCAATAAGTGCAAATAGCGTAGGATTGTTGGCAGAAAACCCGCCATCCATAAGAGAAAAATCAACGCCGTCTGCTTCTTTAACTAAGTTCACTTTTTCAAAGAAAGGAGTAGCGGCGCATGAAGCCATGAGCGCATCAACAATAGTGAACCCCCATGCGGGCTTGAAGCTTTCCTTACGTCCTTGCGCGGTTTGCATTGAAGATTTAAAGATTTTGACTTTTCTTTCGTCTAGAGAAGTTGCAACAATTCCGATAGGCTTCTGAAGCGAATTAAAATCGTCTGTTTTAAACTCTTCTTGCAGAAGTGCTTTTAAAGTAGCCGTTCTTTGAGCAGGAAAAAGTTTGCTCATTACAGGCGGAATTTTTTCTAAATATAGTTTTTTAATATATTCGACCGTTTTGCCTTGTGCCAGGGCCATAGCGATAATCGCGCCTGTGGATGTGCCATAAAATAAATCGAAATGATTAACTAAGGGCGATTTGAATTTGGCTTCAGCTTCGTGAAGAATGCCAAGGCTATAAATACCTTTTGAGCCGCCTCCATCTAGCGTTAGAACATTAAATTTTTTGCCCATGTTGCCTCATAATAAAAAAGCCCCCCGTTTGCGGGAGGCCCTGTATTCGGGTGATTATGGCGGTGGAATACCGCCTCTCAAAGTCAGTATTTTAGGCCAGTTTCTTCATTAAAGACAGCTAATTTTCTCCGTAAAACGGCTCAAAATAGGCTCTCGGTGCCATACTTAGAAAAATAAAAGGGCATAGTCTAAACTGGACTATGGGGCATGTTTGTTGAAAACAAAAGACTTACAACAAATTATCGTACTAAAATGACGATTTAAATCGGTCTATTAACTGCCGTAATCGGTGTGATATCAGTCTATTATGGCATATTTTTGTTGACTTTCGGTCAAATCTGTGCTATAATCATATATATGGGGTGGTGATAGGGTAATTTTTGGCCCCATAGCTCTTTTTGGCAGTTTTTAATATGATGTTGTTTTCTTCCGCGTCTCTTTCAACAGAGATGCGTCTAATTCCTGATTGGTCTTCCATTAGGCATTTAAGTTCGATGGCGAAATCCTTCCTTAAGGAAATCCTCGAAAAAAATAGATAACAAATCAAGGCCAGGGGTGTTTTTTTGCCTTTAGACCCCACAAGGGTCGAAGTGTGCCTAGTTACTAAAAATATAATGAAAGGAGGTGTCTATGACATGATTCGCTTTAAAGAAAACGGCATGCCAGACAAGGTTAATTCCGTCTGCGCTCAATGCCGTTCTGATTGTAAGCAGCACAAAGACGTTCAGCTAATTCGCTGTCCGTTCTTTGAGGCTATCAAGAAGTCCAAGCCCGAAAAGGAGGGGTAACCTTCCCTACGGGAAACTTCTGAAATAGCCGATTCTAGAGGGGGTATGGCGGGGGTTGGAGGTTTGATATGTATCAGACCGCTCCCGCCTCCCTTTAATTAACAAAAAGGAAAGAAAAAATGAAGATAAACGAAATATTGGAATTGCTGAATGACTTTTTCGTCATTCCAGTGATTTCAAAGAAAGCCTGTATTGCTTGGAAGCAGTATCAGGACAACAAACCTACGGAAGAGAACGTTAAAGAGTGGTGGACGGAATGGCCTGACGCGGACGTTGCGGCAGTCCTGCAGCCTGGCTACGTGGTGCTGGACATAGACTCGCCAGAACTAGCGGAAAACCTTATTAGCAGGGGAATCTGTGAAATGACCAGGGTTGAAAAGTCTTTGAAGGGCCTTCACATCTGGTTTAAGGAAACTGGCTCAGACACCAAAACAGAAAACCTAAGACACAGCTATGGCATCGAGGCTGAACTTAGGACTTATGGAACTTATCTCGTTATTCCTCCTTCAAAGGGCTACGAATTAATTTCCAATAAGCCCATCATGGAAGTTTGGGATGCAAAGCTGAAGGCATTAGAACTTTTAGGCATTAATAAACCCTGCGAGTCTCTCAATCCAAAAAATGAGAACGTATCTGCAGACAAATTAATACCCAAAGGTGATAGAAACAATCGGCTGACCAGCCTTGCAGGTGCTTTATACAAAAAAATCAGCCATTTTGCGGCTGGCGTGGAAGCTCTGAAAGCGGTAAACAAAGCGGTTTGTAATCCTCCTCTTCCCGAAGCTGAAGTGGAAGCTATCGCACGTTCTATCTTCAAAGCAGAAAGCGGTTCTTCGTCCGAAGTAAGTTCAACACCTAAGGAAAAAAAGTGGCTGTCCTTGAAAGACCTGGCGGCAAAAAAACTTCCAACCATCTCATGGATTTGGGACAACTTTCTTGCTAAGGGTTACGTTACGCTGCTTTCAGGAAGACCGAAAGCTGGAAAAACAACCTTGCTGTTTGAATTAATTAAGACCTTCTTGAACAAGAAATCGTTCATTGGTCAAAAAACTAATTTGGATGGGAAGATTCTGATTCTGACTGAGGAAAACGAACAACTCTACAGAAAAAGAGCGGCTGATGCGGGTATTCTAACGGATGATGTTTTAGTTATGTCGCGTTTTACGGTGAACGGTTGGAAGAGAGACGAAATCCTTGACCATGTTGAATGGTGCATTGAACAAGAAAACGTTTCTCTGGTCGTTATTGATACGCTGTCCGATTTTTGGGGTGTCAGCGAAGAAAATGATGCGCCTGAAGTTCAGGATGCAATGAGAAGCTTGAGAGCAATTGCTTATGAAAATAACGTCGCTCTCTTACTTATCCATCACCTTCGAAAAATGGACGGTGATGAAGGAACCGCTATACGCGGTTCTGGGGCTTTATTGGGGTCGGTGGACATTGGCTTAGAATTTCATTACGCTAATTCCAAAAACCCCAGACGGCGTAAACTACGCTCCAACTCCAGGTTTGCGGATACACCAAAGGAAGTAATCATTGAGTTGACCAAAGACGGTTACAGCCTTCTTGGGGATGCTGCTCAAGTTACCAGGGAAGACATTCAAACAAGGTTCTTGGACGCGCTCCATGACAGCGCGTATGAAGCCATTGAGGACATAGCCGCAAAAATGGAACCTAAACCTGGTATCAGTATCCTTAAAGAAATCGCCAGCGAGTGCAGAAAAAAGGCTTTGGTCGATTTCACAGGTGAAGGAAAGAAAGGCAAGCCTTACCAATACAGAAAGCCGCAAGTCGAGGCTCTTGTTTAAAGCCATTCCTCCACTATCTATATAGGTCTGTGGCGGAAAGGTATTCGTAATATTATTCTTCCACCACCTATACTTAATGGTGGCTGAATAGAATGACCAAGGGGAAATCCAGAAATGGGTTTCCCCTGGTTGTTTTTAGAAGGGTAGCTTTGCTATAGCATCCCTCAGGTGTTGGGTCGTCTGATGCGTATATATCATGGTTGTCTCGATTTTTTGGTGTCCTAGCAGCTTCTGAACGCTCGGCAGGTCAACCCCCTTCATAATAAGCTGACTGGCGAACGTATGGCGAAGCGCGTGAACCTCTGTTAAGTCTTTAATTCCTGCTATTTTCGCCGCTTTAATAACGATATGCCTTATTCTGTTTGGGTTAAATTGCCTACCTTTCTTATCTACAAAGACGAAATTGCTGGTTCTAGGCAGCCCGTTTAAGGCATTTAATAACCCCTCTACGAGGGGAATAGTCCTTTCTCCCGCCTTCGGCACCCAGAACGCCTTACGCTGTATCCTGAGGGTTTTTTGCTCAAAATCAATATCAGACCATTCCAAGTTCACAAGTTCGGCTTTTCTCATACCTGTGGCCATGTAAGCCCCTATGATTAGCCTGTGTTTAGGGTCAGCGGCGGCCAACAACCTTCTACACTCGTCTTCTGTTAGAAACCTTCTTTGCTTTGAATCGTCAGTCTTTAAAAATGTCATTCCTTTCGTAGGATTTGATTCCAGATACCCCCAATTAATGGCATGGTAAAAAATCGTTCGTAGGCATTTGAGTTCAAAATTTACTGTGTATGCCTTTGCGCCCGTTCTTACCACGTCCTTCTTACTGTCATAAAGACCATTCCTAGGAACGTTTTCCGTTCTCCTGAATATCTTATATTTCTCAAAATGCTCCAACTTGAGCAATTTTAGCGAGGCCATATTGTCGCCAGTATTATCCAAGAATCGGAGGAAATGTTGGATGACCGCTCGATACCTGGCTTGTGTCTGGGTTCTGTGGTTGGCTGCGGAGTAATGCTGGTATTCTTCGAAGAACTTTCTCGGGGATATTTCTTTTCGCTCTAAGAATCCAAGCTGGTCTCGCTCAGCTTTTAGTTGAAAATCGGAGAGCGCGAGTTCAGCGAGTTTTCTATTTCTTCCCGTTACCTTGCGATAACGTTTTCCTTTAATCATTACGTCAAAGAACCATTTTCCTTTTCTTTGTCTTATTTTTGCCATAAAAAAAGACCTCCTAATTTATTTTTAGGCACCGTTTCAGGCACCAATAAAATTAGGAAGTCTTAGCTTTTTTATAACTCTTAAAATTTATTAGAGTTACATTTCTTATTTAAATTTTACGGAGAGAGGAGGATTCGAACCTCCGAACCCTTGCGGGTTAACAGTTTTCAAGACTGTCGCATTCAACCACTCTGCCATCTCTCCTCAATTATTTTTTGAGGACCGTGAGGCCGCCCATGTAGGGGCGGAGCGCTTCGGGCACGACGACGGAGCCGTCGGCGTTCTGGAAATTCTCGAGGATGCCGACGACGACACGCGGCAGAGCAAGCCCGGAGCCGTTGAGAGTGTGGACGAGCTCGGATTTGTTGGAGCCGGCGCGTTTGAAGCGGATGTTGGCGCGCCGCGCCTGGAAATCTTCGAAATTGCTCACGGACGACACCTCGAGCCAGCGATTGAGGCCCGGCGCCCAGGTCTCGAGGTCGTAGCATTTCGCGGCGCCGAAACCCATGTCGCCGCTGCAAAGCTGCATGACGCGGTACGGCAGTCCCAGGAGTTTCAGGATCCCCTCGGCGTCCTTGAGCATCTTCTCGTGCTCCTCGTAGGATTTCTCGGGCAGCGAGAACTTCACGAGCTCGACCTTGTCGAACTGGTGCACGCGCACGAGGCCCTTGGTGTCTTTGCCGTAAGTCCCCGCCTCGCGGCGGAAACAGGGGGTGTAGGCCGTGTATTTGAGCGGCAGGTCTTCTTCTTTCAAGACTTCGTCCCGGTGGAGGTTCGTCACGGGCACTTCGGCGGTCGGGATGAGGAAAAGGTCGTCGTCCTTGAGCCGGTACATGTCCTCTTCGAACTTGGGCAGCTGTCCCGTCCCCGTCATGGTCGCCCGGTTGACCAGGGCCGGCGGCCAGAACTCCTTGTAACCGTTCTTGGAGTGATGGTCCAGCATCAGATTGATGAGCGCCCTTTGAAGCTTGGCCCCGACCCCCGTGTAGACGGCAAAACCGCTGCCGGAGATCTTGGAAGCTCTCGGGGCATCAAAAACCCCAAGCTCCTGCCCCAGCTCGGTATGCTCCTTCGCCTTGAAGGAAAATGTCTTAACTTGGCCCCACTTAATGACTTCCGTATTGCCGGTGCTGTCAAAACCACTTTTGACGCTGGAATGAGGGATATTTGGGATAACTAATAGAGTTTCAATGACTTTTGTCTGTAATTCCCCCACCTCTTTATCTAAATCATCGATTTTTTGGGAAATGGACTTCATTGCCACAATAGCCTCTTTGGGGTCCTTTTTCTCCTTAAGGAGCTGGGAGATCACGTCATTGGCCTTGTTCTTCTCGGAGCGGAAGCCGTCCAGCTCTTGTTGCAGCTTGCGGCGCTCTTCGTCCAGGCGCAGAAAGCCCTCGAAATCCAGCTTGGGAGCGCGGATCTTGAGCGCTTCGCGGACCTTGTCCTTGTTATCGCGGATGTAAGCTAAGTCTAGCATGGGGGTTATTGTATCATTGGGCCGGCTTATAGACAAAGCTGGCGACGAGGCCCAGAAGGATCATTTCGAGGAAGGAAGCTCCGAACCAGGCCGTGCCCAGATCGGCCGGCACCGGCAAGAGGACGTACCAGATGAGGTGCATCGGGGCCAGCATGAGCCCCATGATAAGGCCGTAGCGGAAACCCTGCCCCAAGGGCTCGCGGCGGGGCTCGTAGCCCTGCGCGTAAACGACGCCGAAGAGCATGCCGAACACGAACTCGGCGACGGGGATGAGCGGGAAAAGCGGCTTGATATCGGCGCGCGGCCGCCAGATGGCCTGCGTGCCTTCGTAAAGGCTCTTCAGGAGGACGTGATGGACCAGGAATTCGAGCAGGATGAAGACGATGCCGAGCACGACTCCCGCCGCCAGCCGCCGCCTGAAATTCATCGGGTTCATGGGCCCTCCTCGTTTCGGTTGACTCATCGTACCACAAAGGTAAAATAATGCCATGCTGACGCTCGTCATCGGGAACAAAAAATACTCGTCGTGGTCGCTCCGGCCCTGGCTCCTCTTCAAAGCGGCGGGGATCCCTTTCAAAGAGGTGCTCGTCTACATCCGCAAGGAGGACACGCAGGCGAAGCTACGCAAATATTCTCCGGCCGGGCGCGTCCCCTGCCTCGTCGACGGAAAAACGCGCGTGTGGGATTCGCTCTCCATCGCCGAATACGCGAACGAGCTCTACCCGAAGAAGGCGCTTTGGCCGAAGGACAAGGCGGCGCGCGCCCACGCGCGCTCGATCTGCGCCGAGATGCATTCGAGCTTCATGGACCTGCGCGCGAAGATGAACATGAACTGTCTGGGATATTTCCCCGGCAAGGGGATGACGCCGGAAGTGCAGAAGGACATCGACCGCATCCTGGAGATCTGGAGGGACTGCCGCAAAAAATACGGGAAGAAAGGCCCCTTCCTATTCGGACCTTTTACCATCGCCGACGCCTTCTACGGGCCGGTGGTGTTCCGCTTCAATACCTACGCCGTAAAGGTCGATCCCGTCTCGAGAAAATATATGGAGACGATGCTCGCCCTGCCCGCCATGAAAGAATGGCTCGCCGGCGCCCGCAGGGAGACCGAAGTCATCCCGTCGTACGAGCAGTACCGCTAGCCCTTTTTCGCCTCTTCCGCGATCTTCTTGGCTTCTTCGAGGCTCATTTTGCGCTCCTGCCTGAGGAGCCGGATCGCCTCGGTCATCCGGCCTTCACGGGCGCTCGCGCGCACCATCTCCATGAGAAAATCGTGGGACGGCTTGCCGACGAACACGCTGATGCGCTCGGCGAGCTTGAGCTGTTCCTCATAAAGCTCGGCCGTGTAGGTCGCGGTGACGGGGATCTGTTCGGTCGCCGTGTGCACGGCGACGCGGCGCATGGGGGCCGTCCGATCATCGCCGATGGGGCTGTTGGCGCTGATACGCGTGATGGCGTCGAACGGGACTTGGCCGGCCTTGGAGCCCCAAAGCTTCCGGCGGCTCCAAGTCAGGACGCGGCGGGAGCGGTCGAAAACGAAGCGCGAACGTTCATAGAGCGAAATGATGCCGATCCATCCCACGCAGGCCGCGCCGAGGATGCCCTTGAAGCGCTCTTCATGGATGGCACCGTGGTAGCGCATCCACTCATAAAGCGCCAGGCCGGTAAAGAACAGGGCCACGCAGAGGAAGATGCGCTCAAATATATCGCCCGTCGCGGAGACGACGAGCTCATCGTTCTTTTCTTCTACGTTCAGCGAAGAGCCGGGCCAGATGCGGGGCATGAGGTGATTATACCAGAGAGGCGGAAAAAATGAGCCGGGAGAGGATCGAACTCTCGACACCATCCTTAAAAGGGATGTGCTCTACCAACTGAGCTACCGGCTCGAGACTTAGGACGTCGTGAGGTCTTTTTCTTTGGAGGCCTGGGCCTGGTCGATGGACTGGATGTACCGGTCGGTGAGCTTCTGGACCTCGGCCTGCACCTTGAAGCTTTCATCCTCGGTGACCGTCTTGTCCTTCTCGAGGGCCTTGAGGCGGTCGTTGGCCTCGCGGCGGACGCCGCGGAGAGACACGCGGCCTTCTTCGGCGAGCTTGTGCACGATCTTGACCATCTCCTCGCGGCGCTCGCGCGTCAGGGGCGGGATGTTGAGACGGATCGACTTGCCGTCCACGAAGGGCGCGATGCCCAGGTCGGATTCGTTGATGGCCTTCTCGATGGACTTGATCGCGGTCGGGTCCCAGGGCGTCAGCACGATCATGCGCGGCTCGGGGACCGAGATCGACGCGACCTGCTTCATCGGCGTCGAGGTGCCGTAATAGTCGACGCGCAGGTTCTCGACCATGCCCGAGTTCGCGCGGCCCGTGCGCACCGAGGCGAAGTTGTGCTGCACGATCTCGAGCGACTTCTTCATCTTGTCTTCCGTTTCCTTCATGATCTGCTGGGCGCTCATACGGACACCGTGGTCCCGATGTTCTGGCCGAGGATGACGCGGCGGATGTTGCCCTGCTTGAGGAGGTCGAACACGATGATGGGAAGATTGTTGTCCATGCAGAGCGATATCGCGGTGGCGTCCATGACCTTGAGTCCCTTTTTCAATACGTCCATGTAGCGGAGCTTCGTGAAGCGCTTGGCGTCCTTCACCTTCTTGGGGTCCGCCGTGTAGATGCCGTCGACCTTCGTCGCCTTCAGGATGACCTCCGCGCCGAGCTCGACCGCGCGCAGCGCCGCGGTCGTGTCCGTCGTGAAATAGGGGTTGCCCGTGCCGCCCGCGAGGATGACGATGCGCCCCTTCTCGAGGTGGCGGATGGCGCGGCGGCGGATGAAGGGCTCGGCGACCGCCGCCATCGCGATGGCCGTCTGTACGCGCGTGTAGACGCCCTTGCGCTCGAGCGCGTCCTGGAGCGCCATGCTGTTGATGACCGTCGCGAGCATGCCCATGTAGTCGGCCGCCGCGCGGTCCATGCCCCGCTCCTCGGCCTGGCTTTCCAGCACAGTGGGATCCGAAGCTTGGAATTCACGTGACTTGAAGTCGCG
>JADMIO011000736.1_pt1 | contig 75725 bp, 60 predicted proteins | sample 8958161 | NCBI WGS metagenome assembly JADMIO01 (sample SAMN16585339, study PRJNA669376) | soil metagenome | isolation source: Crop rotation soil | place: USA: Cullars Rotation, Alabama | collected 2011
ACAACTTGTCCACGTGGAATTCTAAGCTTAGGATCCCAATGTGCTGGAAAGTCCGTGCTGGTCCTGATGCTGCGCGCGAAAGGTGTCCCGGCCCGCTACGTCCGCGGCACGGTCGAGGTGCCGGCGGCAACGCTGCGCGAGATGACGGGCACCGCCAGCATCGAGCAGGCGGTCCGCGTGCTGGAGCGCGCGGGCATTCCGCACGAGATCGTGTCGGGGACGGGCGGCGTCGGCTCCGTGAAGATGGAGCGCGTCTGGGCCGAGGCGTACCTGCCGTACACCAACTACCGCGGCGCGCAGCTCGACGCTCAGGGCAAGTTCTGGATCCCCCTGGATGCGGGGTTCAAGCGAATGGCCCCGCCCACCGGCATCGACGTGGTCCAGAAATTCGCGCTCGATCCCCTGGCCTGGACGGACGAGTATCTCGGCGCGCCACAGACGGTCACGCCGCTCGCGTTTGCGCGCGGCAAGATCACGCCGCTTCTGTCTCCTGGCCAGACGTACGCGGACGTCCTGAACACGCGCGGCCACCTGGTGGAGACGCTCGGCATCCTGCCGAGCAGCCTGCCGTACAAGGTCGTGAACGCCCTGGAGACGAGCTACGACCTGCCCGACCTCCTCGCCCACACGCTGCACGTGACGGGCGAAGGGATCGACGGAGGCTCGGTCATCGACGCGACCCTGAACGTGCCCGACGTGCTGGGGAAGCGGCTCACCCTGTCGTACGTGCCGTTCTCCGCCGACGACGCGGCGGTGGCGGACACGTACGGCGGTCTCGCCAAGACTCCGCCCTATCTGGTCGAGGTCAAGGCCGTCCTGAAGTCCGCCGGTCTCCCTGTGGCGGCAGGGAGCCAACCCATCGGGCTCGGCGTGCGCTTCACCCTTCGGCTGACGCTGCAGAGCCTCGGGGGGGCGCAGACGATCGAGGACCGCGTGATCGCCGGCAACCTGACCGCGATCGGGCTGGGTGGCCGCACCGTCACCGGCACCGAGAACGAGAGCGATCAGGCGGCGGCGATCCTCTCGCGCCTGGCCTGGCGCTACCTGGACCGCTGGAACGCATCCGACGACGAGCTGGCCAACCTCTTCCGCGTCGTCCCAGTACGGCCGACGGCCTCGCTGTGTCTCGTGGCCTCGGCCATCGACACGCCGTACGCCGGTGGGGACCCGTTGTATCCGCTCTCTTTCGACTGGAAGGGGATCACGATCGACGCCGACCGCCGCGCCTCGGCGCCCGTCGGGATCGAGAGCCGCGACAGCGAGCGCTCCTTCCTGCTCCTCTCCGGCCTCGAGGGCTCGACGCTCGAGCAGAGGATCTTCGAAGACGAGCTGGCGGTGCATGCGACGTCGACGGCCGACGTGCTGGGGCGCGCGCACGCGCAGGGCCTGACGGTCCACGACCTGGACCGTAGCAACGTGGACGCCGTCCTTCCCACGTTGCCGTTCGATCCGCAGGTGCTCGACGAGATCAGCGATGCCGTCGGGCGCGATCGACGGGTCACGGTGCCGGCAGGCTTCGTCGCCAAGGAGGCCTGGCGCGGGGTCGGCTATCGCATCCTCGACGACGCGACGGGTGAGGCTGCGTACCAGCTACAGGGCGGCTACTCCGGCGGCATCACGACGCTCGACCCGACGATGTTCCCACCAGACCTCGCGGAGCCGCTGGCCAAGCAGGGAGAGACGGTTTCGAACTCGCCGGAAGGCGCGCTCGCGGCTCACGTGAAGAGCTTCCCGTCCACGGACTTCCAGGAGCAGACGGTCAACAAGCGCCTGGCCAAGGATCTCCGTGTGCTGGTGACCGACGCCCAGGGCTACGCCGTCAAGGGCGCCACCGTCATCTTCAGCGCGGCCGGCGGCGGCAGCTTCCTGGACCTGAAGACCAACAAGTCGACGGGCTCCGCATTCGCCGCGATCTCGGACGAGCGCGGCGAAGCGACGGCGGCCCTGGTGCTCGGCAAGTCGACGGCCGAGATCCCGCGTTTCTTCTTGAAGGACGGCGACGATTTCTCGACGCAGATCGGTCTGAACCTCGTCTCGGCGCTCGTGGTCACTCCCGACGGGTCGATCATGGCGAGCCTGGAGCGGCCGTTCGAGGCCTACGGGTTCCCGGACCTCCGCTCGGAGCAGGCGCCGCCGGGGTTCAGCAAGCTGTTCACGCTCAAGTGGGTCGAGACCAGCGGCACGACGCTGACCCTGGGGGTGGCCGGCCGGACGAGACTGGCGGTGACGGACCAGTACGACAATCCCATTTCCAACATCCAGATCCAGCTCGCGTACGACCGGATCGAAGAGAGGCCGCCGTTCACGCCGAATTCGACGAGAACGCGGCCGGTCACCGACACCCACGGCAAGATCCTGGACGCCGAAACCTTCGTGAAGTGTGAGAACGCCCATGGCAGCGTGCGCTGGGGCGAATGCGAGGGCGAGACCGAGACCATTCAAGTCCGCTCGTCTCCCCTCGGCATCTTCGCCTATCCGATCCTCGGCGACAGCACCGTCTCGCGGTACTACTTCGTGGCCGGGACGACCAGCAACCCGAAGGTGCTTTGGGTCTACTACCCCACGTGGGGGCCCATCTGCATCGGCCCCGTCGGGAGCTGCTACGCCGCGCCCTGGACGGATGTATACGGCGGTAGCCGGTATTTCTACGGGCCGGGCGCCAACGAAGGCTATTCGCTGGGCAGTATGGGTGACATCACGCTCTGGACCGACGTCCTCTGGGAGGAGGGCCAGGTCCTGGAGCAGAAGGACTCGAACGGCAAGAGCCATTTCGTGGCGGTGCCGACGAACAAGTGGCATCGCGAGCCGCTGTCCGGAAGCGTGTTGAACCTGACGCCGAACACGGACGGCACCTCCGCGAGCCCGGACGTTGCCGCCGAGGTGCTCCCCGGCGTGTATCGCAGCACGATGCTTCTCGCGAGCACGCCGCAGAAGAACACGGTCAAGGTCGACGAGACGACCTATCCGGCCGTCGTTCAGCCGCTCCTGGACGAATTCGGAGGCGTCAAGGTCTACGGCGATTACATGGAGATCGCCGAGTCCGACGTCAACAACGACATGACGCCGGCGCGCCGGCCGAACCCGGCGCAGCCCTACACCGGTAGCAGCGAGTTCTCGCTCTGGAGCATCGACCCGAAGATCACCAAGGTCGACCCCGAGCCGATCCGACTGGACTCGGCGCGGCGGACGAAGGAGGCGACGCTCGTCAGCGTGTCGGTCGAGCCGCCGGCGTACGCGGCGATGCTGGACCCGCGTCAGGTCGTCTTCGACCTGCGCGACAACGAGGGGCAGACCGTGGTCGCCGGAAACAACGACCTGCACAGCTACACGATCCCGGGGGCCTTGCCTCTCGCCGAGTCGAGCTACCAGGCGCGCCTGCGCGTGATCGGGGTGTCCGCGGACGGCAAGGACGTGGAGAGCCAGCGCACCCTCAACATCGCGGCGTGTCAGATCGTGTCGCTCGAGAAAGGCTCGAGGACGGTCGAGGTCCCCATCTTCGTCGATCCCGACGAGCCCAGCGCGCATTGCCAGAAAGATCCAGTGATCGCGTTCTCCCTGTGCCGCAAGGCGAAGGTCACCGCGCTCCTCGACGACTTCGCCCTCGAGGCGATCCTCGACGGCAGCGGGACCAGCCGGGCGATCACGGACCTGGAGCTCGAGGCGGGGCCGCACACGCTGCAGCTCGACGCGCACGCGCTCAACCTCGAGCTGGGCGGGCGCAAGCCGTTCGCGATCCGCGCGGTGGATCTCACGGATCCTTCGAACAAGGGCGAAGAGGACGGACAGCTCCTGGCCAACGTCAAGGCCAAGACCGTGTTGCCCATCGGCCGGACGTTCGTGAAGGGCGTCGACATCTTCGACGGGCACCTCGTCCAGCAGGCGAACGACTTCAAGTTCAAGGGCCGGAACCTGGGCTTCGAGCTCACCCGCACCTATTCCAGCCAGGGGGAGCAGGCGTCAGGGGTCATGGGCGCGGGCTGGGCCTGGAACTACGGCGCTTCGCTCTCATTGAGCGACTGCGGCCTCGTGAGCGTGTCCACCGCCGACGGGGGCGGCGTCATCTTCCGGTCGACGGGCGACGGGTACGAACCGCAGAAGGGGTACCACGGCCGCCTGGTCGCGGCGGACGGCGGCTTCGACTACTTCGACAAGGGCGGCACGCGCCATCACTTCGAGGCGCAGCCGGATGCCGCAACGCACGGCGAGTACCGGCTGGCCTACATTGAGGAGCCGCACAAGGACCGGCTCCGGCTCGCCTACAACAGCGACAACCTCGTCGGCGACGTGTACGAGGTGCAGGACGGCAAGGACATTCGCAACCTGCACGTCGACTACAAGAGGAAGGGCGACGAGCTTCGGGTCGCCACGGTACGGATCGAGTCGATGAAGGTCCGTGTCGACTACGACTACGACGACAAGGGGAACCTGACGAGCGCCGTGAGAAAAGACGGGCTCAGCGAAAACGCGGACCCGGTCCGCTCCTACAGCTACGGGTATGACACGACGAACCCGCAGGCCCCCTACAACATGACCTCGGCGACGGACCCGAACGGCCACAAGACGGAGTACGTCTACTTCAAGGACGAGGACGTCTTCCAGGGCGGCGAGGTCGTGAAGAACCATCACGAGTACGTCCACGAGGTGCACGAGTCGCCCGAGGAGGGGAAGACGGTCGTCACGAAGTTCAAGTACGACTTCTCCGAGATGCACAAGGACGCGCAGGAAGGCCTCACGGGCCAGGCCAAGCCGGTGGTCACGGACGGCCGTCTGCAGGACACGTCCTACGTCCTGAACGTGCACGGCAGCCCCCTCGAGATCCACGAGCCGCTCGACCGCACGACCAAGATGGACTGGGACCTCGTGGAGCGTGTGAAGAAGAGCGAAGAAGACCCACTCCACCGCGTCACGGAGTACAAGTACGAAGACGGCCGCGGCAACCTGACGAAGGAGATCGTCCACGCGACCGACGGCGACGTCACGACGCAGTACGCCTACCACCCGATCTACAACAAGCTGACGCAGAAGATCGACGCCGAGAACCGCACCTACACCTACAACATCGACGACATCGGCGACCTGACGTACCAGATCGACGGCACGGGAAGAACGGACTTCAACCGCGACGGGCACGGCCAGCTCACGAGCCGGATGGATCCGGCCGGCAACACGACCCACTACAGCGGCTTCGACAACTTCGGGAACCCGCGCGAGGCCACGAGCCAGGCCGGGGTCCGCACGACGTTCGGATACGACCCTCGCGGCCATCTCGTGACGGAGAAGGACACGCTCGGCCACGATCGCACGTACGTCTACAACGCGATCGACCAGATGATCCGGGTGATCCGCCGTCCGGGTGGCCAGGGCGAGGCGCAGATAACGCAGAGCGACTACTACCCGGGTGGCCAGCCCAAGCTCGTGACCGAGCAGGGTGGTGCGGTGACCTCGTACACGCTGGACGGGATGAACCGCGTGGTCACGAAGACGACCACGGGCCCGGGCCTCAACCTCCATCCGGTCGAGATGAAGCTCGACGCGAACGGCAACATGGAGGAGCAGACCGACACGCGCGGCGTGCATCGGAAGTTCGTCTATGACGAGCTGAACCGGCTCAAGACGGCGATCATCCTGGACGGTCCGTCGGATGGACCCGTCGGCAGCCAGGCCACCTTCAGCTACGAGTACGACATCGTCGGCAACAAGAAGTCGGAGACGGACCACGCGGGCCTCATCACCTCGTACGATCTCGACGGCTTGTACCGCGTCCACGTGAAGCACCTGCCGGAGGCGCCGTACACGGAGGTGTACGGCTACGACAAGGTCGGCAATCGTACGTCCGTGAAGGACGCGAACGGCCACGAGACGAAGTACCAGTACGACGCCGCCAACCGGGTGATCGACACCGAGAACGCTCTCGGGCAGCACTTCACGGTCACGTATCGGGACCCGAACGGAACCGGCCACCTCAACAAGTCGGAGGAGCGCGATCTCACGCGCGGCCTGCGCACGACCTACACGTACGACGGCGACAACCGCGAGCTGACGCGGACGGTCCGTCTCGAAGGAGCGGGCGGCGGCAATCTGAGCTACCTGACGCGCACGACCTACGACGACCCGGCGCATTCGTACCGGATCACCGACCCGAACGGCGGGGTGACGCGCGTCAAGCTCGATGGCGTCGATCACGTGATCGAGAAGGCGCCGCTGGTAGACGGGGCCGAGCTGCTCACGAAGATGAAGTACGACCGGCTCGGCTACCTGAAGGAGACGACCGATCCGCGCGGGAACGTCACGCGCACGAGCTACGACGCGCTGGGACGCCTCGTCGAGACCACGGATGCGCTGGGGCACAGCAGCTCGGCCAGCTACGACGGCGGCGGTCTGGTGCTGACGCAGACGGACCGGCGTCACGTCCGCAAGACGATGACGTACGACAACCTGGGCCGTCTCACGCACAGCGAGCTGACGCCCAGCATCACGAATGTCGGTTGGAGCCAGGACATCGAGTATCAGGACCGGGCTCGCAAGCGCATCGAGACGGACGCACGCGGCAAGCAGACGACGTATCTACTGGACGGTCTGGGCCGACCGCTGACGATCACGGACGCCCGTGGGAAGTCGGCGTTCATGGGTTACGACGGCGTCAACAAGCGCTCGGAAACGGACCGCCGGGGGCACAAGACCACGTTCGACTACGACGACATCAACCGGCTGACGACGACCACGGACCCGGCGCCCTTCCAGGCGCAGACCGTCACGACCGTCTACCAGGACGCGCAGAACAAGAAGACGGTCACGGATCGCCGCGGCATCGCGACGGTCACGCAGATGGACCCGCTCGGGCGGGTGCTGACGGTCACGCGTGACGGCGTGGCGATGGAGACGAACTCATACGACGGCAACGGGAACAAGGTCCTCGGCGCCGACGGAGAAGGGAAGCAGACGCGGTTCGAGTACGACGCGGCGAATCGCCTGCGCGCGCGGACCATGGGCTTCGGATCTCCGGCCGCGTCGACTGTCACCTTGCAGTACGACAAGGCCGGCAACCTCGAGATCGAGCGTGATGCACGCGCTGCTTCCTTGAACTTGCCTTTCAGCACGAAGAAGACGTACGACGCGGTCAACCGCGTGGCGAGCGAAACCAACGGCGCCGGCGAGACGGTCACGTACGGCTACGACGAGGAAGGAAACCGGACGAGCGTCCGAGAGAATACCGGCCAGACGACCTCGTTCGACTACGACGAGATGGGCAAGCTCGTCTCCGTGACGCAGCCGGGGAACATCGTTACGTCGTACGAGTACGACCGGAACCGAAACCGCACGAAGCAGACGGACGCGAACCACCACGTCGTGACGATGGAGTACGACGCGCTGAACCGGCTGTCGGATCTGACGCAGGACCCGAGCGGCTTCCACTACGTCACGCACCACGACTACGACCCGAACGGCAACGAGACCCAGCTGACGGACCCGAAGGGCCAGACGGTCACGAGCACGTACGACGAGCTCAACCGGCTGACGCAGAAGATCTACGGTCTGGCGTCGGGCGATCACAGCGACCAGCCGCCCTATCTGGCGCAGGTCGACTACGACCACGACGCGAACGGGAACGTCACCCAGACGAAGGAATACGTGACGAGCGGCAACAGCCCGCCGGGACCGGTCACATCCGCCACCATTCGCACGTACGACAACTTGGAGCGCCTCGACAGCGAAACCGTCACGCGTCCAGGCACCTCCGTCGCGCCGCAGAAGGTCTCGTACACGTACTTCAAGAACGGCACGCGCAAGTCGGTCCAGGACCCCTTCCAGCAGGGGACTCAGGCCGCCACCCAGTACAGCTACGACGGCCAGAACCGTCTGCAGATGGTTACGACTGCGGATGGCCGACGTACGGCGTACACGTACTTCCTCGATGGCCTGACGCGGACCGTCGCATACCCGAACGGCGTCGTGGCCACGAGCAACTACGACAACGCCGACCGCTTGATCAGCCTGAACAACGCGAACGGCGGCACGCTCGTCAGCAGCTACAACTACATCTACGACACGCGGGGCAACCGCATCCGGCAGCAGGAGACGAACGGCGGAGCGCCGGAGACGACGCTGTACACGTACGACGATCTGAACCGCCTGAAGACGATCACGTATCCGCCGGACGACAGCTTCCCGAGCGGCCGCACGCTCACGTACACGTACGACGACGTCGGCAATCGCAAGGAAGAGGTCACGACGGTGGGCGGCGTCGTGGTGAACCGCAAGGTGGGCGCGTTCAACGCGCTAAACCACCTCGACAGCCTCACGGAGAACGACGGAAGCGGTACGGTCCTCAAGACGACGGGCTTCCAGTACGACGCCGATGGCAACACAGTCAGCAAGACCACGAACGGCGCGACGACCGCGACGTATGTATATGACGTTCGCGACAAGCAGATCGAGGTCCACCAGGGCGGATTCGCCAGCTCTTACGCGTATGACGCTGACGGCCGGCTCTCGTTTAGCAGCGACGATCAGGGCGTCAAGTACCTGGTCTACGACCAAACGTCACGGTTCCTCGAGCTGAATGCCAGTGGCGTGGGCACGGGCAAGTACGACTACGGCAACCGCCTGATCCGCTTGACGCAGGCGGGCGAGGGCCAGCGCTTCTACTCGTACGACGGCCTCGGCTCGGCGACCGCACTGACTGACGAGACGGCGTTCCCGAAGGTCAGGCTGCACCTGGATGCCTGGGGCGTCTTCAAGAAGCCGAGCGAGCTGGATGCCACGCAGAACCGCGTTGGATTTACCGGCTACTTCTGGTCCAAGTCTACGAACCTGTACTTCGCAAAGGCTCGTTGGTACGACCCGGAGACGGCCCGGTTTACGACACAGGATTCGTATGTCGGCAAGACTGATGATCCACCTTCGCTACACAAGTATCTCTACGCGGTCGGTAATCCGACTAGGTACATCGATCCGACGGGGCACAATTTCGAGGTTCTAACGAATTGGCAGTACGCGGAGGATGGTACTCCATACGTCGATCCCGCGCGGCCCGAGATCCCACATCTATTTGGCAACAAGACCAGTGCCGACCTTGACGCCTTCAATGCGTGGGTTGACAAGAACGGCACGGAACAAGACCGCCAACGCGCCATTGCTCTTAACGTGGGTGTACGAAGCACAGCCTACGTGGAGGGGGTAGCTAAGCTCGAAGCCGCTGGAGTTGCTGGCGCGGTCGCGGCAGCACCGGTGGCGATAGCCGGCGGCGGTGCCGTAGCAGTCGGAGCGGTTGGAGGCGGAGTTAGCGGTGGAGTGTCCGGTTGGCTCGACGGCCTAACGGCGAAAGGCATCGCCATTCGAGCCGCCACGGGCGCCGCTCTTGGTGCGGCATTTGGTTGGGTGGCCGACAAGGTCGGTTCGTTCTTGCCGGAAGAGACGGGCGTCGCCCAGCCTGGAGCGGCGACGAAGGATCGGCTTGTAGATATCGCGCATGACGCAGCTTTACAGGAGGCCTTGGAACGGGCTGCAGCGCAGACGGACGGTCTTGTTCAAGGTCCATTTAATGTGCCGGGAGATGCCGCGGCGTCGCCCGGCATGAAGCTGCCGTACGAGCCGCCGAGTATCCGAAGCTATCAGCTCCAAGGTGGCTCGCAGGGCGCAGAATCGTCGGATGAAGTAAGAGAACGTCTCATCGATGCGCTACGGTTTAGGGCCCGGTCTCTCGAGTTGGGGTTCGATCCAACTCGTGGACAAACGCTTGTCAGGGAAGGAATCGGTGCTACTCGTTTTGAGCGAGCAATGGGGCGGACGGTAACGAGGTCTCTGGACCCTGCTGTAGACTACATTGATCCCAAGATCGGGCCCTTTGATTTGAAGGGGCCTCTTCTCGCGAACGATGGAACTCCGATCGCGATAACAGACGAACGAGTGGCCGGACTGGCGCAATCAGCTTTGGACGAGGCGAATTTTTCAAGTGCGTCGAAGGCGGTGGTCGTCGATGCGTTGGGTCTAGACGCTGCGCAGGTCGCGAGCCTGAAGAACACCATCGTGGAAGGGTTAACGTCCAATAAGCCTGTGATCATTCTCGAGTAGCTGTGGCGCATTCATTCATTAAGCATCGAGGAAGGCGATCGCGTATCAACGATACGGACTTGGCCGTAGCGCTATGCGTGTTGATTGATATCGTTCGAACCCACAAGGGGGGGATCTCGAACGAGTATGAGGACGAACTCCGGCGTTGGATTGGCATCGTCAAGGAAAGCGGCCCGGGGTGCATTGAGCTGCCGTTGGATACGTTCTTGAGCTCTCCCGATAGATCGCAGTCGATGCAATTGATGCTGAGTCGTGCCAGTGAGTTCCTGGATCAGTACGGTGCGACCGTCCCGGATGAAATCGTGAACCGGGAGTTGGGTCTCACAGGCATGCTTGCGATTAAGAGCTTCCCGGTGTCACATGTAAAAAATGCGCTTGCCGCGATCGCTGAGCTCGTTAAGTCAAGCCAGTAGTCTCGCGCGCTCGCGGTATAGGTCGAGTGCGCCGATGGCCTTGGGCTGACCTTTAGACGTGGGCAGCGCAAGGCGCAGTTACAATCTCCCCATGAAAATCCGCCGCAAGGCCGACCCTGACAGCCCCCGCAAAGTCGGCGAGCGCCTCCTCCGTCAGATCGTCCAGGCCTACGATCAGGCCCCCATCGAAGCGATGGAGCAGCTCATCGAGCTCGCCCGCGAGAACGACGACGTCCGCGAGGACGTCCTGGGGCTCACGGCCACGGCGTACCGCGACGACCCCGGCACGCTGTTCCCCTGCTGGCTGAGCCTCATCGTCGGCGAGTTGGAAGAGAGCGACGTGCCGCTGCTGCTCTACGGCATCGGCAGCAGCGAGGGGGACGCGCTGAACGCCGCGATCATCGCCGCGCTCATCCGGCGGGCGAAGGAGATCCTGGACGAGATCGGGGACGCGATGCTGGAGGCCGATAAGGCCCAAGACCCCCTCTATCGCAGCGTCCTCTACGATTGCCTGCACGGGATCATCGTCGGCGGCACGCCGGAGGAGAAAGCCCGGCTGCAGGAGTTCGCGCTGCTGAGGCTCGAGATCGAGAAGCGGCACACCAAGGAAGACGCGACCGTGAGCGGGCCGCTGTTCATCCTGGCCGCGCTCGGCCACCCGCAGGTCCCGGAGTGGGTGAAAGAGGCCCGCGCGCAGGCCCAGGCCGAGACGAACAGCGATCTCGCGCTGGACCTCAACGATATCGAGGCCCTTCTCGGCGGCGAGGACCTGCTGGAGTTCCCGCGGCACATCCTCGAGACCGACTGGCGGACGACCGCGCGCGACCTGGAGGAGCTGGTCTCCGAAGAAGGCGAAGGCGGCGGCTCGTGCGGGGGCGGCGGCGAGGACGATTAGGAATCGCGCGAGCGCGGCGGTTCGCTGCGCTTGAGCACGGGGGCCAGGATCGTGCGCCCCTCCTCCCACAGACCGATCTCCAGCCGCACACCCAGGCGCTCGACGTCATCGAGCAGACCCGGGCGATTCCGCCGCGGCACCACGATGTAGTTGTCGCGGGTGAAGCCGCCCTGATGGTGGGCGACGACCGTGTGGATCATCTGCCGCACGGCGGGGGACAGCGGCTCGACGGGGCGCAGGCCGACCTGCATGTCCAGCTCGTCCTGCACGCGGCGGGCGAGCGACCGGAGCCACGGCTCCACCGCCGCCTCGTTCTGATCCGCGGCCGGCAGCGTCGCGGACCAGAGCCGCAGCACCTGCCGCCCGTCGCGCCGCTTGGTGAGGCAGACGTTCCAGGAGCCCGAGGGCTCGGCCGCGATCACCAGGAACCAGGCCGGTCCCAGCGTCTCCAGCAACCGGCCGAAGCGCGCCTCGATGGCGGTGCGATGCGGGTGGGTTCGCGGGACGCCGCTCAGGAACGGCGGGGGCGTCTCCTTGCTGTGCGGACCGGACAGGCGATGGGCGGTACCGCGGGGGGGCGGAGTGGAGGTCTGGCACATCATGTCAGCGGGCCACCTCGGGGCCGTTCTCGGTATGGGCGCGGGCGCGGGAGGCCGCACGCCGGGCCTTGTCCATGAGCTCGTCGAAGCGCCGCAGCGCGTCCCGCGCGTCGTCGTACACGCCGACCAGCGCGTCCTGCTCGTATCGATCGCACGTGCTCTCCGTGGCCATCGTGGGCCAGCCGTTCACCAGGTACAGGTAGTGGCGCATCCGTGGACTGTAGCGGGGCCCGGGGAGGCCGCTCGGCCCGCTTGTGACAGTCGCTCAAGTGTCCCAGGGCGCGTCTTCTGTTTCGGACGGGTGTACAGTTGTTCCCTGTAGCGGCGCTCGGAATAGCAACGGGGACAACGGATGATCGAGTACTTCGGGTTGAGCGACGTGGGGCGGCGCCGGACCAACAACGAGGACAGCATCATGATCGATGCCGAGACCTCGCTGTTCGCCGTCTGTGACGGCCTGGGCGGCCAGAACGCCGGAGAGGTCGCCTCGCGCCTGACCGCGGAGACGCTGCAGGTCTTCATCGACAAGAGCCATCGGGAGAAGGACATCACCTGGCCGTACGGCATCACGATGGATCTCTCGTTCGACGGCAACCGGCTCTTCACCGCCATCGGTCTGGCCAACAAGACCGTCTACCGCGCCGCCGACGGCAAGCCCGAGTATGCCGGGATGGGGACGACCGTCGTGGCCGCCCTCTTCCGTGACGCCGTGGCCACGATCGCCTGGGTGGGCGACAGCCGCTGCTATCGGATCCGAAACGGGGTCGCCGAGCTGCTCACCGAAGACCACACCTGGGTGAACATGTCGCGCCGGAACGGCACGCTGACGGAAGAGGAGGCGGCCAAACACCCCTGGAGCCACGTACTGGTGAAGGCGGTGGGCGGGCGCGATTCCGTGGAGCCGGAGTTCGTCGAGCACCGCCTGGAGAGCGGCGACATGCTGCTGCTCTGCAGCGACGGCCTCACCGGCATGCTGACCGACCTCGAGATCGCGGCCGCCCTGACGCCGCCCCCCGTGACGATGGAGGACGGCGCGCGCAAGCTCGTCGACCAGGCCAACGAGGCGGGCGGGAAGGACAACGTCTCCGTCGTCCTCCTGCGCTACACCGCTTAGCGGCTCCGGCGCGCGCGGCTACTTCGCGCGCTCGAGGAAGCGGCCGTCGCGCGTGTCCACGCGGATCTTCTCGCCGGGCTCGATGTAGGACGGCAGCATGACCGTGATCCCGGTCTCCACCACCGCCGGCTTCAGCTGCGCCTGCGCGGTCGCCCCCTTGATGGCGGGCGCGGTGTCGGTCACGGTGAGGTCGACGGTGAGGGGGAGGAGCAGCGCGATGACGCGCTCTTCGAAGACGACCGCGCGGAGCTCGATGTTCTCGATCAGATAACCGGCGTTCTCCCCGACGTGATCGCCGTCGAGCGTGAACTGGTCGTAGCTGCCGAGGTCCATGAACGTGTAGTCGTCCCCCTGCTTGTAGAGGAACTGGGCGTTGCGGTACTCGACGTCGACGGGCTCCACCTGCTCGCCGCCGCGCCAGGTCTTGCTGAGCCCCTGGCTCGTGCGCAGGTTGCGCAGCTTGGCCTTGACCAGCATGGCGGCGCCGCGGGCCGAGGGCGTCTGCGTCTGGACCTCCGTCAGCTGCCAGGGGTCTCCGTCCATTTGAATGATGTCGCCCCGCTTCACTTCCGTGACGTTGATCGCCATGTCGCCCCTTTCACGCGGATGTCCAACACGCAACTATAGCTGATGAAGGTAGGCCTTTGGCCCCATGCCGTTCGGGGCTGCGATCCGCGGGGTAGTATGGGTGAGACCGTCATTCGTAGCCCGACAGGCGAAAGGCCCCGAGCCCCCGAGGAGCGCAGGACTTCTATGTCGAGCGCGCTGGTACTGGTCGTGGACGACGATACGGACACGCGAGAGATCCTGCGGGTCGCGCTGGAGAGCAACGGCTTTCGCGTGGCGGCCGTGGGAGGGGCGACCCAGGCGCTGACGGTTCTGGAGGCGCAGCATCCCGACCTGGTCCTGCTGGACCTGGTCATGCCGGAGGTCGACGGCTGGTGGGTTGTCCAGCACGTCGCGGCGATGCCGACGCCCCCGCCGATCGTCGTCCTGAGCGGAGTCGCGCGGGTAGCACCGCCCACGACGCTGCGCCCCTGGCTGGCCGGCTACCTGCTGAAGCCGTTCCACGTCGGCCGTCTGCTCCGCGCCTGCGAGCACGCGCTCAAGGCGCACGAGGAGGCCCATGCGGCCGCGGCCAGCACGCGCACCGGCACGCGCTACACCTTCCTCTCGGATGCGACGCTGCAGCGCGGCTCCGGTGAGCGCTACGAGGGGCAGCTCCACGAGGTCAGCCGCGGCGGCTTCCGCGTGGACGTCGGCACCGATCTCCAGGTGGGGGAGGACGTACGCCTCACGGTGCGCGTCCCGTGGGAGTCCGAGCGCATCCCGCTGATGGGCCGCGTCCGCTGGGGACAGGAGGGGTTGTACGGCATCCAGGCCACGATTCCGGCGGAGCACGGCGGGCACGTCGAGCGCCTGCTGGGCCGGCCGGGGCAATAGAAGAAACGCGCCGGCCGTGCTATCGTTTTTGACGCGCGTGCCGTCCGCTGCGCCTGTAGCTCAGCTGGATAGAGCAGCAGCCTTCTAAGCTGCGGGTCAGGGGTTCGAGTCCCTTCAGGCGCGCCACCACTTTCCATCGTTCCACGTCGGGCCGGACGCGACGCAATACAATTGGACATTCTGAGCAGGAGCGCTGGATGTCCATGATCCCGGCCGCACCGCGGAGCGAGCTTCGGTCCGCCGCGTGGGCCGGAAGTGTCATCGCCCTGCTCGTGGTCGCGAGCTGGATCCCGTTCGGCTTCGAGGTCGGCCCCACGCTCGACGAGTGGCGGGCCCTGGCCGAGATCGCGCAGGGACATCCGCTCGTGCCCACGCGACATCCCGCGCACCTGATGCGGCCGCTCGTCTTCCTGCCGAACGTCCTCGCCTATCACCTCTCCCCGGAGTCGTTCGTCGGGCTCAACGCGGTGATGGCGGGTTCGATGTTCCTCAAGGGACTGCTGCTGTTCGTGCTGCTGCGGCAGCTCCTGCCTCAGCGACCGCCGGGGCTGGCGCTGCTGGCCGGCGCTCTGTTCACGCTGTACCCGGCCTACGGCTCCGCCTTCTGGGGTACGGCCATGGCCGGGCACTTCGGCCAGGCCTTTTTCCTGCTCGCGCTCACTTCGTTTCTGGCCTGGCGAGCCTCGGGCGCCGCCGCGCTCCTGGTCGTGACGGGCGTGGCTCTGACCGTGACCTGCGGTCTCTCGGAGAACGTCTATCCGTTCGCGCTGATGGCCCCGGCGCTGTTCCTCCGGGATGCGCGGGAGAGCATCCGGCGCTTCCTCCGCGACACCCTGCTCTGGCTGATCGTGCCCGTGCTGTTCATCCTCAACTACGTGCGCGTCGCCGCCGCGGGCCCGTCCTCGTACCAGCGCTCGCTGCTCGCGACACCGTCGCTGGCGCAGGCGCTCTCCTCGATCGGCGGGGCCTACGCGTTCACTCTCGAGGGGGCCTGGACCGCGCGCGTGCCGCTCGACCGGGGAGTCTTGTCTCTCGGCCTTTCGGTGGCTCTCGCCGCGGCCGCCGGCGTCGTCGCCTGGTTTCTCTGGTCGGGGAAGGCGCCGGCGGCGAGCCCGCCGGGGCTGCTCTCGGCGCGCGGCCTGACGATCGCGGGCCTGGCCGTCGTCGCGGCGGGCTATCTCCCGTATCTCTTCACCGTTCTGCGCGACGAGCCGACGCGCACGATGCTCTACTGTTCACTGGGTGGGGCGCTGCTCTGGGCGGCGGCGGTCGACGGTCTGGCCGCGCGTCTCGGCGGGGGCCGATGGCTGTTTGCGGGGTTGAGCGGGGTTCTCGTCGGGGTCGCCCTCGCCAAGGGGCTGGCGCAGCACCGCCACTATCGCGACTGGGCCCGCACGCAGCAGAACCTGCTGCGGCCGGTGGCGCGGGCGCTGGAACACAGCGCCCGCTCCGACGTCGCCGTGCTGGTCGAGGGAGTGCCCGCGGGCGTGTTCGCGGAGGGGGTGCTGCGATCCGCGCTGACGTATCTCCTGCCGGTCCGTCCGGGCGCGGCCATCGTGTGCGATTTCGGATGCGCGCACGAGACGACGGCCATGGTCGTCGCCGGCACCGAAGGCATTCCCGCCGAGCGCCCGATCGCCGTTCCCTACGAGCAGCTCTTGTTGTTCAGGAGCGACGGGCGCGGCGGTCTGCAACTGGCGTCGCGCCTTCCCCGGGCCTGGCACCTGCCCGAGGAGGTGGAGGCGCGCTACCGGCCCCAGGCCCTGCTGAGCGGTCCCGCCCACGACGCGCCGCGGCTGAGATCCGCTCTGGAAACGGAGCCGCGGTCCGCCAGCGCGGCTCCGCCCGGAACCCCCTGTCCCTACGTGTGGGAGTTCGACGACGCGATCGCCAGCGGCGCAGGCTGGGAGGAGCACGTCGAGGGACGATCCGAGCTCTGGTCCGTCGCGCGGCGCGCCACCCTCAACCTGCACCTCGACACCCGGCACGACCATCGCCTCCGGATCGTCATCGCCTACGCGCTGTCGCCGTCGACGCTGGCGAGCCTGCGGGTCGAGGTCAACGGCGAGCCCGTGACGCTGCGGCGTCGCACGCCACCCCATGCCGGGGAATTCGTGGGCACGATCCCGCGCGAGATCGTGGCCCTTGATTCCGACATCACCGAGCTCGCCTTCCTCGTGGACGGCCTGGACGTGCCGGCGCCCCCCAGTCCCGACCGGCGCTCGCTAGGGCTGCTCTTCGATCGGCTGGAGATCACGCCCGCCGGCTCTTGAAGGGGGCGGCGACGAAGGGCATGCTCCTGGGATCGGCCGCCAATCCCGAGGCTACGGAGTTCCGATTCTTTGCAGGGAGATCCGGTTCCTGGCTCTCTGGACCAGGCTTTCGGACAGCGCACCCCACCGGCCGTGCGCGTCGCCCCCGTCCGACAGCTGGGCCGTCGAAAACCCCGTCGCGGACAGGTCCTCTGAATAGATGATCATGAGCTCCTGGCGGAGGCGCTCGTCGACGTAATGGATGAAGCGAGCGTTCATCATCTCCGGCGGAAGCGTGTAGCCCTTGGACTTCAGCAGGGCGTTCACGTGTTCCGCATCGGACCCGGCTCTCGGCGGCTCCGTGGTGGCGCCGAAGCGCGCTCGTACGAAGAAGTCCAGGCCCGCCAGCGTCGTCGTAGTCTGCGCCGCCGCCGGGCTGTATCGCAGCTCCGGCTGCGTCGGCAGATAGCCCTCGAACTGTATCCAGTAGAGGCGCTCGACCCGCCGCCGTTCGTCGGCCTCGACGAAGACATGAAGCTCGCAATCCGCGACACCGTATAGAACCCAGCGGTCCGACCCGACGTAGCGGACTGGCGCGGGCAAATCGATTTGCACGCTCGGATCTCGCTCCGAAACGATCGTGCTTCCTCGAACGCTCCGTACGGGGCTCGTCGCGGCCGCAGTCGCGACGGGTGTTTGGGCACCTGCGGCCGCACGCGAGTGACGGCATGCCGGCGAGAGCGCGGCACACGCGAGGGCGATCGGAAGAGCGACGCGCATGGGCAGGCCTACGCGGCGCCGCGGCTCCAGAGCTCGACCGGAACTCCATGTCCCTTCAGGAAGCCGGGCTCGACACAGGCGGGATTCCGGTGAAAGGAGCCTTGGAGCAGGCGAAGGACATTGCTGCCGGGCTTGCCTCCCAGACAGACGGCGTACGCCGGAACGTGGGCCGCCTGGATCGTGACCGTCCACTCGTAGTCCGAACGGCCCCAGAGCTCCGCGGCCCGAGGACCCCGGTCGTGTCCGTGAACGACGACGTCGCCGTTCTTCTCCCTCGTCACCCAGAGCTGCCGGGAGTCGCGCCCGCCGCGTTCGTCGCGAAGCGTCACCCGGCGCAGCCCCCATCCCGTCACCCACGCCGCGAGCTTCAAGCCGAGCGCCATCGGCGCGAGAAGGACGAGCACGACCCGCCAATCCGGAGCTCTTCCGGCCCACAGCACGAGGCCGCAGTAGAGAAAGGGGAGCGCGATCAACAGCGGGGCGAGCAGGAAGATCATGGGTCCCGAATGATACCGCTCAGCATCTCCTCCGTCGGTCGTCCCGCGGTCCGCGGCTGGCCCGATTGACCGAAATCGAATAAACTATTCGGGCAGACGTAGCTCAGTTGGTTAGAGCGCCAGATTGTGGATCTGGAGGTCCTGGGTTCGAGGCCCAGCGTCTGTACCACCCACCCCTGCTTCTGAGGTCGTAATGGAACTTGTCGAAGCCGCGTTGGCTCGCGGCCTCCGTGATCTATTGCCGGGCGAGATGATCGCTCGCCAGAGCATGATCGCGAAGATTCAGCGCGTCTACGAGCTCTACGGGTTCGTGCCCATCGCCAGTCCGGCCATCGAGCACCTGCGCGTGCTCTCGGGTTCGGGGGGGCAGGAGGCGTCGGCTTCGATCTTCCGCGTCCAGGGCCCCGACGACGATCGGCTCGGCCTGCGCTTCGATCTCACGGTTCCGCTGGCGCGCTTCATGGCGCAGTACCCCGAGATCCCGCGACCGTTCCGCCGTTATCAGGTGGGATCGGTGTGGCGCGCGGACAAGCCGGCGCCGGGTCGCTTTCGCGAGTTCACGCAGTTCGACCTCGATTCCGTGGGTGTCCCTTCCGAGATCGCCGATACGGAGATCATCGCGGGGATGTGCGACACGCTGACCGCGCTCGAGTGCGGCCCGTTCCGCGTCCGCTTCTCGAGCCGCCGCGTGCTGAATCTGTTGATGCCCCTGGCCGGCATCGACCCGGCGCTGGCCGCGGACGTCTTCCGCGTCCTCGACAAGCTCGACAAGATCGGCATCGAGAAGGTGCGCAAGGAGCTCACCACGGGCTACAAGGACGAATCCGGCGACACCATCGAGGGCGTCGGCCTGAAGATGGAGCAGGTGAGCCGGATCGAAGCCTTCCTCGCGATCCAGGGCCAGACGCGCGAGGAGGTGCTGGCAGGCCTGCGCGACGTCTTCAAGGGCGTCGAGGGTTCGGACGCCGCGATTGCCGAGCTCGCGAAGATCTCCGGGCACCTGAGCGCGCTCGGGTATCACGAAGACCGCGCGGTCATCGACCTCAGCATCGCCCGCGGTCTCGCGTACTACACGGGCCCGGTGTTCGAGGCGATCCTGCTGGACGCTCCGGAGTTCGGCTCCGTCTTCGGCGGGGGACGATACGACGACCTCGTCCTGCGTTTCCTGGGCGAGCGCGTCCCCGCGACCGGCGCCTCCATCGGCGTCGATCGGCTTCTGGCCGCGCTCATCAAGCTCGGGCGGACGGGGAAGCGCCGCGCGACCGCGCAGGTCCTCGTCACCGTGATCGATCCTTCATTGATGGACGACTATCTGGCGATCACGTTCGAGCTGCGCCGCGCCGGCGTGCCGACGGAGATGTACCTGGGCTCGGAGTCGGGCCTGGGGCGCCAGATCAAGTACGCCGATAAGTCCGGGGTTCCCCTCGTGCTGATCTACGGCGGGGACGAGAAGGCCAAGGGTGTCGTCACGCTGAAGGATCTGGCGGCGGGAGCCGCGGCGGCCGGGCAGCTTCAGCAGGACCGGACGCAGTGGCGGCAGCTTCGCCCCGGTCAGTTCGAAGTGCCGCGGGCCGAGCTGGTGAAGGCGATCAAGGACTTCGCGGCCAGCTGACGTCGTCCGGCGGGCGGCAATAGGTCGGCCAAAACTAGGGCACCCCGGAAACCCCGCCGATCCGCCGCGCGTATTCTCCTACAGAGCCTGTCGTCCACGTTCGAGACGGCCTCGAAGGAGAAGACAAGTGTTTCCAGCAAAGACCGTCCGAGGGTCGTTCCGGTGACCCGCCGAGTCGCTTTCGCAGCTCTCGCCACGCTGGCTTGTATCGCCGGACGGGCGCACGCCGCTTCGATGGAGACGGCGCCCTTCGAGTTCGTCGCCGACGGCAATGTCCTACGGGGCACCATCGACCGGCCGGCCGGCCGTGCGCCCCGGGCTGTCCTCCTGTTCGTACATGGCTACGGCCGGACGGATGCGGTCGCGCAGAAGTGGTACTACGACCTGCGCACCCGCTTCACGGATCTCGGTATCGCCACGGTCGTCTGGGACAAGCCTGGCTGCGGCAGGAGCGAGGGCTCGTTCGACATCGGCCAGCCCGTGGAGAGCAGCGCGCGCGAGGTCGTGGCCGCCGTCCGGCAGATTCGGGAGAAGACGCTGCCCGGCGTGGGGAAGATCGGGCTCTGGGGCCTCAGCCGCGCCGGGTGGATCGCGCCCCTGGCGATGGCGCAGGAGCCGGCGATCGGGTTCTGGATTTCCGTCAGCGGGACGGACGACAAAGAGAACTTCCCGTACTTCATCGAATCCAACTTCCGCATCGAAGGCCGGAGCAGGATGCAGATCCGGCAGCTGATGAGCGAGTGGCGCCGGGGCTTCGACATCACGACCCAGGGCGGCACGTTCCAGGCCTATCTCGACGCGACGAAGACGCTGAGGCACGATCCGTTCATGATTCTTCTCACCGGCAGCCCTGAACGCAGCCAGGTGGAATTCCTGGAGGAGCAGCGTCGGTTCCGGAGCGGCGAGCTCAAGGTCGATGACGAAACGGGCCTGATGGTCTACGTGCCCGGCTTTCACCAGCTGCTCGGCCGGCTCGACGTGCCGGTGCTCGCCCTTTTCGGCGAGAAGGACAGGAACGTGGACTGGCGTAAGACGCGTGCTCTCTACCGGGAGACGATCGGCCGAAACGCCAAGGCGCGCCTCACCGTGAAGACCTTCCCGCACGCGAACCACAACATCCACCAGTGCAAGACGGGCGGATACCGGGAGATGCTGGAAATACTGAAGAGCCCGAGGATGAGCGAGGGCTACTACGAAACGATCCTGGACTGGCTGAGGACGCAAGTCCTGGAGGCGAAGTCGTCGCAGAGGGTCAGCGCAACGACCACTGGCGCGAAAAGTCGGCGCTCGTCGTGACCGCCGCGTCGGCCAGCGCGGCCGCCGCCTTCGCGGCGTCGCTGTCCTTCTTCAGCTCCACGAGCGCCCGCTCGAATCGGTTGTGGTACAGCATCGGAACCGCCGCGCTCAGGTTCGGGTAGAACCACTTCGCCGATTTGAAATCGGCGATGGCCGATCTCTGGTATTCGGGATACGGATCGCTGGTCGCATCCGTGCGGGCCGGGATGCAGCCCTTGATGAGGCAGAACGCATCCTGCCCGTCGCGCGAGGCGATCAGCTTCAACCATCGATCCGAATTGGCCCGGGAGATCTTGTCGGTTCGGCCGAAGGCGTCGACGGTCAGGCCGAACATCCCTTTGGTGCCGGGCACGAGCATCACGCCGTAGTCCTTCCCGTACTGCAGGCCGGCGAGATTGAATTCGCCGATGACCCAGTCGCCCATCGCGTAGAACGCCGAATGGCCGTCGATCATGTTCTTCAGAGACACGTCCCACGCGCTGTCCTCGGTGCTCGCGTAGCTCAGATACTGGGCGAAGATCCGAAGCACCTGCGCCAGTCCCGGGTCGTCCTTCGTCTTCCATCGGCCGTTGACCCAGTTCTCGTACGTCTCCATTCCCTGGCTGGCGACCACCTGCTCGAACGCGTTGGTCACGACCCAATCGCCGCCGATCGCGATGGGATAACGCATGCCCTGGTCGCGCAGCTTCTTCGCGGCCTCGAAGAACGAGGGCCAGGTGGTCAACGTGGCCGGATCGATGCCGCTCTTCTTGAGGACGCCCGGGTTGTACCAGATCAGATTGGTCCGGTGCACGTTGAGAGGGACCGCATAGTAGTGCTCGCCGATCCGGCTCAGGCTCCGGACCACCGGGGGCGACAGACTCTCGAGCTTCTGGGAAGTCCAGATGTCGTCGACGGAGCCGAGAAACTTGTGATCACGGAGGGTGTCCATTGCGGACCCGACATGGAGAATGAACGAGTCCGGAGCCATCCCGGCCGCTTCCCGGCCTTCCAGGGTCAGGAGGAAGCTCGAGTTCTTTCGCGTCCGCGGGAGGGCCTTCACCTCGACGCCGGGATACTGGGTCTTGAACAGGTCGACGAGCGCGGTGAGGGCGCGGCTCTCGGAGGGAGACTGCAACCAATGGTAGAAGGTCAGCGTCTGCGTCTCGGCCGGGGGCTTGTCTCCCGCAGTCTCGGCCGCGACCGCAGGGCCGGCGTAGAAGAGCCCGAGAAGGACAGCGACCAGGCGCTTGCACCTGTTCCGCGTCCGTGCGCGACACTTCCCGAAGGGAAGTGCCTGCAGGTGTCGTCCATTTTTCATGGATAGCTCCCAGACAAAATGTCGCGGCTACTTCAACGACCAGACGCGCTTGAACTGACCGGCCAGCTTGCCGGTCCCCTCGGTCAGGGACTTCGCCGTTTTCTCGGTATCGCGATCCTTCAGGAAGCCGGCCACCGCGCGCGTGAGCTCGCTGCCGAAGGCGGCGGGCGCGCCCAGACCGACCGTGGGGTACATCGATGCCGTCTTCAGCTCCGCGATGGCGGCGCGCTGATAGGCATCGTAACGGGTCACGTCCGCGTCGCTCCGCGGGGAGATGGAGCCTTTGGGCGGATCGAAGGCGTCCTGGCCCTCGCGTGACGCGGCGAGCCTCAGCCATCGGACCGAGTTCGCATCGTCGCGGAGAGCATTCGCGCGTGGGAAGGCGTCGAGGCTGAAGCCGTACAGGTTCTTCGTCCCCGGCACCGCGATCGCCTCATAATCCTTGCCGTAGACCATCCCTTCCAGCTTGAAGGCTCCGTTCGCCCAGTCCCCCATCGTGACGAACGCGCTCTCGCCCTTGATGACGCGGCGCACGGCGGTCTCCCAGCCGAGACCGGCATGGTCCTCGTTCACGTAACGAAGATACTTCTCCAGGACACCCAGCGCGGAGGTCAGCCGGGGATCGTTCGCCGCTCGGATCCGGCCGTTGATGAAGTCTTCATAGGTCGCGATCCCTTCGCCGGCCATGATCGCTTCGAACAGATGGCTGGCCGTCCAGGTCTCGCCCAACTGGATCGGGGTCTTGACGCCTGCGGCCCGCAGGGTGTCGGCGGCCTTGAAGAAACCCTCCCACGTCGTGAGCGTGCTCCGGTCGATCTTGTGCTTGTCGAGCAGCGCCTTGTTGCACCACACGACGTTCAGGCGGCTCACCCCGATGGGGACCGTATAGTAGTGATCGGCGAAGCGGTTGGCCTCGGCGAGGACGGGGGGAATGACCTTCTCCAACTCTTCCGTCTTCCAGACATCGTCCACGGGATTCACCATGCCGGCGTCGACGAAGGGCTGCGCCGCGTACCCCGTGCCTATCTGAAAGCTGTCGGGGGTCTGATGCAGGCGCACGAGGCCGGCGACGACGTGGAACATCTGCTGGTCCTCTCGGGGCGAGACAGGCGTGGACACGTCGACGCTCGGATATTTCTTCTCGAAGAGATCGGCCAGGGCTTTGATGGCAGCCGCCTCGGACGGGGTCGTCCACCAATGGTAGACGGTGAGCTTCGAGCGCACGTCCGCCCGGCCTTCGGCGGCCGGAGAAGGGCTCGAGAGGGGACCGACCAGGAGACCGCACGTCAGGGCCGCCGCGAACCATCGAAGCATCTCGCCCTCCGAGTTCAGACGGACGTCTCTCGGGGTTGATTTGACGCCGAGCGCCGGCCTTCGTCAACCGGCGGCGCCAGTGCCGCGGGCAACAGAACGATGGTCCCTTGCGACGACGTCCTGAATTGTGTGCTGATCTACGGAGGGGAGGACCGGACGCAATGGCGCCGCTTTCGCCTCGGTCAGTTCGAAGGACTGCGAGCCGATCTTGTGAACGCGATCTCCCAGGACGACCGCCATGTCGGTCTCCTGCGCCCAGTGCTCCATCTCCTGCCACTGTCCGTGGACCCGCTCGCAGACCAGGCGCTCGCGCTCGTGTCGGTCGGTCCCTTCCACCTCGCGCCCCCGGAACGGCCTGCCCGAGACGACGGTCAGGCGCGGGCGCCGGAGCAGGAGCACGTCGCGAAGGCGTAGCTCCTGCAGACCCAGGGTCGTGACGGGAACGACCTGGGCATCCGGGCATTCCTCGGCCATCCATCCGATTCCGGGTTTGACCCGGTAGCGCGGCGACGTGCCGATCGGGCCGGTCGGGAAGATGAGCGCGGATGCCGTCGCGTTGCGGCGGAAGAGTCCCGTCACGCGGGCCAACGCGCCGTGATCGGGCTCGTGATCTCGCACCAGGCAGAGGATGTTGAGGAGCCAGAGCAGGGCGCGCAGTGGGAGCGTGCGAAACCAGAAGTCACCGGCCACGATGTAGGGAAGGCAGGACGGCCGGGTCAAGGCCTCCTTCCACGCGAGCGCGGTCAGGGTGATCGTGGGATCCCATTCGTAGAAGTGCCGGGCGGCGAACAGGACGTTGTCGCGCGCCAGGTCGCGAAGCGGTACGAGATGGACGACCCGCAGCCGGAAGAAGATTCGGAGGCCCACGGCGATGAGGGATCCGACTACGTACGCCGTGAACAGGTGGCTCGCGGCCTGCTGAAGGCGCGAGCCGATCGCACGGTTGTGCCGGAGGATGCGCTCGGGATCGAGGCTGGGCCGGAAGACGTGAGACAGGGTGGGTGCGGTCGCGCTCATGGGTGTGCCTCCAACTGTCGCGTGCCGTACAGCAATGGGTCTGCCAGGTGGCGCGCAGCGGCTAACCAGCGCTGCGAGGAAGGCTTACTGGGTCGGGGCTTTCACGAAGGCGCGGGGCTCGCGTCGTAGATTCGCGAGATTTCGTAACTCGTCCGGCGAATTCACGTCCGACGCGCGGGGCGGCGGGCCGAGCGGTACTGGTATTTGTCGATTCCGAGGCGGCGGATCCTGGACTCCAGCGTCGTGGGCGGGAGTTTCAGCCGGGCGGCGGCGCCGTCCGCGCCCGAGACCTTGCCCCGCGCCGTTCGAAGGGCCTCCTCGATCTCCAATCTCTCGGAGTCGTGGAGGCGCTCGCGGAGAGCCCGCGGCGCCGGCGACGTCGTCTCGAAGGCGCCATCGAACCGCAACACGTCGCCGTCGGACAGGATCGCCGCGCGCTCCACGAGGTTCTCGAGCTCACGGACGTTGCCCGGCCACTCGTATCGCTGCAGACGGCGCACGACCTCACGGTCGACGTGCCGGAACACCTTGCCCAGGCGGGCGCCATGACGGGCGGCGAAATGCTCCATGAGGACGGGGACGTCTTCCGGCCGTTCGCGGAGCGGCGGGATGCGTATCGGGAAAACGTTGAGGCGGAAGTAGAGATCGCGGCGGAACCGGCCCGCGGACACTTCCTCTCCCAGGTCGACGTTGGTGGCGGCGATGAGCCGAACATCGGTCGCGATGGTTCCGGTTCCGCCCACGCGTTCGAACGTCCCCTCCTGCAGCACGCGCAGGAGAGCGACCTGGGTGTCGGCCGGGAGATCGCCGACCTCGTCGAGGAACAGCGTGCCTCCGTTGGCGAGCTCGAAGCGCCCCACGCGACGCTGGTGGGCTCCGGTGAAGGCCCCGCGTTCATGTCCGAAGAGCTCGGAGGCCACGAGGCTCTCGGGCAGCGCGGCGCTGTTGACCGTGATCATGGCCCGCGCCTTCCGGGAGGAGCGCTTGTGGATCGCACGGGCCACGAGCTCCTTGCCGGTACCGGTCTCGCCCGTGATGAGCACCGTGGAGTCCGTAGGAGCCACCCGATCGACCTGTTCGATCACGCGGCGCAGGGCGCTCGAGGAGCCCTCGATCTCGTCGTACATGCCGCGGGCGTCGAAGTCGGCCTTGAGCACGAGGTTTTCGTGCTCGAGGCGAACCTTGAGGGCGCGGATCTCCTCGTACGCGAGGCTGTTCGCCACGGCGCTCGCGATCGGCCGGGAGACGTCGGCCAGGATCTCGACCTCGCCGGGGCTGAAGGGCCGTCTCGTGAAGCGGCCATATCCCACGGCGCCCAGCACCTCGTCGCCGCGCAGGAGAGGCGCGCGGACGTAGCACTTGATGCCGTACTCGACCAGGTTGCGGTCTTCCGGAAAGCGCTGCTCACGATCCACGTCGTCGCAGACGTCCGGACGGCGCCAGCGGGCCACGTGCTCGACGCCCGATCCCTTGAACGGCAGCACCTTGGCCAGGTATTCGAGCGCGCGGGGCTGCGCGGCGAGGGCGCGCGCATACGTGGCCTCGACGGGCTCGCCGTCCACCCGGGATACGCCCACCACGTGGACCGCCTGACGCCGCAGCGTGTCGCCGTCGACGGTGATCACGGAGATGGCGTCCACCGGGACCGCGTCCTGCAGCGTCGCGGAGACCGCGTCCAGCACCCGGCCCACGTCCAGGTGACTGTTCGCGGCCTCGGCCACCGTGAGCAGCAGGCGATACTTCTCCTCACCGCTCCACCATGCGCGAGGCCGCTCGGACGGGCGTTCGCTCACCGGATGTCCCTAGAAGTCGGCCTGGCGCGGGGCCCGCGGGAACGGGATGACGTCGCGGATGTTGTCGGCGCCGGTCATGTACACGAGCGCCCGCTCGAAACCCAGGCCGAAGCCGGCGTGCGGGACGGTCCCGTAGCGGCGCAGGTCGCGGTACCAGTTGTACGCGCTCGGTTCGAGCCCGACCTCGGCGATGCGCTTGTCGAGGACGTCGAGGCGCTCCTCGCGCTGGCTGCCGCCGATGATCTCGCCGATGCCCGGAGCGAGGACGTCCATCGCGGCGACCGTACGGCCGTCGTCGTTCAGGCGCATGTAGAACGCCTTGATCTCCTTCGGATAGTTCACGACCGCGACCGGCGCGCCGACGAGCTCCTCGGTGAGATAGCGCTCGTGCTCCGACTGCAGGTCGATGCCCCACTTCACCGGGAACTCGAACGACTTGCCCGACTTCGTCAGGCGGTCGATGGCGTCGGTGTAGTCCATCCGCTCGAAGCGCGAGGCCACGAGCTTCTCGAGACGCGACACGCAGTCCTTGTCCACCCACTTCGCGAAGAACGCCATGTCGTCGGCGCTCTCGTCGAGGACGGTCTTGCAGAGGAACTTCAAGAACGCCTCGGCCAGCGCGACGTCGTCGTCGAGGCTCGCGAACGCGATCTCGGGCTCGATCATCCAGAACTCGGCGAGGTGGCGGCGCGTGTTCGAGTTCTCCGCACGGAAGGTGGGGCCGAAGGTATAGACGCGGCTCATGGCCAGGCAATAGCACTCGACGTTGAGCTGGCCGGAGACCGTGAGGTGCGCCTCGCGCCCGAAGAAGTCCTGGCCGAAGTCGATGCCGCCGTCGGGCCGCCGCGGCGGGTTCACGAGGTCGAGGGTGGACACCCGGAACATCTCGCCGGCGCCCTCGGCATCGGAGGCGGTGATGATCGGCGTGTGGATCCAGTAGAAGCCGCGCTCGTGGAAGAAGCGCTGCACCGCGTGGGCCAAGGTGTGCCGCAGGCGGGTGACGGCGCCGCCGAAGTTCGTCCGCGGCCGCAGGTGCGCCACCTCGCGCAGGTACTCCATCGTGTGGCGCTTGGGCTGCATCGGATAGCTCTCGGGGTCTTGGACCCAGCCGACGACCTCGACCGCCTCCGCCTGCACCTCGACCGATTGGCCCTTGCCTTGAGACGCCACGAGCGCGCCGCGCACGCGCACGGCGCAGCCGGCGGACAGCTTCGCGACGTCGTTTTCGTAGTTCGGAAGCGTGGCCGGCGCGACCACCTGGAGGGGGTCGACGCACGAGCCATCCGAAACGTGAAGGAAGGAGAGGCCCGCCTTCGAATCGCGGCGCGTGCGCACCCAGCCCTCGACGGTGACCGGCTGTCCCGTAGCGACGGTGCCGCGGAGGAGGTCGACGATGCGGTGTTCGAGCATGCCTGATGTTTACCGCATCGTCCGCCCGGCGTCGAATCCTTCACCGCCGCTACGGGGGGGGCCTCTCTCGTGCTGATCTACGGAGGGGACTCATGTGCCGGCGGAGCCGCCGAGGCGCCGCACGAGGATCGCGATCTCGGCCTCCAGCGTCTCCAGGACGCTGCGCCAGTAGTCGTCGCTGAGCTCCGCGACCTCCGGGCGGATCGCTTCGTCTGCGGCGACGAGGCATGCGCTCTTCAAGAGATTCACGCGCTCTTGGCTGTCGATGGCTTTCCAGATGGGGTCCCAGGATATTTCGAAAGTGGGACGCATGCGCGCGTACTGCTGTTCCAGCATCGATCACTCCAGTGGCGGGGGGCCACGGACACACTAGCCCTGGCGCGACGCGCGGCACAACGGTCCGGAGGGCCTACGTCCAAAGTCGCATGGCACCGCGCCCGCGACTCGAGTACGTCATCGTCGAGAGCGCGAGGGAGCTTCGGAAGGCCGCGGCCGGTCTTGACTTGCTCTTCACGGCGGCGCTAGCTTGTGTCCATATGGCACCGATGAACGGAGCGCACTCCACTCTGGCCTACGCCCTCGCTTTCTGCCGGCTGGCGACCCTGTTCATTTTCGCCGTGTCCAGCGTCAGCAAGGCGCGCGACCTCTCGTCGTTTCGAAAGAGCCTCTCCCGATTTCGGGTGCTGCCCGAGCCCATGATCGGAGTCGCCGTCGTCCTCGTGCTGATCGCGGAGGTGTCGACGGCACTGCTGCTCGCGTGGGGCGGTTCCTGGCTGACGATCGGATTCGGGGCGGCGAGCGCGTTGTTGCTGGCCTTTTCGGCGGCCATCGCGTCCGTGCTCGTGCGGCGGTTGCAAACGCCCTGCAATTGTTTCGGCGGTGGTCGCACGAGGGACGTGTCCGCCGTCGATCTCTGGCGCAACGCCATGCTGCTCCTGCTCGCGTCCGGCGGCTGTGCCCTGGCTGTCCGCGGGTCGGCGTCGTGGGCCACGCCGCTCGGCGTGGCGGAGTGGGGGCTCCTGGGACTGATGGCGGCTTTCGTGGCCGCCTCTTTGATGAACCTGTCGGAGCTCGTCGACCTGTTTACGAACGAGGCCCCGGCGTGACGCGCGCGGGCGGCGCTTGTCCGCCGAGCGCCCGAACGCGTCGTTGAAGCTCCCGGGCCGGCCCTTCCAGATCGCCCCGCAGTCGTATCACGGCCTCCAGCGCCTCTTCCGCCTTCGCGACGTCTCCCGCCGCGAGCCGAGCCTTGGCCAGGCAGAAGGTGGCCTGCTCCAGGTAGGGCGTGTCGCCGAGCGCGACGGTCTGCTCCAGGCGAGCCACACCGTCTGCGACGCGGCCGCTCAGCAGCTGCGACACGCCGAGGAAGAAGAGAACCTCCGGACGTTCGGCGTGAGCCGTGGCGAGAGGCGAGAGCCTCTGCGCGGCTCCGAGGTAGTCCCCGCGTCCGTACGCGTCCATCGCGGCGTCGAAGCCAGGGACCGCGGCCGTCGAGTTTCGCAGGGCCGGGCGGCGATAGGCGGGAGCCGTCAGCTGTGCGAGTCGTTCCCGCTCGCGACCGTCCATCCGGGGCGCCGCGGCAACGGGAGCCGTGACCCTCGCCGTCTGGGACTCGCGTTCCGTCTCGTGCCGCCCGCGCACCTGCTGGACGACGAGAGCGGCGGCGATGACCGCGGCCGCTGCCGCGACGGCGACGCCGAGACGCTTTCCGAGCCCCGGCGATCGACGCTCCGTATCGCGTAACAAGGCGGGCCGGAGCGCCTGAAGCGTCTCGATTCGCGCCAGGCACGACGCGCACGCGAAGTAGTGCTCCTCGACGCGCCTCCGCGCCGTCTCGTCGAGACGATCGTGGAGGTAGTCTTCGAGCAATTCGTCGGCCAGGGGCGCCGAACAGTTCATGGCTTCAATCGCTGGACGCCCGCCGGCGTCCATGGAGGTGCCGTCTCACGTAGTCCGTGACCTTCTTCAGCGCCCTGGACTTGCGTGCCCGCACGACGTCGCTGCTCAGCGAAAGCCGGGCCGCGATGTCCCGAGGCGTGCATCCGTCCACCCAGGTGAGCTGCAGGATCGCGCGCTCACCGTCCTCGAGACACGCCAGGGCGTCGCCGACGAGGCGGACGCGTTCGCCGTCCTCCACGCTCGCATGCAACGAGGGCGCTGCCGGCTCCGGGACGGTGTCCATCGACACGGGGCGCCGCCGCTTGGACCGCTGGAACTTCAGGGCCAGATTGCGCGCCGTACTGCAGACGAAAGCCCCGAGCTTGTCGGCTTCGCGCACGCGCCCGGCGCGAACCGCGACGAGCGCTGCGAAGAGGGCCTCTTGCGCGAGGTCGCGAGAGGCCTCGCCGTCGCCCGTGCGGGCCCGGAGCAGGACGAGCACCGCCCGCTGGAAGCCGCGCACGAACTCGTCCTCCGCCGCCGGGTCGCCGCGGCGAATGCGTGCGACGAGGTCCGACTGCTCGTCGGAGCTGGGAAGGTCCGAGCGCTCGGAGGACGCGGCCGTCGGGGCGTCGTGGGCGGTCATCGGCGTGAAAAGTCTGGAAGTCGTCGAGGGCGATGCGTACTATAGGCCCTTACCGGCGCAAGACTGAAGCGGATTCTGCGGCATGCCCTCGAATCGACGAGACCTCGCGGCGCGGGTCGCCTTCGTCCTCATCGTAATCCTGGGCGGAGGGCCCGCCGTATCGGCCGCCGACTCCATCGACGAGCTGTTGGCGTCGAGGCGCTACGCGGAGGCGGAAACGGCCGCTCGCGCCGCGCTGGCCGAGCTGGAGGGCCGCGGCGAGACGGAGTCGCTCGAGACGGCCCGGCTGCTCGATCTCCTGGCCGCCGCTCTCCTGCAAGGCGACAAAGCGACGGCGGCCGAGACCAAGGCCGTGGCCGAGCGCTCCCTGGCCCTGCGGGAGCGGCTCCTTTCGCCGCCGCACGCGGACATCGCCGACAGCTTGCACCAGCTCGGGGTGATCCTCACGCTCCGGGGCGAGAAGGAATCCGCCCGTGCTCTGCTCGAGCGCGCGCTCGTCATGGCGGAAGCGACCCTCGGGCCCGACCACGGCACGGTCGCCCGGGATCTGCACAGCCTCGGCAATCTGCTGATGGACATGGGCGACTACGCGGGCGCCCGCGACCGCCTGGAGCGCGCGCTCGCGATCGGCGAGAAGGCCGCGGGCTCGGACACCGGCCGCGTCGCCGACATCGCCACCAGCCTGGCCATCGCGCGTCAAGCCCTGGGGGACTACGCGGGGTCGCGACGCTTGTTCGAGAAGGCCGTCGCCGTTCACGAGAAGAACCTGGGTCCCGAGCACGTCGACGTCGCGAAGGCTTTGGAGAATCTCGCGACGCTGCTCGACATGATGGCCGACTACGCGGCCAGCCGGCCGCTTCATGAACGGTCCCTGGCGCTGCTCGAAAAGGCATTGGGGCCCGATCACCCGAGCGTCGGCGTGCCGACCACCAACCTCGGGATGCTCCTCCAGGAGACGGGCGACTACGCCGGCGCACGACGGATGCTGGAGCGGAGCGTCGCCATCAACGAGAAAGCCTTCGGCCGCACGCGCGTGAATACGGCCAACGCGCTCACCGACCTCGGCGTCCTCCTCGCCACGATCGGCGATCTCTCCGCCGCGCGGCCCGTGTTGGAGCGCGCGGTGGCGATCAGCGAGGAGGTCCTGGGGTCCGATCATCCCGACCTTGCCGAAGACCTGAACCATCTCGCGCTGGTCCTGGTCCGGCAGGGAGACGTCGACAAAGGTCGGAGCCTGATCGAACGGGCGCTGACGTTGCGGCAAAAAGCCCTCGGCGCCGACGATGCGGAGGTCGCCGCGCTGCTGACCTCGCTGGCGACGATCCCGGGCACGTCCGTCTCGAGCGCGGAGGAGCTTCATCGGCAGGCCCTGTCCATTCGCGAGAAGGCGCTCGGCACGAGCCATCCCCAGGTGGCCGAGAGCCTCATGGACCTCGCGAACGATTATGAGGACGAGGGCCGCGTCGCCGACGCTCGACGCGAGGTGGAGCGCGCCCTCGCGGTTCGAGAGCGGACCCTGGGCTCCGGGCACCCGTCCACGGCGGAGAGCCGGGCGACCCTGGCCCGGTTGATGGCGGCGGAGGGCGATACGGCGGGCGCGCTGTCGGCCGCCCTCGATGCGGAGCGGACCGCACGTCAACACTATCGCCTGACGATCCGTGCGCTCGGTGAGCGCCAGGCTCTCCTCTATGGAAAGCTCCGCAACGCGAGCCGCGACCTGGCACTGACGCTCCTGACCGAGCATCCGGACGCGGCGGCGCCGCGCGAGCGCGAGGTGCTGGACGCCGTCGTCCGTTCGCGGTCGCTGGTCCTCGACGAAATGGCGGCGCGCCATCGCACGGGCGTGGACGACGACCCGGAGGTGGTGCGGCTACGCGAGGTCCTGGCGGAGGAACGGGGACGTCTGGCCGGCATCGCGGTGCGAGGACCTCGAGACGTTCCGGTGGAGTCCTACCGGAAGCTCCTCGGGGACGCGCGCGAGGCGAAGGAAAAGGCCGAGGTCGCGCTCGCGGCCCGCAGCAGCGCGTTTCGCGAGGAGCTGAGCCGAGCCGCCGTCGGCGCGGACGAGGTCGAGCAGGCTCTTCCCGAGGGCGGCGCGATCGTCTCCTTCGTGCGCTACGAGCGCCATCGGCCAGAAAAGGGCGCGCCGGCGGCGCCGGGCGAGAGCGCGGATTCTTATGGCGCGTTCGTCTGGAGGCGTGGACGCGAAGTGAAGTGGGTCCCTCTGGGACATGCGGAGGAGCTCGACGGAGCCGTCGCGGCCTGGCGCGCGGCGCTGGCGTGGGAGGTTCGAGCGCCGGGGCTGGCGACCCGGCGCAGCCTGCGCCGATACCAGGCGGCGGCGGTCGCTCTCCGGCGTCGCGTGTGGGACCCGGTCGAGTCGGAGCTCGCGGAGGCGCAATCCGTCTTCGTGATCCCTGACGGGGCGCTCCACCACGTCAATTTCATAGCGTTGCCTCGCGATGACGGGCGGTACCTGGTCGAGGCCGGGCCGCTCTTCCACTACCTGGCCGCGGAGCGCGACCTGGCGCTCGATGCCGCGGGACCGCGTGGTCGGGGCGTCCTGGCGCTGGCCGATCCCGACTTCAGCGTCGACGGCGTTCACGGCGCCGCTCACGCCTTCCGCGGCTCGACGCCCTCCTGCGATGGCTTCCGCAGCCTCCGGTTCTCGCGCGTCCCGGCGGCGCGGCAAGAGCTGCGCAGCGTCGGCGCGCTATGGCGTCGGAGCGCCGCCTCCGAGGAGGGGCGATCCTTCATCGGCCTGGAAGGGCGCGAGGCGGGCGAGGCCGCCTTCAAGGAGAACGCCGCCGGCCGGCGCATCCTGCATCTGGCCACCCACGGATTCGTTCTGGCCGAGCAATGCGCGGAGACGGCCGACAACCCGCTGCTCCGGTCCGGCCTGGCCCTGGCGGGGGCCAATCACCGCGAGGCCGCGCCGCCGCAGGCGGAGGACGGCATTCTCACCGCCGAGGAGGTCGCCGCGCTCGATCTGTCGGGCGTGGAATGGGCGGTCCTCTCCGCCTGTGAAACCGGAATGGGCGACGTGAAGACCGGCGAAGGCGTGTATGGCCTGCCGCGTGCCTTCCAGGTGGCGGGCGTACGGACCGTGATCATGAGTCTCTGGCCGGTGACCGACGACTCCAGTCGCCGCTGGATGGAGCGCCTCTATCGCGGACGTCTCCTCGATCACCTGAGCACCGCGGAAGCGGTTCGCCGCGCGAGCCGCGACTCTTTGCGTGAACGTCGTCGGACCGGAGCCAGCACCCATCCACTGTACTGGGCCGGTTTCGTCGCCGTCGGCGACTGGCGCTGACCCCGGCGACGGTTTTTACGTCACGAATCGCACCTTCGGGGAACATCCCTTCTAGAGCACGACACTAGCGGCTGGAGGACGACGGTCCTCACCTCCGGCCCGGCCGACCTGCCGGTTCACGAACCGAGCGGGCGTCGGCGATCGCTCGGCTACAGCGCCGTATCGACGCCACGGCGGAGCGCGTCACTGTGTCCGCCGCTGGCCGGTAGACCTGTGTGAAGGGGGGATGCGATGGAAGGCCTTCTGTTGGTGAGCTCGGTGCTGCTTTGGATCGTCGTGGGCGCGAACGTCACGCTCACGCTGGCGATGATCAAGCGGCTGAAGCAGAGCGTCGGGAAAGCCGTCGGACTGTCGAAGAATGCGAAGGCGCCCGATTTCAAGGCGGAGACGCTCGACGGGAGCCCGGTCACTCTCGAGCAGTACGCGGGACGGCCGGTGGCCTTCCTGTTCGTCAGCCCCGACTGCAAGTTCTGTCGCGACGAGGCGCCGACGTTCAATACGCTCGCTTTGAAGGGGCGGCGCGCGGGTGTCGACCTCGTCGCCGTCAGCGTGGGGTCGGCGGCGCTCACGCGCGAGTTCGTCAGCGAGTTCGGTCTGACGCTGCCCGTGTTGTCGGTGAACGACCAGTCGAGCACCTTCGTCAAGGATTACAACGTGCCCGGGACTCCGTTCTACACCGTGCTCGACGCTGCCGGACGAGTGGAGTCCACGGGGTTCCCGAACGACGACAAGAGCGAGTGGCACAAGCTCGTCGCCTCGTGGGAATCCGGACGGACACGGCTCTCCCAGGAATCCTCTGCTGCCTGAACGGCCGTATCGACTGCCTTCGTCATGAAACGCGGAGGATGGACGTCAACGTCACAGAAGAAAGGAAAGAGCATGAACACATTCACCGATGGTGTTTTGGCATTCGCGGACCGGCTGAACGACGCCGGGGTCGTCCGGAGGGTCGTCGACGCCGTCGTCTCCCACCTGCCCCAGCGCTTCGCGAAGGCGTGTGGAACGCGATGTGGCGGGGACTACTGTTCGTGGATGTACTGCGCGTCGCTCAAGCGCTACTGGGCCCACATGACGGTCAACGGCAACAACACGCTGTGCAATACGGAGTGCCTGACGAGCTGCGGCTGCTAGGCACGGCCGACGTTATCTGAACGGCCGGGCGCGCGGGGCCGACGACCGTCGCGCTCGGCCAATGACAAGAGCAGAAAGGACGAGCATGAACGCATTCGCCGACGGAGTGTTGGCTTTCGCCGACCGGCTGAGCGACGCCGCTGTCGTCAGCAGGGTCGTGGACGCCGTCGTGTCCCACCTGCCGCAGCGGTTCGCCAAGGCGTGCGGAACGCGATGCGGCGCGGACTACTGTTCGTGGAAGACCTGCCCGAACAGTCGCTATTGGGCCCACATGACGGTGAACGGCAACAACACGCTGTGCAACACGGAGTGCCTCACGAGTTGCGGCTGCCGCTAGTAGGCACGGTTGCCACTTTCGAGGGGGGGCGGTCGACGTCCTTCGCGCTCGGCCGCGTCCGACAATGACCGCTCTCCTCATTCTCGCGATGGCGTTCGCCCTCGGCACCCTCGTCTGCCGGGGCCTCTTCGTGATCACCGTCGTCGGGCGGAGCATGTCGCCGACACTTCCGCCCGGGAGCCGGGTCCTAACCGTCCGCTCCTGGCCGGCCCGCGCCCTCCGGCGCGGTCAGATCGCGGTCGTCACGCCAGGGCTGTCGCCGGACGTCGCCACCGATCTCTACATCAAGCGCATCGCTGGTCTTCCCGGCGACACGATCGTGGTTCCCGGGAGCGGGCGTCCCACCCACGTCCCGCGCGACAGTTGCTTCGTATTGGGGGACAACCACGAGGACAGCGTGGACTCGCGCACCTGGGGAGCGCTGCCGCTTCCGGCCGTCCGCGGCGTCGTGGTGGCGCGGCTTCCGCCGGCCCGACACACGGTTGCGCCGCCGGCCGCGAGGATGGTCGGCGTGACGCCGGGAGAGCGCGCACCGCGGTTCTCGGCGCGGCGCCTCGACGGAGCCACGGTCTCGTCCGCCGACTTCGCGGGGCGCCCGTGGCTCATGGTCGTATTCATGCCCTGTGAGCCGGCCCGCGCCGCGATGCCCAGCATCGAGGCGGTCGGTGCCCGTGCCCGCGAAGCCGGGATCACGGTCGTGCTGGTGAGCCTGGTGTCGGAAGACCCGACCCGCGAGTTCCTGCGCGAGGTGAAGACGAGCCTGCCGGCGCTGGTGGCGCCGGTCGACGAGAACCCGCTCAGGCGCGACTATCGGATCGCCGGATGGCCGTGCTTCTGTCTCGTCGACGAGAACGGGTGCCTGCGCGCCAGCGGGTTTCCCGGCGAGCTCGACCCGGAATGGCGGGCGGTCCAGGACGGATGGGGCCGCGATCGAGGCGCGATCTCGCCGAGCGAGGTGGCCGCGCTGTGAAAGGGCCGCTTCGTGATGCGGGCGAGATGTTGCGCGCGGCGTACGCGGCGCACCCCGGCGGCTTCGTCGGCCTGATCGCGATTCAGCTCTCGCAGGCCGTGCTGGCGCCCGCCGGTGCCTGGCTGCTCGCGTCGTTGATCGAACGGATCGGCCGCCGGTCGAGCGCGGTCGCGATCGGCGATCGGTTCTGGCTCGTCCTCGCCGCGCTGCTGGCCGTCGCGTCGGTCGAGCGCCTGCTGGCGCCCCTCCAATCGTTCCTGAGCGCCGAGTCGGGCCGCAGGCTCCTGGTGCACGTCCAATCGCGCGTGTACGGCAAGATCAACAGCATCGTCGGGCTGTCGCCTTTCGAGGACCCGCGGCTCCACGACACCATCCACATCGTGGCGCAGCGCGCCTCCCACGGGCCGGGTGAGGCACTGGGGTTGCTGCTGCGGTTGAGCGGAGGGTTCCTCACCGTCGCCTCCTATCTGGGGCTTCTGCTGGCGCTGAGCCCGCTCCTGGGGGCAGTGCTCGTGCTCAGTCTCGTGCCCCATCTCGCCACCCAGATCCGGATGAGCCGGCAACGTGCCGGCCTCTGGTTCGACAACAGCTTGCGCCAGCGGCGCGCATCCTATCTCGGGATGTTGCTCACCGACGCGACGTTCGCGAAAGAGGTGCGCGTGTTCGGGCTGGGGGCGCACTTCCTGGGGCGGCTCCAGGCGACCTACGAGGAGATCCATGCCGCCGAACGCCGCCAGCAGCGCGGCGAGATCCGCAACCAGGCGCAGTTGGCGCTGCTGGCGAGCCTCGTGACCGGCGGTGCGCTCGTGGTGGTCGCGGTTCGAGCGTTCGAAGGTGCCCTGGGCGTGGACAAGGTGATCTTGTACATATCGGCGCTGGCCGCCCTGCAATCCGCGCTGACGACGATGGTGACGGCGTGGGCCGGGATTCACGAGAGCCTGCTCTTTCAGCAGCAGTACCGCGACCTCATGGCGCTGCCGTCGACGCTCGCCGTTCCGTCCCGTCCGCGCGCGGTTCGTCGCCTGAAGGCCGGAATCGAATTCCGCGGCGTCTCCTTCCGGTACGGCGGTCAGGGACCGAGCATCCTCCGCGACGTCAATTTCACGGTCCCGCGCGGCCATTGCCTCGCTCTCGTCGGGGCGAACGGCGCCGGCAAGACCACGATCGCGAAGCTGCTGACGCGATGTTATGACCCCACGGAAGGTCAGGTTCTCTGGGACGGTACGGACATCCGTGAGTTCGATCCCGCCGATCTCCGGAAGCACATCGCCGCCATCTTCCAGGACTTCATCCACTACGAGATGACCGCCTACGAAAATATCGCGCTCGGGGACCTGGACGCTTTCGATCGCCGGGACGCCGTACGTCGTGCCGCCGCGCAGGCGGGCGCCGATGCCGTCATCGGCAGGCTGCCGAAGCAGTACGACACGGTTCTCAGCCGCTGGTTGACCGAGGACGATCGCGGCGTGGATCTCTCCGGGGGCGAATGGCAGAAGATCGCGCTCGCGCGCATGCTCATGCGGGCCGGTGACCTCATGATCCTCGACGAGCCGACCGCCGCCCTCGACCCCGAATCGGAATATGAGCTCTACCGCCGTTTCGTCGAGCTCGTGTCCGGCCGCACCAGCCTCCTCATCTCGCATCGTCTGAGCACGGTCCGTATGGCCGACCGCATCGCCGTCCTCCGGGGGGGGACGATCGCGGAGATCGGCTCCCACGCGGAGCTCATGGCCGCGGGCGGGACGTATGCGGGCCTGTACGCGATGCAGGCGGAGCAGTATGCGGGCGCGGTCGGCGACTCTCCGCCGCAGGAGACGTGGCGGGGCTGAGAGTCTCGGCACGTCGCGCCGGCCAGGCGTAAGCCCGGCCGGCGCGGGGCACGTCGCTCGTATCCGCGATCAGGGGACGTACTGGAAGTCGCGGATGACGATCTCCTGATTGCTGGCGGGCGGGACCTCGAAGCTCCACAGGTTCATTCCCAGCGGCAGCGCCTGCTGGGGAATCCGCTGGGTGTAGTTCGAAGGGGCAAACGTGAACGTGCGCAGTACGTTCGTGGTGGTGCCGACCGGTACCAGTCCGCTCATGATCGTGCCCACGATGCTGTTCGAGCGCCACACGAAGCGCGCGGTCACCAGGTTTCCACCCGCGAGATTGATGGTGAAGAGGTCGGAGGCGTTCCCGAGGCTGCCGTAGCCCGTGTTCGGCCAGAACGCGAAGTCCGCGTTGCAGCCGCACGAGTTGTTCCACTTCGAGAACTCGATGTCGATCTCGTTCTCACCCCCGACCCCGATCCCCGCCGCGGGCCCGTAGGGGAAGAGGCCGAGCACCGTCGACTTGTCCATGTTGTCGACGGGCCCCTGGATCTGCCACTGATACGTGCCGAAGCCGAGCTTGCCCGTCGTGAACGTCTCCGCGCCCGTGTAGGTGCCGCCGTTGTTCACTATCCGCAGATGGAGGAAGCCGTTCGCATCCACGAAGACGTTGCTCGGGCTCGCGTTGACCACGCCCGCCATGGCGCCGTTCGAGATGTTCCAGGTGTACCCCTTCCAGCTGCGGCCGTCGCTCGTGGCCGGGCTCGTGGCCGTGGCCGTCGCGCGCGGACGCGTGGTCGCGGTGGCCGTCGCGCCGCCTCCGCCGGTGCAACTGTACGGCGACCAATAGTAGGTGCTGATCGTCGGATCGTAGGCCAATGTGTCCGGAGGAACGGGGTTGGCGTGCGTGGCGCGGTAGTAGAGGCCATTGGGCGCATATCTCACGATCGCACCTACGGCGTAGCTCGCGTTCTGGGTCCAGGTCGGATAGTTGCACGACGCGGTGGTCGCCGTCGCGGTCGCCCGCGGGCGCGCCGTCGCGGTGGCCGTCGCGCTCGTGCACGTGTACGGGGCCCAGTAGTAGGTACTGATCGTCGGATCGTAGGCCAGGGTGTCCGGCGGCACCGGGTTCGCGTGCACCGCCCGGTAGTACTGGCCGTTCGGTACGTACTTCACGATCGCACCCGCGGCGTAGCTCGTGTTCTGCGTCCAGTTCGGGTAGTTGCACTGGCTGAACGCGGAGGCGGCGGGCAGCAGTACGCCCAGGGCGGCCAGCATGAGCACCGGAGTCCATCGGGTTCGCGCGCGCGGGACGGCACACGTCGGCATCGCTTCCATGGCCATACTCTCCTCAGATCGGCGACGTGCGCCCCCCATGGGCGACGTCGAGACGCTTATGTCAATGCCTTAAGAATCTGATCCGAGGATAGGTATCCCGTTGCCCGCGGGTCAACGTTAATTTGGTCGAAGCATTGTTAAGAGGTGATAAGCACTCGGGCGGCCCGGCCCGGGCGGTCGCGCCGCCGTCTCCGGCATACTGGAAATATCGGAGTGCCAGATGAACAAGCGGCGATTCGGACGGACGGGTGTCGAGATCTCCGAGGTCGGCTACGGGGGCTGGGGGATCGGCGGCTCGCATTGGATCGGGGCGAAGGACGACGAGAGCCGGCGCGCGCTCCACCGCGCCCTCGACCTCGGCCTCAACTTCATCGACACTGCGCTGGGCTACGGCAGTGGCCACAGCGAGCAGATCATCGGCGCAGTCCTGCGTGAGCGACGCGAGGAGATCGTCGTCGCCACCAAGGTGCCCCCGGCGAACTACACCTGGCCGGCCCGCAAGGGTGTCCCCGCGAGCGTCGTGTTCCCGGCACGTCACATTCGGAAGTCGTGCGACCAGAGCCTCCGCAATTTGAGAGTCGAGCGGATCGACCTGCTGCAGCTTCACGTCTGGCTCGACGACTTCCTGGAGGAGTCGCCGTGGCGCGAGGCGCTGCTCGATCTCAAGGAAGCCGGCAAGGTGCGCTGGATCGGCATCTCCGTCAACGACCACGCGCCGGCCACGGCCCTGCGCGCCGTGGCCTCCGGGCTGTTCGATTCGGTTCAGGTCATCTACAACATCTACGACCCGACGCCCGCCGACGAGCTGTTTCCGCTGTGTCGGCAGCACGACGTCGGCGTCATCGCGCGCGTGCCCTTCGACGAAGGCGGTCTGCTCGGCACCATTACACCGGACGCCGTGTTTCCGGCCGGCGATTTTCGGAGCTCCTATTTCAAGGGCGATCGCAAGCAACAGGTGTTCGAGCGCACCGAAGCGCTGAAGAAGCACCTCGGATCGGAGGCGTCCAGCCTGCCCGAGCTCGCGCTCCGCTTCTGTCTGAGCCACGAGGCGGTCTCGACCGTCATCCCCGGCATGCGCCGCACGGCCAGCGTCGAGGCGAACGCGGCGGTGGCGGACGGCCGCCTCTTGTCGTCGGAGCTCCTCGCCCAGCTGCGACAACAGGCGTGGCCGCGCAACTACTACTCGTAGGCGGAGCGGGGCGAGCTCGGCGGCGTGGCGGGGAAGCGGCGCGGCAGCCATTCGAGAAGGCGGTCGGTCACCTCCTGCTTCCATTCGAGCAGGTGGAACTCGTGATTGGCGTCGGGGACGACGTGGATCTCGAAGCCGGCGCCTCGCCGCGCCTGCCGGAGGTGAGGTGAGGCCACGTCCTGGAACTCCGGCCAGCGGCCGTCGTTCCCGGAGAACAGCAGCAGGTGAGGCACTCCACGCTGCTCGAGCGCGCGGAACGACGGCAGGAACGCCGGGTTCTCGTTCGAGGATGCCGCGCCTGGCCGGACGAGGCCTCCCAGCGTCCCGCGAATGCCGGAGAGATCCGACTCGCCCTTGAAGACGCGCGCCCAGGCCTGGAGCGATGTGGCCTTGCGCACGTAGGAGATCAGATTGTGTCGTGCTTCGCCGGCGCCGACCGGCACGGGCGCGTCCTCGTCGAGATCCAGCTTGGCGGCCGTGTTCATGGAGACGACGCCGTCGAAGAGCTCGGGGCGGCGAGCGGCCGCCAGCTGCCCGGTCAGCGCCCCGCCGCAGATGCCGCCGACGACCACGTGCCGCAGCGCGTAGCGCGCGCGGAGGGTCTCGGCCGCGAGCACCGCATCGTCGACGAAGCGACCGTTCTGGATGGTGCGCCAGAGTTGACGGATCGTGCCGGCCTCGAGCGCGCCGTCGCTTTCGCCGAGGCCCAGCGGATCGATCCTGAGAACCCAGTAGCCCGCGCGGGCCAGAGCCCGCGCCAGCTCGACGTAGAAGCGATTGGGGCCGATGCGGTTCTTGAGGCCGCAGGGGAGCAGGATCAGAGCCAGGCCCGGGCGATCGCCGGCCACCGGGCGGCTCAGCACACCGCGGCGGGTCGCTCCGTCCGCGCCGACGACGTCGAAGAGCTCGTCGGTCATGCGACCGGCTCCTGTCCGCCGCTCGCGAGGATCAGCGCGCCGGACATCGAAAGGCTCAGCGCGACGAGCTCCCGTTGTTCGGGATCATAGGAGTGGGCGTCCTGCCAGAAGGCGTTCGATTCCAGCGTCCGCAGGTCGAGGCGGACCGTGGGCCCCAGGCCCTCGAAAGGCGCCGTTCGCGTGCGCAGGCCGGGCCTTTCGATGAGAACGATCCCGACGGGGCACGGGACGTCCGAAAGAACCGCGCGGAGGTCGAGCCGGCGGATCGCGAGCGCCAGGTTCGCGCCCACCGGATAGCCGCGCATGTTGACGCTGCCGCCGGACTCGAGCTGCTGGACGAGCGCCTGGCGGTCGTAGCGCACTTTCTTGTACACCGCCACCTGGGTCGCGAGGTTGTAACGCAGGCATTCCTGTAGATACGGCTCACCGTCCACGATCGGCTGCCACAGGAGGACGGCGGCGGCTCCGGCCGCGCGTGCGGCCAGGGCGGCGATCGTGCCGCCGAGCCGCAGGCCGAAGAGCCCGACGCGCTGCTGGCCGTGCTCGCGTCGGACCCAGCGGGCCGCGTCGGCGACGTCGTCCAGCCAGTCGCGAAGCCCGACCGCGCCCGAATCCCCTTCGCTGTCGCCGTCGCCCTCGTAGTCGAAGCGCAAGACGGTCGCGCCCCGGGCGCCGAGAGCCCGCGCGAAGGTCACGTAGACGGGATGGGAGTCGTTCTTCTCCTCGAGAAACGGATTGCAGAAGATCCAGGCGACGCCGTCCTCTCCCCGGTGGAGAGCGTGGAAGAGGCGGCGTCCCCTCCGGTTCGAGAAGAAGCCGTGGCGCACGGTCGCGCACGGCGGGCGCGCGCCCGCCGCAGGCTCAATCGTCCAGGTGCGGGAGCTCATGGATCGCCTCGACCAGGAGAGGGGCGGCATGCTGGTACGCGGTCGCCTGCCGCTTCGCCTCGATGTCCCGATAGACCGCCGTCGCCTCGCTCTCGGAGAGGGAGAGCGCCGCGGCCAGCTCGCCGGCGGGCACGTCGTGGTTGTGGGCCCAGAGCGCCAGGTCCATCTGCTGGTAGGGCAGCGCGAAGTAGAACTCGTCCTGTCCCTGCGCCAGGCTATAGGTATCGGTGGACGGCGACCCCGCGCAGACGGCCTCGGGAAGTCCGAGGTGGCGCGCCAGGGCGTAGACCTGCGTCTTGTACAGATGCGCGATCGGTTTCACGTCGGCCGAGCCGTCGCCGTTCTTGACGAAGAATCCCTGATCGTATTCGAGGCGATTGGGCGTTCCGATCACGGCGAAGTGGAGGCGGTCGGCGTGGAAGTATTCGATCGTCTTGCGCACGCGCTGCTTGTAGTTGGTGGCGGCGACGATCTGGAGGTACTCGCGGTGCGGCAGCCTCTTCTCCTGGACCGCGCCGTCCGGCGCCTGCACGACGAGCTTGAAATACCGCATGCCGGAGGCGCCCGCGATCACGATCTTGTTGCGCCACCCGTCGCCGTACGCGGGGAAGACGCGCCGGATCGCTTCGTCGCGCCAGGTGTAGGCGCCCACGGACTCCAGCGCGGCGGTGATGTCCTCGGTGCGGGTCGCGATTCCGAGGCCGCGCGCGACCTCGCCGGCGGCGGAAGCGCTCGCCGGCGAAGAGTCCCGCTCCGGAAGGAGCAGGCCGAAGACGCGGTCGGGGCCCAGCGCCTTGACGGCGAGAGCCGCGCAGACGGAGCTGTCGACGCCCCCGGAGAACCCGAGGACGGCGCCGCGCCGGCGCAGGAGCTGTACCCGGTCGCGCAACCGTGCGGCGATGCGGGCCGCGGCCGCTTCCGGCTCGAAGGCCAGCACCTGAGGGGTCAGAGGATCGCCGCGGCGGGCGGCGTCACGCCTGGGAAGCCAGTTTGTTTCGTACATAGCGGTCGATGTTCCTCAAGCTGTCCAGATTCTCGGGACGCATCTCCTCGTCGGCGACGTGGATGCCGTAGGTCTCCTCCAGGAAGGCGATGAGCTCCAGGAAACCGGTGGAGTCGAGTACGGATCGCTCGATGAGCGAGACGTCGTCGGTCAGCTCCGTCGAACGCCTGCCCATCATGAAGTTGTGCGCGAGGTACGCCGATACGTCACGCTTGATGTCCGGTAGCGGCATGTTCGAGCCTCCGTTCGTCGTTGGTTGAGGGGGCGATGGTGCGAAGCCCGGTCTTCTGGATCTTTCCCGTATGGGTCTTGGGCAGCGCATCGACGAAGGAGACCTGCCGGGGGACCATGAACGGTTCGAGCCTGGAAAGGCAGTGACGGACGACGTCCTTCTCGGAATGGGTGCAACCCGGCGCCAGCACGACGTAGGCCGCCACGGTCTGGCCGAGGACGGGATCGGGCACGCCGACGGCGGCCGCCTCCGCGACCCCCGGCAGGTCGTACAGCGCGTTTTCGACCTCGCGCGGGCTGACCTTCTCGCCGCCGGTCTTGATGATGTCGTCGGCGCGGCCGACGAAGTACAGATAGCCTTCCTCGTCGGTGCGGAAGATGTCGCCGGAATAGAGGACGAGCTCGCCCGAATCGCGGTCCGGCCGCAGGCGAAGGGCGGTCTCCGCCGGCCGCTTCCAGTAGCCGCGCATGACGTGGCTGCCGCGGATCACGAGCTGGCCCGTGCTGCCGTTCGGCAGCCGGTGTCCCGCGTCGTCGACGAGCCAGACCTCCTGGTTCGGCATCCCTCTGCCGACGCTCGTGGGGCGGCGGTCGAGCTCTTCGGGGGGGAGAAACGTGACGCGCTTGCACTCCGTCAGGCCGTACATCGAGTACAGGCGCGCTTGCGGGAACAGCCGGCGCAGGGCCTCGATGTGCCGCTCGGGAAGGGCGGCGGCCGCGCTCGTGACCAGGCGCAGCGCGCTCAGGTCGTATCGTGGCAGCGACTCGAGGCCGAGCAGCTTCGCGAAGAGCGTCGGCACCCCGGGCAGCACGGTGACGCGCTCCCGGACCAGGGTGTCGACGACCTGGGCGGGAAAGGCGATGGAGCTCTCGAGAACGACGGTCGCTCCGAACCATGCCGCCATGAGGAACTGATAGAGGCCGTAGCCGAACGCGATCGGCAGCGCCCCCAGGATGACGTCGTCCCCGCGCAGTCCCAGATAGGAACAGACGGACGTGGCCGCGGAGACCATGTTGAGGTGGGTCAGCATCACCCCTTTGGGTTCTCCGGTCGAGCCCGAGGTATAGAGGATGCTGGCCAGGTCCTGGTCGATGGTCCCGGACTCCGGCAGAGGGGCCGCGGGTGCGTCGCGCGCGGGGAACGGCCGGACGAGACCGTCTTCGTCGCCGCGGCCGCCGGCCACGAGGCACGTCCGCACGCTCCCGCCGCCGGTCAGCACGGAACCGAAAATGTCCTCGAGAGAGCCCTCGGTGATGAAGCCTGCCGGCTGTGCGTCGTCGATCAGAAACGCGAGCTTCTCACGCCGTATCAGCGGGCTCAGGGGCATGAACACCGCCCCGAGCTTCAGAGCGGCGTACGTGCCGACGACGGCCTCGACGCGGTTGTGCAGGAAAAGCGCGACGCGGTCGCCGCGCGCGACCCCGGCGCTCGCGAGCTGCCCGGCGACCGTTCGGGCCCATCCGTCGACCTCGGCGTAGGTGTATCGTCCGCCGCGGTCGACGATGAACACCTTGTCCGGTTGTTCCGACGCCGTGCGCTCGAACGGCTCATGCAACAACATCGACGGCCTCCTCGCGCTGCGCTCCGGGCACGGACTCGCCGCGCACGAACAGGGCGTCGGCCAGCATCGTCGTGAGGACTCCGACGAAGGCCATGTTGTCCGCGAAGCCGATGGCCCGACCGAGGCGGCATTTCTCGACGAGCTGCGCCACCGCCACGGGCTCGAAATAGCCGGCGTCGGCGAGACGACGGGGACTGAGGAGCGTCGCGACGTACTCGGGGACCACGCCACGGGCCCAGAAGCTCCGGCTGTCGGGGGCGCGGTAGGGTTGCTTCGTCCTCTCGCGCACGGAATCGGGGACCCAGCCTCGGGCGGCCTTCTTCAGCACGAGCTTCTCGGTGAGGCCGCGAAGCTTGAGCCCGGCCGGCATCCGATTGGCGAGCTCGAGCACGCGGTGGTCGAGGAACGGGTAGCGGCCCTCCACGCCGTGGGCCATGCCCATGCGGTCCCCCTGCGACGAGAGCAGATATCCGGACAGGAGCGTGTGGGCTTCGACGTACTGGTCGCGGGCCAGGGGGTTCCAGCCGCCGCTGTCCGCAGGGACGAGACGGTCGACGGCGGCCGCCGGGTCCCAGTCGCGCACCGACGACAGGACGTCGTCGCTGAAGAATCGCCACGCGCGTCGGGTGGCCGCCCAACGCGGCTCATGCGCGAAGGACGGTCGCTCCGGAAGCGAAGAGCCCTGCTGGAAGAACTTGTGGGACAGCGCGGTGGCGGCGGTCGGCGAGTGGGCGAGGTACGGGTACAGTCGGCCGAAGAGCAGCGGGCGCCGCGTCGAGCCGGGATATCGCGCGCAGAAGCGGCGGACCCGTGCCTCTTTGAAGATGTCGTAGCCGGCGAAGGCCTCGTCGGCACCTTCGCCGGTGAGGACCACCTTGTATCCCGCCGCGCGGATCCGGGCGGACAGCAGCATCATGGGGACGGGAGCCGTGCGGACGAGAGCCGTCTCGCTGTGCCACACGGCCCGGGGAAGCGCATCGGCGATGTCGGCTCCGCGGCACAGCCACTCGGTATGGTCGAGGCCGAGATGCCGCACGACGTCGCGCTGGTACGGCCCCTCGTCGAGCTCGGCCTCCTCGAAGCGCAGGGAGAACGTGCGTAGGGGCGCGGCGGTGCTGCGCTTGACGAGAGAGGCGACGAGGGAGGAATCGAGCCCACCCGAGAGGAGAGCGCCCACCGGCACGTCGGCGCGGAGCTGCAACCGCACGGCGTCGACCAGGAGGGCTCGCAGCTCCTCGACCCATTCCGCGTCCCGTCGGGGCTCGGCCGGCTCCGGGAACGTCCAGTCCCAGTACTTCCGCAGCGAGCGGCGCCCGCGCTCGACGGAGAGCACGTGGCCGGGCGGAACGCTGAAGACGTTCTCGAAGAACGTGGACGGGGCGAGTGGCGACCAGTAGGTGAAGACCTCCGCGAGCGCCCGTGCGGCCACGCGTCGAGGAAGCGCGCTTCCACGGAAGAGAGACTTGATTTCCGAGGCGAAGAACATTCGTTCCTGCCACTCCGCGTAGAAGAGCGGCCGGATGCCGACCCGATCGCGCGCCAGGAGCAAGCGTTGGCGACGGGTGTCCCAGAGGGCGATCGCGAACTGGCCGTTCAGATGATGGACGAGATCGTCGCCGTACTCCTCGTAGAGGTGAGGGATGACCTCGGTGTCCGAGCGCGTCCGGAAGACGTGACCGGACCGTTGCAGCGACTCGCGGAGCTCCAGATAGTTGAAGATCTCGCCGTTGAAGACGACCCACACGGACTCGTCCTCGTTCGCCATCGGCTGCGCGCCGCCCGCGGTGTCGATGATGGCCAGCCGGGAGTGGCCCAGGCCGATGGCCCCGTCCACGCGTACACCCACGCCGTCCGGGCCGCGATGCGCGAGCGAGCCCACCATGCACGCGACTTCTTCGGTGCGGATGGGCCGCCCCGCGCGAATATCCAGAATGCCGGCAATGCCGCACATCTCTTCTTTCTCTCCAGGACTTCTGTGAGAGAGCAAGCGTGGTGCCATCGTGGAATCGATTGCGATCGCCGCGTATCGTCGGCAGCGCCTCGCGGCGCGCGATGTCGATACGTTTATAAAAACGGAAATCGCATTCCGTGCGGGACATCGCGCGTGCCCTGTGTCGCGCGCGACGTCGCGTGTTTTCATAGTTGGCGGATATGGCACGCGCGTTGCCTAGACTCGGATGACGCCCCGAAGACAAGGAGATGCTTGCAACGTGAACGGCACAACGCTCGCCCGCCATTCGCCGGCACCGGACATTCGCTCGACGCTCGCGAACGTCATCCCTTCGAAGCCGATCGACGTGGTGTCGGTCGAGGACCACGAAGGGTTCGTCGCTCTGGAACGGGAGTGGAATGCGCTCGTGGTGTCTCACAACAACTACCTGTTCCTTCGGCACGAGTTCTTCCGCTTGTGGTTGGAGAGCTTCGCGCCGCAGGCCCGCCTCCGCGTGCTCACGGGTCGCGACGGCGACGGGCGCCTCGTCGCGGTGCTTCCCCTGATGATGGAGTCGAGCTCGCTCCGCGGCCTGTCCACGCGGGAGGCGGCGGCCGTGGCCAACTCCCACTCCTGCCAGTTCGACATGGTGGCCGCCGATCCGACGGCAGCCGGGCGGGCCTTCCTGGAATATCTGGCCGGCCGCAACGATTGGGACGTACTGCGAATCGTCGACGTGCCCGAAGGGGGACAGGCCTGGGAGCTGCATCGCGCGGCGCAAGCGGCCGGGTTCCCGGTCGGCGCCTGGGAGTCGCAGCGCAGCCCGTACCTCGGGATTCCGAGCGGCGACGATCCGCTGTCCGCGTGCGTGAGCGCCCAGGCCCGGGCCAACGTGCGCCGGCGCCGCCGCCAGATGGAGAAGCAGGCGCCGGTCAAGGTGGAACGGTTGCATGGGGGGGACGTCCGGCAGGCGCTCGAGGAATTCTTCGCGATCGAGCGGAGCGGCTGGAAGGGGCGTCAAGGGACGGCGTGCGCTCAGGACGAACGCACGCGGACCTTCTACATGCGTCTGGCCGACCTCGCGGCCGAACGAGAATGGCTGTCGTTCTTTCGGCTCGTCCTCGGCGGCCGGACGATCGCCTTTCACTTCGGCCTGGTCTACGGCGGGCGCTATCTATTGCCCAAGCTCGGCTACGACGAAGCCTTCCGCGAGTTGAGCCCGGGCCTCGTTCTCATGTACGAGGCGATGAGCGACTGCGTGTCGCGGCAGCTCTCGACCATCGAGTTCCTCGGGTCCGACGACGAATGGAAGCTGCGCTGGAGCCGGACGGTGCGGCCGCACCACTGGCTGTACGTGTTCCGCAACGACATACGGGGCCGGATGCTCCAGATGGGGAAGTTCGTCGTGGGCCCCTGGGTCAAGCGCGGCCTGGCGCTGCTGCCGCTGTGGATCACGCCCTCCGGCGCCACGGTGGAGGTCTGACCATCCGGGCGAGTGTCGTCCAAGGGTAGGACTTCGGCCTTCCCGGCCGAGGATGCCGGTTCGAATCCGGCCGCTCGCTCCAACTCGTTCGGTCGCCGCGGTCGGATCCAGGCGCGTCGCGATGAGTGTCGACGCGCGGCGCGTTCAACGCGCGCAGCCGCACGCGGTGAGGGCTACTCGCGCAGGCGCTCCTCCGAATCGAACGACTCGTGGTCCGGGCTCCAACTCATCTGTTCCACGCGCTCGGACAGAAGGCGGTTGAGGTCGCGAAGCCTGTGGAGCGCGCGCTCGACGCGTTCGAACGCGGAGGCGCGGGTCTTCTCGGAGGCCCCGCCTCCGACGCGCAGCAGGGCCAGCGACAGCTCGATGGTCTGGAGCGGCGTGTTGGACAGATCGCGGATCGCCAGCAACGAACGGGCCATGCGCTCCTTCGCCAGGGCGTCCGCGTGGCTGGCGGTCATCCGACGCTCGATGTCGATTCGGCGCAGGTGGTAGGCGAGGAGGGCCAGCCCGAAGACGCCGAAGGCGATCGTCGCCCAGGGCTCGCCAACGGCGAGCCGGGCCCGGACGGCCGGCGAGAAGGACGCGAGTTGGACGAGGGCGGGGACCACATAGGCGGCGATGCTGACGACGCCGACCCAGGCTTCGGGGGCCAGGAGCGCCACCACGAGCGCGCCGAGCTTGTTGGGTTGGAACGGCGCCCAGTGGGGGGCACGTTCCGCGAGCTGCTGGTTGACGACGAAAAGGGTCGTCGCGATGGACGCGGTGTTGATCAGGAAGGCCACCGAGCAGGCGCGGACCGTGACGTTCTTGCGTCGCGCGAGGAGAAACGCGAGCAGGCCGACGCCGATGAGGGCCGAGACGACCTGTGAGGTCGCAGGCACGCCGGGCACGTCGCGATTGGATGCCGTCAAGATGGGCATGCCCAGGATGTTGAGCGCCGCCGCCCACGCGGCTCCGGCCAGCGCGGAACGGCGGCTTGACGCATGGTCGCTCGCGAGGTCGCTCACTTTCGCCCGGGCTCGATGTCGAGGATGGCGGCGAGTTGGCGGAAGTCGATCGGCTTCTCCAGCACCTGCACCTCGCCGATCCGGTACGCTTCGGCGACCAGCGGATGGTGGCGCGCATGGCCGGTGAGAAAAGCGATGGCTCCGGCAAAGGAGCGCGCGCGGAGCCAGCGGAAGGCATCGAGACCGCTGGGACGACCGGAGCCGAGATTGATGTCGAGAATGGCCACCGTGCAGGCGAGGACCGCCTCCTGCTGCTCCATCATCTCCGCGACGCTCGCGGCGGCCACGCAGTCGGAGTCCATCATGACTCGCAGGACGGCGACGACCGACTCGCGCAGATCGGCGTCGTCGTCCAGGAGGAAAACCCTGCTGGCCACCTTGAACCCAAAAAAAGCCGCTTCCGCACGACGACGGCTGCCTGGATCGTGGCATGTCCGCCGAAGGGGCGGTATTGGCCTAAGGTCTCAGAGCGTGACGGACGACGAGGCCGTCTATGGAACCACGCCGAGCGTGCCGAAGAGGTTGACGTTCGTCAGCTGCGGGGCCGTGTCAGACAGGGACGTATCGACGCGCAGCGGATACGCCGGTGCGACCGTCGACGTTGTCGTGCCGAGAAGGACGTTGTTCTTGTAGTACTTGACGATGCCTCTCTCGATCGCGATCCGGAAGACGTCGTTCACCGTGTAGCTGGCGCCGGACACTTGATGGTTGCCGGTGCCTTCGTTGATGAAGATGCCGGGTGTGGCGCCGCCGCTCAGCTGGAGCCCGAAGTCGATGTCGGCGAGGCTCTCGTCGGCGTTGCCGTGGCTCAGGCCCACGGCCACGAGCCCGGGTTGGGTGACCTTGAATTCGACACCGCCGTCACCCTCGAGCAGCGCCGCCGTCGACACCGCTCCGGCGTTCCAGCCGGAACCGGCGGACGTCCACTTCGCGAGGGTGCTGCCCGCGGGAGTCGCGTTGACGGCCCCCGTCCAGGTCACCGGCTGTATCGTCCCCAGCGCTCCGGCCATCACGACCTTGTCGAGATGCGAGTTGACGTTGAAGATCGAGGTGTCGACCTGCAGCGGATAGATCAATGGCGGCCGCGCCGCGGTCGGCGTCGGGAGCGGGACTCCGTTCTTGTAGTACCTGACGGCACCGTTCTGGACGGCGACTCGGAACTTATCGCCGTTGCCGTGGGTGGCGCCGCCGCTGCCCGAGGTGACGCCGTTCTCGGTGATGTAGACCTGCTGATTGTTGGAGAGATAGATTCCGAAATCTATCTCCGCGCTGCCCTCGCCGGTGCTGCCATGGCTGAGGCCGAGTATCCGATAGGTATCCGTCGCCGTCTCGGTATCCGTGAATTCGACGTAGCCGTCCCCGTTCAGGAGCGCCTGGACCGAGACCGCTCCGGCGTTCCAGCCGGGGGGCGGTGCCGTCGGCGTCGGGGTGGCGGTCGAGGACGGCGCGGCCTTCACGAGGCTGTTGCCTTGCGCGACGACGTTGCCGGCGCTCGTCCATGTCACGTCTTCGACACTGCCGAGATGACCGATGAGCAGGATGTTTTGCGTCGTCGTCGTCGTCGTCGTCGTCGATTGGCCGTCATCATAAAGGGAGACTTTGACGCGCAGCGGATAGGTGGGCGCCCCGCCCGTGTATTTGAGGTCTCCGTTCTGGTAGTACTTCACATGACCGTCTTCGACGGAGATCCGGAAGTGCTCGCCCTTGTTGGGCTGGAACGTGGATTGGCCTTGGATACCCCCGTTCTCGATGAAGTAGACGATGTTCGGTTTGTAGAGCTCGATTCCGAAATCGATTCGGGTATCCGCGGGATCGACGCTGCCCTTGGTGAAGCCGATGATGCGATAGTTGTTGTCCACGTCGGCAGTGAACTCCAGGAAGCCCTCACCGTCGAGGAGGGCCTGCTTCGAGACCGCACCCGCCGTCCAACCCGGGTGGTAACCGTCCTGTCCAGGAAGCAGCCGCTGTAGATTGTTGCCGTCGTCTCCATCCTGGATCTCGACCTTGTTCGCCCAGGTGATCGGCTGGAGATTTCGGTCGAGAAATCTGTCCAGGAACGACGTCGCGGGCCAGTCGCCGAATTTCAGGTCGCTGTGCGTGGCACCCGCGAGCTCGTAGTACGAAACTGGCGATCCTATCGCCTGCAGAGCGGTGTTCAGCAGCCTGGACTGCCCGACCTGGACCGCACAGTCGTCGGTGCCATGCATCAGCGCGGTCGGAGGGAGCCCGGACCTCACGTAGTGGATCGGATCCGCCTCGTGCGCCCGCTCCTGGCAGCTCGGTTCGCTCATGTCACAGCCCATGAAAGCCGTGAGCGCACTCGTCGGTCGGAGGTAGGAGTAACAGGGGGCGACGGCACGCGGCGTGGGCGTCGGCGTACCGGTAGGTGTCGGGGTGGGCGTCGCGGTCGGCCAATTGTCCAGCTCGAGAAGGCTGGTCGGGCCGCTCACCGAGACGACCGCCCGCACGTCGCTCGGGAACGTCGCGTTGGCGCCATAGTCACCAAAGGGGAAGTCCTCTTCGAGCGCGACTCCAGACGTGTACGCCGACAGGAGCGCCAGATGACCGCCCGCTGAAGCGCCCATGAGGGCGACTCGGGCCGGATTCAGCTTGTGTTCGAGAGCGTGGGCCCGAAGGTAGCGAATGGCGGCTTTCACGTCATAGATCTGATCGGGGTCGCCGGGGGGAATCCCAAAAGGTCCGCTCGGCGTCCCCTGAGCGTTGAGGCCGCTGGCCAGGCGGTAGTTGATGAAGGCGACGGCATAGCCGCGGTTGACGAGGTGCAGAACCAGCTTCAGTTGGACGTCATTGGCGTCGCTCTTGTCGCCGGTCCACCAGCCATTCCCGTGGACCAGCACCACGACAGGAAAGGATGAGCCGCGCACCGGCACGTAGAGGTCGAGGCCGCGCGGGCAAGTGGTTCCGGGGGGCGGACAGCCGCCCGGGACGTACTCCAGATTCGCGATCTTCGAATAGGTCGCCTGCGCCCAGACGGGCGCCGACGCGCTCATCAGTGCCATCCCCAGGAACGCCGTCAATCGCTTCATGAAACCTCCGTCACTCGCCGCATACGGGTCGTCATGAAGGTAAACGACGCCCAACGGCAAACCGAACACCGTCCGGCGGGCTATCCTGGACCATGGCCTCGCAATCCGACGTCGAGATCCCCACGGGCGACGGTCTGTGCCGCGCCTACGCGTTCCGGGCGCCCGGTACCGAGACGCTCCCCGCCGTCCTCTTTTATATGGACGGCGTCGGCATAAGGCCTGCATTGTTCGAAATGGCGGCGCGGCTCGCCGACGCGGGGTACTTCGTCCTGCTGCCCGATCTCTTCTATCGCGCGGGCCCCTACGAGCCGATGGACGCGAAGACCATGTTCGCCGACCCGGAGAAGAGGGCTGTGCTCCGGTCCCGTTTCATGTCGACCGCGACCATCGCGAACGTCATGAAGGACACCGAAGGCTTCCTTGCCTTCCTCGACGCGCAGCCCGCCGTGCGCGCGGCCCGGATCGGCACCACGGGCTACTGCCTGGGCGGACGCATGTCCATCGCCGCCGCCGGACATTTTCCGGATCGCGTGGCCGCCGCGGCTTCGTACCACGGCGCCAATCTGGCCGACGATGCGCCGGACAGCCCGCACCGTCTCGCCGCGCGGATGAAGGCCCGCATCTACGTGGCCGGCGCCATCGAGGATCCGAGCTTCCCCGACGAACAGAAGGCGCGGCTCGAACGGGCGCTGACGGAGGCCGGAGTCGACCATCGCATCGAGACGTACGCCGCGCACCACGGCTGGGTTCCGCCGGACACTCCGCGCCACGATCCCGCCGCGGCGGAACGACACTGGGAGACGCTGCTCGATCTCTTCGCGGGAACGCTGCCACGTTAGAATGCCCCCGTGATCCGAGGGGGAGAGAGGCGTCGAATCGTTCACGGCGGACTCGTGCTCGCGGCCCTGTTCGGTGCGGCGAGCGCTCGTGCCGCCGATGAGGGCGTGATCGCCGTCGCGGACGACCTCTCGATCGTTCAGATCGACGAGCAGCCGGCTCCGAAGGACAAGGAGCTCCACCTCGCAGCGGGACGACACGTGTTCGTGTTCGTGTCGCCCCGGGACGGGAGCCCCGTGCGTCTCGCGTGGGAGCTGCGTGCCGGCGCCTGCTACGGGCTGCAGAACCATGGGCCCGAGATCGACCTGCCGCACAGCTTCACGCCGCAGGTGCGCGAGCGCACCTGTCCGGAGCTGGCCAAGGACGATCTTGCCGCGGGCCGGCCAGGGTTCGCCTCCTCGAAGCAGGCGGCCAATCACGACGCGCAGGCGGCGCTCGACGGGAACCCGCGCACGCGCTGGTCCTCGAAGTTCGCCGACGACCAGTGGCTGTACGTCGACCTGGGCTCCGTGCAGCCGGTCGGAACCGTGGTCCTTCGCTGGGAGTCCGCGTTCGCGAAGGAGTACCACATCGATCTCTCAGACGACGCCAAGACGTGGACGCCGGTCGTCGAGATAAAAGACGGTCGCGGCGACAACGACACGCTCGATCTGCCCGAGAACAGCCGCGGTCGTTACGTTCGCCTCTCGGCGGTGAAGCGCGGCACGCCGTGGGGGATCTCTCTGTGGGAGATGGAGGTCTACGCCGCGCATTGGACCGCCGCGCGCGGAGACGCGGCGGATGCTCGGGGCCATCGGCCGTTCGACGCCGAGGCCGCGGAAGCTGACGGCGATCTGCCGTACCACTGGGCCCGCTTATATGAGAAGATGTCCGCCGAGGCCTGGGAAGCGGCGAAGGCCGTGCTGGTCCAGCTGCAGCTCGAGCCGGAGGCGCGCGACGACCAGGCGCAGGCGTTCCGGAGCAAGCTGATGCTCGTTCCGAAGAAATGGTCGCTTCCAGACGTCGGGACGCGCATCGACAAGGTCCAACTGCAGGTCTTCGTCTCGCCCTACGTCGAGCCGGCGCACGTTCACGTCCGGGTGCTCGTGCTGACCGACACCCGCCGCACGATGCAATATGAGGCGCTCGGCAACTGGGTCTTCGCTCTGCTCGAGGCCCAGCTCGGTCAGAAGGGCCGGCCCATGCCGGCGGGCTGGGCGAAGCGCTCGCGCCTCGCGCGCGAAATGCGCTCCGCGGGTGCGGACTCGACATGCCCCGCCGAGATCACGGGCGACATTACCCAGTGGGCCAAGCCGGTCGAACAATTCCAGGGGAGGCTCTACTATCCCCAAGGGGCGATCGCGCGTGGCGCGAACGACCGCGTCGACATCGAAGCCGTTCTGCTCGAGGACGGTGCGACGATCCCGAGAGATGCCCACAGCAGCCGCACGACGTACGCCGATCAGTTCATCGCCGCCGCCGTTCAGTGGGCGGTCTTCCGGATCTACGAGCCCACGCGCGTGGGCTCGTGCGCGGTGCCGATCGTGGGCATGTTGACCACGTCCTGGAGGACCGACAACTCCAGCTTCGTCCCGAAGCCGCTGGACACCAGTCGCTATCCGCGCCGTTAGGCCGTCTCGGGACGGTCGCCGCGCTACGTCTGTCGAGCGCCTTCGAGAACCCGTTCGATCGCGCGGGTCAGCGACGCGCCTTCGTAGCCGCCGTCATAACGCTCGCCGTTGACGAAGAAGGTCGGCGTGCCGTTGACTCCACTGCGCGCCCCGCTCGCAACGTCCGCACGGACGCGCGTCCGGTAGGTGCCGGCCTCCAGCTCCCGCTGGAAGCGCGGCGTGTCGAGGCCGAGGCCGCGCGCTTCTTCGAGCAGCTCGGCCTCGTCCAACGGGCCACGGCTCCGATACAGGCGCTCGTGCATGTCCCAGAAGGCGTCCTGAGCAGCCGCGGCTTCGGCCGCCTCGGCGGCCGCCTCGGCATGCAGATGAACGGCGGTCAGCGGGAAATGACGGTAGACGAAGCGGAGCTCCCGCCCCGCGTGCTGGAGCAGGCGTTCGACGATCGGGTACGCCGCGCGGCAATGTGGGCACTCGTAGTCGCCGTATTCCACGAGCGTGATCGGGGCGTCCGCGGGGCCTCGAACGTGGTCCTGCGGGCCGATCGCGCGCTGCAGGCGGTGCCCGGAGGGGTCGATCATACGAACGACTCCTTTCCGGTGAGCGCCTCGAGCGCGGCGAGGATGCCGTCGGCCCCCGGATTGACGTCGATCGGCGAGACGTGACGCCAACGCAGGAGGCCGTCGGCATCGAGGACGAACAGCGCTCGCGCCGCGACCCCGAGGTCCTGCCGATAGACGCCGTACGTGCGGGCGACGGCGCCCTTCGGCTCGAAGTCCGCGAGCAGCGGAAACCGCAGTCGGCGCTCGCGCGCGAAGGCCGCGTGGCACCAGACGCCGTCGACGGACACGGCGAGAAGCGCGGCGTCGTGGCGCCGGAATTCCGGCAGCAGCTCGTTGTAGAGCGCCAGCTGGTCGCCGCAGACGGGGCTCCAGTCGGCGGGGTAGAAGCAGAGCACCACGGGACGGCCGAGCAGGTCGGAGAGCGATAGCGACTGCGCGGAGGAGCGGGGGAGCGTGAACGCCGGCGCCCGGACGCCGGCAGGAAGGAGGAGGCTGGTCGTCATGACGACTCCGGCGGGGTCAGCGACGCTTGGTCGGGCCCGGCCCGGCTCCGGTCAGCTCCGGCTCGCGCTCCGGCGCGGCCGCCTCCGTCTTGGCCGGCAGCGGCTGCGCCTTCGCGGCGCCCTCGATCGGGATCTGCCGCGCGCGAGCTCTCTCCGTCTTCGGCAGATGCAGGCGCAGGATGCCGTCCTTCAGCTCCGCCTTCACGGCGTCCTGATCGATCGTGGCCGGCAGGGCGATGCTGCGCGCGAACGTCCCGTAGAACAGCTCCTGTCGGTGCGCCTGGCCGCGCGTCGCCTCGTCCTCGACCCGCCGCTCGCCGCGGACGGTCAGGACGTTGTTCTCGACGCGGATGTCGATGTCCTTCGGATCGAGGCCGGGAAGCTCGGCCTCGACCAGGATCTCGTGGTCGAGCTCGTGGACGTCGATCGAGGGGGCGAAGGCCGACGCCAGCCCCTGCGCGCCGAACGGCCGCTCGAAGGTGCGCATCATCTCGTCGAGAAGACGCGCGGGGACGAGGTCGAAGTCTCGGAAGGATCGCGGGAACGTGAGGGCCATGGTGTTTCTCCTTGATGTTGCGCCGTGCGACCGCCGTACGGGCGTACCCATCCAGCGTACGGCGGCGGCCCGGAGCGGGTCAAGAAATCCGGATGAGGCGCCGGACGCATACAATCTGCGGATCTGCGATGAAAGGACCTTTCCGATGACACGTACGATTGCCGTGGCCGGTCGATCGGTGGGCGATGGTCACCCGGCGCTGATCGTGGCCGAGATGGCGTGGTCGCACGACGGTACCGTGGCGAACGCGCTGCGGATCGTCGAGGGGGCGCGCGAGGCGGGGGCCGATGCCGTCAACGTCCACGTCACGTCGCTGCCGGACTACATCGTGCGGCATTACGGCTCGGGGCCGGGGCGCGTCTCGGCGGGGCACGAGTCCACCTCGGTCTACGACTACCTCGTGTCGATCAACCTGAGGAACGACGACTGGGAGCGCGTCTTCGCGCGCGTCCGGGAGCTCGGCCTCGGCCTCTCGGTCATGGTCAACGACGCGCCGAGCCTCGCGTTCGCGGCGCCCCACGCCGACCTCCTCATGATATCGGCCGCCTGCTTTTGCGACGAGGCGTTCGTGCGCAGCGTCGCGCGGGCGCGGAAACCCGTGCTGATCGGCATCGGCGGCTCGACGCTGGGGGAGGTGGAGCGGGGGATCGGCTGGCTCCGTTCCGAGGGGAACGACGACGTCATCATTCAATATGGCTTCCAGAGCTATCCCACCCGCATCGAGGACGTCCATCTCCGCTACCTCGAGACCCTCAAGCGCACGTTCGGCCTCCCCGTGAGCTACGGCGACCACACGGACGGTGCGGACGACATGGCGATCACGCTGCCCGTCGCCGGCGTCGCGCTCGGGGCCAACGTCATCGAGAAGCACATGACGTACGACCGCAGCGTGAAGGGCGAGGACTTCGAGTCCGCGCTCGAGCCGGCCGCCTTCCGGCGGATGGTGGACGCGATCCGGAAGATCGAGACCTGCATGGGATCGCCGAGCCACCGTCCGCTGTCGCCGCCGGAGATCGCGTATCGCGGCGTCGCGCGCAAGCGCGCGGTGGCGGGCCGCCCGGCGCGGCGAGGCGAGCTCCTGACCCGCGAGATCGTGGCCTACAAGCGTGCCGACGCCGGGCTGTTCCCCGAGGAGTGCGGTCCGCTCCTGGGACGGGTGCTCAAGGAGGACCTGGCCGTGGACGATCCCCTCGACTGGACGAAGGTGGTCTAGCCGATGGGGCGGACGGCCATCTTCGTGTCGGTGCGGGACCGTTCCACGCGGCTGCCCGGCAAGGCGCGCGCCGACATCGGCGGGAAGCCGGCGATCGTGCGTCTCGTCGAGCGGCTGCGGCGCTCGCGCGAGGCCGACCTCCTGGTGATGTGCACGTCGGTTCATCCGGACGACGCCGTGCTGGCCGAGCTCGCGCGGGCCTGCGGTGTCGCGTGCTTCCGTGGGAGCGAAGAGGACAAGCTCGAGCGCTATCGCGGCGCGGCGCGCGAACACTCCGTCGACTTCGCCGTGATCGTGGACGGCGACGACATCCTCTGCGACCCCGACGAGATCGATCGCATCGTGCGAGCGCAGCGCGGCGACGGCGCCGACTACGTGTTCGTCGAAAATCTTCCGCTGGGCGCGACGGGTTTCGGCCTGCGCGTGGACGCGCTCGAGCGCGTGTGCGCGATGAAGGCGGAGAGCGACACGGAGGTCTGGGACGAGTACCTGTCGCCGGCGAACGGTTTCCGGACGCTCCGTCTGCCGGCGCCGGCCGCGCTGCGGCGTCCGGAGCTGCGCCTCACCCTCGACTATGCGGTCGACCTCGCGCTGTTCCGCGCCATCTTCGCGGAGCTGGGGCCGGACACCCCGTTCACGCTGGGCGACGTGGTCGCATTGCTCGACCGGCGGCCGGACCTCACGGCGCTGAACGCGGGGGTTCGGGAGACGTACCAGGCGCACCTTCAAAAGTCGGCGCCCGCCCGCGTCCGCGCGGAGCTGGACGCCGCGGCCTTCGAGGGGGCGCCGTACACGGCGCCGGACCGCGACGCGCGCCCCATCCTCGTCTTCGGCTCGCCGCGCTCGGGGACCACGCTGCTGAACGCCATGCTCCGCCATCACCCGGAGCTCGCGCTGACCTACACGCACCTGCATTTCTGGCTGGACTACTACCGCCGCTACGATCCGCTGGGTCCCGACGACGTCGCGCGCCTGGTCCACGACGTCGGCGCGATGCTCGCGCGCTACGGCGGACGCTGGTCGGCGGACGATCGGGCCGCTGTCCTCCGCCGCCTCGAGACGGCGGGGCGGCCCACGACCTACTGCGGCGTGTACGAGAGCCTCGTGCGCACGCTGGGCGGCGGCGCGGCTGCGCGCTTCGGCGAGACCTATCCGGGGGACGGCAGCCAGGTCCCGTTCTTCCACGAGGCATACCCGCAGGGGCCGATCGTCTACATCCATCGCGACCCGCGCGACGTCTTCCTGTCCGAGAAGGCGCGCCTCCGCCGAGACAGTCCAGTCCACTTCGAGCGCCGCGGATACATCGTGATCCTCGCCTACTGGATGGCCGCGGCGCGCATGGCGGCGGCCGCCGAGGCCGCGCTGCCCCGCGGCCAGTTCGCGCGCGTGGCGTTCGCCCAGCTCGTGCGCGAGCCCGAGCCGGCGCTGCGCGCCGTGTGCGACGTCCTGCGGCTCCCGTTCGCGACGGAGATGCTCGACGTCGAGCGCTTCCGCGACGATCACGGGCGCCCGTGGGAGTCGAACAGCTCGTTCGCCCCCGTGCGCGCGATCGATCGCGCCCCGCTCGGGCGATGGGAACGCGGACTCGCCGCGGAGGAGATCGCGTTCATCGAGACGACGGCTGAGCGCGAGATGCGGACGCTGGGATATGTCCTGCCGGATCCGGAGGCGCTGCGCGCGAAGGAAGAGCGCTATTCCGGCGAGATCCGCGCCCTTCGGGCGGAGATGGCCCGCCAGCTCGACGTGTTCGAGAGTCAGGTCTCGCGACCGTTCGTGCCGCGGGCGTGGCAAGACGGGCTGCGCGCCGGGACCCGCGGCGACAAGCCGCTCCTCATCCAGGGAGATGCCGAGCCGGCGTGGGGCCTGGGTCAGGCCGCGCGGGCCGTGCGCCGGACGGTGCGCGCGTACGCGATCGCCGGCGGGCAAGCGGGGATCTGGGACGGCGTGCCGGTCGCGAGCCCGGAGGAGGCGGCGCGCCTGGGCGCTGACGTCCAGCGCGTGTGCGCCGGGCGGCTGCCCGCGCCCTCGGGCCTGGCGCGCCTGACGTATCGGCCTCCGGCGCCGGTCCGTTGTGCCGGCGCGAACCGGATCGCGAATGCGAGCTTCGAGGATACGGAGCCGCTCGTGCGGTGGACCGTCGCGGGGGCGGGTGCGAAGGCGGGTGTCGTTCCTTCGACCCTGGACAGCCGCGGTCAGGCCGCCCGGCTGGTGTACGGGCAGGCGACGGCCTCGCTGCTGCAGAGCGTCCCTTCGCCCGCGCCGGGCGAAGCCGTACGCGTCCTCGTCTCGGCGTGGGTCCGCGCCACGACCGCGCAGGTCGCCCGCCTCCAAGTGCACGATGCGGGCGCGCTGACGGTCAGCGCCTCTCACGCCGGCGACGGGGTGTGGGCCCTGGTCTGGCTCGTCCACGAGATCGCCCCGCACGTCCCGAGCGTCGACGTGTATCTGCAGCTCATCGGAGAGGGTGAGGCGGAGTGGGACGACGTCGAGCTCCGGCGCATCGACGGCGTCTGAGCCCGCGCTCAGGCCCGGCGCTGCGCCTGGCGGAGCGCGATGCGGCCGAGCAGGCGCTTCTCCGCGGCGGCCAGGCCGTACAGATCGAAGGACCGCTTCCGCGTGGACGCGATCTCCCGCAGCAGCGTGGACGGGTCCTCGTTCCGGGGCTGCGTGCGGCGATAGCGGCGCCGCCGCTCGGGCGGAAGATCGTCCATGCCGTAGGCGGGCAGCGGGATGTCGTCCTTGAAGGGGAAGTCCGTGGGGAAGCCGCCCACGCGCGCGATGATGTTGCGGGAGCCGTGGACGTTCGGCGCCCGGCCGTGCCAGAGATCGTTGAGGAAGAAGTAGACGTCGCCCGGCGCACCCGAGAGCTCGACCACGCGCTTCCGCAGTCGGCGCTTCAGCAGTCGATTGCAGACCGCCAGGCGGGCGAGCCCCGCGCCGATGCGCGGGCCGCTGCGGAGGTACAGCTCACGGCTGATGGGGCTGGGCGCGCTGAACATCACGTCCCACATCGGGTCGTACGGCTGCCAGTGCGACCCCCGGATCACCGTGGTGGCGCCGCTCGCGCGCGGTGTGACGTCGTCGAAGAAGACGCCGAACGTGAACTCGCCCGGGCTGTCGCGGTGCCACTCGTGGGGGAGCTGGAAGTCGTCGACCCAGTCGTTCACGCCGCTCAAGCGGCGGACGTCGTCCGCGCGCAGCCGGTACTCGCGGCCGAGCACGCGGTCGGTCATCGCCGTGAACACGGGATCGCTCAGGATTTCGTCGAACAGCTCCGCCAGTCCGGCGGAGTGGACGCAGGGGAACAGGATCGCGTGCTGGTGCTCGGAGTGCCAGGACTCGTAGCGGGCGGGCAGCGACGCCCCTTCGGGGGCACGGATGCGCGCCATGTCCTCGTCGAGCATCGCGGCGAGGCGCGGGCGCAGCTCGGAGACGCGCGCGCGCCCGAACGCCGACCGGAGGATGAAGAAGCCGTCCTCGCGCAGGCGGCGGACGAGCTCGTCGGCGGTCGTGCCGTGGAGGTTCAAGGCACGGTATTCTACGGCCTTCGGAAAACGACAGTGGGTCAGAGAGTCCTCAGCATCGCCGTGCATCCCGACGACGAGACGCTCGGCTGCGGCGCCACGTTGCTCAAGCACGCCGCCGCCGGCGACGAGCTCCATTGGCTCCTCGTCTCCTCCGCGCACGCGGAGGAGTACACGGCCGGGGAGCGCGCCCTGCAGGAGAAGCAGGTGGCGGCGGTGAAGGCGGCGTACCCGTTCGCGAGCCTGACCTGGCTGCGCCTCCCCGCGACGCGGCTCGAGATGATCCCGCTCAACCAGCTCGTGAGCGCGATCCAGGAGGGCGTCGCGCGCACGCGGCCCGACACGGTGTTCGTGCCGTACTGGGGGGACAGCCACTCCGATCATCGCGTGAGCTTCGACGCCGCCCTGGGCGTGCTCAAGTCCTTCTACATGTCGATGCACGGCGTGCGCCGGGTGCTCGCCTGCGAGGTGCCGTCGGAGACGGACTCGGGGCCGCCCGGAGCGCGGCCCGCATTCGTCCCCAACGTGTTCGTCGACGTGGGCGCGACGCTCGAGCGCAAGCTCGAGATCCTGTCGCTGTACGAGGGCGAGGTCCATCCCCATCCGGGGCCGCGCAGCCTCTCCTCGGTGCGCGCGCTGGCGCGCGTCCGCGGGGCCACCGTCGGCGTGGAGGCGGCGGAAGCCTTCATGCTGGTGCGGGAGATCGGATAGGACCGATGCGATGACCATCGTCGCCATCCATCAGCCGCAGTATCTCCCCTGGGTGCCGTACTGCGACAAGGCCGACGACTGCGACGTGTTCGTGTACCTCGACACTGTCGCTTTCCAGAAGAACGGGCTGCAGAATCGGAACCGCATCCGGACGTCCGCCGGAGCCGGATGGCTGACGGTCCCCGTGCACGCCCGTCTCGGTGAGTCGCTCTCCGAGGTGCGCATCGCAGGCCAGGCCTGGGCGCGGCGTCACGCGCGCGCCCTGCAGCAGGGGTACGCGCGGGCGCCGCACGCCGGCCTGCTGGACGAGATGCTGCCGCTCCTCGAGCGATCGTGGTCGCGGCTGGTGGATCTCGACGTCGCCGTCACGGAATGGCTGTTCGAGCGGCTCGGGGTCCGCAGCCGGCGCCTGCGCGCATCGGCGCTCGGCGTGGGGGCCACAGGCCGGAGCGAGCGCCTCGTCGAGATCTGCCGCGCGGTGGGCGGCACGACCTACCTCTGCGGCGCGGGGGCGCGGGCCTATCTGGAGACGGAGAAGCTGGAGGCGGCGGGGATACGCGTGCGCTTCCAGGAGTACGACAGTCGGCCGTACTCGCAAGGCCGCCCTGGCAACGGGTTCGTCCCCGATCTCTCCGCCGTCGACCTCGTGCTCTGCGCGGGGCCGGAGGCGGGCGCGATCATGCGGGCCGGCCGCGCGCGAGGCGTCCATGTCTGAAGGTCGGATCCCCCACTCCGCGCCCACCGTGGTGGGCGGCGAGGCCGCGGCCGTGCGGCGTTCTCTCGAGGCGGGTCAGTTCGGTTACGGGCCCCGCGCGCGCGAGCTGGAGGCCCGCTTCGCCGCGCGCACCGGGCGCCGCCACGCCTTCGCCGTGCTGTCGGGGACGCACGCGCTCGGGTTGGCGCTGGGGGCGCTGGGCCTCCGCAGGGGCGCGACGATCGCGGTCCCCGTGCTCACGTGCGGCTCCGTCGTGCGCGCGGCGGAAGGCGCCACCCACACGCCGTACCTGTGCGATATCGTCGCCGGCAGCCTGACGCTCGACGCCGCACGCATCCCCCCGCACGCGGACGCGATCGTGGCGCCGCACGCGTACGGGGCGCCCGTCGACGCCGACGCGCTGGATCGGCTCGGCCGCCCGTGGATCGAGGACTGCGCCACGTCGCCGACCGCGCGCGTGCGTGGGCGTCTAGCCGGGGCGGCGGGCGTGGCCTCGATCTTCTCGTTCGGCAGCACGAAATATCTGACCGGAGGTTCCGGCGGACTCCTGGCCACCGACGACGACGGCCTTGCGGCATGCGTGGAAGCCGCCTTGAGCGACGGCTCGGGCCGCCTGGCCGACCTGAACGCGGCCGCGGTGCTGGTGCAGCTCGAGGCCCTCGACACGTTCGCGGCGGCGCGGCAGCGGATCGCGGCCGTCTACGACGCGGCCCTGGCCGGCCACGAATCTCTCACGGTGCCGCCGGCGGACGACGCCCACGGGCGCTTCCGCTACATCGTGCGCACGGCCGACCCGTCCGCGCCGATCGCGGAGACGCTGTCGCGTCAGGGCATCGACGCGCGCACGTCCGTGAATCCGTGGCTCGACACTCTGTCTCCGGCGCTCCCCGGGGGACCGTATCCCGTGGCGGACTCGTGGCGCGCGCACCTCCTCTCGCTGCCGATCCATCCGTCCATGCGCGAGGACGACGCGCGCCGCGTGGCGCGCCGGCTGTTGGAGGCGGTGGCTCGATGAAACCAGAGGTCCATCCCCAGGTCGCCCACTGGGAGCAGCGGGTCCGGGACGCCGCTTCCGACCACGAGCGCGTGGACACGACGCCGGCTTCGCAGCGCTGGCGCTTCCGCGTGTTCGCCGAGCGGCTCCCCATGGATCGGCGCGTGTCCGTCCTGGACGTCGGTTGCGGCGTCGCCCACTTGTGGGAGTACCTGCGCGGCGCCGGCCGGGACGTCGAGTACGTGGGCGTGGACGTGACCCCGGCGATGATCGCGCGCGCCCGCGAGCGGTGTCCGGAGCTCGAGCTCCATTGCGCCGACATCCTCGCTTGGGAGCCCGGTCGGTGCTTCGATCACACGGTGGCGATCGGCGTCCACAACGTGCGCACGAGGGACGCGCGCGCGCTCCTGGAGGCGACGCTGCGGCGCCAGTTCGAGCTCGCCGACGTCGGCGCGCACGTGAGCCTGCTGACCGATCGCTTCGCGGGCCTGGGGCCGCAGGCGCAGGCGTGGCGCGCGGAGGAGCTGCTCGCACTGGCGCTCGAGATCACACCCTACGTGCGCCTCGAGCACGACTATCTGCCGCACGATTTCAGCCTGTCGCTGTATCGCGCTCCGCGCGCGGACCGGGAGGCGGAACGTGCCTGACCCGCGCCGCGTCTTCTTCCTGACGGCGGCCCGCTCCGAGTACGACCTGCTGGTGCCGATCCTGCGCGGGCTGGCGCTCCACCGGCACGTACGGGGCGAGGTCGTCGTGACGGGGGCGCACCTGTCGCCGTTCCATGGGCACACGGTCGACCTCATCCGCGAGGACGGCTTCACGATCGCGGGAGAGATCCCGTCGCTCCTCGCGTCGGACACGTGGGAGGCGCGTTCCCTGTCCTTCGCGGCGCTGGTGGCGGGCGCGACGCGCCTTCTCGCGCGCGAGCGTCCGGACCTTCTCGTCGTGGCGGGGGACCGGGAGGAGGCGCTGGCCGCGGCGGTGGTCGGGAACTTCCTCGGCATCCCCGTCGCCCATGTCTTCGGCGGTGATCGCTGCGTCGCCTCCGACGTCGACGAGGTGCTGCGGCCCGCGATCTCGAAGCTGGCGCACCTCCACTTCACGGCCACGGAGGGGCACCGCGAGCGCCTCGTGCGGATGGGCGAGGAGCCGTCGCAGGTCTACGTCACGGGGGCGACCGGGCTCGACCGCCTGCGCGAGGAGCCGGAGATGGGCGTGGACGAGATCTCCCGCGCGCTCGGCTTCGCGCTCGAACCGCCGTTCTTTCTCGTCATCCAGCATCCCGCGCCGCTGCTCGGCGTGGAGCGGAGCGGCGACGACGCCCGCGAGCTGCTCCAGGGGCTGGCGGCGCTGGGCCGGCCGATCGTGTGCAGCTATCCCAATGCCGATCCCGGCAGCGCTGCGATCCGCCGCGTCATCGACGAGGCGCGCACCTCGGTGCCGAGGCTCTTCGTGCACCACAACCTTCCGCGGCGGCTCTTCGTCAATCTGTACCGGCGCTGCGCCGCGATCGTCGGGAATTCGTCGTCGATCGTGATCGAGTCGGGTTACCTGCGCGTCGCCGGGATCCTGGTCGGCCCGCGGCAGGACCTGCGAGAGACGGGACCGAACGTGTGGCGCGTGCCGGCCCGGGCCGACGCGGTCCGCGACGGCGCGCGGCGGGCGCTGGAGGACGCGGCCTGGCGCGCGGCGGTGGCCGCGTGCCCGAGCCCCTACGGCGATGGCCGCTCGGGGCCGCGCGTGGCGGAGGTGCTCGCGGGGGTCGCGCTCGGCCCGGAGCTGCTGCGCAAGACGATCGCGTATTGATTCCGTGGGAGACTGCCACGCGATGAAGGCGCTCGCCCCCGTCGACTGGGAGACGTGGCACCAGAGCGGCGGACCGAAGTACCCGAGCGAGAAGGTCGTGCAGTTCGCCTTCCGCCATTACGGCGCCGGTGCTCGCGAGCGCGCGCGTGTGCTCGACCTGGGCTGCGGCTCCGGTGCCAACACGTGGTTCCTCGCGCGCGAAGGTTTCCGGACGACGGGCACGGACGTCTCCGCGCGCGGTCTGGCCAACACGCGCGGCCGGCTCGCCGCCGACGGCCTGTCCGCCGGTCTGGCCCGCGCCGCCGGCGAAGCGCTCCCGTTCGCGGCGGCTTCGTTCGATTTCCTGATCTGCGTGCGTGTGCTCGACATCGTGCCGCGGCCGGAGGCGCAGGCGGCGGTCGTCGCGGAGGCGGCGCGCGTGCTGGTCCCCGGTGGACGCGGGCTCTTCCTGCTCGCGTCGCCGCGCGACTATGGCTACCGGTACCCGGAGCTGAACTCCCACATCCCGTTCCATCCCCCCGATCGCGCGCGGCTGTCGGGCTGGTTCGGCGGGCGCTTCGCGCAGATCGACGTCGACGAGTACGTCACCACGTACCGGAGCGGCCAGCTCGAAGAGCACAACTGGCTCGTCACCGTCGTTCGCTGACGCCCCTCGAAGGGAGGAGCGAGGCGACGACGGCGGCCGCGCGGTCGGCGCTACGGCCGTCGCAAGGGCCGTAGGCCCAGGCCAGAGCCTCGTCCGACCTCCGCGGGGGCTGCTCGTCGCCGGCAGGCGCGCGCAGGAGGTCGGCCACGAGCGGCTCCAGTCGCTCGAGGTTCGAGCACACGCGCGCGAACGTCCCGCACAGGTCGGTGAGCCTGTCGCCGTGGTAGTGGCGGGTCTCGGGGAGCCCGAGCACGACCGGCGTACCGCCCATCGCCGCGAACTCGGCCAGCAGGCTCGTGGGGGAGCTCACGACCGTGACGGCGTGCGCGAGCAGATCGGCGTTGTGATAGGGCAGCATCTCGGGATCGAGCACGTGCAGCCGCGGGTCGCCGACGGCGGCGGCCTGGGCGCGGATCGCGCTCAGCGCGTCCCCCCGCCACGGCTTCACGACCACGTGCACGTCCGGCTCGGAGGCGCTCGCCGAGAGGAGGGCCTCCACGATCCGCCTCCAGGTGGCGGCGTTGAGGATCGGCACCTTGATCGTGCTCATCAGGACGTCGCCGAAGACGATTGCGCGCCGCGCCGCGACGGGCAGCCCCAGGGCTGCGAGGCCCGCCGCCGGCACGGCGCGGCGGCGGACGAAGGTGTCCTGGCGCGTGCGGCCGGTCGCGAAGACGCCCGTGCCGCGGACGGTCTCGGCGAGCGGCGCGCGCAGGGCCTCTCCCCAGACGAGCAGCGCGTCGGGACGCGGGCAGGGCGAGCCGTCGACGAGACCGTAGAAGAGGTACTCATTGAGATCGACGCCGATCACGGGGGCGATGGCGGCGATTCCGCGGCGGCGGAGGGGTTCCAGGAAATGGCGCTGCGACGACGCGAGGTGGGGGAAGACGAGCGCGGCGGGGCGGTGCTCGTCGAGGAACGCGTCCAGGGCCGCAGCGTCCTGGATCCGCGAAGCCACTTCGGGGAGCAGCGCTTCGATCCAGCCGGCGAGCAGGCCGCCGAGCGGAACGCCGGCGTCGTCGGGCAGCGGCGGCAACGCGGTGTCGCGGTCGCCGCGCCAGGCCCGCCACGCGCGCGCGAGCTCGTCGACGGCCTCGCCGTAGGCCGGAGACGCGGGCCGGAAGCGCTCGAGCGAGAGGAGCGCGTCCGGCTCGTCCAGCAGCTCCCGGAGCCGCGGCGCCAGCGGGCCCAGGCACAGGACGGACGCGGCGACGCCGGCGCGCCCGAGCGCTTCGAGGAGGCCCTCGCAGTTGGGATCGTGCAGGTGGATCGCGCCGGCTTCGGCGTGGGCGCGCAGCTCCCAGCCCCAGCTCATCACGACGACGTCTCCCGCCGCAGGCCGCCGCGCGTAGGCGGACGGTAGCGCGACCGGCCCCGTCGGCGCGGCTCCTCGGAGAGGGGCCAGGGAGACGGGGCGCCGCGGCTCGCTGTCCGCCGTCGAACCGCGCGTCCCCCACCCGACCTCGAGCCATTCCGAGCGCAGCAGCGGGTCGCCGTCGGCGTGCCCCCACGTGACGGCCGGCTCGCGCCCCGGGAGCGCGGGCGCCTCCGCGATCGGCTCGCCGTTGCAGGAGAGGCGGGCGACCTCGCCGTCGAGCTGGAGGCGTATCTCGAAGAACGCGCTCGTATCGCGGCGGACGGGCGGACCGTCGCCCAGGCGGAGGACGCCGTCGCCGATCGAAATCGACTGCCGGCGGCGCCCGTCGTCGAGCGCGATGCCGATCCCGTGCCCATACCCGCGCCGCCACCGCAGTTGGGCCTGCACGATCTCGGCGCGTGCGGCGCGCCGGAACGCGCTCGAGGGTCCCTCCAGGGCGAGGACCGGCGCGTCCGGCGGGCCGTCGCGCGAGGGGAGCCAGAGGTCCTGGAGCGCCTGGCCCTGTGCGGCCCAGCGGCCACGCACGCGCGCACCGCGCGCGATCCAGGGCGCGATCACGGCGACGTCGCATTTCGCGGAGACCGCCTCGTGCCGCAGCGCCGCGGCCAGCGCGGAATGCATCCAGGGATGGTCCCGGTTGTCCCCGTACAGCGTGACGCGGCCCGGGCGCAGGCGCTCCACGACGGCGGCGAGCGTCCGGGTCGCGCGCAGGCAGAGCCAGACGCGATCAACCACCGAGGTATCGAGCCCCCACCAGAGGGGGAAGCCGCTCTCCGTCACCACCTCGCCCAGCGCGCGGCCGTTCGCGCCGCGGCAGCGCGACACGTCGAGCATATAGGCCAGCGTGGCGGAGAGCGCGCGGTCCGTGACCGCGCCGTCGACGAGGTCGTGCACGGGCACGACGGGGACGCCGGAGACGTGCGGCGGTGAATCGCCGGCGGTCGTGAGCCGCACGACGAGATCGGGGCGGTGGTCGCCCCAATCGTCCGCCGTGAGGTCGTCGGTCGTATCGCTCAGCCAAAAGAGCAGGTGAGCGCCGGGCGCGGGTCGCACGCCGTGATTGTGTAGCCGAGCCGGCGCGCCGGATCAAGCGGAGCTGGCCCTTGCGCAACGCCCGCCCGTGGAGCAGGATCGCGCGGTGAAAATCCTGGTCGTCGGTCTCGGGTCCATGGGGAAGCGCCGCGTGCGCAATCTGCAGTCGCTCGGCGAACGGGACGTCGCCGGGTTCGACATGCGGGCGGACCGACGCGAGGAGGCGGCGCGGCTCTACGGGATCCGGACGTTCGAGTCGTACGAGGCTGCGGTCGCCACGATGGCGCCCGAGGCGCTCGTCGTCTCGACGCCGCCGGATCTCCACGTCGTGTATGCGCACCGCGCCCTGGCCGAGGGGAGGCACTGTTTCCTCGAGGCCTCGGTGGCGCCGTCGGCCGAGCTGCGCGACCTGCACCAGCGCGTGGCGGGCACGAGCCTCGTGATCGCGCCGTCGTGCACCATGCGCTATTTCCCCGCGCCGCGACGCGTCGCCGCGCTGGTGGCGGAGGGAGCCATCGGCCGCGTGCTGAGCCTCAGCTACCACCTGGGACAGTACCTGCCCGACTGGCACCCGTGGGAGGACATCCGCGACTTCTACGTGAGCCGCCGCGAGACGGGCGCCTGCCGCGAGATCATTCCGTTCGAGCTGACGTGGCTCAACCACGTGTTCGGAGAACCGCGGCCGCTCGCCGCCGTGCGCCGGAAGCTGTCGGACCTCCCCGCGGACATCGACGACGCCTATCACATGATCTTCGAATACCCGGGGCCGGCGCTCGCCTCGATCACGATCGAGGTGCTCTCGCGCCCGCGGGCGACCCGCGAGCTCCGCGTCGTGGGCACCGAGGGGCTCCTCGTCCTGCGTGGCGAGGAGCGCGTCGTGCGCCACCTGCGCGTCGGCATGGACGCGTGGGAGGAGACGTCCGTAGCACCCGGCACGGTCGAGGCGCAGTACATCAACCCCGAAGAGCCGTACCGCGAGGAGATGAGGGATTTCGTGGCCGCGGCGGCCCACAGGGACCGTTTGCGGTTTCCCAACACGCTTGAGGACGACGCGCACGTGTTGTCCCTGCTCGAGCAGGTGGAGCAGCTGGCGGAGCGAACGCGTTGAGTCTCCGTCAGGTGCTGCGGGAGAGCGGCGCCGGCGGGGCGCTGCGCCGCGGGATCGCGCGCGAGCTGCGGCGCGCCGGCGGCGGTCTCCAGCGCGCGGCGGCGCGGCTGATGTCGCCGGACCGGCCGGAGCGGATGGCGTCCGCGGAGACGCTCGCCCGGCTCGAGCGGAACCGGGAGCTCCGCGACGTCGGGCACGGCCGCCGGTGCTTCGTCCTGGCCTCGGGGCCGTCGACGCTGGCGCAGGACCTCACCCTCTTGCGCGGCCAGACCGTGATCGCGGTGAACGAGATGTTCCTGCGACTGGAGCGCGACGGCGTGGCCGCGGCCGTCCTGATCTTTCAGGACGTCGCGTATCTCGGCGCGGCGCACCGTTATCCGCGGTTCGTCGCCGACTTCGGCGCGGCGGCGGAATCGATGGGGGCGGACGCCTTCGTGCCGCTGGCCGCGGCGGGCCTCGGGGGCGGCGCGCGCTACCGCTACCTCGCTTTCGCGGGAGACATCCTCGACTACCCGGAAGGCGCCCCGCCGCCGCTCGACTTCACGGCCCCTCTTCCCGTCCTCTACACGGTCGCGCATACGGCCATCGCGCTCGCGCTGTACATGGGGTTTTCGGAGATCCTGACGCTGGGGATCGACCTCGACTACGCGGTCGCTCCCGATCAGCCGATGCGTCATGGGTACGGTGCCAACCCCTACCACGACCACGACGCGCTCTCGGTAGCCGAGATCTTTCGGCGAGGCCAGGGTTGGGCGATGCCGGACGTCCTGGAGAATCTGGCTCGGCAGATTCGGACCTTCGAGCGCCTGCGCGCGATTGCGGCGGCGCGGGGTGCGCGGATCGTCAACCTGAGCCCGGTGGGCGTCCTGGACGTCTTCGAGCGCCGGACCTACGTCTCGGTCGTCGCGGAGGGCCGCGAGACCGAGGCGAGCGTCGCCACCACGCGTTCCTGATCGTCGGAGCTCAAGCCGACGGACGAGGGGAGGCTCAGGCCGGCCGAGGCCAGCGACTCGGCAACCGCGCCCGTGCCGAGGCGCGGAGCCGCTCCATGGATTCCGAGCGTGTGGAGCGGATCCCAGAGGGGGCGCGACTCGATGCCGGCCTCTCCGAGCGCGGCGATCGTGGCGTCGCGCGCGCCGGGCCGGGCGCCGTCGAGGAGGATCGAGTACAGCCAATGCGACGGGGCCGCCCACGCCGCGCGCGGCGGGAGGCGCACGCCCAGGGGCGCCAGCGCATCGTCGTAGCGGTCGGCGATCGCGCGCTTCGCGGCCAGGAAGCGCGGCAGGCTCTCGAGCTGCGCCAGCCCGACGGCGGCGGCGAGATTGGTGAGGCGATAGTTGTAGCCGACCTCGTCGTGGCGCACGGCGATCCCCGGCATTCGGGCCTGCGTCGCGAGGTGGCGCGCCCGGCGGGCCAGGACGGGATCGTCGGTCGTGAGCATGCCGCCCCCGCCGGTGGTGATGACCTTGTTGCCGTTGAACGAGAAGCAGCCGAGGAGGCCGACCGTGCCGACGGAGCGCCCGGCGAAGCGGCCCGTCGCGTAACGCGCGCCCAGCGCCTCCGCGGCATCCTCGATGAGCGGGATGCCGTGGGCGGTCGCCTCGGCCTCGAGCTCGTCGATGCGGGCCGGGTGTCCGAGCACGTGGACCACCTCGATGGCGCGGGGCTGCCGCACGCCCGCGCGCGCCCGGCGGCGGATCTCGGCGATCGCGATGGCGGGGTCCAGGTTCCAGGTCTCGCGCTCGGAGTCGACGAACACCGGCGTGCCGCGCTCGTAGGCGATCGGGTTCGCCGAGGCCACGAACGTCAGGCTCGGCAGCCAGACCTCGTCGCCGGGCGAGACGCCGACGAGCCGCATCGCGAGGTGCAGCGCGGCGGTGCCGCTGGCACAGGCGACCGCGCAGCGGCTGCCGACCAGGCGCGCGAACTCCTCCTCGAAGCGCTCGACGAACGGCCCGACGGAGGAGACGTAGTTCGTGGCCAGGCACTCGTCGAGGCGGCCGCGGACGTTGTCTTCGAGGTGCGGCACGAGGAGGGGGACGCGCGTCATCGCCCCTCCCTCGGCCGCGCGGGAACTCCCATCACGGTCGCGCGATCGGCCACGTCGGAGACGACCACCGCTCCCATGCCGACGGTGGAGGTCCGGCCGATGACCACGTGGTCGCGGATCCGCGCGCCCAGGCCGATGTAGCTGTCCGCGCCGACGCGCGTGCCTCCGCCGACGGCCGCCGCCGGCGCGATCTGAGCGAAGTCCTCGACGACCACGTCGTGCTCGAGCAGCGCGCCGCTGTTGACGACACAGTGCCGGCCGACGCGAGCGCCCGCGTTCAGGATCGCGCCCGGCCCCACGAACGCGCCGTCCTCGACGCGCGCCGTGGGCGAGATCAACGCGCTGGCGTGGACGACGGCGGCCCATCGGGCGGCGCGAGCCTCGAAACGCGCCACGAGGTCCCGGCGCCGAGCGTCGACGCGCGTGCCCGCGAGCCCGAGCACGAAGGCCACGTCCGGCTCCGCGACCAGGCGCAGCGCGTCCTCGTCGACACCCAGTCGGCGCACCCCGAGCCGCTCCTGCGTCTCCGCGGCGGGACCCGGGTCGCTGAATCCGGCGAGATCGAACAGCTCGGGGCGGGACCGAACGGCTTCGATCACGACGCGCGCATGCCCGCCACCGCCCAGCAGCACGAGACGGAGCCTCATGCGGTGCGGCCCGGCGCCGGCTTGCGCAGCGGAGACGGCGGGTCCCAGGCGCGGAGGTGCGTGACGATGCGCTCCGCCGCGAGCCCGTCGCCGAACGGGCTCTCCACACCGGCCAGGGAGCGGCGGAACCCGTCCGAGAGCACGTGCCGCAGCGCGTCGGCGATCGCGGCGGACACCGCGGGGACGTCGACGACGTTGGCGCCGCGGATGCGGCCGGCCTGGCGGTCGCCCACGTTGACCGCGGGCAGCCCCACGGACGGCGCCTCGACGAGGCCGCTCGAGCTGTTGCCGACCATGGCGTCCGCGAGCTTCAGGAGCCCCCAATACGCGCGCTCGCCCACGGCCGCCACCGCGCGCCGGCGCGGGGCGGCCGCGGCCCAGGCGGAGAGACGCGTCCGGATCTCCACGTGCCCGGGGTCGCTGTTGGGCAGCATCACGAGATACGTCGCGGGCACCGCGTCGAGCGCGACGCAGAGCGCTTCCGCCTCGACGCGCGGGTCGCCGCCGGCGGTGGCGGGGTGCAGCGTGACCAGCACGAGCGGCGGCTCGAGGGCGCATCCGAGCGAGCCTTCGAGCGCGTCGCGCCCGGGCAGATCGCCGCGCCGCGCGTTGTCGAGGCTGGGCGCGCCCACGACGTGCACGGTCGCGGGGTCCTCGCCCAGGGCGATCACGCGCTCGCGGTGCGCGGGGTGGCTCACCAGATGGAGATGGCTGAGCTTGGTGATCGCGTGGCGGAAGACGTCGTCGAACGCGCCGGCGGTCTCTTCGCCGCCGTGGAGGTGCACGATGGGGACCCGTTCGAGGGTGGCGGCGATGCCGGCGCTGGCCGTTTCCAGGCGGTCGCCGGCGAGGACGAGCGCGCGCGGGCGCTGCCGCGCGAGCGCGGCCCCCACGGCGCGCAGTGCGCCCGCGGCCTGGTCGCATGCGGGGTCGTCGCCGGCGGAGGAGATCCAGTGTGGCCGCTCGCTGGCCGTGAAGCCGTCGGCCTCGACCAGCCGATAGGTGTCGCCGAACGCCTTCGAGTTGTGCAGTCCGCCGACCAGCAGCCGCAGGGCGAGATCCGGCTCCTCGCGCAGGCGGAGGCAGGTGCTGCGCAGGATGCCCCAGTCCTGGCGGCCGGTGGTGAGGACGGCGATCGGGCCCTTCATGCGCGCTTGCCTATCTCCGCCGGCGCAACTAATCTCTCGGACTTCGGGTTTCTTCGATCGATGGCCACGGGATTCCGGCCGTATCGCGTCAGTGCCGAGGCGCTCTTCGAGCTCGCCGTGGGGCGGATGCACGAGCCGCATCGCGAGACGATGGGCGACATCATCGGACGTTACGGCATTTCAGGCAAGCGCGTGCTCGGCATCGGCCCCGGAAACGCGGCGCAGGAGTACTGGCTCCACCGGGCGGGCAACGAGCTCGTCCTCGTGGACATCGACGAGAACGGGGTGCTCGAGCCCCTGATGGCGGCGGTGGCGGAGCGCGCCGGGGACGGGTCGGCTCAGATCACGTACGTGGTCGGAGACGCCCGCGAGCCCGGGGCGTGGCTCGACGAGCGCTACGACGTCGTCTTCATGTCGGCCTGGACGCCCGACGAGCTCCATCGCGCGGAGACGATCGCCGCCGCGGGCGGCTGGCCCGAGGACGCGGAGCCGCTCTCGCCGGCCTGCGCTCGCATCGTGGACCGCGGGCTCGCCGAAGACGGTCTCCTGCTCATCCTCTCGTATGCGAGCGGCCCCGACGTGATCCGCGCGCGCCACTATCGGGCGGCGCTCTCGAAGCAGCTGCGATCGCTGGGGCTGGCCCTGCTCGAGGTGCACTGTCTCGCCGCCTCTCCGGGCGTTCACCTCGTCGCGGCCGTCCGTGCGTCGGACGCCCGCCTGGCCGCGCACGTCGACGCGCTCGCCGACCGCCGGCCGATCCGCGCGCTGCATGCGCGGGCTCAGTGCGACCACGCCGCCGTTCGCGTGTTTCCCGGTCCACTGAGCGTGGGGGTGGAGCAGGAGCCCGCGCGTCTTTCCGCGTTGTTGCTGGGGGCATCCGCGGAGCGCCTCGAGCAGGGGATGGCGCCGATGCTGGCGCGATTCGCGCCCGCCGCGGCCACGGCTCTGTACGCGGGCTCCTACCCGGACAGCGAAGCGTTCCATCTCCTGGCGCGCGGGTTGACGGTGGAGGTGGGGCCGGAGGGCGACCTCCCGGCGGGCGCTCCGGTCGACCTGTGCCTGCTGTCCTTCCTGCCACCCGACGAAGCGCGGCGCGAAGCGGCGCTGGCCGCCGGATGGAGGCCCGAGACGCGCTTCTTCGACGAATCGACCCTGGCCGCGGCGGCGGCGCGCCTGCGCCCGGACGGCGTCCTCTTGTATCAGGGCCGCACGGGCGGTCTCGACCTGGGCGCCTACCCGCAGGTCGTCGCACGCATGCGAGACGAACTCGCGGCCGCCGGTCTCGTCCTGCACGAGATGTTCGTGCTGCGGGCCGCGCCGGGCATCTTCCTGCTGGCGGCCGGCCGGAGCTCGCGCCACCCGCTTCCGCCCGCTCCCGGCTTCCGCTTCTTCGCGCACTCCATGCTCGACACGTTGGCCGACCGCATCTGGCCGTGCCGCGAGCGGAACCCGCCGCCCGAAGGGACGTTCTTCGTGCGTCCCGACGCGCTGGCCCGGCGTATGGCCATCGAGGGCCTGGTCGAACGCTGCGTACCCGTGGTGCGCCAGCTCGTCGATCGGTTCGATCTTGCGGGCCGATCCATGCTGTCGATCGGTCCCGGCGCGGGGTACGAGGAGATCGCCATGCTCCGCTGCGGGCTCGCGCGCGCGCAGTTCCTCGACATCGACGAGCACGGGACGCTCGCGGCGCATCTCGCCGCCATCGACGAGCCGTCGGCGGAGGACGCCGCCATCCAGTATCGGCTCGGCGACTTCTGCACGGAGGGGAATCGTCTGCGCGCCGGCTGCGATCGGGTCGGCCTGCTGTACGTCAGCAGCTTCACGCCCGACGAGCTGCGCCGCGCGGAGATCGCGGGGGCCCACCGCCGGCGCCGGGTCGCGCGCTGGTGGAACCGGGGGCGCATCGCGTGGCCGGCCCGCACGAGCCCCGTCCACGAGAGCCTTCTGACGGCCATCGATCGCGATCTGGCCGAGGACGGCGTGTTCGTCCTGCAGTCCTTCTACGGAGGGATCGAGCCGCTGGCGAATCCGGACTACGTGGACGAATGGCGGCGGGCGCTCGCGGCCCACGACGTCCACCTGCTGGAGGGCTACTCCCTCCGCGCCGCCGCGGGGGCCACGCTGTGGATCGGCCAGAAGCTCCCTCGCGGCGGCCGCGTCGGCGTGGAGGAGCGGCTCGCAGCGCGGCGGCGCACGCT
>JADMIO010996551.1_pt1 | contig 75720 bp, 82 predicted proteins | sample 8958161 | NCBI WGS metagenome assembly JADMIO01 (sample SAMN16585339, study PRJNA669376) | soil metagenome | isolation source: Crop rotation soil | place: USA: Cullars Rotation, Alabama | collected 2011
CGCGACAACTTGTCCACGTGGAATTCTAAGCTTAGGATCCCAATGTGCTGGAAAGCCACGAGATCGCCGAAGCGCTTCTCAAGTCCTTCGATTTCGATCATGCGGGCTGGGTGCGGGTCGCGGTGGGAAAGGCCGCGCTTCCATAGAAAAGGAACCCGCCCGCCGCAAGTTAAAGAGTCACCTCCCCCTTGTGGAGAGGTCGGCGAGCCCCGGCGCGCTTTGCGCGCCAAATTTGATGCGTGCGAAGCACGCAGGGGCGAGCCGGGTGGGGGGATTGTCGCACTGCCCCCCACCCGACGCTTCTCGCGAAAGCTCGAAGCGTCGACCTCCCCACCAAGGGGAGGTGAATGGAATCAAAAAACGGGCCTCCGAAGAGGCCCGAGTGACGTGTGTGGGGTCAGAGTGAACTACTGAGAGAGTCGGTTGGCCGTGAAATCTCTTGGCCGGCAGGGGCTGGGGGGCTGGGTTAACTCCCGGACAAGGTCGGCCAACCGACGTTCGAAGCTTCGGAGTCCAATCGGGCGCGTCCATGACCCGATTGAGGCGAAACGATGGCAACGCTCCCGCTCGCGCTCATGTGATTGGCGACGGCAGCTTGGCAGCGCAAGAGCCGCGCACGCAACGTGCGCCGTCAGGTTCCGCCTGCGCGAAAAAATAATGTCGCGCGCGAGAATCGCCGTGCGCGGAACTTGGCCAGCGGCGTTCCCGTTTGCTTCCCGCAACACAGGGCAGAGGACGAACATGGACAAGGATCGCATCAAGGGTTCGGCGCAGCAGGCTGGCGGCTCGATCAAGGAGAGTGCGGGCAAGGCGCTCGGCGACAAGAAGCTCGAGACCGAGGGCAAGGCCGAGAAGACGGAAGGCAAGATCCGCAACACGATCGGCGGCGCGAAAGACGCAGTGCGCGACGCGCTGAACGACGACTAGGCCATCACGACTTGCGGTAGCAGGGCCCGGAGCGCATCCGGGCCCCGCTCCTTTTCGGGCTTGACCTCGGCCCTTGCCACGCGGCACGGGCAGGACCATGCTCGGCGGCGATGGTCGACGAAACCATAGACTTCGACCGTGCGGAGCATAGCCCCACCGCATGGTCCCAAAGTTGGGGCAGTGCCCAGGCCGTGCCGCGCGTCCGCTTCGACCGCGCCGAACTCAAGCGCATCCTCAACATCTACGGCCGCATGGTAATCGCCGGCGAATGGCGCGATTACGCCATCGATTTTCTCGAGGACGCCGCCGTGTTCTCGATCTTCCGCCGCTCCAGTGAAATGCCGCTCTACCGCGTGGAAAAGCGCCCGCGGTTGCGTGCGCGGCAGGGGCAGTACGGGGTGATCGCCGCCAGCGGCCACATCCTGAAGCGGGGACACGATCTTCAGGCGGTCTTGCGGGTGTTCGACCGCAAGCTGCTCAAGGCGATCATGGTCGACTGACGGCCAGGGACGCCAACGAAGAGGCCCGGGTTCGCACCCGGGCCTTTTCCTTTTTTCCTGCGCGGGCCTAGCGGCGGTCGCCGAGGAGCCGCATCAGCATGATGAAGAGGTTGATGAAGTCGAGATAGAGGTTGAGCGCACCCATGATCGCGCCCTTCTTCATCAGCTCGCCGTCCATCGACGCCGAGTAGCTCTCCTTGATCTTTTGCGTGTCGTAGGCGGTGAGGCCCGTGAACACGATCACGCCGATCACCGAGATGATCCAGCCCATCATCGACGACTGGACGAACATGTTCACGACCGAGGCGATGATGATGCCGATCAGGCCCATGAACAGGAACGAGCCCCAGCTCGTGAGGTCGCGCTTGGTCGTGTAGCCGTAAAGGCTCATCGCGCCGAAGGTGGCAGCCGTGATGAAGAACACGCGCGCCACGCTCTCGCCGGTGTAGGTAAAGAGCAGGATCGCGAGCGAGAATCCTACGATCGTCGCGTAGACCCAGAACATGATCTGGGCGGTTGCGGCACTCAGCCGATTGATGCCGAAAGACAGGATCAGCACCAGCACCAGCGGCGCGAAGACGGCGACCCATCCAAGGCCCGTGATGCCAACGAGATAGCCGCCCTGAATGTCGAAGAAGAGCCGGGCCAGCGGCTCGTAGACAAAGGTCGCATAGGCCGCGACACCGGTCAGCGCGAGGCCGAACAGCATGTAGTTGTAGACCCGCAGCATGTACGCGCGCAGGCCCTGGTCGATGACGCCGGCATCCGCGGTTGCGGCGGGCGCTGTGCGGTAGTTGTAGTCGGACATTGCTCTCCTCGAATCTGGGTACATTACCCGCGTGTAATATCGGTATTCACCGTGGCGGTATCAAGACATAGCGGAATTTGGCCGCAACTTACGGATTTCTCAGGCGCGCCGCCGGTTTCGTGCCCAAAGCGGCAAATCCGGCGGCCAGGCCGAGGGCAAGCGTTGCCAAGGCTCCGCCCACAACGGTGACGGCCAAGGCGCTCGGCGGCACCACCAGCGGCATTTCCAGCACCCACTTGGTGATGGCCCACGCGGCAGTGACACCAGCCCCGAGCGCGGTCAGCCCGGCGAGCGCGCCGAGAAGCCCGTACTCCAGCACATAAACGGCGGCGAGCCGACTGCGCGTCGCGCCCAGCACCTTGAGCACGACTGCGTCGTACAGCCGCGCGCGGTGACCGGAGGCGATGGCACCGGCGAGCACGAGAATGCCGGCCAGAATTGTAACGAAGCTCGCGATGGCGATGGCGTTCGCGAGCGCCTGAAGGATGCCGTTGATCTCACCCAGCGCCTCGCGCACGCGCACGACGGTGACGTTCGGGAACGCGCGCGACACCGCGTTGAACAGCGCATCTTCCTGTGCCGGCGCAACGCGCACGGTCGACAGATATGTGTGTGGCGCGCCGTCGAGAATGCCCGGCGAGAACACCATGAAGAAATTGATGCCGCCGTTGCGGAAGTTCACTTCGCGCAGATTGTAGATACGCGCGTCGATATCGCGCCCGAGGATGTTCACCGTTACCGTGTCGCCGATCTTCAGATGCAGATCGTGCGCGAACTGCGCCGAGAACGACACGAGCGTGGGTCCGCGATAATCGGCCGGCCACCACTGGCCCTCGGCCAGGACGGTGCCTTTGGGCATTTCCGTCGCATAGGTGACACCGCGGTCGCCGTTGAGCAGGCCGCGCGCGTTGCCCTCGGCCTTAACCTGCGCCGACGGGATGCCGGCGACCTTCACGATGCGGCCGCGGAGCATCGGGCTCGCGCGGAAATCGTCAGCCGTCGGGTGACTGGTGACGAGCGCGCGAAAGGCGGGAAACTGATCCTTCTGCACATCGACGAAGAAGAACGTCGGCGCGCGGTCGGGGATCTGGTCGCGCACCTGCGCCTGCACGCTCACCTGCGTGACGACGACGGTAGCGAGCAGCGTGAGCCCGAGTCCGAGCGCGACGATCACGTTCACCGCGGGCGTGCCGGGCCGCGAGAGGTTCGAGAGCGCGAGCCGCGCAATCTGCGCGCGGCGGCGTGGAATGCGCGCGATGATCCGCCGCAAAAGACTCCCGGCGAGGCGAAGCACGATCAGGACCGCGAGCGCGCCGCCGAGGAAGTAGAGACTGAATTCGGGATAGGGCGACAGGAACACCGACAAGCCGCCGATGGCGAGGAAGGCGGCGAGGGCCGCCGCGCGATACGGCCAGCGTCCTTTGCGCGACGACGGCGCGACGAGATCGCGGAACAAGCCCGCAGGCGCGATCTCTCGTGCGCGCGCTAGCGGAAGAATTGCGAAAGCGAAAGATGCGAGCACACCGAACGCCGCGGCGAGCAGCAGTGGCTGCCAGTAGATCGCGTAATGCGCCGGTGCCGGAATCTGGTCGCCCGCGAAATATTGAACGGCAAAGGGCAGGGCGGCCCCGAGCGCCAGCCCGAGAACGATGCCGATGATCGCGACGAACAGCACCTGCACCAGATAGGTGAGAAAGATTTCGCGCCCGCTGGCGCCTAGCGCCTTCATGGTCGCGATGGTGGCGCGGCGGCGTTCGATGAAGGCGCCGACCGCCTGGCTCGCGCCGACGCCGCCGACAATCAGGGCGGTGAGTCCGATCAGCGCGAGGAACATCGTCGCCTGTTCGACGAAGCGGCGGATGCCGGGCGCCGCGTTGTCGCGGTCGTCGACGTCCCATCCGGCCTGCGGATATTTTGCCTCGACCGCGCCGCGGAAGGCCTTGATCGCAATCGGCCGGTCGAAGGCGATGTTGTACGTGTAGGTGATCAGGCTGCCGAAGGTGACGAGCCCGGTGCGCTTCAACGCCTCGTCCGACATCATCACGTGCGGCCCGAGGGAAAAGCCGCCGGTAACACGGTCCGGTTCACGCACGATGGCCGCGCGCACGACAAGGTTCGTCGTGCCGACGCGGATCATCTCGCCGACGCGCGCGTTCAGCCGCGCGAGCATCGCTTCCTCGGCGACCGCGCCGCACACCGGACCGTCGCAGGCGAGGGCATCTTTGAGCGGCATTGCCGGCGCAAGGTCGATCACGCCGACCATTGGATAGCTGGCATCGACCGCTTTCACTTCGACGAGCGTACGGCGCGCGCCGTCCGCGCTGGCCGCCATGCTGCGCATCGAGGTGATGGCGGAGACACGGCCGTAGCCGGCCATGAACTTGGCTTCGCCGGCAGAGGCGGGCTGATACAGCCGCTCCATCGACACGTCGCCACCGAGAAGCGCGCGGCCCTGCTCGGCGAGACCGACGAGAAACGCTTGCCCTAGCGAGCCCACGCCCGCGATGGCGGCAACGCCCAGCGTCAACGAGGCGAGGAAAATGCGGAATCCCGAAAAACCGCTCCTGAGTTCGCGCCGGGCGAAGAGGACGGCGAGGGCGAGCGCGCTCAACTGCGCCGCTCCTCCGCCACGATGAGGCCGTCTTTCATCCGGAGGATGCGGTCGCAACGCGCGGCCAGCGCCTCTTCATGCGTTACCAGAAACAGAGTCGCCTGCACGCGCTCGCCCAACGAAAACAGAAGGTCGATAATCGCCGCGCCGGTCGTACCGTCGAGATTGCCGGTCGGTTCATCGGCAAACAGGATTTCCGGTTCGTGCACGATGGCGCGCGCGAGGGCCACGCGCTGCTGCTCGCCGCCGGAGAGCTGGCTCGGGTAGTGCTCGGCGCGATCCGCGAGACCGACCGCGGCCAGCGCCGCCCGCGCGCGATCGAACGCGTCCGCCTCGCGCCTGAGCTCGAGCGGCACGGCGATGTTCTCGAGCGCCGTCATGGTCGGGATCAGGTGGAAGGACTGGAACACGATGCCGACGTGGCGCGCGCGGAACCTGGCGAGTGCGTCTTCGCCGAGCCCGCCGAGATCGGTGCCGGCGATAGCAACCCGGCCCAACGTCGCCGCCTCCAACCCCGCCGCAACCATAAGCAGCGACGATTTGCCCGAGCCGGACGGCCCGAGAAGCGCCACCGCCTCACCCGCGGGCACGTTCAGCGAAACGCCGTTCAGGATGTTGACCGGTCCCGCCGCGCTCGCCAATGTCAGCCGCACGTCTTCCAGCCGAATCGCGGCATCGGATTCCGCTTTTCCCATCGAAGACGCGGTCACGCGCTGTTCCATGACTTCCCAATATAGGTATTGGTTGGGGACTTTGGGCCGGACGGTCCGGCGATAGGCACGATGCGCGCATCCATCAAGATAATTCTTTGTGTTCTCACGATGGCGCTGGCCGCGCCGTCCGAGGCTGCCGTGGCGCCGCGGCCGGTGGCGAAACCCGCGCGCGACACCAAGCCCGTGAAGCTGCTCGTGCTCGGCGACAGCCTGATCCAGGGCTACGGCCTGCCGCCGGGCAAGGATTTCGTCACCCAGCTCGAACGCGCGCTGAAGGCGCGGGGCGTCAACGTGAAGATGATCAACGGCGGCGTTTCCGGCGATACCAGCGCCGGCGGCGTGGCGCGCATCGGCTGGTCGCTCGCGGACAAGCCGGACGCGGCGATCGTGGAGTTCGGCGGCAACGATGCGTTGCGCGGACTGGCGCCGACCGACACCGAACGCAACGTTGGCGCCATTTTGGCGGCGCTGAAGGCGCTGAAAATTCCGACGCTGCTCGCAGGCGTGAAGAGCCCACGCAACATGGGCGCTGATTACACGCGCGAATTCGATGCCGTGTTCCCGGCGCTCGCGAAGAAGTATCAGGTGCTCTTCTATCCGTTCTTCCTCGATGGCGTGGCGGCGACACCGGCGCTGAACCAGCGCGACGGGATTCATCCGAACGAGAAAGGCGTGGCCGTGATCATCGACCGCATCGCGCCGATGGTGATGAAACTGATCGCACAAGCGCGGGCCAAGCGCTGATGCTCGGACGTCTTCTTTCCGTCGGCGGCTACACGGCGCTCTCGCGCGTCGCGGGTTTCGCGCGCGACGTGCTGATGGCCGCCATCCTCGGCGCCGGCGCGATGTCGGACGCTTTCTTCGTCGCCTTCCGCCTGCCCAACCATTTCCGCGCCATCTTCGCCGAGGGCGCGTTCAACGCTGCGTTCCTCCCGCGCTTCGCCTCGGCCACGGCGAAGGACCCGAAGGAGGCGGCCGCCTTCGCCGACGATGTCTTTGCCTGGCAGATGTCGGTGCAGGTCGGCCTTCTCGTCGTCGCGCTCGCGGGCATGCGCTGGATCGTGATGGTGCTGGCGCCCGGCTTTGCCGACAACCCGGCACAGATGGCGCTCGCGGTCGATCTCACGCGCATCACTTTTCCGTATCTCATCTGCGTCGCCATCATCGCCCAGCTCGGCGGCATGCTGAACGCGATGCAGCGGTTCAAGGCGGCGGCTGCGGCGCCGATCCTGCTCAACGTCGCAATGGTTGCGACGCTGACATTGGCGAACTGGTTTCCCAATGCCGCCTACGCCGCCGCATACGGCGTGCTGATCGCAGGGTTCCTCGAACTCGCCTTCGTCATGTGGGCCGCGGCCCGCAGCGGATTGAAGCTGCGCCTGCATTGGCCTCGCTGGACCGCGCGTATGGGCGAATTCGCGCGTGCGCTCGGTGCGGCGACGGTCGGCGCGGGCTCGGTGCAGATCGGCCTCTTCATCGACACGGTGATCGCGAGCTTTCTGCCGTCGGGCGACCTCACTGCGCTCTATTACGCCGACCGCATCAATCAGCTTCCGATGGGCGTGATCGGCGTGGCGCTCGGCACGGTGCTGCTCCCCGAGATGTCCAACCGGATCGCGCGCGGCGACGAGCGCGCGGCATCCATCGCACAGAACCGCGCGGTTGGTCTCGGGTTGTTGCTGACGCTGCCGTGCCTGGCCGCGTTCCTGATCATGCCCGACCTGATCATGCAGGCGCTCTTCGCGCACGGCGCGTTCCATGTGTCGGATGCCCAGAACAGCGCCGCTGCGTTGGTCGCCTACGGCGTGGGGCTGCCGGCGTTCGTGCTGGTACGCTGCGTGACGCCCACGTTCTATGCGCGCCACGACACGGCGACGCCGGTGCGCGCCACCATCATTTCGGTCATCGCCAACGTGGCGCTGAAGTTCCTGATGGTGTGGGGCCTCGATTTCGGCGTGGTCGGGCTGGCGCTCGGCACCTCGCTCGCGGCGTGGATCAATCTTGGCCTGCTCGCACTGATGGCGCGGCGCCGGAAGCTTCTGGTGATGACCACCGAACTGAAACGCGCGCTTGTCTCCGTCGCCGCCGCGGTCGCCGCTGCCGCCGCGGGGTTCTGGGGCGGCTCGCATCTCGGCTGGCGCATCGACGTCGGCGGCTTCCACGATGAGATCGCCTTCGCCATCGCGGCGCTCGCGGGCACCGTGGCGTACACGGTTGTGGTGATCGCGCTCAGAAAGAACCTGCCGCTCGGCCGGGCCGCGCGATGATCCGGCTGTTCGTTGCGCTGGAACTGCCCGAGGCATTGCGAACGCGGCTTGCGCTCATGCAGGGCGGCGTACCCGGCGCGAAATGGCAGCGCGAAGACCAGATGCATCTGACGCTGCGCTTCATCGGCGACGTGGACGAGCGTCAGGCAAACGACATCGACGAGGCGCTGGCCACCGTGCGGGCGCCGGCGTTCACGCTCGAACTCGCCGGCGTCGGCGAATTCGGCGGCCGCGATCCGCGCGCGCTGTGGGCCGGGGTGCGGCCGAACGAGGCGCTGGTGCATCTCGAAAGGAAGATCGAGAGCGTGCTCGTGCGCATGGGCATCGAACCCGAAACACGCAAGTTCACGCCGCATGTGACGCTCGCGCGCTTGCGGAACACACCGCGCGCGAAGGTCGCCGAATTCATCGCGCACCACTCGCTGTTCGCGAGCGGCGCGATTCCCATCGACCGTTTTGCACTCTATTCCAGCCAGCTCGGCAGCGGCGGCTCAGTCTATCGTGTGGAGCGGACGTATGCGCTCGACTGATCCCTAATCATCCTCGATCGCGTGCATCGCTTCGTCCGAGAGGCCGAAGTGGTGCCCGATCTCGTGGATGATCACGTGCCGCACGATGTGGCCCAACGTCTCCTCGTTCTCGGCCCAGTAGTCCAGGAGCGGCCGGCGGTAGAGGAAGATCATCGTCGGCCCACCGCTCGACGCTGCGCCCGAGCGGGCCGCGAGGTCCGGCCCCTGAAACAGCCCGAGGATGTCGTATTCGCTCTCGAGTTCCATCTCCTCGATCACGTCGTCGTCAGGAAAATCCTGCACCATGAATACGATATCGCCCGCCAGCGCCCGGAACTTGGGCGGCAGGCCCTCGAACGCGGCCAAAGCCAGCGCCCGCAGATCGTCAAGAGAGGGTGATTCGCGTTCGGACCAGTCCATCCGGCCTCATGTAACCCCTTCCCCCGCGGGCGGGGAGGGGGAATAGAATGGCCCCTGGAGGCTGCCAATGAAGAAGCTCGAAGGCGAGGCGCGCCGCGCCGCGCTCGCCCACCTGCCGCAATGGGCCGAGGTCGCAGGCCGCGACGCCATCAGACGCACCTTCATGTTCGCCGACTTCAATATGGCCTTCGGGTTCATGTCGCGCGTGGCGATGCTTGCCGAGAAGATGGATCACCATCCCGAATGGTCGAACGTGTACCGCACGGTCGACGTGACGCTGGCGACGCACGACGCAGGCGGGGTTACGGAAAGGGACATCGCCATGGCAAAGGCCATGGATGCATACGCAGGCGGATGATGAGCGTGGGGGGAAAGCGCGCATTTCGCATCGGCGCCGTTCTGGCGGCGGCGCTTCTGCTCGCCGGCTGTTTCGATCTCGAACTCACGCTCAAACTGAACAGCGACGGCAGCGGCCGGCTGTCGACACGCGCCATCCTGTCGAAACAGTGGGTCGACCTTACGGGGGTGAACACGCCGCCGGACTCCAAACTCCTGGGCAACGACCGGCGCGTGCGGCGCAAGTCGGAAATCCGCAACGGTCAGCTGATCCAGGAAGAGATTCGCGATTTCCATTCACTGTCCGAACTGCGCGGTGTCGAAGGCGGTTCGATCGAGGTGACGTCGCTCGGGCGGACATTCTGGGGCGCAGAGCAGACACGCGTGCGCTGGGTGCTCCGCGCATCAAAGCGCGAATCGGACGCGCCTCCGCCGGATCCCAGTGTGGTCGATTCGCTGATCGCCGGGCACATCGTGATCATGGAGATCGATGTGCCATGCACGGTGACCCGGGCCGATCCCGTGAAGCTGAACACGACGTCGGTCGGCGCGTTCGTCAACAGCGACGTCATCCAGGGATCGACGGTGCGCTGGTTGGTGCCCTTGAAGGCGCTCGTCGCGACACCCAACGACAAGATCGTGTTCCAGATGGAATGCTGGAGCTTCGAGGGCATCCGCCCGGGAAAATCGCCGGGATAAAACGCGGGCTTGGCACTTGACCGCAGGAACCGGGACCGGTCGTGGCCCGTTTGCACTGCCGTGAAGCGAAAGGGTGAATCATGGCAGACAATGGCGGCGGGGGCACATCGGCATTGGCATTTATCGTTGGCGGTCTCGTGGTTGCCGTCCTCGTGGTGGGATTCCTGATGTGGAATGGCGGAATGTTCGGCGGCGGCGGAGGGAATGAGGCGTCGGTCAAAATCGAGACGCCGGCCACCCCATCCCCATAATTCCCGGATGATTCGCGCCGTCAGGGCGGCGCGAAATCCCTCTCGGTCGCAGGCGCGAGTTCGGGTGCGTAGAAGAGCACTTCGTGTTTGTCGAGCCGGAGCGCGGCCTGCGCCTTTTCGAATGCGACGTATTTCGCATTGCGGCGCGTGACGTCGCCGAAGCGCGCCTGCATCGCGGCCATGATGCGATTGTCATCGGCGGCGCCTGTCATGATCCACACCATGACCAGGCGATCGTCGCCGAACACGAACTCGGCCCACCGCGGCGCGCCGGCGAAGGCAAAGCCGTCGCAATCGATCTGCAACTGCTTGTCGCGGATGTTGTCCAGGAACGGTGGATCGATGCGCCGCGTGTCCCGGGTCGTGCATTTGCCGCGAAGCGCGCGTTCGGTCTGCTCGACCGTCGCGCCCCAGCGTATCTCTGGCGGCCGGTCGAACGCGGCGTTAAACAAGGCCTGCCGCTGTTCGAGATTGGCGAGGTTGTTGGGATCGATCGCGAGCGCGCGGCGATAGAGGGCGAGGCCTGCCTCTGTGTTGCCCATCGCGATCTGCGCGTCACCGAAGCGTCCCTGCGCCTTGGCGGAGTCCGGATAGAGTTCGGCCAGCAGGCGATAAACCTCGAACACGTCTTCCTTGCGGTCCTTGTCCATCAGCGCCCAGCCGGTGCGGATCAGGTCGATCTCGCGCGGCTTGAACCACTCGGCGATCTTGGGGTTTCGGCGCACACGCTCACGATAGGCGCGAACCGCCGCTGCGCCGCCCTTGTCGAGCGCGATGCGGCGGAGGCTGCGCATCTCCTGGCCGGCAAGAATGGCGTCGATGGCGGGGTCGCGGCCAGCTGTCCAATCGGCGAAGGAGAACGGCGCCGGCGCATCGACAGGGATGATCGCGTCATGCGCGCCGGTGTCGTCGAGCTGGTGATAGACGGTGGAGACGTAGAACTGCAGTCCCGTGCGCGTGAGTTCCATCCCGGTCGCGTCGCCATAGGAATCGAGCGCGGCGCCGGCGGGCTCACCGACGATGGAGCAGTGGAGGTGATCCATCACCGAGGCTTCGAACATCACGGCGGCGCTGAACGTCTTGCGGCCGGTGAGGAGATAGCACTCCTTCCACGGCGGATCGTCTTCGCGCTTGATGAACTGATGGATGACGGCGGGCACCTTGCTGCCGTCGCCGCCCGAGTTGAACCGGATGTCGATGATCAGCGATTTCGGCCGCTGCTTGTCGATCTCACCGAGCGCGCGGCGGAAGAACGCCTCGAAGGTTTCGGCGGCGGTGTTGCCGACGAAATTCGCCTGGATGAAATAGGCATCGCGCTCCGGGATCGCGCGGGTCACGAATGCGCGCCGATAGGTGAAATGCACCGGCCGCGTGTAGTCCACGGTGCGGAAGGCGATGGCGGGAAGGCCGCGATAGGCGGTGGTCCAGTCGTTCAGCGTGCCCAGCGGCGGGCCATACACTTCGCTGGCAAAGCGCCATTCGAAGGTCGAGTCCGCGATGTTGTAGCGCGTGTCGCTGGTGCGTTGCGGCGTGAGCGTGCGCTCGACCGTCTTGCCGTCCGCGAGCCGCACGGTAAGGCTCAGCGATCCGTCATCCGCGGCGTAGCCGAGGCCTTTCATCAGCATCGCGTTGTTGAAGGCGAACAGGTTCTCCACCCGCGTGCCGATGTTCTCGGCGCCCATCAGAGACCGCGCAGCGGTCATGACCTCGTCCACCGGGCGACCTGCGATCTTGAGAATTTGTGCGCCGGCAAGGTCGGCGTCGGACTTGAACGCAGTGGTGATGAAATAGCCCTCGGTGAACTGATAGACTCGCACCGGATACCAGAGGGCGAAATCCGCGCGCTGCGGCGCGAGTTGGGTGTGGCCGTCATCGATCATCGCGACAAGCCGCATGGCGCGCACGACGCGCTGTTCCTCGGTGAGGTTAGGGAGCGCGGCGGTGAACGAAGCGGCCTCGCCTTCGAACGCCGTGCGGCTGCTGCGCGTGAACGGGTTCGGATGCACCGTTTCGATCGTGTGCACGATGGTGGTGATGTCGGCGCGCCAGTCTTCGACGCTGGCGGCGAACGCAGGTTGGGCGAGGGCGATCAAAGCCGCCGCGGCGGCAAGTCTGGTGAACATGGGCGCTTTCCATTGCAGCAGACGCCGCGTTAGCCGGGCGCGCACGTACGCGTCTTGTCCAAAAGCAACATTTCAGTGCGCAGTCAGCCGGCGATATGCCGCGGGCGTGGTGCCCATCGCGCGGCGAAAATGCCGCGTGAAATGGCTCTGGTCGGCGAAGCCTGACATCAGCGCCACTTCGGCGAGCGGGCGGCGCGTGGCGGAGAGGAGATACGCCGCACGCCGGCAGCGGCGCGAGCGCAGATATTCGGCCGGCGTGCACCCGTAGAAGGCCCGGAACGTGCGTGCCGCATGCACCGGATGCACGCCAGCCTCGCGCGCAATGGCAATGACGGTCAGGTCTTCGGCCAGGCGCGTCTCGATCATGCAGGCCACGCGCGCGAGCCAGCGCGGCGGGCGGCGTTCGTTCGCGTGCGGCGTGGCGGCAGCGGCGATCAGCTCGAGACCAAGCGCCTCGGTGTGCGTGTCAGCGGCATCTTCGATGCACGCACGCACGAGCCTGCGCACAATCGCGTGCTGCGCCGCATCGGACAGGAGGATCGGTTCCGCGGGCAAGGGGTGCTCGCTCAGATCGAGCGCATCGCCGATCGCGATGCTGAAGAACATGCCCGGCGCGGCCATATGGTCGGCGTGCCACGTGCCCGGCGGATTGTAGACGAACGAACTTCCGTCGCGTGCGCGTTCGCCCGCGGCGCGCGTCACATAGTCGGACGAGGGCACATACATGAAATGCGCTTCGGCATGGCCGTGCGGCTCGACAGGGGATATGCCGCGCGCGAGCCAATGGCCGAACGTGAATGCGCCCGCACGCCGCGACGTGCAAGGCGAACCGATGAATCCGTGTGCCGTCATCGCAGCGAAACTAGCATCCGCGCGTCACGACCGGCACCCGCCCACGGCAACGTGATGCGGCCATCGTTAACCGCGGCGCACCGCGGGCAACAGCGCGAGCGCGAACGTGGCGGCGGCAGCGCCGGCAATGAACGGCGCGGACGCGCCCTCCACGTCCCACAAAATCCCGGCGCCGGCGCTGGCCACCAACGCCCCTGCTCCTGACGCTGCGTAGAGTGCGCCGAACGCGGTGCCGCGCAGGCCGGCCGGGGCGGCATCGGCCACCATCGCGGAGAGGAGGCCCTGCGTCAGCCCCATATGCAGGCCCCATAGCGCGACGCCGGCGCCAAGCGCGACAAGACCGGTCGCGAATGCAAGCACCAGATCGGCGGCGATGAGCGCGACAATCCCGGCGCGCATCAGAACGCGCCGTCCGTACCGGTCCGACAGCGCGCCCGCGGGATAGGATGTGATCGCGTACGCGACATTCATCACGATCATGACGAGCGGCGCATGCGCGAGGCTGACGCCTTCCGATATGGCGCGCAGGATCAGGAAGGCTTCGGAAAAGCGGGCGAGGGAGATTGCGCATGCAAGTGCGATGACCAGCCAAAGCGCGGCGGGAAGTTGCGTCACCCCGCTCAGCGTCGGCGCCGGCTTGTCGTTGGTCCTGGTGTCGGCAGGTTCGCGCACGAAGAACACGATGGTCGCGACACAGAGCACGGCCGGCAGCACCGCCCACCACAGCACCGCGCGGATGTCGTTCGCATAGAGAAGCAGCAGCCCCACCGCCGCGAGCGGGCCGATGATGGCGCCCACCGTATCGAGCGCCTGCCGCAAGCCGTAGATCGCGCCGTGACTCCTGCCTTTCGCGGCGTCGGCGAGTAGCGCATCGCGCGGCGCGCCGCGGATGCCCTTTCCGACGCGGTCGGCGAACCGCGCCACCGCGACGAGAGCGACGCTGGAGGCGAGCGGAAACAGGGGCTTGGTGAGTGCCGAAAGACCGTAGCCCGCCAGCACCCACGGTTTGCGCCGGCGCATCCGATCGGAGAGCACGCCGGAAACCAGCTTGCCGAACTGCGCGACCGCTTCGGCCGCCCCTTCGATGCCGCCGATCGTTGCCATCGACGCGCCGAGCGGGCCGGTGAGGAACAGCGGCAACACCGCGTGCACCAGCTCGGAACTTGCGTCCATGAACAGGCTGACAAGCCCGAGCGCCCACACGGTGCCCGGAATGCGCGCCGCACGCGATGCCACGCTCAGGAAACCTGCCTGCGGTTCTTTACCAGGTCGTCGACCACCGAGGGATCGGCGAGCGTTGTCGTGTCGCCGAGATTCGAAAGGTCGCCCTCGGCGATCTTGCGCAGGATGCGCCGCATGATCTTGCCCGAGCGCGTCTTGGGCAGGCCAGGTGCGAACTGCACCACCTCGGGGCGCGCGAGCGGGCCGACGGTCTTCGCCACCCACTGGCGCAATTCTTCGGCGAGCTGCGGCGTCCCTTCCGTGCCCGCGGTCAGCGTGACGAAGGCGTAGATCGCCTCACCCTTGATGTCGTGCGGGTAGCCGACGACGGCGGCCTCGGCCACGTTCAGGTGCCCGACCATGGCGGATTCGATTTCCGCGGTACCGAGCCGATGGCCCGAGACCTTGATCACGTCGTCGACGCGGCCGGTGATCCAGTAGTAGCCGTCGGCATCGCGGCGGCAGCCATCGCCGGTCATGTACATGCCCGGATAGGCCTTGAAGTAGGTGTCGATGAAACGCTCATGGTCGCCATAGACCGTGCGCATCTGCCCCGGCCAGGAATCGGTGATCACCAGATTGCCGGTGCACTCGCCTTCGAGAACCTTGCCCTGCGCGTCGACGATGGCGGGCTGGACTCCGAACAGGGGTTTCGTCGCCGAGCCGGGTTTCAGATCGGTCGCGCCCGGAAGCGGTGAGATCAGGATTCCGCCGGTTTCCGTCTGCCACCACGTGTCCACGATGGGGCAGCGCCCTTCGCCGATGACGCGGTGATACCAGAGCCACGCCTCGGGATTGATCGGCTCACCGACAGAACCAAGGAGACGAAGAGATTTCCGGCTGGTCTTCTTCACCGGGCCTTCGCCTTCGCGGATCAGCGAGCGGATGGCGGTGGGCGAGGAATAGAAGATGGTGACCTTGTGCTTGTCGACGACCTCCCAATAGCGCGAGGACGATGGGTATGACGGCACGCCTTCGAACATCACGACGGTGGCGCCGTTCGCGAGCGGGCCGTATACGATGTAGCTGTGGCCGGTGACCCAGCCGACGTCGGCGGTGCACCAGAAGATGTCGCCGTCGTGATAGTCGAACACGTATTTGAACGTGGAAGCGACGTAGGTGAGGTATCCGCCCGACGTGTGCAGCACGCCCTTCGGTTTCCCGGTCGAGCCCGACGTGTAGAGGATGAACAGCGGATCCTCGGCGCCCACTTCGGCGGGCTTGCAATCGGCCGGAACATTCGCCGCCGCGTCGGCGTACCAGACATCGCGCCCGGCCTTCATCGGCACCGCGTTACCCGTGCGCTTGACCACCAGCACCGTCTTCACGCCCGGGCATTTCTCGCACGCGGCGTCGACGTTCTTCTTGAGGGGGATCGCCTTGCCGCCGCGCACGCCTTCGTCGGCGGTGATGACGACGGCCGAGTCCGAATCGTGGATGCGGCCGGCGATGGAATCGGGCGAGAAGCCCGCGAAGATCACCGAATGCACCGCGCCCAGCCGTGCACAGGCGAGCATCGCGTATACGACCTCGGGGATCATCGGCAGATAGATGGTGACGCGGTCACCCTTCTTCACGCCGTGCGCCGCGAGCACGTTGGCGAAGCGGCAGACGTTTTCGTGGAGCTCGCGATAGGTGACGGTGCGCGAATCCTTTGGGTCGTCGCCTTCCCAGATGATGGCAGACTGGTCCGCGCGCTTCGCCAGATGCCGGTCGGCGCAGTTGGCCGACACGTTCAGCGTGCCGTCGTAGAACCACTTGATGTGCAGGTCGCGCGCGTCGAACGAACAATCCTTCACTTTGGTGAAGGGCTTGATCCAGTCGATCTGTTTCGCCTCGGCGGCCCAGAAGCCGACGTTGTCCGCGACCGACTCCGCATACATCTTCCGGTACGAGTCCGGGTTGACGTACGCGCGCGCTTTCCATTCGGCGGGAACCGGGAAAATCTGATCGGTCATGGGTGCCTCGGCGGTCTGAGGCGCGGATATTGGCCGCGCGCCGCACGCGCATCAAGCGCGGCGCGGTGGTAGGTTCGGCGGACTTGAGAGGCAGACATGGCGAAGGCTGAGACATACACCCCCTCGATGAGCGATGCGGCGGTCAAGGCGAAGACCGGCCGCAACTGGATGGGCTGGTTCGTGATCCTGAACAAGGCGAACGCGAACGCCATGCCACATCAGGACGTCGCGAACCTCCTCTACACCAAATACAAGGTTCCCGGCTGGTGGGCGCAGATGATCACGGTGGAATACGAACGCGCGCGCGGCGGGCGCAAGAAGCACGAGCGGCCCGATGGCTTTTCGGTGAGCGTATCGAAGACGATAACGGTCGATCTGGCCGCTGCCTACCGCGCCTTTGCTGACGCGAAGATGCGCGTGAAATGGACGCCGAAAGGCAAAGCCGAGCCCACGACGTGTACCGCAAACAAGTACTGGCGCGCGAAATGGAACGGTGGCGCGCGGCTGGAGGTCGGCTTCTACGCGAAGGGCGCGGGAAAATCGCAGATCACAATCCAGATCAGCAAGCTTGCGAAGAAATCCGACGTCGAGAGGCAACGCGCGGCGTGGAAGGCGGCAGTCGAAAAACTGGGAGCGCTCGTTGGTTGACATCCGCATGCCGGAGACATCGGAAGACAAAGTCACGCTGTTCGCGATCTTCTCGCGCTTCGAATTCGCTCTGAAGGATCAGGGCTTCATCAAGGGCAACGAGGGCGAGACGGCGTGGCCCGACTGGCACCGCTTCGAGCGCGAGGACTGTCTTGAGGGCCTGCCGCGCGCGCTCGCCCGCGATCCGGATGTGCATGAGCTGCTGCGAAACCCGCCGATGAAGCACATCGTCCACCGCGGCCGGCCGACCTGGATGCAGACCTTCCATCAGCCGCTGGACACGGTGCACGAGCTTCTCTCGGCCGCGCGCGCCGTGCGCAACACACTGTTCCATGGCGGCAAGCCGGGCGATGAGCATCGCGACGATGTGCTGTCGCGCGCGGCGACCAAGGTTCTGATAGCCTGTCTGGAGCGGCACGATCCGCTGCGCCAATCGTTCAACGGGAATTCCTGATCATGCAACTGCACCAATCTTCCTGGCCCGAGATCGAGAAATATCTCGCGTCGTCCAAGGCCATCATTATCCCCATCGGCTCGACCGAGCAGCATGGGCCGAACGGCCTCCTCGGCACCGATGCCTTGTGTCCCGAGATCATCGCGAAGCATGCGGGTGACGAGGCCGGCATCCTGGTGGCGCCCACGTTCAACGTCGGCCAGGCGCAGCACCACATGGCGTTCCCGGGCACGATCACGCTGAAACCGTCCACCATGATCGCGGCGATGATCGACTGGGCGCAGTCGCTGACGCGGCACGGCTTCACGCGACTGTTCTGGTTGAACGGCCACGGCGGCAACATCGCCACCATCAACGCGGCGTTCGCCGAAATCTATCACGGCATTTCGTTCGACAGGGGAGGGCACAATCATCCTCCGGTGCGCTGTCACTTGCGCAACTGGTGGGAGATCGACGGTGTCACCGGCGTGATCAAGGGACTGTTCCCGGTGGGCGAGGGCAGTCACGCTACGGCGTCCGAGGTTTCCGTCACCTATTACGGTTATCCGGACTCGCAGAAACGCGTGACCATTACGCCGAAGATCGCGCCCACGGGCCACATCCGCGATGCCGAGGATTACCGCCGGCAATTTCCCGACGGCCGGATCGGCTCGGACCCGTCGCAGGCGAGCGTCGAAGCGGGCGAGAAGATCGTCAAGGCCGCGGTGAAGGAGCTGATCGCCGAATTCCGGAAGTTTGCCGAGTCGTGAATCAGTTCACGAACGTGTTCTTCACGCGATCGGACAAGTAGAAATACGGAATCCAGATCGCCGCCGCGACGACGGCGCGTAAAATCCATAGCGTTGCGTCGCTGAGCATGTCGGGCGTGACCGGCATCGCCGGATATTTTGTCAGCAGTGCATAGTTCCCAACGGCAACCGCGGCGGAAAGAATGTAGAAGCCGGCCATCATCTCGGGCACCTGGCGCTTCTTGTGAAAGAACTGGACCAGGCTGAACACCGCATACCCGATCCAGAAAACGATAATGCCGAGAAACACGGCGGCCAGCCGCTGGTTGCCATTCAGCAGCTGCACGCCACGCCAATAGTCGGCGAGAGAGGCATCTGAATTGGCGCCCGCCCCGACGAACTCGCGAGCGATGGCGAACGCGGCCAATCCGGGCGAGAGAATAAGATGGATACCGGGGAGAATGAGCCAGCCGCCGATTCCGCTCGGTTCGCCGCCGGCCCCAGCCTCAGGCGACGCGGGCGGCGCCGGTGCAGGCGGTGGCTCGGTGTCAGTCATGCTTGATCTCTTGCGGACAGTAGCCCGAGTGGGCCCGACAACGTTAGCGCCTTCCGTGCAGGTCCAACCATTCGCGCAGCGGCGCGAGGGCTTCGGGGCAGGTGCGATACACGCGCCGCTTCCCGTCGGCGATGGCGTCGACCAGGCCATAGGTTTTCAGCACCGTCAGGTGCTGCACCACTGCGGGGCGACCGATGGGCAATTCCTTCGCCAGTTCGCTTGCCGTGGACGGCCGCCGCGACAGGCGCTGAAAAATCACCAGCCGCAACGGAATGCCAAAGAGCTTGAACAGCGGAATGGCAGGATGCCGTTTGACCATGGCCGATCCTCGCTGCCGGCGCGCCTGACGCGGCATGTGTCACGGCAGACTAACACATTTGGCAAGCGTTTCGCGCGGCCTCAGGATGGCGCGCAGGATCACGAAGCGAGGGCACACATGATCAACGGGGCGCATGTCATCATCTATTCGAAGGATGCCGAGGCCGACCGCGCGTTCTTCAGGAACGTTCTCAAATTCAAGAACGTCGATGTCGGCGGCGGCTGGCTCATCTTCAAGCTGCCGGATTCGGAAGTCGCCGTGCATCCGTCCGACGAGAACGATCTGCACGAGTTGTTTCTGATGTGCGACAATCTCGATGCCGAAATGGCGAAGCTGAAGAAGGCCGGCATCCCGTGCAGCCCGCCGGATACGCGGCCTTATGGCATCGTCACCGAGCTCACGCTTCCCGGCGGCGGCAAGCTTGGCCTCTACGAAGCACGCCACGAGCGGCCCTGACGCAAGCTTCGCAATTTTGAAATTGCAGCTTCGCAATCTGCGAAGCGCGAGCGCGGCCAGCTTCAGCAACCCGTGAGATGCGGAACGATCACCCTGCCCCATCGTTAAGCCACGTTGGGAGGCTCAAACGTGGGAGTCTGTTATGAAGAAAGTTCTCTTGGGCATGGCTGCGGCTCTGCTCGTATCCGGCTCTGCCTTGGCTGCTGACGTAGTGCTCAAGGTCGCGCCGGCCCACCGTACCTTCATCAAGGAGTACGTGGTGAAGCAGCGCGTTGCACCGATCACGGCCAGCCAGACCTTCGTGGTCGGCACGGCGGTCCCGACGACCGTGGCGGTGACGCCGGTCCCGGAAGCCATCTACACGACGGCTCCGGAAGTGCGGGACTACGACTATTTCTACTGGAACGGCCGCGTGGTGTTCGTCGATCGCAACACCCGTGCGGTTGTCGACGTGATCGAATAGTCGAATCCATCGCGTAGTATTGCGTAGGAAAGCGGCCCGGCCTTGCGCCGGGCCGTCTTTCTTAGCCGCGCGACATGCGGCCGAAATTTGCTCGTTCGCCCACCGATTCCAGCAGCGAAAAATAATCGCGCAGCATCGCGACCGCGGCGTCGAACGGCGCGAGGTCGCGTTCGGTGCGCGCCAGCATCACAGCGCCCTCCATCGTCGTAAGCACGAAGGTGGCGAGCTGCTGGCGGTCGACATGCGCAGGGAGGCGCGCACCGGCCGCGTCCAGGCATTCGCGTACACGCGCCACCCAGTTCTCGAAATTCTTGGCGAGCAAGTTGCGCACCGCCGCATCCGGCTCGTGCAGTTCGAGCGCGAGGCTGCCGATGGGGCAGCCGAAGGCGCAATCGGTATCGACAAGGAATTTGCGATAGATGCCAAGCAGCGCGAATACGCGCTCGATCGGGTCGTCGACGCCGGCCCAGGCGCGATCGACCACACGCGGCCCGAGCTGCGCGAGATAATCCTCGAGCACGGCGACAAGCAGATCCTGCTTCGCGGGGAAGGCGTGATACAGGCTGCCGGGATGGGCCCCGGCCTCGTTCGCCACCTGAGCGACCGTGGTGGCGTTGTAGCCCTGGCCGGCGAACAGCCGCCGCCCCGCGTCCACCAGTCTCGTTCGCGTATCCAGATCCCGGCCCATTCGACCCTGCTTGACTCCTGCCACGCTCTGGTACTACGAATAAGTTGAGTGATCAACCAATTAACTTTCTGTGGGAGAATTTCCATGAAAAGCGAAGGCTTGAAGGGGCTGGCAAGGGGGTTGGGACTGGCGGCTGTCGCCTCGGTCATAGCGGTGACGGCATCGATAATGACGGGACCCGCCATGGCGGATTCGAGCCGCATCCTGGACCTCATGGCCGGCAAGATGGACGCCGGGAATACAGTGTCCCTCTCCGCCGACGTGAAGTGCTCGCCAGACGCGTCCTATGCGCTCTGGGCGACATCGGAAGGCGCGCAGAGCTTCTACGCGCCGCGGGCCACCGTCGGTCAGGAAACCGGCGGAGCCTATACGGTCGCGTTCTTCCCCGATGAGGATCCCGCGGGCAACGTGCATGGAACGGCGGGCGCGCATGTACTCGCGCGCGATCCGGGGCACTTCTTTGCCTTCGAATGGATTGTATTCGCCGGCGACGACAAGAAGGGTGAGAACGCGCCGCCCTATGCGCCGGAGACTCTGCGCCGGCCGGCGCACCTGCCGACATGGGTGGAAATCAATTTCACGCCCAACGCATCCGGCACGCACGTCGAATTCCGTCACTTCGGATTCGCCGACGGCGAACTGTGGCAGCGCTCGCAGGCCTGGTTCACGCGCGCATGGGGCGGCGTGCTTTCGCAAATGAAAGCGCACTGCGAAAAGCATGCCGGCTGAGAGGGCGCCGGTTATTTCCTCGCGCCCGCGGGCCTTACCGAGCTGGCCTGCGGGCCCATGGGGCCCTCGGCGGATGCCGGCATCACCTCGACCTGCGTCCCCGGCGTGAGCTCGTCGAAGTTCAGGCCGTTCACCGATTGCCGGGTGAAATAGAGGTCCGGCGAATTGTCGACCTCGATGAAGCCGTAATCGAGGAACATCCGCGCGATCGTGCCCGGCATCGCGATCCCGGCAGGGCCGTGGTTCTTCACCTGACCGTTCTGCTTGGCCGCGAGGTCTTCCAGCTGCCGCTGCGCCGCGTCGAACGCCCAGTTCATGAAGGCGTAGCGGTCGTTCTTGGCTTCGTGCTGTTCCTCGCTTCGCTTGACCACGATGCGCGGGCGGCCGGCGACGTCGACCTCGAGAGAAATCTGCAACGCCGCCTTGCCCTTCTCGGCGGCCGAATGCGGTTCCTCCACGACGACGCGCACGCCGACGATGTGACCGTGAAATTTTTCGAGCTTCGCTATTCGCTCGCGAATGAGGCCTTCGAGCGCTTCAGACTTGGCAATGTTCCGGAAGGTGATTTGGGGTTCTCGTTCCATGGCAACTCCGCAGGCTGCCCCCCTGTCAGATGCTGTCCAACCATAAGCCAAAAACGGGCGCTTGTGTTCCTCGGCAAAGCCTGTGCTTTCACATGTGGTTAGCGGTGGCTTGAACTCGGGCGGCGTTGGGCCCAGATTTGTGGAATCCCAGGGGCGCTTCCCGCATGCGCGGGCGGCTGAGATCGGCGTCGTGCCGTGTCCCTTCGAACCTGATCCGGTTAGGACCGGCGTAGGGAGAGGCGCAATGAACAAACCCATTCTGAATCCGTCCGCCATGGCGATCACGCGCGGGCCATTGCCCGGCTCGCGAAAAGTTTTTGTGGACGGCGTCCCATTCCGCGAGGTGGCACTGTCGGGCGGCGAGCCGCCGGTGCGGCTGTACGATACATCCGGTCCGTACACGGACGATACGGCGCGGATCGATATCGGCAAGGGATTGGCGCCGTTGCGGCGCGATTGGATTCTCGCGCGCGGCGACGTCGAGGACTACACCGGCCGTGCGCGCCGGCCGGAAGACGACGGGCTGAAGCCGGGCGAGCTCCTCTCCGTGCCGCAGTTCGACCGGGCAGGGCGCCGTCCGTTGCGCGCGAAACCGGGCCGCACGGTCACGCAGCTGCAATACGCGCGCGAAGGCATCGTGACCGAAGAGATGCGCTACATCGCGGCGCGCGAGAATCTCGGGCGCTCGGCGCTTGCCGACGGCAACAGTTTCGGCGCGAACATCCCCGATCACGTCACGCCGGAATTCGTGCGCGACGAGGTTGCGCGCGGCCGCGCCATCATCCCAGCCAACGTGAACCATCCGGAATCCGAGCCGATGATCATCGGCCGGAATTTCCTCACCAAGGTCAACGCCAATATCGGCAATTCCATCGTCACCTCCGGCGCGGCCGAGGAAGTGGAGAAGCTGGTGTGGGCCATCCGCTGGGGCGCTGACACGGTGATGGACCTGTCGACCGGCCGGCACATCCACACCATCCGCGAATGGATCGTGCGCAACGCGCCGGTGCCCATCGGCACGGTGCCGATCTATCAGGCGCTGGAAAAGGTGGGCGGCGTCGCCGAGGAACTGACCTGGGAGATCTATCGCGACACGCTGATCGAACAGTGCGAGCAGGGCGTCGATTATTTCACCGTGCATGCGGGCGTGCGGCTGGCGCACATTCCGCTCACCGTCGATCGCGTCACCGGCATCGTCTCGCGCGGCGGCTCGATTTTGGCCAAGTGGTGCCTCGCGCACCATAAGGAGAATTTTCTTTACACGCACTTCGAGGACATCTGCGCGCTGCTGGCGCAGTACGACGTGTCGTTCTCGCTCGGCGATGGCTTGCGGCCGGGCTCGACGGCGGATGCTAACGACGCCGCGCAATTTGCCGAACTGGAAACGCTGGGCGAACTCAACAAGATCGCACAACGCCACAATGTGCAGGTGATGATCGAAGGCCCCGGCCACGTGCCGATGCACAAGATCAAGGAGAACATGGAGCGGCAGCTCGCGGTCTGCGACGAAGCCCCGTTCTACACGCTGGGTCCGTTGGTCACCGACGTGGCGCCCGGCTACGACCACATCACGAGCGGAATAGGCGCGGCGATGATCGGCTGGTTCGGCACAGCGATGCTTTGCTACGTGACGCCGAAGGAGCATCTCGGTCTTCCCGACCGCGACGATGTGAAGGCGGGCGTGATCGCCTATCGCATCGCGGCGCACGCGGCCGATCTGGCGAAGGGTCATCCAGCGGCACGCATCTGGGACGACGCGATGAGCAAGGCGCGGTTCGAGTTCCGCTGGCGCGATCAGTTTGCGTTGGCCCTCGATCCGGAAACCGCCGAGCAATACCACGACGAGACGCTCCCGGCGGAAGGCGCCAAGGTCGCGCATTTCTGTTCGATGTGCGGGCCGAAGTTCTGTTCGATGAAGATCTCACAGGAAGTCCGCGATACCGCGCGCACCCTCAACGACGGCATGTCGACCGCCGAAATCAAAGCGGCGATGGAGAAGAAGGCGGCGGAATTTCGACAGAAAGGGAGCGAGCTATATTTGGTCAGTGGATCGTAATTCTGGGCCGCATGCGGCTAAACTCTTGGATTCGAATTGCAGGAGCGAAGTCGTCAAGTAAAGGCGTTCGAAGGGGCTCATTGTTGAGGTAGGATCGGCTTGTAGAAGTGGCCGATGTGGCCTTCGGAGTTGCTCAAGATCACTTCGTCAAGGGGGCAACAATGCAGAAGACGCAACTGAGCATTTTGACCTGTGTAACGCTTACGACCGTTCTTATGGGTTGTTTCGGAATGCCCTCATACCGCGGGCTGATTACGCCAGTCTATGTCATGCCTCACTCCGCCGAGTATGTGGCTGTTACACAAGACGTCAGCTTGATCGCGGTTGTATCGCACGACGGCAAATTGTCCATTATCGACACGAAAGCGAAAAAGATAGGAAGTAGCCTCCAAGGCGCTCACGGCAAGCCTGCATTCTCGGCCGACGGTTCAATTCTCGCGTACAAATCTAGGAGCGGCGCGACGTTTACGGTGCGCTTGATAGAGCCAAGGACGAGAAGCGTTGTTGCTGACCTGCCGGAGAGCATGGATTTCGATCTGATCGCATTTAGTTCGGACGGCCAGCGATTGCTTGCATCGCGGCCAACTGGCGTCAGCTTATGGGATCTGCAAACACGCACACTTGTTCGGACGATAAACGGTCGATTGCTTCATCCGTGGACCTTTTCCGGCGATGGAAAATATCTTGCCATGAGCTTTCCAGATTCAGCGGGGCGACCAGGGGACATTCTTGTCTTAAATAGCCGCGACGGTTTGCCCGCGACGCCCGATCAACTCACATTGCCCAACGATGAGGAAGTCGTATCGGCAACGTTCAGCCCTGACAATCGCCATTTACTTTTGCTCGGCGAGCACGGGCTCCTTCGATTGTACGAAATACCGTCGGCGCGAGAGATGTCTACGCTAACGCCAGATGGCTCGGCTCCGATTGCGGCGACATTCATGAATGGCGGAAAGTCGATATTCGCCACATTGGCAGACGGACGCTATTCGGTGTGGAGCGTGGACATGCTCGACCACCGCACGGGGTTTATGGAGACGTCAACTAAGCAGGAAGAACGCGGTTGGGCATTCGGCGTCATGGACTTTAGTCCGCACGGCGCAATCTTCTTTTCGACCTATGGGGATTCGAGCGTCCATTGCTCTTTCGATGCGTGGCGCACCAGAAATGGGGCGTACATTGACGAAGTCGGCAATGATCCCGGACCGCCGCTAGAATTCCACGATTGTTCGATTACCGACTATGCGATCGCGGCAAGCGGAAAGGAGATAGTAGTCGGGCATGGCAGCCGCGACATCACGCGATATCGCATACGAGAATGAGATTCATGCGCTTCGCCAGTGCGCGTGACTAAGATTCACTGCACCATCGTGCATTGGCCGGTTTTGCGGTTGAGGACGAGGTCGTTCCAGTTGCCGCGCGGCGAACAGAACATCGTGTCGCTCAGGCCGCGGCAATCGTTGCCGTCCTCGGTGGTATCGCCGATCTTCACATAGAGATAATCGCCAGCCGTCAGGATCCGCACCGAGCAATGGCCGCCCTCGGTGCCGGCTTCATCCCCTGCGGCGCGGAACAGAATCCCCGTGCGCGACGACTTGCGCTCAAGATCGGAGAGTCCGAGGCCGCAATTCTGTTCGTCGCCCTCCATCGTGCGTGCGGTGTGCACGGTCGAGAATTTCGACACGCGGCCCCGCGCCAGCGCAAGGTCGAGCGTCTGCTCCCATGTCCAGCCGAGTTCGCCGTCCACCTGCCGCGCCTTGCAGCGGAAATTGCCGCTGAGTGCCGCGAGCACGTCGTGGTTTTCGCTGAGCGCGAACGCCACCGGTGGGCCGCCGATGGCGGCCTGCCACATGCCGGTCCATTGCGCGCCCTTCACGGTCCCCCGAAACGTCGCCGCGATCACCGACCCGCCGGGCGAGTATTCGCTCAGGGTGAAGGTACCGCCTGCGCCCGTCTTGCCGGTGAGGCGAAGCTGCTTGCCGTGGCGCAGGTACAGGTACCATCCGGAAATCCCGGCGCTGTCGCGCTCGATCGTGGCGAAGACCTGCGCCTTGCCGACCGTGCCGGTGAGATAGAGCGGCTCGGCGCAGGCGAGCGTCGCCCATGCGCCCAACGCCGCAGCCATAGCAAGTCGCGCGATCATGTGTGCCTCATGGCATCAGCCCGAACGGTTTCATGAACCCGGGAAGGTTCGGCAACAGATCCGCCATCGCGTGGATCACCATCAACGCCGGCAAATTCCGCGTGCGCAGCCAGAAAATGCCGAGGAAGAAGGCAGCCACCGATTGCACCACGATGGTGTAGGCGATGGCCGTCTCCCATCCCGGCGCCATGCCGAGGCCTTCGACGTCGCCCCCGCCGCGCAACACCATGCCGGGCGCGTGCATCACGCCGAAGATCAGTGCCATCGTGAACAGGCCGGCGATTTCGGACTTGAACGGCGCCGCCAGCCGCGATTGCAGCACGCCGCGGAAGAAAAATTCCTCGACCAGCCCCACCGCGATCGTCAGCCACAGAAACGCGAGCGGCAGGCCGAGCCACAACGCGGGTCCTGCAATGGTACCGTCGCGGATCGGCTCCGCGCCACGGCCGGCGAAATACTGGAAGGCGCAGATGGCAATGCCGATGACGAGCGCTGCGATCCCCTGGCGGCTGAACAGGCATCGCCATGCCTCGCGTCCCAAACCGAAATCAGCGAGCCGGCTCCCGAACAGGACGCGGAAGGCGATGAACGGCACGATCACGAAGACCACGACCTTGCCCAACGTGCCCACGGCGAGATGGCCGAAGTCCGATCCGCCGTGGGCGGCGTCGACGATCAGACCGTCGGCCCACGATTTTCCGTACACCAGCCACGCGGCAATGCCGGCCGCGAGCAGGAGCGCCGCGAGCGCCTCGGATACCGGATTGGTGACAAGCGGAACGTTCGGCCTGATGCCGAGCGTCGTGATCCAGGACAGAAACGAAAATCCGATCCCGACGATGACGAGGATCCCGATCGCCTCTTCCATCGGAAAGGCGCCGGTGCCGTCGAGATGCCACAGCGATAGCGCGTACAGGAGCCCGTACGCCGCAACGGCCAGTGTCGCGATGCCTGTCTTCATGCTGCCCCCAGCGGGCGCCAGCATAGCCTAGATGCAGCCCCGTTGCCGAATGGCCTCGGCGAGGGTGGCAGGCGGTGCCGAAATCGCGGGTTGAGGAGGTGGCGGCGGTTCGGCTGCGGCGGCGTCCGGCACCAGCGGCACAATGGCGCCGGCCACTGCCGCAGCGCCAATGCGCGCAATCATCTCGCGCCGGTCAGGCCGGTCGTCGCTACGCAAAAACTGTCCCCTCCCCGAAATTTTCTCGACGCCTAGCGTCTCGAAAAATTTCGACCCTCCTCAAGGGGAGGGTAGATTCATTTCAACGTCTTCCGCCCCATGACCGCGTGATAGATCACCAGCACGATGATCGCGCCTATGGTGGCGACGAACAGCGAGTAGAGATCGAACTCGCCGCCGATCGGCCTGCCGCCGATCGCCTGGAACATGAACCCGCCGACGAGCGCGCCCACGAGGCCGAGCGCGATGTCGGTCAGGCAGCCCTGGCCCTCGCTGCTCACGATCTTGGACGCGATGAAGCCCGCAATCAGTCCTAGAATGATCCAGCCGAGAATCGTCATGTCTTTATCAACCCTCCGATGCGGCGCCCCCGAACCGGCTAACGCGCATCATCGGCAATTCGCGCGCATCCGCAAGGGCTTGCCTGCCCCTTGGAAGTCGCGGCCGGCATCCCCATATTGAGGACAGGGACTGAGGTGGCTTTCTCGGGGAGGCAATGGATGCCCGACGTAGTCTATACGATCGTCATCGCGTTCTTCGCCGTCATCATTCTGTTTTCGATCTTCTTCACCGTGAAGCAGCAGACGGTGGCCATCGTCGAGCGGTTCGGCCGCTTCGTGCGCACGGCCAATCCGGGCCTGCGGGTGAAAATCCCCCTCATCGAACACATTGTGCAGCGCGTCAGCCTGCGCGTGCAGCAGCTCATCGTCGAAATCGAGACGAAGACCAAGGACAACGTCTTCGTGAAGCTGTTCGTCGCCGTGCAGTACCGCGTCATCTCTGGCAAGGAACCGGAGTCGTACTACAAGCTTCAGGATCACGTGGCGCAGATCCGCTCCTACGTGCTCGACGTGGTGCGCGCGAAGGTTCCCAAGATGGACCTCGACGAGGTGTTCGAGAAGAAGGACGAGATCGGCAATTCGGTGCGCGCCGAGCTGGACGAGGCGATGAAGACCTATGGCTTCGAGATCCCGAACGCGCTCGTGACCGACGTCGACCCCGCGGCGAATGTGAAATCGGCGATGAACGAAATCCAGACGCAGCAGCGGCTTCAGGTCGCGGCGGCGGCGAAGGGCGAGGCCAACAAGGTGCTCGTGGTCAAGAACGCCGAGGCCGAGGCGGAATCGAAGCGGCTTCAGGGCGAGGGCGTCGCCAAGCAGCGCCGCGCGATCATCGACGGCTTGCGCGAATCGGTGGAAGCCTTCAAGGGCCAGATCGAAGGCGTATCGGCGACCGACGCGCTCAACCTCGTGCTGATGACCCAGTACTTCGACACGCTGAAGGACATCGGCGTCTCGTCGGGGTCCAAGGTGATCCTGACGCCGCACTCGCCTGGCGGCATGTCGGACATCGCCGGACAGCTGCGCACGGCGATCATCACCGGCGAAGAAGCGACAGACGACACCGAACCCCGCCCGGGCGGCAAGTTGAAGGCTGTTTAGTTTCTTTTCTCCCCCCGTTTACGGGGGGAGTGCCCGCGAAGCGGGCGAGGGGGGAGCAACAAGCTCCGTCGCTTGCTCCCCCTCCGTCTCGCCGCCGAGCCGCTCGACACCTCCCCCGTAAACGGGGGAGGAAACGATTAGCGGCCCTTCATGTCCTGCATCATTTCCATCTGCATCTGCTGAATCTCCATCAGCCGCGCCCAATGGTTGTGCAGGAGCTGGTCCAGCTTCTCGCCGATCGCGCGCACTTCGAGTTCCGCCTTCAGATTCGTCTTGAAGTCGTTCTCGGCCTGCTGGCGGTCGCGCGCCGCGCTCCGGTTCTGGCTCATCATGATGATCGGCGCCTGAAGCGCCGCGATCATCGACAGGAACAGATTGAGCAGGATGAAGGGATAGGGATCGTACGCATCCGTCATCAGGACGATGGTGTTCACGATCACCCAAATCAGCAGAAACGAGAGAAACCCGACGACGAAGCCCCAGCTGCCGCCGATGGACGCCACGCGGTCGGCCAGCCGGTCGCCGAACGTAAGGCTGTCGTCGAATTCGCGGTTCAGATCTTCGACGACCGTCTCGTTCTTGTGCATGCTCTCGAGCACTTCGTGCTCGATGGCGGACAGCTCGCCACGCTCGCGCTCCATCTCTTCGCGCACGAATTCCTTGCGGAACACGTTGTGGCAGGTGTTGCAGATGTGGCCGGAAAGCGACCAGTCGGGCTTCCGCTTGCGGATGACGGCCTCGACATTGGGCTGAACCAGACTCGCCGCCGCCGCGCTGTGCGCGGGTTTGGTCTCACCGCAGATCTGGCAGGTGACGCTCTCGTGTCTGTGCGCGTGCATGACGCCCCCATGGAAATTGGCGCGTCATGCCTAGCACCCTGCGCGGCCCGTGCTAAGTTACCGATCAGGAGGGGCGTTCCCTGGGAGGAACACCCATGACACGCGTCGGCGTCCTGACCCTTTCTCTTCTTGTGTGTGCGGCGCTGCCGGCCATGGCGGCGGACAGCGAGCCCGCGCCCGGCGGCGCCTGCCTCAGTCCGCGCATGATCCAGAGCTGGAACAATCTGGATGACCAATCCATCGTGGTGCGAGCTGTTGGCGGCAAATACTGGCGGCTCGATCTCGGCGGCGGCTGCCTCGGCCTCAAGGATGCGATCGATGTGCGCGTCGCCCTGTATGGCGTCGGCGTGTGCGTCGATAAGGGAGATTACATTTCGTACAGGTATCACCAGTTCGGGCCGCAGCGCTGCCTGATCACCGGCATTTCGCCGTACGTGCCCGAGAACGACGACAACGATTCGTCAGGCGAGTAGGGCGGCCGAAGGCCGGTGTTCGCCGACGACCGTGTCGCGCGTGTTCTTTACTGGACCATGCGCGAGGCGCTCGGTCTCGCTGCCTTTCGGCACCGCGCCGTAGCGAAGAAGAACCGCCGCCATCGCGCCTTCTGCCGCGCGGCCGGCGCCGTCGTCGATCTTGAGCGCGATCGCCAATCCGTCGTGCGGCAGGACAGCGATGTAGAATCCTTCCGCGCCGGCCTTGGTCGCCGCCCGGCCCTTTGCGTCGCGCATCATCACCGTGTCCGAGCGTCCCGTGCCGGCGACCAGATCGGGATGCGCGATCATTGCATTGACGAGTCGCGTCATCGCGGCGGCGCGTTTCGGCGGAAGCCCCGAGGGATCGGCGAAGCGCGCAAGGGCGCGCGCGAGCGCGGCGACGGGCGTTGCGAAGTTCGGCGCCGCGCAGCCGTCGATGCCGGTGGGAAGATCGCCCGTGAGTCCCGTGAGGTCTTTCAATGCTGCGGCCACCGCGCGCTGCACCGGATGATCGGCGCGTTCGTAACCGGCGGTCGGCACGCCGAGATGTTTCGCAAGCGTCAGAAACCCCGTGTGCTTGCCCGAGCAATTGTTGTGCAGCCGCGTCGGCGTCTCACCCTTGTCGTGCATCGCGAGCACGGTGGCCTCGTGCCGCAGCGGGTGCGGCCCGCAGGCGAGGTCGGCCTCGGAACAGCCGATGCGCTTGAGCCACTTGGCGACGCGCGAGGTGTGCATCGGCTCGCCCGAATGCGAGGCGCACGCGAGCGCGATCTCCTCGTCCGACAGATCGAACGCTTCGGCCGCGCCGGACTCCACCAGCGGGAGCGCCTGAATCGGTTTCAGCGACGAACGCGAATAGACGGGCGTCTCGACATCGCCGAGCGAGAACAGAATCTCGCCGCGCGCGTTTGCCACGGCGACGGCGCCGCGATGCGCGCTCTCGACAAGCGGCCCGCGCGTGACCTCGAACAGGATGGGATTGGGCAACGCGATCCCCTATGGCTCCGGATAACCTAGCCACGCGAGCCGGTCTTTTCCAAACGTGGCAATGATGAAATCGTAATCGTCCGGGTCGAGGAGATCTTTCACCCGCTCCAACCTATACTTCTCCTGATAGTCCGCGAGCGTCTTGTCGTCGCCTTTGGTCGAGTGTTCGCGGATGATGTCGCGCTTGCGCCGGCGCGCGAGCGAATATTTGTCGCCGAGGCGGTCGAGAAAGCCCGGCGGGTCCTGAAGGATTTCCTCATAGCGCACGATTTCGAGCGCGACTCCCATGTCAGCAAGCCGCCGGTAGCCGTCGATCTTCGCAGCGTACAGCGCGATTGTGGACTCGAAAATGACTTCGCTTACGTTGTCGCGCTCGGTCGGGATGAAGACGTGCCGGATGTAGTCGGAAAAGCTCATGCTCGTGTAGCGGAAATAGCTTTCGTACGGCCGCTTCTGGAATGAAAGCGCCCAGAACACCGGGTGCTTGACCACGATCACGAACAGCGTGCGCGAGGTGCGGTTCGGGACCGATTTCAGGAATTCGATCTGCGGGCAGCCGTGCTTCCAGCCCATGGTCTTGGGCATCAGTGCGCGGTTCATCACGGTGTTGAAACGCTCGGACGCGATGCGCTTGATCAGCCACTCGTGTTCGCTCAGTCCTTCGATCAGGCGCTCGCGCTCGGCGGCGAAATCGGCGTTCGACGCGTCCCGCGGTGTGAATTCGAAATTCGATTTGAGCAAATGGCTGACGAACCGCGTGCCGCAATTGCGCTCGCCGTAGATCTTGAAGTGCTCGAGCGCGCGCGCCGCCGCGCCCGCGGGAATTGCAGCGTTTTCGTTCATTGAGCGTTCAGCTAGTCCGGCGTAGGGGGCAATGTCCAGACCTCTGCCCCGAGGAGAGAACCATGTGCGCAAAAGCCATTGTCATTTCCGCGATTATTGGCGCGCTGCTGCCCATCAGCGTGGCGAACGCCGCCGATTCCTGCATCTTTGTGCGCAACATCAACGACTGGAAGGCCGCCAAGGACGAGAAGAGCATCGTCCTGCGCGACTCCCCATCGCGCCGGTACACGATCAATTTCGTCGGCCGCTGCGTCGGGCTCAGGTTCAGCGAGGCGATCGTCGTGCGTTCCTTCGGCGGCCAGTTCTGCCTTCAGCCGGGCGACTCGATCTTCTTTTCCGACGCGGGCGTGCGCCGGCAGTGCATGATCGACAAGATTTCGCCGCTCGCCGCCGGCGCGCCGAGCGACGCACCGGCCGATCAGCCGGCCCAGAACCAGCCGCAGGGGTATTGAGCGCACCCTTACCCTCCCCTTGGGGGAGGGTCGAAATTTTCGAGCCGCGTGAGACGTGTTTCGCGCATGGTTGGTCTTGCTCGCGGCGAGGAAATTTCGGGGAGGGGACGATGGGCGCCGATGGCGGAACTGTCCCCTCCCCGAAGCGCTTCGCGCTTCGACCCTCCCCCAAGGGGAGGGTAAAGGGCTTCGAACGCCTTCAAAACTGCGTTAGACATCTCTCATGCGGGGCTATTTTGGCGTCGGCGCCGACGGCATCTCCAAGGCGATGAACCTCGGCAATCTCATGCGCATCGCGCATGCGTTCGGCGCGAGCTTTTTCTTCACCGTCGACACCAGGGTCAAACTGTCCGATGCCCAGTCGGACACGTCGGACGCGTCCGGTCACGTTCCTCTCTACCGGTTCAACACCGCCGCCGATCTGCGCCTGCCGCAGGGATGCGAGCTCGTCGGCGTCGAGATCACCGACGACGCCATCGACCTTCCCAGTTTCAAGCACCCGGCCCGCGCCGCCTATGTCTTCGGCGCCGAGCGCATGTCGCTGTCGCCGGCCGTGCTTTCGCGCTGCGCCTTCGTGGTGAAAATCCCGACGCGGTTTTCCATCAATGTCGGCATGGCGGGCGCCATCGTGATGTACGACCGGTTGCTCGCCGAAGCGCGCTATCCGGCGCGGCCGGTGCGCCCGGGTGGGCCTGCCGAGCTTCCGCCGCTCCATCGCTGGGGCGCGCCTGCGCTTCGCGGGAAGTCCGAAATCGGAAGTCAGAAGCCGGAAAACGGCAGGGAAAGCGCGAAGCCTCCGGCTTCAGATTTCTGACTTCCGATTTCCGATGCGCTTCTCAAAAGCGCCCAAATCGGGCATTACAGAAACCGGATCCGGGTCCCCCATTCCATAGGTGAATTCATGCGAATTTCGTTGCCCCTGCGCGGCGCCGCCGCTGTCTTTGTCGCCGCCGCGCTGACCGCGATGCCGGCCAAAGCCGAGGCGCCCACGCTGATGGGCTCATTCAAGTCCTGGTACGTCTATTCGACGGGCGCCGATGCGTCGCGGAATTGCTATGCGCTGGCCCAGCCGGCGAGCACCAACCCCAAGAACGTGCGGCGCGATCCCATCTACATCATCATTTCGACCTGGCCCGCGCGCGGCGTGCGCAACGAACCGTCGATCGTTCCCGGCTATCCGTACAAGGACGGCAGCACCGTCGAAATCACCATCGGCACCGACAAGTTCACGCTGTTCACCCAGACGACGGGCACGGCGGGGGGCGCGTGGATTCAGGCCGCCGCCGACGAAGTGCGCCTGATCGAGGCGATGAAGCGCGGCGTGAGCATGACCGTGACCGGCACCTCGCGCCGCGGCACGCTGACCAAGGACGAATACTCGCTGGCCGGGATTTCGGCGGCGCTGGATGCGATTGCTACAGCCTGCAAGTAACCAAGTTTCCTCCCCCGTTCACGGGGGAGGTGGCTCGCCGCGTCAGCGGCGAGACGGAGGGGGGAGCCACAAGCTCTGCTCTCGTCACTTGCTCCCCCCTCCGCCTCGCTCGCCTTGCTCGCTCGGCACCTCCCCCGTAAACGGGGGAGGAAAGACATGGACATGACCACCCCCACCTCCCTAATCGGCCTTTCGTTCGAAGAAGTGGCTGCGCATCTCGAAGCCGCCGGGCTCGAGAGAAAGCCCGCGCGCATGCGTGCGCGGCAGCTGTGGAACTGGATGTACGTCCACGGCGCGCGCGACTTCGCGTCGATGACGAACCTGGCCAAGACGTTCCGCGCCGAGATGGAGACGCGGTTCACTCTGGCGCGCCCGGAAATCGTGACCGCGCAAACCTCGGAAGACGGCACGCGCAAGTGGCTGTTGCGCGCGGGGCCGGGCGTCGAATTCGAAACCGTGTTCATCCCGGACGAAGACCGGGGCACGCTGTGTGTATCCTCGCAGGTCGGCTGCACGCTGAACTGCCGCTTCTGCCATACCGGCACGCAGAAGCTGGTGCGCAATCTGACGCCGGGTGAGATCGTCGGCCAGCTCATGGTCGCGCGCGATGCGCTTTCCGATTGGCCGAGCACACGCGAGAACCGCTCCATCACCAATGTGGTGATGATGGGCATGGGCGAGCCCCTCTACAATTTCGACAACGTCAAGGCGGCGCTCGCCATCGTTGCCGATCCCGACGGGTTGTGCCTGTCGCGGCGGCGGATCACGCTCTCGACCGCCGGCGTCGTGCCCATGATCCCGCGCGCGGGCGAGGAGATCGGCTCGATGCTCGCCATTTCGCTGCACGCGACGAACGATGCGCTGCGCGACGTGCTCGTGCCGATCAACAAGAAATATCCGATCAAGGATTTGATGAATGCGTGCCGCGAATACCCCGGCGTATCGAATGCGCGCCGCATCACCTTCGAATACGTGATGCTGAAGGGCGTGAACGACAGCCTCGCCGATGCGCGCGCGCTGGTGAGGCTGCTCGCGCACATTCCGGCGAAGATCAATCTGATCCCGTTCAATCCGTGGCCGGGCGCGCCCTACGAATGTTCGGACTGGGCGACCATCGAAAAATTCGCCGATGTCGTGAACCGCGCGGGCTATGCCTCACCCGTGCGCACGCCACGCGGCCGAGACATCATGGCGGCCTGCGGGCAACTGAAGAGCGCGAGCGTAAAAGAACGCGCAAGTGCGAGCCGCGCGCAAATGCAGGCAGTGTAAGCGGCTTCGGGCGGGGGCAATTTCATGCGCAAAGAGCTGGTAAGCCTGCTCCTGTTCTGCACCGGATGTTCATCGACTGACGAAGTACGCAGTCTCCGGACCTTTTACGGATTCTCAATCGGGGACATCGATCCAGAAGCCTTGACGCGGCGAGCCCACGACTCCCGCGGCAACCCGTGCATCTGCGGCGATCTGTGTGCACCCAACGATTCCAACCGTGACAATGGGTCGGCCACTTTCTATACGGCAGCGACAATCGACGGTTCGTGCCGGATGCTCGGGTACAGGGCATGGACAGTACGAGAAAGAGTGCCTCGGGCTGTCGAATTGTTTCCGAACGCACCCGAAAGCGTTGAAGCGGTTCGCGCGCGATACGGTTCCCCGACCTACTTGATCAACGGTCCAAAGTGGCCGCATGCGAACGAGGTAGCGATCAGCTATTGCCGGCGGCTTGACGGGCACGTTCTCAGTCAGGAGGAGGCAGCGCTCAACAGCGGTGAGGTCTTCCTTTACAGCTTTGCATTCAATGACGGCGATCTCATGGAGGTCGTGGTCGGCAATTGGTCGTGCGTCGGCGACCCGTTTCTACCGATGTCCGATTAGGCTGACACCCGCAAACGCACGAAATCACTGTGACTTGTCCGCTCCGCCGCCTTCCGCTAGAGCGGGCGCGGCTGGGAGGCAGCATGTCCGCGTGCGGCGTCAAAAAAGTCGTTCTCGCCTATTCGGGCGGGCTGGATACGTCGGTCATCCTGAAATGGCTCCAGACCGAGTACCGCTGCGAGGTGGTGACGTTCACCGCCGACCTTGGTCAGGGTGGCGAGATCGAACCCGCGCGCGACAAAGCGCGCCTCCTCGGCATCAAGCCGGAGAACATTTTCGTCGAGGACCTGCGCGAGGAATTCGTCCGCGATTACGTCTTCCCGATGTTCCGCGCCAATGCCGTGTACGAAGGCGTGTACCTGTTGGGCACGTCGATCGCCCGGCCGCTGATCGCCAAGCGCCAGATCGAGATCGCGGAAAAGGTCGGTGCCGACGCAGTGGCGCACGGCGCCACCGGCAAAGGCAACGATCAGGTGCGGTTCGAGCTCAGCTACTACGCGCTCAACCCCGACATCCGCATCGTCGCGCCGTGGCGCGAGTGGGATCTCACCAGCCGCACGCGCCTCATCGAATTCGCCGAGGCGCACCAGATTCCGATCGCCAAGGACAAACGCGGCGAAGCGCCGTTCTCGGTGGACGCGAATTTGCTGCACTCGTCGTCCGAGGGGAAGGTGCTGGAGGACCCGGCAGTCGGCGCCGACGAGATGGTGTACCAGCGCACCATCGCGCCCGAAGACGCGCCGGACAAGGTCACCGAAATCGAGATCGGTTTCGAGAAGGGCGATGCGGTTTCCATCGGCGGCAGGCGATTGTCGCCGGCCGCGTTGCTCACGCAGCTCAACGAGCTCGGCCGCGCCAACGGCATCGGCCGCATCGATCTGGTCGAGAACCGTTTCGTCGGCATGAAATCGCGCGGCGTGTACGAAACGCCGGGCGGCACCATTTTGCTGGTGGCGCACCGCGCGATGGAGTCGATCACCCTCGACCGCGGCGCGGCGCACCTGAAAGACGAGCTGATGCCGCGCTATGCCGAGCTGGTCTACAACGGCTTCTGGTTCTCGCCCGAGCGCGAGATGCTCCAGGCCGCCATCGATCGCTCGCAGGAGTTCGTCGGCGGCACCGTGCGGCTGAGACTCTACAAGGGCAATGTCATTGTCACGGCCCGCGCCTCGCCGCACTCGCTCTATTCGCAGGATCTGGTGACGTTCGAAGACGACAAGGGCGCCTACGACCAGAAGGACGCCGAGGGTTTCATCCGGCTGAACGCGCTACGCCTGCGCACGCTGGCCAAGCGGCGGAAGAAGATGGAGCGAAAATGAGGCACGGCAACGGGTTTCTCACGTTCGCGATCGTGAGCATGGTCACGACGGCTGCGGTTGGTGCGTCGCGGGACGGAGGGCCGACCATCGCTCCCGCCGCGCCGGCCGCCGCCGCGGTCAGGGTTGCGCCGATGCACGTCGACGCATCGCCGCCGGCCTATCCGCGCCTGATCGCCTTTCCCAACGCAGCCGTACGCGCGAAAGTGAATGCGGCACTGGCGGCGGCGGAAAAAACGGCGCGCGAGGATCGTCAGGGCTGCATCGATCTCGTCCGCGACGCCGGCCGGCCTGCACGCGACGCTATTTGGAGGCTGACCGTCGACGTGCGCTATCTCACCGGGCGCTATCTCAGCCTGGAAATTCGCAACAGCTACGATTGCGCGGGGCCTTATCCGACCGACGATGCGCCGATGCCGATGACGTTCGATCTGACGACAGGCGAACCGCTGGATTGGCGCAAAGTGTTCAAGCCGAACCCCGCGCCCGATGAGAGCGGCCTCGAGCTACCGTCTGTGCTCTATCGCCTGTACAAACAACGCTACGCGAAGGAAGGCGGCCGTGCCGATCCGGAATGCAAGCGCGTGGTGCAGGAAAACCTGAGCATGCTCGTCCTGCGCCTCGATGAGCGCCGCGGTTTGCTGGTGCAGCCGGATTTCCCGCACGCGCTGGCGGCGTGCGCGGATGAGATCGCATTTTCGCCGGATCAAATCGCGCCCTATGTAAGCGACGCCAAGTTCCTCGCCGACCTCAGAGCCACGGTGATCAAGTGAACGACACGACAGCCGCCCCGAACGACCAGCAGCGCGAGTACTGGAACGGACCGGTGGGCGAGCGTTGGGCCTCGCGCCCCGAAGACATCGACCGCAATCTCGCGCGGCTCACGGAGTCGCTTGTCGCCTTCGCCAATCCGCATCCGGGCGAGCGCGTGCTCGACATCGGCTGCGGCGCGGGCACCACGGCGCTGGAACTCGCGCGCGCGGTGGCGCCGGGCGGCACGGTGACCGGCATCGACATCTCGGCGCCCATGCTGGAGACCGCGCGCCGCCGGGCCGAAGAGGCCGAGGCGCCCATCGAATTCATCGAGGCCGACGCGGCCACGCATCCGTTCGCGCCGCGCTATACGCTTCTGTTCTCGCGCTTCGGCGTGATGTTCTTCGACGATCCCATGGCGGCGTTCGCGAATTTGCACGGCGCGCTGCGCCCCGGCGGACGGCTTGCCTTCGTCTGCTGGCGGCCGTTTGCGGAAAACAACTGGTCGTTCATTCCCTACAAGGCGGCCGAGCATCTGTTGCCGCCGCAGGAGTCGAGCGATCCGCATGCGCCGGGCCCGTTCGCCTTTGCCGATCCGGAGCGCGTGAAGGGCATTCTCGCGCGCGCCGGATACCGCGACGTCCATATCCAAAAGCTGGACACCACCATGAACATGGGGCCGACGGCCGAGCACGCGGCGAAAGAGGCGCTGATGGTCGGGCCGCTCGCGCGCGCGGCGACGGGCCTTCCCGACGACGTGCGCGAAACGATCGCCGCCGTCGTCGCGGAAAAGATGAGATTGTTCGCCTCTGCCGAGGGCATCACCCCCGGCGCCGCGTGCTGGCTGGTGAGCGCTAAGGTCTGATTTGGTCGCGTCGAAATACCGTGAGCCCGACGATCTGTGTAGGCCGCCTGCCGCCGCCCAAAGGCAGATAGACACTCTCCACCGTCTTGTTCTGCACGGGAAACGCCTCCAGCGACTCGAACCGCGCGTGGATCGGCTGGCCGGTCAGGGTAACCTGTTGCAGAACGTGGGACAGCCGCTCGCGCACGCCGGCATTCGGGTGATCGCTCAGAAGCTTGCCGGTCATGTCGATTCCGTTGGCAACGAACACGTCCGAGCCGCTCACGCGGAAACGGAAGTCTTGGCCGTTGTCGACGATGTCATACAGCTGCATGCGCCGGAGATGCTTGCGTAGCGACCGGATGTCGATGTCGGCGCGCTCAGGCATGGGACGCGCGCCGCGCGCCGCATTCCACACCGCATAGAAGGCGGCGAGCTCGGGATGACTGGCGTCCTCCGCCTTGGCGTAATGGACGGTTCGGTTGACGGTCTGGTGCGTTTCGACGTGGCCAAGATACAAGGGCATGGAGCAACCGTAGGCTGCTGCCGTTAACAGGTGCTAAACCCCTGCAAAATGCTGGAAGTTGACGCGCCGCATGTCTACGGCTTCCGATAGACGGTTTGCGTGATGACCTGCGTCACGGCGCCGTCTTCGCCCAAAGGCAGCCATAGATTCTCGATCAGTGGATGACGGCTCGGATGAAGCTGTCCCGTCAATGAGCGCACATAGACCGGGCGCGCCGTCGCCACGACCCGGCGCAGCATGACGAGGACGCGATCGCGGATGCCGGGATGCGGATGTTCGGTAATCAGCTTACCGAACATATTGGCGTTGTAGCTCATGTACACGGCGTCGCCAGCAAGCCGACAGCGAAAGTTCTCGCCGCCGTTCAGCACCTCGTACAAATGGATCCGCTTCAGGAAGCTGCGAAGCGATTTGGGGTCGATCTCGCTGCGTTTGGGCATGGGATGCGTGCCGCGCGCGGCATTCCAAACGGCCAGAAATGTGTGCAGGTCGGGATGCTCCGCGGTCGATGGATCGCAAAAGCGAAGCTCGCGGTTCATTTCCTCCTGGTCCGACGTCGCTGGCGCCGGATGCTGCATGGCGAAAGATGTATGCATGTCGCCACGTCTAGCGATGTGCCTCTTAACGACTGCTGAAGGAGCTTGAGCGAAGCGCTGGCTTGAAGTGTCAGAGAGTTTGTGCCGCCGATATTCGCCTTCAGCGCCAAACGGTCAGCGCCATCACCTGCTCAACGCGGTCGCCGGTTCCGAGCGGAAGCAACAGGCGCTCGACGAAGGGAAACTGCGTCGGCGTGTCGCCGACCGTTTCGAAGCGCGAATAAAGCGGCTGGGCATTGCGCACCACGCGCCGCAAGGCCTCGAGCAGTTGCATGCGGATGCGCGCGTTCGGCAACGTGCTGATCAGCTTGCCGGTCATGTCCATATGGTGGGTCATCACCAGTTCCGATCCGACCAGACGGCAATGAAAATCCTCGCCGCCTGCCACCACGTCGTACAGATGGACGTAGCGCAGGAACGGTTTCATCTGCTTCGGCGGCATGCCGCCCTTGGCGGGCATCGTGTGTTCGCCGCGCGCGGTGTTCCAAACGGCATGAAATGCGCGCAGGTCCGCGTGCTGGGCCATCGCGGGATCGCCGTGTTCGACCTTGCGTTCGGACGTCTGGCCCAGGCTGTTCAGAGCACCCATGCCCAAACGATATGTGGGCAATCTTAAGGTGGCCTTAACCTCTCGGGCGCAGACGCCCAGGGCGGTTCAAACGTCCAGATTGGCCACGCTGAGCGCGTTGTCCTGGATGAATTCGCGGCGCGGTTCGACGACATCGCCCATCAGCTTGGCGAAGAGATCGTCGGCGTCGTCGGCGTGGTCCACCTTCACCTGAAGAAGCGTGCGCGCGTTCTCGTCGAGCGTCGTCTCGAACAACTGCTGCGGGTTCATCTCGCCCAAACCTTTGTAGCGCTTGAGCGACAGGCCCTTGCGCCCCCATTCGACGATGATGTCGAGAAGCTGCGAAGGCGCGTGCACGCGGTGCGTCTCGTCCTTGCGGCGGATGGTGCCGGCCTTGAGATACGTCGTTTGCAGCTCGCCCGCGCGGCGGTCGAGCTTGCGCGCATCCGCGCTCGCGATCAGCGCTCCGTCGATGGCCACGGCCTCGCCCACGCCGCGCACTTCGCGACGGAAGCGAAGCCCGCCGTCGGGCATCGGTTCGCCCTTCCAGCCGCGCTCGGTTTCGTCGGACAACATGTCGAGCCGCTTGGCGATGTACGATGCCGCGCCTTCCGCCTTCTCGCGGTCGGACAGCACCTCGGGATTCAACGCGCCGGCGATGGCGGCCTGTTCCAGCACGAAGCGCGGATAGTGCCGCGGGAAGCCCTCGAGCGCGGTGCGCGTGGCGCGCGCGCGTTCGATGAGCCCTATCAGGTCGGGTCCGGAAATCTGCTCGCCCGAGTGCAGCGTGAACACCGCCTCGCGCGCGCCTTCCTCGATCAGGAAGTTCTCCAGCTCGCGCTCGTCTTTCAGATAGCGCTCCGACTTGCCGCGCGTCGCCGAATAGAGCGGCGGCTGCGCGATGTAGAGATGCCCGCGCTCGATCAGCTCCGGCATCTGCCGGTAGAAGAACGTGAGCAGGAGCGTGCGGATGTGCGCACCGTCCACGTCGGCGTCCGTCATGATGATGATGCGGTGGTAGCGGAGCTTGTCGGGGTTGAACTCGTCATGCCCGATACCGGTGCCGAGCGCGGTGATCAGCGTCGCGATCTCCGCCGACGACAGCATCTTGTCGAAGCGCGCGCGTTCGACGTTGAGGATCTTGCCGCGCAAGGGCAGAACCGCCTGATTGGAACGGTTGCGGCCCTGCTTGGCGGAGCCGCCGGCCGAGTCGCCCTCGACGATGAAGATCTCGCACTTGGCGGGATCGCGTTCCTGGCAGTCGGCGAGCTTGCCGGGGAGGCCCGAGCCGTCGAGCGCGCCCTTCTTGCGCGTGAGCTCGCGCGCCTTACGCGCGGCCTCGCGTGCGGCGGCGGCCTCGATGACCTTGCCTATCACGATTTTGCGTTCGCCGGGATGCTCCTCGAACCAGCGGCCGAGCTGTTCCAGCACCACGCCTTCCACGGCGGGGCGGACCTCGGAGGACACCAGCTTGTCCTTCGTCTGCGAGCTGAATTTCGGATCGGGCACCTTCACCGAAAGCACGCAGGTCAGGCCCTCGCGGCAATCCTCGCCGGTCAGTGCGACCTTTTCCTTTTTCGCCGCGGTTTCATCGGCGTGCTTCGTGACGACGCGCGTCAGCGCCGCGCGGAAGCCGGCGAGGTGCGTGCCGCCGTCGCGTTGCGGAATGTTGTTGGTGAAGCACAGCATGTTCTCGTGGTAGCTGTCGTTCCATGCGAGCGCGGCCTCCACGGTAATGCCGTCGCGTTCGGCGCGGATCATCATCGGCTGGGGCACGAGCATAGTCTTGGCGCGGTCGAGATAGCGGACGAAGGCCTCGAGCCCGCCGTCGTATTTGAGGACGGTTTCCTTCTTCTCGACGCCGCGCTTGTCGGTGAGCACGATGGTGACGCCGGAATTCAGGAACGCGAGCTCGCGCAGCCGGTGCTCCAGCGTCGCGAAGTCGAATTCGAGCATCGTGAACGTCGCAGAGCTAGGCATGAAGGTAACTTCGGTGCCGCGCATGTCCTTGGCGTCGCCGACGATCCTGAGAGGCGCCTCCGCGTCGCCGTTGCGGAAGCGCATGGCGTGTTCCTTGCCCTCCTGCCAGATCCTGAGGTCAAGCCATTCGGACAGCGCGTTCACCACCGACACGCCGACGCCGTGCAGGCCGCCCGAGACCTTGTAGGCACTCTGCTCGAATTTTCCGCCCGCGTGCAGCTGGGTCATGATGACCTCGGCCGCGGACACGCCTTCGCCCTTGTGGATGCCGACGGGGATGCCGCGGCCGTTGTCGCGCACGGTGACCGAGCCGTCAGGGTTCAGCGTGACGTCGATCTGGTTGGCGTGGCCGCCCAGCGCCTCGTCGATAGCGTTGTCGACGACCTCGTACACCATGTGGTGCAGGCCCGAGCCGTCGTCGGTGTCGCCGATATACATGCCGGGGCGCTTGCGCACCGCGTCGAGACCCTTGAGGACCTTGATCGACTCGGCGTCGTACGTTTCCGGTTTTTTCTTTGCTGGTTCTGCCATGTTCTTATGTGACCGCTACGGTTACGCCCGCCCCGATGAGTGCCGTGCCCGCGACCTGATTCACGCGCTTGCGTGCGCGCCGCGTGGTGATGAACACGCGCACCCGGTCGGCGGCGAGGATGTAGGCGAGCCCGATCGCGGGCCCGATGAAGAGGGGGCCGACCAGCATCGTGATGTAGCTCGCGACCGTGACGTGGCCGAAATCGACGACGGCGGGCACGAGCGCGATCCAGAGCGCGAGCGCCTTCGGATTGCCGAGGCCGAGCGCGAATCCGCCCAGGAGCGAGGATTTCATGGTGCGCGGAGGCGCGTCGATGTCGGCGATCGGCGCGGTCCACATCTTGTAGCCGAGCCAGACAAGATAGGCGGCACCTGCGAGCTTTACGAACAGGAAGGCTTCGCCCATCGCCTGCGCGATGACGGCGAGACCCGCCGCAGTGAGCGTGAACAGGATGACGTCCGCAACTACGAGCCCCAGAAGGAACGGCACCGTCGGCCAGAAGCCGTTGGCGATGCCGCGCGTGACCAGCGCGACGACGGCCGGCCCCGGCGTCACGCAGGTAAGCGCGTACACGCTGACGAAGGCGAGGAAGCTGAGCCAGGTCATGTGCTCTCGCCCTTCACGAACTGGCCGTTGGCGACGCTCACGAACTGCGCGTGGCCGGAAAGCGGCGCGAACAGCGCGCGGTCGGTGCCGGTCATCCAGGCCTGCGAGCCCAGCGCGAGGACTTCGTCGAACAGGGCGGCGCGGCGTCCGGCATCGAGATGCGCGGCGATTTCATCGAGCAGGAGGATCGGCGGCTCGCCGTTCTTGCCCTTCTGCAGCCACGCATTCGCCAGCACGATGGAGACGAGCAGCGCCTTTTGTTCGCCGGTGGAGCAGTCGCGCGCGTCCGCCCGCTTGCCGGTATGGCGCACCACGAGATCGCTCCGGTGCGGGCCGACGGCGGTGTGGCCGCTCTCCCGATCGCGGTCCCGCGCGGCGGCGAGCGCGGCGCGCAGGCGCTCGATGTCGGTCATCTCCGTCTGCGGCAGCTTGGTGTCGAGTGAAAGCTGGGCGCATGGGAAGGCGCCCATGGCCGAGCGCGTCGAGAGTTCCGCATTCAGCCGGTCGATGGTGGTGAGGCGCGCCTCGGTCAACGCCACGCCGACCTCGGCCATCGTCTTCTCGAGGCCGTCGAGCCAGGCTGGATCGTTGAGGCCATCGCGGATGAGCTTGGCGCGCTGGCGCATCGTGTTCTCGTAGCGTGCGGCGCGGCGCGCATGGCCGGCATCGAGATTGAACACGAGCCGGTCGAGGAAGCGCCGCCGCTCGCTCGCGCCTTCGGTGAACAGCCGGTCCATCACCGGCGTCAGCCACAGCATGGGCAGAAGCTCGGCGAGGTCGGGCGAAGACGCCGGCGCGCCGTTCAGACGCATCACGCGGCGGTCGTTTCCGTCGCCGGCAACCAGGCCCGTGCCGATCTCGTGGTCTTCGCCAGCGCGCGTGAGCGTCGCGGAGACGGCCCACAGCGCTTCGCTGGCGCTCGGGGCCTTGCGCTGGATTTCGGCGAGTTTCACGCCGCGCAATCCGCGGCCCGGTGAGAGGAGCGAAATCGCTTCGAGAAGGTTGGTCTTGCCGATGCCGTTGGCGCCGAACAGCACGACGGGCGCCGCCGCAACCGACAGCTCCGCGCCCGCATACGAGCGGACATTCGTGAGCGCCACGCGTGCCAGCGCCACCGCGGCGGGCAGAGCCGTCATCTGCGCCCCCGGCGCCGTTCCGGTTTCGCTCATGAGTGCCGCGTTGTTCCGCAAACTGTCACACCCGCATCGGCATGAGGACGTACAGCGTGCGCTTGTCGTCAGCGTCCTCGATCACCGTCGGCGAGCCGGCGTCGGCGAGATGGAAGCGCACGTCCTTCCCTTTGATCTGACCGGTAATGTCGAGGAGGTAGCGCGCGTTGAACCCGATCTCGAGCGCGTCCGCCGAATAATTGGCCCCGACCTCTTCGGTCGCCGTGCCGGATTCCGGGTTGATCACCGACAGCGTCACCTTGTCCTTGTCGATGTTCAGCTTCACCGCGCGCGTCTTGTCGGCCGAGATGGTGGAGACGCGGTCGACGGCCTGGCTGAACTCCTTGGAGTCGAGCGCGAGCACCTTGTCGTTGCCCGAGGGAATGACGCGCTGGTAGTCGGGGAACGAGCCGTCGATCAGTTTCGACGTCAGCTCCACGCCGCCGAAGGTGAACTGCACCTTTGTGTCGGAGAGCCCGATCTCGATCGCGCCGTCCGCGTCGTCGAGAAGGCGGCGCAGCTCGGCCACGGTCTTGCGCGGCACGATCACGCCCGGGATATCGGAGGCGCCTTCCGGAACGTCGAGCTCGTAACGCGCCAGCCGGTGGCCGTCGGTCGCCACCGCGCGCAGATGCTGCTTCTTCCCGTCCTTCGCCGCGTGCACGTAGATGCCGTTCAGATAGAACCGCGTCTCCTCGGTCGAGATCGCAAACCGCGTTCTCTCGATCAGCGCGACGAGATCCTCGGCGTCGAGACGGAAGCGATGCGGAAGCGCGCCCGCGCTCATCTGCGGGAAGTCTTCCTGCGGCAGGCACGCGAGTTCGAACCGCACCGTGCCCGCGGAGACGACGAGCCGTCCGGACTCGCCCGGCACGAGTTCGGCCTGCACCTGCGCGCCTTCCGGCATCTTGCGCACGATGTCGTAGAGCATGTGCGCGGGCGCGGTGGTCGCGCCGTTGCGCAGCACGTCGGCCTCGAGCGACTCCACGATCTCGATGTCGAGATCAGTGGCGGTGAGCTTCACGCTCCCCTTCGCCGCCTGGATCAGCACATTGGAAAGAATGGGAATGGTGTTGCGCCGTTCCACCACGCTCTGGACGTGTCCGAGTGCCTTGAGAAACGCGCCGCGTTCGACGTTGATCTTCATGTCCGTCCGATGTGTTCCGAAAAAAATCTGGCCGGATAAGCGGCCGCTCGCGGGCTCAGGATTCACGCCCTGCCCACGCTGGAAAACCGTGCCGCCGGATACCGGATTTTGGAGCGCAAAATGCGACCGAAAATGCGACTCGGACAGGCCCCGGATAATAGGCTGGAAAGGCAGGAAATAGCTAGGGTTTTTGCCCGTCGGCGGCGTTCAATTCGCGTGTGTTTCCACAGGGTTGGAGGGCGTCGAAAGGCGCACGCAAGTCACGCCCACAATCGGCATGCGGAAGCTGCGACTTGAGCACAAAAAAGAGCGCCCCGGATCGAAGATCCGGGGCGCCGGCCTTGAACGACACGCGCGTCTTCCGGTCAGAGCCGCTGTGGGCGGCCCAGCACCTTGCGCAGGAAGTCTACCTCCTGCTGGAACACGGGGTCGTTCTGGCACAATTCGGCGACGCGCCGGCACGCATGGAGCACGGTCGTGTGGTCCTTGTGGCCGAAGCGCCGCCCGATGTCCGGGAGCGAGCGGCTGGTGAGCTGCCGCGCCAGGAACATCGCCACCTGTCTCGGGCGCGCGATGCGCCGAGCCCTGCATTGCGACTGCAGGTCCTTGAGCTCGAGCTTGTAGAACTCGGCGGTCTTCTTCTGGATTTCCTCGATGGTGACGCGCCGCTCGGGGGTGGCCCCGCGCGCCTCCAGCGCCTCCTCGACGAACTCCATCGTCACCGGCTGGCCGGTGAGGTCGGCATAGGTCGCGAGCTTGTTGAACACGCCCAAAAGCTCGCGCGGCGGGCCATCCACCTCGCGCGCCACGTGTTCGAGGATGGCGTCGGGCAGGGCGGCGCGCGGACGGCGCTTTTCCAGCTCCTGGGCGCGAGCCCGCAGGATCGCGAGGCGCGTGCTCGTGTCCGGCTTTTGCATCTGGATCACGAGCGCGCCTTTCAGCCGCGAGGAGACGTCCTCGGGCAGCCCCTCAAGCAGCGCGGGCGGCCGGTCGGCGGCAATAACAAGTCTGCGCCGCGCATCGGTGAACGCGTTCAGCGTGTGGAGGAACTCGCTGACCGTCGCCTGCTTGCCGCAGATGTGCTGGAGATCGTCGATGAGAAGGATGTCCGCTCCGCGCAGCTCTTCCTTGAAGGCGAGCGTGTCGCGGTCCCGGAGCGCGCCCAGGAATTTGCGCATGAAATCCTCGGCGCGGAGGAGAAGGGCGCGGCCGCGGCGTGCGGCCGAGCAGTGGTGAGCAATGGCGTTCAGGAGATGCGTCTTCCCGTAGCCGAACCCGCCATGGATAAAGAGAAGGCCGATATCGCCGTCCCCTTCGGCCACGCGGCGCGCGGCGCCGAGTGCGAATTCGTTGGTCGTCCCGGCAATGAACGTGCCGAAGGTTTGCTGCGGATCGGGCTCGCGGTCCCACAATCCCGTGGTTCCGCCGCCGCTGCCGCCAAGCGCGGGCACCGGCGCCGGCACGGCGCGCACGTTGGTCTGCACCTTGGGTGCGGTGCGCGCTTCGGCGGTCTCGTCCACCGTGATCTCGATGCTGGCAAATTCGGAGAAATTCGCCGTCAAAGCTGCCTCAAGCCGCGGCACATAGTGCTGCGCCACGTAGTCGCGCACGAACTTGCGCGGTGCGCTCAGGACGACATGTCCGTCTTCCGCGCCGGTGAAGGAAAGCGGCGCGATCCAGGTCTCGAACACGCCTTGGCCGAGCTCGCGTTGAAGCCGGCTGCGAACGGTCTCCCAGATCTCCGCCCAGCCCGGAAGTTGTGTTGGTGTGATCGGCGCACGCTGTAACGGTACTCCCGCCATTTGGTCCCCCTGTTTCACCGGAGGGTTGTCCGGCGATGCCCTGTTCCGGGCCTGAGTTGATCCGAGCCGCGCCTCTTTGGACGCGGCGATGTTCAGAGGGGACGCATCAGGTGCGCGCTCTGCGGCAGGACGTTTCCGTCCTTCTGCAAAAGAAGATTCGAACGTCGAATCGCTCACGCCCCTACGCCCCCAACAGGCCGCAAAGCGGCCAGGCACGGGCAATGCTGCCCGCAAGCATAGACCTTGAACTTGTCTTGAGTTTTATTGGGACTAGATTTGAATACGAACGATGAACGCAGGTCGAACCCTTGGCTTTATTGGGATCTTCCGGTCGCTGCGCTTGTTCATGTTCGTATCCCCATCCGTTAGAAAATAGTTAATCCCCAGTCTGGAGCGGCTTCAAGGAGGAAATATGCCTACACGACGCTGGGATGACGAATCGGTGAAAGTGTGACTTTTTTGGCGGATTACAAGGGTTTTTGACGCATACGGACGAATGGAGCTGTGAGGATTCAGGGTCTTACGTCAATTCGAACACGCTGGTGCGACAGATTTTTTACGCGCGGCGCACTGTGGTCAGCCTACGGACGATAGGAAAGACTAGCTTCTTTATTCGTCTACGGATGAAGCGTCACAACCAATAAAACGGTTGTCACAAAGCTATTTGCCCAACTTCTTCAAGGCCTTGCTGAGACGCGAAACCTTACGTGCCGCGGTCTTGCGATGCATGACGCCTTTTCCTGCCGCACGCATCAATTCGGGTTCGGCAGACTTGAGCGCGGCGGCGGCGGCGGCGCGATCGCCGGCAGCGATGGCTTCCTCGGCGGCCCGCACGGCGGAGCGCACGCGACTCTTGCGGTTCTTGTTGATCGCTGTCTTGCGCGCGTTCTGGCGCACGCGCTTTTGGGCCGAGGCGGTATTGGGCATCTCTGTTTCCTTATGTGGAGGCGGGCCTATAGCCCGCCTGCCGCGACAGCGTCAAATCCCTGTCTAACGCTGGCATTTCGGGCAGTAGAAGGTCGAGCGGCCGGACTGGACGATGCGCCGGATCGTGCCGCCATCCCTGCGCGGACAGGGTTCGCCCTCGCGGTCGTACACGGCGAAACGATGCTGGAAATAGCCGAGCTCGCCATCCGTGCGGGCGTAATCGCGCAAGGTGGAGCCGCCGGCCTCGATGGCCTCGGCGAGCACGCGCTTTATCTCGGAAACCAGCGTTCGCACGCGATCGGCGGAAACCGTTCCGGCAAAGCGTTTGGGCGAGATGCGCGCGCCGTGCAGCGCCTCGCACACATATATATTGCCCAGACCCGCGATGACGCGCTGATCGAGAAGGGCCGCCTTGATCGACGTTTTCTTTCCCCTGAGCGCCGCCGCCAGGATTTCAGCCGTCAATCCGTCGCCCATGGGCTCGGGGCCGAGGCCCTTGAAGAGCTTGTGCTTGTCGAGGTCGGCCGTCTTCGCGAGCAGCATCAGCCCGAAACGGCGGTGATCGGTGTAGACCACGCGCACGCCCTTGTCGGTCTCGAACACCACGTGGTCGTGGGTGCCGGTGCCGGCCTCGGAGTCCACCGCCTCCAGCATGAATTCGGCCGGCGTGAAGGCGTGGCCGCGCCGGTCGTACACGGTGAACCGCCCCGACATGCCGAGATGCATGATCAGCGTCTCGCCGCCGTCGAGATCGGCGAGCAAGTATTTCGCCCGCCGCCGCAAGTGCACGACCTTGCGTCCGGTCAGCCGCTTCGCGAAGGCGCGCGGGAAGGGCACGCGCAGATCCGCGCGCCGCGCATCGACGCGCGCAAGCGTGCGTCCTTCGAGCGCAGGCGCCAGTCCGCGGCGTACGGTTTCGACCTCGGGCAGCTCAGGCATGGCGGCTGCGTTTCTGGTATCCTGACGCCGATGTCAAACGCCGACACCTCCCGCACTGCATCCTTCGGCTATCGCGACGTTCCGGAAGACGAAAAGACCGGAATGATCCGCGGCGTCTTCGATTCCGTCGCCTCGAAATACGATCTGATGAACGATTTGATGTCGGGCGGCGTGCACCGCATCTGGAAGGACATCTTCATCGACTGGCTGAACCCGCAACCCGGCTGGCGCGTGCTCGATGTCGCGGGCGGCACCGGCGACATCGCCTTCCGCATCGCCAACCGAGTGAAGAAAAAGGGCGGCCACGCCGATATCGTCATCTCCGACATCAATTTCGAGATGCTGAAGGCGGGTACCGGCCGCCCCGAGGCGCGCGAAAAAGATGCGCGCTTCACCTGGCTGTGCGCCGACGGCGAGCGCATGCCGGTGGCGGATGAAAGTTGCGACGCCTTCACTATCGCCTTCGGCATCCGCAATTTCACGCATATCGAACGTGCGCTGGACGAAGCGTACCGCGTGCTGAAGCCGGGTGGGCGGTTTCTATGCCTGGAATTTTCGCGCGTCACCGCGCCGGGGCTTGATGACCTCTACGACGCCTATTCGTTTGCCGTGCTGCCGCGCATGGGCGAACTGGTGGCGGGGAACGGCGAGGCCTACCGCTATCTCGCAGAAAGCATCCGCCGTTTTCCGGCGCAGGAGCCGTTCGCGAAGATGATCGCGAAGGCGGGCTTTGCCAACGTGAAGGTGCGCGACCTCGCCATGGGCATCGCCGCCATGCATTCGGGATGGAAGATCTAGTGGCGAAGCTGCTTCGGGGCTCGTGCCGCTGCGGCGCCGTCGCGTTCAACCTGAAGAGCCACACGCCGTATCCGTATCAGCTCTGCTACTGCACGATCTGCCGCAAGACCGCGGGCGGCGGCGGGTACGCCATCAACATCATGGGCGATTTCGGCACGCTCGAGATCGAGGGCAAGCGCGCCATCGGAATCTATCGCGCGAAAATCGAAGGCGAGGGTGGCCGCTGCGAGACGAGCAAGGCCCGCCGCAGTTTCTGCACCAAATGCGCGACGGCGCTGTGGGCGTGGGATCCGCGCTGGCCGGCGCTGGTGCATCCGTTCGCCTCGGCGATCGACACGACGCTGCCCAAGCCGCCGTCGAAGGTGCATCTGATGCTGCGCTACAAGGCGAGCTGGGTGAAGCCGGATTTCGGGCGCGGCGACCGGAAGTTTCAGGAATATCCGGAACTCTCGATCGAGGAATGGCACAAACGCCGCGGCTTGTGGATCGACTGAGCGCTACAGCTGCGGCGGTGCGTCGGAGATGGGCGCAGTCGCGGTGCAGCCCTTGTCCTGCGCGAGCGTTCCGCTGGCGAGCGCCGCCGTGAATGTCGCCGTCGGCTCGATCAGCGTCCACGTCATCGCATCCGCAACACGCGTAAGACGAACCTGCATCGCGTGCGTCACCAGCCGGCCGTTCTCGCGCACGTAGTAGACGACATGGATCGGCACCGACACGTCCATGAGCGCGTGCGCCTTCACGAACACACCGAGCGGATTGTTCCCGTACGGCATGAATTGGCACATGATGTCGGCGGCGCGCGCCGGTAACGCGCCAAGCATCACGATGCTGGCGGCGAGTGCGATCCTCAAACAGCGCGATCCCGTCATGTGTTTCCCCCTGCTCGTCGGGTACGTCTTCAGATGCACCGGGCGATTGAGCGTGGGTCCTCTCGCCATCCGGCTTCAAGGAGAAAGCGTCGAAAGACCCTGAATTGCGCGAACAGGTTCTTGTAACCGTTTGTCCATTTGGCGGTCCGAATGCCACACCGCCATTGCCGATCAGACGAATTTCGGGATCGGGCCGACCTGCGCCGTCTGGTTCGGCAATTTGAGATACACCTCGTCGGCGTAGCACCAGCCCCAGCCCTCCGGCGGATCGTATCCCTCGATCACCGGATGCGTGCTCGCGCGGTAGTGTTTCAGCGCATGCTTGTTGGGCGAACTTTCACAACAGCCGACATGCCCGCATGTGCGGCAAAGCCTCAAATGCACCCAGCGCGATCCGGTCTTCAGGCACTCCTCGCAGCCAAGCGCACTCGGGGTCACGGTGTGCACGGTGTCGGTATGACTGCATGTGCCGGACATCGGCGCTCCTTCAAAGGTTGTAACGAGTACCAATTTTTGGTATAATCACCTTTATGGCCAAGAATACCTCCGTCAGCCTCGGCGAGCACTTCACCGATTTCATCGAAGAGAAGGTCGCCGAGGGCCGTTACGGCTCGGCGAGCGACGTCATCCGCGCGGGCCTGCGCCTGCTTGAAGAAGAGGAAGCGAAACTCGAGGCGTTGCGTGCTGCCCTCATCGAAGGCGAAGAAAGCGGCGTGGCGGAGGAGTTCGACATCGATGAGTTTCTGGCGCGCGCGCACAAGGCATACAAGAAGCGCAAGAAAGCATGACGCCTGTTGATATTCTGCCGGGCGCCCAAGAATATCTTCTCGGGATTTTCTACTACTCGGCAGACCGTTGGGGCACGGAGCAGGCCGACCGCTACATTCGTGGCCTCCATGAAGCTATCGCCCTTGTGGCGAATGCACCCAATCTGCGCCGGCCCTGCAATGAAATCCGTCGGGGATATTTCAGGGTGAACTCGGGTTCGCACGTCATCTTCTGCCGGTTGCGAGGCGATACGATAGAGGTTATTCGCGTCTTGCATGCCGGGATGGATTTCCGGCGTCATCTCTGACGGGTCTTACGCGCCACCCTTCTCCGTCATCTCGGCCAGATATTTGTGCAGGATCGACACCACCTGCGCGCCTTCGCCGACGGCGGCGGCGACGCGCTTGGTCGAGCCCGAGCGCACGTCGCCGATCGCGAACACGCCGTGGCGGCTGGTTTCCAGCGGCCGGCCGCCGTCGCTGAAATCGGCGCCCGTGCAGACGAATCCCTTCTCGTCGAGGGCAACCTCGCAGCTCTTCAGCCATCCGGTGTTCGGATCGGCGCCGATGAAGAGGAAGAGATGGCGCAGCGGCTTGCGCGTCTCCTCGCCCGTCTTCCGGTTGCGCCACCTGACCGCCTCGAGCATGCCCTTCTCGCCTTCGAGCGCCGTGATTTCGGTTTCCATCAGCACATCGATGCGCGGGTGCGCCTCGATACGGTCGGCGAGGTAATCCGACATTGCGTCGCGCAGCGCGCGGCCGCGGCAGATCATCGACACGTTCGCGCCCTGGTCGGCGAGGTACACCGCCGCCTGTCCGGCCGAGTTGCCGCCGCCGACCAGCGCCACGTCCTGCCCGCTGCTTAACCGGCCTTCGATGGGCGATGCCCAATAATGCACCGACGAGCCTTCGTACTCCTCGATGTTGGGCACGTTGAGCCGGCGGTAGTTCGCGCCCGACGCGATCACCACCGCGCGCGCGTTCACCTGCTCGTCGCCGGAGAGCTGCACCGTAAAGCGCGCCCCGTCGCGGTTCGATCCGGATTCCAGCGCCAGCACTTCATCCGGAATGGCGACGTCGGCGCCGAATTTCTGCGCCTGGCTGTAGGCGCGGCCCATCAGCGCGCGGCCAGTGATGCCGGTTGGGAAGCCGAGATAATTCTCGATGCGCGCGGAAGCCCCCGCTTGCCCGCCGAAGGCGCGGCAATCGAGCACCATCACCGACAGTCCTTCCGACGCCGCGTACACCGCGGCGGCAAGCCCCGCCGGGCCGGCGCCGACGATGGCCACGTCGTACACGCGCGTGGCGTCAATGGGCGCGACCATGCCGATGCAGCGCGCGAGCACGAACTCGGACGGGTTGCGCAACAATTGCCCCGACGGGCACACGACCACCGGCAGCTCGGCAAAGGTGAGATCGAAGCGGTCGAGAAGGCCCTTTGCGTCTTCGTCGGTGTCGGGGTCGAAGCGCTGATACGGAATGCCGTTGCGGTCGAGGAACCCCTCGAGCCGGATCACATCGCCGTCGTGCGTATGGCCCACGATCACCGGCCCGCCGGCGCCGACCTCGAGAAGCGCCACGCGCCGCAAGATCAGCGCGCGCATCATCTTCTCGCCGATCTCGGCTTCCTCGACCAGTAGATCGCGCAACTGCTCCGACGGGATGAGGAGCGCGTGGACTTCATTCTTCGCCACAGCGTCCACCAGCGCCGGCCGGCCCGACAGCGTGTTCAACTCGCCGAGAAAACAGCCCGCCTCGATCGTGAAGATCGGTTCCTGATGCCCGAGCGGATCGCGCTGGGTGATGTCGACCGTGCCCGACAGGATCAGGTGCAGGCCCGGCACCTTTTCGCCGGTCTTCGCGAGGTGTTCGCCCGCCTTGTAGGTGCGCGCCTGGCCGAACCGGCGCAGCCGGTCGACCTCGGCCGGCTTCAACACCGGAAACATCTGGTGGCTGCGGGTTTCCAGTGTCGGCGAACTGGGTCTCGCCATCGTGGCCAATGTCCTTGCGGTTGAACCGGCGCCGGGCGCGCGCCGCCCGCGCGCTCGCCACCGTACGGCTTTTACCAAATTTCCCTCGAGCCCGGGGGGAATTAGGTCTTAGGTCTCACATGTCATGCCTTGCAACCTTCAGTACAACTTGCGAGCCTGAAAGCGTTGGGATGCTGGGGAATCGCACCATGAAATTCGTCACGCCACGCATGCGCACTGTGGGTGCGGCCACCGCCGCGCTTGCGCTCACCACCATCGTTGCTCTGGCGGCCGGCGAAAAAGCGCCGACCGCGAGCGCAGCCGCCATTCTCGGCGCCGATGTGAAAGGCGACAATTACACCGTCGCTGAAACCGTGAAGACCGACGGCTTCGTGCGCATCTTTTCGGTCAGCTCGAAATACGGCGACTTCCAGGTGAACGGCGAGAACCGCATGCGCCAGCGCGTGCAGGAGCTGAAGGCGCTTCACGCGCTCGAGGGCATGTCGCAGTCCGACGAATTCCTGAAGGCGGTGGCCAACGCCGGCATCGCGCCCATTCGCTTCGTCGGCAATCTGGTGGTCGATCCGATCGAGACCACGGGCAGCGTGATCACCGGCATCGGCAAGATGTTCGCGAATGTCGAGGCCGGCGTCAGCGGCAAGGGCGGCGGCCGCGACGATACGCTCTCGAGCCTCACCGGACAGACCGCAGCCGAGCGCGAGCTCGCGTTCCGGCTCGGCGTCGATCCGTATACGGACTTTACGCCGCTCAGGAACGGCCTGCACGAGGTCAGCCGCGTCATGTCGGCCGGAAACATCACCGTGTCGGCGGCGACCATGGCGATCCCCGGCGGCGCCGGCATGGCCGTGGGCGCGGCGCAGACGAGCGCCGACTTCGCCAATTCCGTGGCCAGCAAGACGGCCGCCGACATCGCCGAGATCGTGCGCACGCAGCTCACCGCGCTCGGCGTCTCGAACACTACCATCGACGCCTTCATCAAGAACCAGGCATACACACCTCAGGATCTGTTCGCGATCGCGGAATCGCTGACCGAGCTCAAGGCGGCAAACACCGAGGCCTTCGTCGCCCGCGCCGCCGCGGCCGAAAGCGCCGACGTGGCAAAGTTCATGGTCTATCGCGCCGACCTGCTCGCGCAGGATTCGGGCAAGCTCGGAGGACTCAAGGAGTTCGTGCTCGTGGGCGATATCGTGGTGAACCGCGACGGCGCCGGGCGCATCGTGGTGGCCGCGCCGTTCGATCTCGTGGCGTGGACCGATACGGTCGAGACGAGCGTCACGCGCCTGACCGCCGACGTGACGGCGGCCGACGCAAAAGCGCCGCGCGTGTTCGCCACCACAGGCCCGGTCGGCCCCAGGGCCGCGGCCGAACTCAAGAAACTCGGCTGGACGGTGGTGAGGCTGTAGGGGCTTCCTACCTTTACCCCCGCGCGGCGCAGCCGCTAGATTGCGGCGCGCGGGGGCCGAAATGTTCGAACAGACCTTCAAGAATATCGATGACGTTCTCTGGAAAGAGGCCGGTTGCACGACCGAGCTCGACTACACCGAGCAGACGTCGTGGCTTCTGTTCCTCAAGTATCTTGACGATCTCGAGGATGAGCGGGCGACGGCTCACGCGCTAAAAGGCAAGACCTACAAACCGATTATCGAGGGCCAGTACCGCTGGCGCAAATGGGCGGCGCCGAAGAAAAAGGACGGCACACTCGACCGCGACCACGCGAAGACGGGCAAGGACCTGATCGACTTCGTCGACGACAAGCTTTGGCCGTATCTTCAGGGTTTCAAGGACCGCGCCGAGAGCCCGGCCACCATCGAATACAAGATCGCCGAAATTTTCTCCGAGATCGAGAACAAGTTCCGCAGTGGCTATTCGTTGCGCAACGCACTCGATCTGATCGACGGACTGCGCTTCCGCTCGCAGGCCGAGCGGCATGAACTGTCGCAACTCTACGAAGACAAAATCCGCCGCATGGGCAACGCCGGCCGCAACGGTGGCGAATACTACACGCCCCGCCCGCTCATCCGCGCCATGATAAAGGTGATCGATCCGAAGATCGGCGAGACCATCTATGACGGCGCGGCAGGTTCGGGCGGCTTTCTGTGCGAGTCGTTCGATTACCTTGCGCCAAAAGCCAACAGCACGTCCGACCTGGAAAAACTCCAGAAGCGCACCTTCTATGCCAAGGAAAAGAAAAGCCTCGCCTATGTGATCGGCATCATGAATATGATCCTTCACGGGATCGAGGCGCCGAACATCGTCCACACCAACACGCTCGCCGAAAGCGTGTTCGACATCCAGGACAAGGACCGCTTCGACATCGCGCTCGCCAATCCGCCCTTTGGCGGCAAAGAACGCAGGGAAATCTACGATCAGAATTTTCCTATCAGGACAAGCGAAACCGCGTTCCTGTTCCTTCAGCATTTCATCAAGATGCTCAAAGCCGGTGGCCGCGCCGCGATCGTGATCAAGAACACGTTCCTGTCGAACGGCGACAACGCGGCCGTGGCACTGAGGAAGGAGCTTCTGGAAAGCTGCAACCTGCACACGGTGCTCGACATGCCGCAGGGCACGTTCCAGGGCGCGGGTGTCAAGACAGTGGTGCTGTTCTTCGTCAAGGGCGAACCGACGCGCAAGGTCTGGTTCTATCAGCTCCATCCCGGCCGCAGCCTCGGGAAAACCAATCCGCTCAACGACGACGATATGGCGGATTTCGTCGAGTTGCAGAAGACGCGCGCAGACAGTGACAGATCGTGGACCATCGACATCGGGAGCATCGATCCGGCGACGAGCGACCTCTCAGCGAAGAATCCGAACCGCAAGAGCGAAGGCGAACATCGCGATCCGCGAGAAATCCTCGACGAGATCGCCGCGCTCGATGCTGACAGCGCGAGGATTCTCGCCAGCATCAGGGCGATGCTGTGAGTTGGGCGTATGCGCCACTCGCCGATTTGTGCACCGTCTTCACGGACGGCGATTGGATTGAGTCGAAGGACCAAAGCGCGTCGGGGGTTCGACTCATCCAGACAGGAAATATTGGGGAAGGTTCGTTCAAACTTCGTGCGGAGAATGCACGCTATATTTCGGATAAGACATTTCGCCATCTAAACTGCACACCAATTTTTCCAAGCGATTGTCTTATCTCCCGGCTTCCTGATCCGGTTGGGCGCGCGTGCATCCTGCCTGACATTGGAGAGCGAATGATTACCGCGGTCGACTGTACAATCGTGCGATTCCGACCGACGATGTCCGCAGAATTCTTCAACTATTACGCTCAGTCCCATGGGTACGCGCGATCCGTCGAAAAGCTGACGACTGGCGCGACGCGGCAAAGAATTAGCCGCAGCAATTTGGGCGCAGTCCATGTGCCCGTCCCCCCGCAGGCCGAACAGCGCCGCATCGTTGCCTTTCTCGATGAGGCGTTGGCGGACATCGAATCAACGGTTATTCGAACTGAAGCGGCGGTCGCGCGAGCGCACGAAGTGCTTGCGTACGCGAAGGCTTCGATTTTTGCGCGCGTCAAGAGTGAATTCAGTGCTGAGCCATTGGCGGCTATCGCCGAGTTCAAGAACGGGCTGAACTTCACCCGCTCAAGCAAGGGTGAAGTCATCAAGATTGTCGGAGTGAAGGATTTTCAGGACCATCTGGCCGTGCAGCCCAGAGACCTGGATGATGTGACGATCGAAGGCACGCTACGCGATGACTATGTACTTCGGCCAGGTGACATTCTCACTGTCAGATCAAATGGTAATCGGGAGCTCATTGGCAGGTGCATCATTGCGGGCGAGTTACCAAGAAAAACTTCGCACTCCGGCTTCACGATACGAATTCGGACAAAGCGGCCCGATGTCCAACCCGGTTTTTTGGTGCGATACCTAAAGTCCAGTGAAATTCGGCGCGCTTTGGTTGAGAGCGGAGATGGCACCCACATTTCTAGCCTTAATCAGGGTGCGCTGGCCGCAGTCCGGGTCCCTGTTCCGTCCGCAAGAGCGCAGGCAGAAATCGTTGCGCAAGTCGATGCCGTCGAGGCTGAGGTGCGTCGCCTTACCGATCTATATGAGTCTAGGACGGATAAGTTGAAGAGCCTGAAGGAGGCAGTCTTGTCTAAGGCATTCACGCCTCCGGCTGATGCCATACAGGTTGCCGCCGAATGAATGAAGCCGAGACGCGCGCCGAACTTGTCGATCCCGCGTTGGCGGCGGCAGGTTGGGGCGTCGTCAACGGCAGCCGCATCCGCCGCGAATACCATCTGACCAAGGGCCGGCTGCTCGGAGCCGGCAAATCGGCGAAGCCCGAAATCGCCGACTACATTCTGATCTTCAAGAACCGCGAACTCGCGGTCCTGGAAGCCAAGAAACGCGACCTCCATGTCACGACCGGCCTGACGCAAGCGAAGGCCTATGCCGACATGCTGCAGACGCGCTTTGCCTTTTGCACCAACGGCGCCGGCATCTATCGCGTCGACATGCAGACCGGAAGGGAAGGCGACGTCGACCGCTATCCCACGCCCGATGAGCTGTGGGCCGCGACCTTCGCCCAGCCGAACGCGTGGCGCGACCGCTTTGCGGCCGTTTCCTTTACGGACAAGGGCGGATCGTGGGACGTCCGCTATTACCAGCGCAACGCCATCGAGAATGTGCTGGATGCCATTGCCGACGGCAAGCAGCGCATCCTGCTGACGCTCGCGACAGGCACCGGCAAGACCGCCATCGCCGTGCAGATCGCATGGAAGCTGTTCCATGCGCGCTGGAACCTGTCACGCGAACCCACGCGCCAGCCGCGCATCCTGTTCCTCGCCGACCGCAACATCCTAGCCGACCAGGCGTACAATGCGTTCTCCGACTTTCCTGCGGATGCGCTGGCCCGCATCAAGCCCGACGAAATCCGCAAGAAGAGGCAGGTACCCAAGAACGCCAGCGTCTTCTTCACGATTTTCCAGACGTTCATGAGCGGCCAGAACGCGGCCGGCGAACCTGCGCCGTATTTCGGCGACTATCCGCCTGACTTCTTTGATTTCATCGTGATCGATGAGTGCCATCGCGGCGGCGCCAACGACGAAAGCGAATGGCGCGCCATCATGGAGCACTTCGCGCCGGCGGTGCAACTGGGACTCACCGCCACGCCGAAGCGCAACGACAACGTCGACACGTACGAATATTTTGGCGCGCCGGTTTACACCTATTCGCTGAAGCAAGGCATCAATGACGGCTTCCTGACGCCGTTCAAGGTGCGCACGTTCGCCTCTACATTGGACGAATATGTCTACACGCCCGACGACCGGGTGCTGGAAGGCGTTGCGGAAGAAGGCAAGCGATACCGCGAGGAAGACTTCAACCGCATCATCGAGATATCCGAGCGCGAGAAGTATCGCGTGAAGACATTCATGGAAACGATCGACCAGCGCGAAAAGACGTTGGTCTTCTGCGCCAGCCAGGAACACGCCGCCGCGGTGCGCGACTTGGTGAATCAGATGAAGACGACCAGCACCAACCCGAACTACTGCGTCCGTGTGACCGCGGACGAGGGCGGCCGTGGCGAACAATGGCTGCGAGCGTTCCAGGACAACGAGAAGACCATTCCCACAATCTTGACGACGTCGCACAAGCTGTCGACCGGCGTGGACGCGCGCAATGTACGCAACATCGTGCTGATGCGGCCGATCAAATCGATGATCGAGTTCAAACAGATCATCGGGCGCGGAACGCGCCTGTTCGAGGGCAAGGACTACTTCACCATCCTGGATTTCGTGAAGGCGTATGAGCACTTCAACGATCCCGAATGGGACGGCGAGCCAATCGATCCTGTGAAGCCCGAGCCGAAGGGACCGCGCGAGAAAGGCGAACGGGAAGAGAAACCACAAGAGCCCGACGAGGAACGCGAGCGCCCGCAGAAGGTGAAGATCAAACTTGCCGACGGCAAGGAACGCACGATCCAGCACATCAGCGCGACGAGCTTCTGGAGTCCCGACGGCAAGCCGATGTCGGCGGCGCAGTTCGTGGAATATCTGTTCGGGCAGTTGCCGGCGCTGTTCAAGGACGAAGCCGAGCTGCGCGCGCTATGGAGCAAGCCCGATACGCGCAAGGCGTTGCTGGATGGTTTGGCCGAGCGTGGTTTTGCCGGCGAGCCGCTGCGCCAGATCACGCGCCTGATCGACGCGGAGAAGAGCGATCTGTACGATGTGCTGGCCTATGTCGCGTTTGCACGCGCCCCCGTAACGCGCAGCGAGCGCGTCGCCACGCGGCGGCCGAAAATCGCGTCACGGTATGACGGAAAGATCAGCGCGTTTCTCGACTTCGTCCTCAGCCAGTATGTGAGCGAGGGCGTCGAGGAACTGGACCAGGAGAACCTCCCGGACCTGCTGCAACTCAAGTATCGCAATGTCAGCGAAGCGGCGAACCAGCTCGGCGGGACGGCGGCGGTGCGCGACGCGTTCATCGGATTCCAGCGCTACCTCTACGAACCGGATTAGCTGCTCCTTGACACCGGCCACGGCTGCGCTTATATTAGAACGGAAGATGAACATAATGAAATATAGTGAAATATTTCAAGGGGGGAGGGGGTACCAAAAACTGGAAAACAATTAGATGTGGTCAGGAACAAAGGAGGTACAAGATGTAGTGTCGCGCGAGCGCTGGGCTTGGCGTAAACGCCTGTTCGCAAGTCAGCGATAGGCTGGGCGCCCGGCAAGGGAGAGGCATGCTCCGCACGTTTTCCAACATCGGCCGGCTTTTGCGCATCGCGCACACGCTCGCGGCGTATGACGCGCTTGTTCCGCGCGAGTACGCCGAGCAGGTGCCGCCGAGCGTGCGCATGATGGCGCGCCTGGTCGGGCGCCGGCGCACGCGGCTTGGCAAGGACGGCGACGTCACGCTTCCGCCCGGCGTGCGGCTGGCGAAGGCGCTGGAAAGCCTCGGCCCCTCGGCCATCAAGGTGGGACAGCTTCTGGCGACACGGCCCGACATCATCGGCGACGAAATCGCGCGCGGGCTCGAGACGCTGCAGGACCGCCTGCCGCCGTTTTCGGAATCCGAGGCGCGCGCCATCGTCGAATACGAAATGGCGCAGCCGATCGCGGCGGTGTTCTCGGCGTTTGGGCCGCCGGTGGCCGCGGCGTCGATTGCGCAGGTGCACGAAGCGCAAACCACCGCCGATCCGCCGCGGCGCGTGGCGGTGAAGGTGCTGCGCCCCGGCATCGAGGCCCGCTTCGCGCGCGATTTCGATGCCTTCCGCTTTGCCGCGCGCATGGCCGAGCGGTTCTCGCGCGAGGCGCGGCGGTTGCGGCTGATCACGCTCGTGGAAACGCTTGCGGCGTCGGTGGCGCTGGAACTCGACTTGCGGATGGAGGGCGCGGCGGCGTCCGAGCTCGCCATCAACATGGCGGACGAACCCGATTTCCGCGTGCCGGCGATGGATTGGACGCGCACGCGCCAGCGCATGCTGACCACCGAGTGGGTCGAGGGCACGCCGCTGCGCGATCCGGCGGCGTTGCGCGCGGCGGGCCACAGCCCCACGCGGGTGGCGGCGCTGGTGGTGCAGACATTCCTGACGCAGGCGCTGCGCGACGGATTTTTCCACGCCGACATGCATCCGGGAAATCTGTTCGTCGATGCCGAGGGCCGGCTGTGCGCCGTCGATTTCGGCATCATGGGGCGGCTGGACGCGCGCATGCGGCGCTTCCTCGCCGAAACGCTCGGCGGATTTCTGGCGCGCGATTACGAACGCGTGGCAGAAATTCATTTCCATGTGGGCTTCGTCTCGCGTGCCTACAGCGTGCAGACGTTTGCCCAGGCCCTGCGTGCGATCGGCGAACCCATTTTGGGCTTGACCGCGCGCGATGTATCGATGGCTCGGTTGCTGGAACAGCTGTTCGAGACCACACGCCGCTTCGACATGCCGCTGCAGCCGCAGCTCATCATGATGCAGAAGACCATGATGACGGTCGAGGGCGTGTGCCGGCAGATCGATCCCGATTTCGACATCTGGGAGCATTCGCGCCCCGTGCTCGAACAGTGGATGGTGCGCAACATGGGCCCCGAGGCGCGCCTGCGCGATGCGGCCGAAGGCATCGGGCATCTCGTGAAGCTCGCGCAGAACCTGCCGGAACTGTTGCGCGACACCGAGGCGATCGCGGCGCAGCTCGCGCAGGGCGGCATGCGGCTGCATCCGGATTCGGTGGCGGCGATTGCGGCGATGCAGCTCAAGCGCACGCGTCATGTGCGCGTGGCGCTATGGCTTACGGCGGGCGCGCTCGGGCTGATTGCGGCAGGGATGCTGTAGGGGCGGCGGCTAGCCGATGCGGATCGAACCGGCTTCGCAGATGCACGGATCGCGGTCGCCGACATAGAGCTTCACATGATAGGTGTGGTTGCGCGCCTGGCTGAGGTTCGGCACCCGCACTTTCAGATTGCCGTCGGCGATTTCCATGTCGGTGACCAGGAGCGAATGCCATCCCGGCTGCTGCTCGTCCTCGGCCAGCGCGAGCACGACGTTCACCTCCGCATCGCGGCGGCCGACGCATTCGCCGGTGATCATCACCATCTGTCCGGGCGTGACGTCGCGCGGCTCGGCCGTCGAACCAGACGCATCGGACGTGCTGTAGAGCTGGACCATGCCCATGCTCATGCGGCCCTGGAACATGTTCGCCTGTGCGCCAACCGTAACGGCGGCGGTAATCGCGACGGTCGTGAGTGCGGCTGATAGGAGTCCGCGCATGGTTTCAAACCCCGGAGTCGTCCACAATCTAGCGTAGTTGAGCGGCTTTGCACAGACGGCCGTTGACCAGGTCTAGCGCCAATAGGGCTGAAGGATACCGCTCCTGTGGGCGAAGCGGAGCGCCATCGTCAGGCCTGCCGCGGCCAACGCCAAGGCCATGCCGATCCAGACCCCGACCGCGCCCCAGCCCACGGCAAAGCCAAGCAATGCCGCCGACGGGAACCCGACCAGCCAGTACGACGCGCCGGCCAGCCACATGGGCACGCGAGTGTCCTTGAGCCCGCGAAGCACACCGACGCCGATTACCTGGACGCCGTCGAAGAACTGGAACGCCGCCGCCACGAGGAGCAGCGTCGCGCCCAGATCGATGGCCGGCCGGTTGGCTGCCGTCTCCGCCAGATAAAGATGCGCGACGGTGTGCGGCACCAGCGCGATGATCACGCCACCGACCAGCATGAAGCCGCCGCCAATGGCGAAGGCGACCACGCCGGCGCGCCTCACTCCGTGCTCGTCGCCGGCGCCCGCGGCGAGGCCGACGCGCACCGTCGCCGCCATCGCAAGACCCAACGGCACCATGAATGTGATCGACGGCACGTTGAGCGCGATCTGGTGCGCGGCGAGCGCGACAGCACCCAGAAGTCCCATCAGGAAGAACGAGGCGTTGAACAGGAGCACCTCGAACAGCTGGGTCACGCCGATGGACACGCCCAACCGAAGGATCTCCTTGAGCTTGGGCCAGTCCGGCCGGTGAAACCGGCGCAGGATCCTGTAGGGCGCAAACGCGCGCCCCTTCAGCGACACGATCAAGAGCGCGACGAAGGCAAACGCGTTGGCGAAGGCGCTCGCGATGCCCGAGCCGACCACGCCGAGCGCCGGCGCGCCGAAATGGCCGAAGATCAGGACGTAGTTGCCCGCGAAATTCACGACGACCATCGCCAGCACGATGAAAAGCACCGCGCGCGGCCGCGAGAGCGCCGTCACGAAATTCCTGAGCACGAAGAAGCCGAGGATAAACGGCAGCCCCGGCATGATCGCGTACACATACGCGCCCGCCATCGGCACCAGTTCGGGCGGCTGTTGCAGCAGCGCGAGAATCGGCTCCGAGAAGGCGAGGAACAGCCACAACAGTGGCGTCAGCATAATCGCCGACCACAGGCCCATGCGGACAGCCGCGCGTATGCCCGCGCGGTTGCGCGGGTTCGCGCCGAGGATGTGCGCGATCACTGGCGATACCGCATTCGCGGGCCCGATGCCGACGAGCCACGAGAACACGAACAAATTCGCGCCGAGCGCGACGGCGGCGAGCTGCGCCCCACCCAGACCCTGACCGATCATCACGACGTCGGTGGTAACGATCGCCATCTGCGCGAGCTGCGTCAGCACCAGCGGCGCACCCAGCCGGATGAGCGCGCGCGCCTCGGCCAGCCATTCGCCGCGTGAATGCGCGGCGGGCCGGGGCTCCATCGACTCCTGCAATGCTGCGATCTCGGTCATGACGTGCTCATCTCAAATAATGAGCCCGGGTACGCGGGAAGGGAAACGCAGGCACAAAAAACCCCTCCAGAGCATTGCCGGGCTCGGAGGGGTACGATCCTTTCGGGACCGGTTGCGGGCGTCCTATCCCGCGTCCTCACGAACCGTGTGCGCCGACGAACAGAGCATCAGTCGCTCCGCTGCCGCGATGTTGAAACCCTCGATCATTCTCGGTTCGTGTCCTTCGGTTGGCGTGGATTCGGTCCACGGTTGGGCGGCGTGGTTACGCCCGCGCTCAAGCCAAGTCAACCCGCCGCCGGCGCGCGGGACATGCGAAACGGCGCTGCGGTTTCCCACAGCGCCGTTTCGGTACAAGTGTTGCCGCAAATACTCAGATCGACGGCAGCGCCTTCAGTTCGGCGGGCGTCATGTTCGTGATGAGAACACGATGCGCCCGATCAAGGCCGACCTTCTCGGCTTGGATCCCAACCACCTTGTGGCGGCCGAAGTAGCGGCTCGCGTCGACCGTCACGGCGAGCGCCTTGCCGTCCGAGCGCGTGACGACGTCCGTCACGGTGCCCACCGGTTTGCCGCGCGTATCCAGCACCGCAAGCCTCATCAGCGCCTGCGTGGGTTTGGCAATCTTGTCGAGCGGCATGGTCGCCGCCGCCGGCGCGGATGCGACACGCGTGGTTGCCGGGGCGGCCGTAGCCGTCTCCGTGCTCACCTGCGTCAGCGCAAATGCGCCGAGTGCAATCGCGGTGGCGCCTCCAACAATGAGATATCGAAGCGTCATCGTGTTCTCCTCTTCTCTCCCTCTGCGCGCACGAATGTGCGCTTTTTGAAAACTTTGCTTTTCGCATTAACCGGGGAGTGAGAACGTATCTGTGGAAGCAGAGTTCCGAATTCAAGCTTTGCCGTAGTGAATCGGCTGCATTATGTGCGCCATTGATTCGCCATATTCGGACAAGGAATTTGTTTGGCACAATGAACATCCATTCATCGTCGATTGCACATCGCGGCGGCGCCGGCGAATGGCCGGAAAACACGCTGTTCGCATTTTCGAATGCGATTGCGGCCGGATGCGATGGCGCCGAACTCGATGTGCAGCTCACGCGCGACGGCGCGCTCGTCGTCGTCCATGATTATCGTATTCCTGCCGCGCATTTCCGGCACGGTGACAATTGGTGGCCCGGACCGCGTCTGCGCATCCGTGATCTCACGCTCGCGCAATTGCGCGAATTCGATATCGGGAGACCCGATCCCCGTTCGCGTTACGCCGCCGCGCACCCGCATCTGACGCCGCGCGACGGCGAGCGCGTGCCGCTGTTCACCGAAGTGCTCGATCTGATCGGGACGCGCGATTTCCGCCTGCTCGTCGAGATCAAGGTCGCGTGGCACGACCGCTCGCTGTCCGCGCGGCCCGAGGCCGTCGTCGACGCCATTCTCGCGGCGCTCAAGGAGAAGGCGTTCTTGGACCGCGCGACTCTGGTCAGTTTCGATTGGGGCGCATTGCGATACGCGCGCAAGCAGGAACCCCGCGTGCCGTGCTGGCATCTGACGCTCCCGCCCGGCCATGTCGGCTGGCAGCACGAGAAAGACTGGGCGGACGGATTCGAGCCCTCGAAATATCCCTCGCTGCCGGCGGCGATTGCCGCGGCGGGCGGGCAGGGCTGGCTGTCGTTCTATGCGAGCGCGACGGAAGAGGCCGTGATCGACGCGCACGCGTTCGGTCTCAAGGTCGGGGTGTGGAATCTGAACGACGAACGCGACATCCGCACCTTCGCCGCGCGCGGCGTGGACGCGATCTGTTCGGATTATCCGACGCGGCTGGTCAAAGCCCTTCGAACAGCGCCGTCGAAAGATAGCGCTCCGCGAACGACGGGATGATCGTCACGATCTGCTTGCCCGCCATCTCCGGCCGCGCGCCGACCTCGAACGCCGCCGCGATCGCCGCGCCCGACGAGATGCCGCCGGGGATTCCTTCCAATCGCGCCGCCGCGCGCGCGGTTTCGAACGCCGTTTCGTTCGAAATGGTGATGATCTCGTCGATGATCTTGCGGTCGAGGATGTCGGGAACAAAGCCCGCGCCGATGCCCTGGATCTTGTGCGAACCCGGTTGACCGCCCGATAGAACCGGGCTGTCCTCGGGCTCGACCGCGATCATCTTCACGCTCGCTTTGCGCGCCTTCAGCACCTGCCCGATGCCGGTGATCGAACCGCCGGTACCGACGCCGGAGACGACCGCGTCCACCTTGCCGCCCGTGTCGTTCCAGATTTCCTCGGCCGTGGTGCGGCGGTGGATGAGCGGGTTCGCCGGATTCTCGAATTGCTGCGGCATCACCGCGTGCGGCGTCGACTTCACGATCTCCATCGCGCGCGCCACCGCGCCCTTCATGCCCTTGGCGGAGTCGGTGAGTTCGATCTGCGCGCCGAGGAGCAGCAGCATCTTGCGCCGCTCCGCCGAAACCGAGTCCGGCATCACCAGGATCAGGTGATAGCCGCGCGCCGCGCCCACAAAGGCAAGCGCGATGCCGGTGTTGCCGCTGGTCGGTTCCACCAGCACGCTCTTGCCCGGCGCGATGCGGCCCTCTTTCTCCAGCGCGTCGATCATGGAGACGCCGATGCGGTCCTTCACGCTCGCCATTGGATTGAAGAACTCGAGCTTGAGAAGGATATCGGCTTTCACGCCGGCCGCCCCCGGCATACGCGCCATGCGCACCAGCGGCGTGTCGCCGATGGTCTCGGTGATGGAATTGAAAATGCGGCCGCGGCCAGGTTTGTGTTCAGCCATGGTGCTGCTCAAATAATGAAGTCGGCGGTGGCCGCCTTGTCGCCGCAGTCGAGTCCTGCGCCGCGCGCACGCTGGCAGATGTCCTCGATCGAGATCTGGTCGAGTTTCGCCATCACATCGTCCTGCAGCGTCGCGATCAGCGGCATCAGCACCTGCCGTCCGAGGTCCGAGCTGCCGTCGTAATCTTCCTCCGGCGTATCGAGGGCCATCGCGACGCGCACCACATCGCCGAACGTGATCTTGCGGCGCTCGCGCGCGAGGCGATAACCACCGCGCGGGCCGCGCACACCCTTGAGGATGCCCGCACGCACGAGCTGCTGCATCACCTGTTCCAGATAGCGCTGAGGCACGCCCTGCCGCGAGGTGATCTCCTTGGCCTGCACCGGCTCGGGGCGCGCGTTGTAGGCGATGTCGATCACCGCCTCGAGCGCGAGATAGGTCTTACGCGACAAACGCAGCATGGTCGTTCCTTCGACTCCCTAATTTCCGATGCGGGCGCCGGTCGAGCCGAACCCGCCCGCGCCCCGTTCCGTTTCATCCAGCGATGTTTCGTTCCATTCCACGCGTTCGGCGCGCGCGACGACGAGCTGCGCGATCTTCATTCCGCGGCTCACCGTGAAGGGCTCGCGCCCATGGTTGATCAGGATCGCGGCAACCTCGCCGCGGTAATCGGAATCGATGGTGCCTGGGGCGTTCAACACTGTGACGCCGTGCTTGACGGCGAGGCCGGAGCGCGGCCGCACCTGCGCCTCATATCCGGCGGGCAAAGCAATAGCGATGCCTGTCGGAATGGCGGCACGGTCGCCCGGCGCGAGCACCATGTCGGGCGCAACTGCTGCAACGAGATCGAGCCCCGCCGAATCCGCGGTCGCGTGCGCGGGGAGCGGAAGATCGTGCGCGTGCGGCAACCGCGTGATGGCGACCTTCATGCCGCGCTCTTTCCGTACGCGGCCGCGATGCGCGCGACCAGGCGCTTCGCCATGTCCGCCTTGGTCATCTCGGGCCAGTCTTCGGTGGCTGTCGCGGTGATCACGTGCACGCGCGTGTTGTCGCCGCCCATGATGCCGGAAGCGGGCGTGACGTCGTTGGCCACGATCCAGTCGGCGCCCTTGCGCGCGCGCTTGGCCTGCGCGTTGGCGAGAAGGTCGTCGGTCTCGGCGGCGAAGCCGATCACCAGCGACGGCCGCTTCGCATGATGCGCGAGCGAATGAAGGATGTCGGGGTTCTCGGTAAGTCCGATGGCGGGCGGCGTGCCGTCGTCGCGCTTCTTGATCTTGGAGTTGGCGGCGAGATTGGGACGCCAGTCGGCGACGGCGGCGGTGCACACCGCGACATCGGCGGGAAGCTCGGCCTCGCAGGCGGCCATCATCTCGCGCGCGGTTTCCACGCGCACGAGTTTCGCGCGCGAGGGCGCGGCGATGTCGACGGGGCCAGAGACGAGGACGGTGTTCGCGCCCGCATCCGCAAAAGCGCCGGCAATCGCGTAACCCTGCTTCCCCGACGAGCGGTTGGCGATGTAGCGCACCGGATCGATCGGTTCGCGCGTGGGGCCCGCCGTGACCAGCGCCTTGAAACCGGCGAGCGCGTCCGGCGCGGCGAAGAACGCCTCGATGGCGGCGAGAATTTCCGGCGGCTCGGCCATGCGGCCCGGTCCGTATTCGCCGCACGCCATGTCGCCATCGTTCGGCCCGACGACGCGCACGCCGTCGGCCACGAGCTGCGCGAGGTTTCGCTGCGTCGATGCGGCGGTCCACATGCGCACGTTCATCGCGGGCGCGATGAGCACCGGTTTGTCGGTGGCGAGAAGCGCGGTGGAGGCGAGATCGTCGGCATGCCCGTTTGCCATCTTGGCCATCAGGTCGGCGGTAGCCGGCGCGACCACCACGAGATCGGCCGCGCGCGAGAGTTCGATATGCCCCATCTCGGATTCATCGGTGAGGCTGAACAGGTCCTGGTACACGCGCTCGCCGGCGAGGCCGGCGACTGAGAGCGGCGTAACGAATTGGGCGCCGGCGCGGGTGAGAATCGCGCGCACGGCCGCGCCGCGCTCGCGCAAACGCCGGATCAGCTCCAGGCTCTTGTACGCGGCGATGCCGCCGCCGATGATGAGAAGAATGCGCTTGCCCTGCACGGGCGACTCCAAAACCCACTGCTGCACGGGCATTTATAAAGAATTACGGTAGAAATGTGTAGATCATAAAAAATTGCAAATAAAATCAATAGGTAAGGTAGCTGGCCACGAGCTTGGGACGGCTTGTGCAATTTGCCCAGTTGCAGCCTGATTTCAGCAGGCACAGGTTCCAAAACACAATGAACGCCAACCCACGCCAGACGATGTCCGCACGTGTACTCGCCTTCGTCTTCCTTGTGCTCACGATTTCAGTTGCGCAAGCGCAAGGCTCGGATCCGCCGGACCGCGGTATCCGGTTTTCCTTTGCCGTGCCCAAAACGTGGACACAACGCATTGGCGATCAGGACGTGCTCTACATTGAATCGCCGTCAAACAAGGCCGTCATTACATTCGTAATCTTGCCTGAGAAATTACCTCCGGGGGCCCTTGAGAGCGCCCAGTTGCAGATGCACGAGAACGGAAGGCCCCGCACCGGGTATGAATACGACGATGGCGGGATTGCGAGCCTTCAAGTTCATAACGGCTCAAGAGTTCGCAGGCGAAACGCAATGGCTGACAACAATCGTGATCTTCATCGACTCCGGTCACATGGGGTACTGCCACGTGACGACCTACGATTCGACTCCGCCTGAAATCAAGGCGGAAGCTGATGCGATCGTCGCGAGTTTCAAGATCATCCCGCTATCGGCGCAGTGATACACAATGACGACTCCTCGCGACGTACTCGATTTCTGGTTCAAGGAGTGCGATCCCAAGCAGTGGTGGAAGAGGGACCCGGCGTTCGACGACGCGATCCGCTCGCGGTTCGATGCCGATGTCGTCGCCGCGCGCGAGGGCCGGCATGACGACTGGATGAACACGGGCGAGGGCACGCTCGCGCTCCTCCTCCTCACCGATCAGTTCCCCCGGAACATCTACCGCGGCCGGCCCGAGGCCTTCGCCTCAGATGCCAAGGCGCGCGACGTGGCGCGTCACGCAATTGCGAAGGGATACGATCTCGAAGTGCCGGTCGGCGCGCGCTGTTTTTTCTACCTGCCTTTCGAGCATTCGGAAGACATGGCCGACCAGGACCTTTCGGTGAAACTGATGGGCGAGCGTATCGGCGAGGATCCGGCGCCGGAGTCCAACTACACCTACGCGCTCGAGCACCGCGACGTTATCCGCCGCTTCGGCCGGTTCCCCGGCCGTAATGGAGCGTTAAGCCGCGAGTCCACGCCGGAAGAACACGAATTTCTCGCCGGCCCGCAGCGGTTTTAATAAAGGCGTTACCATAAGCTGCTTTCATCCGCGCTATTCGAGGGGATTCGAATGGGTGCGGAAGAAACCTGCCGGCTGGCCGCCGAACTCGCCGAGGAATACGGCGACGTCGCCTTTACCGTCGCCGGCCGCGCCATCGTCACCTACGAGGCCGAGGGCCGCCGCGACCGCGCGGCGATGTGGCGCGTGCTGCACGCCATTCTCGGCGACATCGCCGCGAACCGTTTTGACCCGACAGCGCCGATCGCGATTCACTAGGCTTACGTTGACGGGCTCTACTCAACCCGGATCGCCATTGCACGTGCGCGTTTGCGCACTACATAGTCGCACCATGGCGACGCTCGATCCGACCATTGCCGGCGTGCTGCACGACATGCCGCCGCTTGAATTGACCAAAATGTCGCCTGAGAAGGCGCGCGCGGTGACGCACGACCTGTTCCTCGCGGCGGCGGCAAAGGACCTGCCCATTGGAAAGGTCGAAGACCTCACGATGCCTGGCCCCGGCGGTCCGCTCGTCGTGCGCGCGTACACGCCGGCCGGCGCAGGCGCCCGCCCGTTCACAGCGGTCATGTTCTTTCACGGCGGCGGATGGGTGATCGGCGATCTCGAGGTGTACGATTCCAACTGCCGCATCCTCGCCAACGAGAGCGGCGCACGTGTGTTCGCTGTCGATTACCGGCTCGCGCCCGAGCATCCGTTTCCCGCCGCGGTAGACGATTGCTTGGCGGCGACAAAATGGGTGGCGGCGAATGCCGTATCTCTCGGCGTCGACGCGAACCGCATCGCGGTCGCGGGCGATTCCGCGGGCGGCAATCTCGCGGCGGCAGTGGCGCAACTCGCGAAAACCGACGGCCCGAAGATCGGCTACCAGATTCTTCTCTATCCCGCGCTGCATCCCGGCAAGGAAACGCAATCGATGCGCGAATTCGGCGAGGGCTATTTCCTCGACCGCGCGGCGATGGGTTGGTTCTACGGCCATTACGTGCCCAAAGACGCGGATCAGAACGATCCGCGCCTCTCGCCGCTGGCCGCGGCCGATTTTCACGGCCTGCCGCCGGCCTATGTCGTCACCGCGGGCTTCGATCCGTTGCGCGACGAAGGCGTGATGTATGCCGACCGGCTCAAGGCGGCGGGCGTGCCCACGACCTATGTGAACTACCCGTCGATGATCCACGGCTTCTGCGGCATGACGGGCGTGCTCGCGGCGGCGACGCAGGCGCTCACCGATGCCGCCCGCGCGATGCGGGCTGCACTCGCCTAGATCAAGTCCCGCAACGTCACCGCGACGTCCTTCGTCGCCCCTCTGCTCGCCACGCCGAAGCGCACCACTGTTCCCGGTGCCGCCGTGCGCAACCGCGTGCGCAGCTCGGGCAGCGAAACGTCCTTCGCCGGCTTGCCGTCCACGCTGACGATGGTGTCGCCCCCCTTGATGCCGGCTTCGGTCACGGGCGATCCCGCGGTCACGTCCATCACCTTGAATCCGTCGGCAGAACGGTTGATCCACATGCCGGCACGGTCATAGCCGTCGCGCGCGGCGATGCCGCCCGGGCCGAAATACATCGTCTGCTTTCCGTAATCGAAGGTGACAGTGTACTGCTTCAGGAGTCCGCCGCCGACATTGCCGGCGTACGAGGCATCGCCGAACGATCCCTTTTTCTCGCTCGCCAGCACCGTCACCGGCGCCGCAAACCGCACCGGCCCAAGCGTGAGTTCGCGCAGGGTCGTGACGTAACCGCGGCTCGCGCCGCCCACGCCCCAACCGGCCACCGCATCTACGCCCTTCGGGTGCGAGGCGCGCAGATTGTGCGCCACCGCGAACGGCTCGGTCAGCGTGAGCTCGCCGCGCGCACCGGTGTCGATGTGGAAATCGCCGGCGATGCCGTCGATCGTGCCCTTCACCACCGGAATGTGGTTGTCGAACACGAACGGGACGGCGGTGCCCGCCTTCAACGGATCGAACGCCTTCGGGTCGATGAGCGTCAGCTCGCTGCGGCCGTAATCGACGCGCGCGATAAAGCGGCGGAACACCTCGTAGCCGATCAGGCCGTATTCCGGCACGCCCTCGACCTCGCCGAACGCTTCGAACGGAAACACCGCGAAGACCTGGTCCTTGATGATGGCGTCGCCGACGCGCACCTCGGCGACCTTGGTCAGGCCCACGTCCATGCGCCCTTCGCCGGTGCCGCGTCCCTCCATCTGTCCCTGCACGGTGAGGCCGAGTTCGCGCGCGACCGCAGGCGTAACGATGTTGATGCCGCCCGTGTCGACCATCAGGCGATACGGGCCTTTCCCGTTCAGCATCACGTCCGCGTAGATGTGATTGTTGATCAGCCGGAACTTCACCGTCGTCTGCGTCCTGCCGCCGGCGATGGAGAAATCCATCTTGGTCACGGCGGGGATTGCGAATGTTGACGCGGGCAGCGCGCCTCCGAACGCAACCTTCGTGATGGTCAGGTTGGTGTCGTATTTCGCCACGCCATTCGTGACGTGAATCTTGTGCGCCACCTGAACGCCATCGACCGCGCGGTAATCGCTCATCGTCGTGACGTAGGTGTCGGTGCCCTGCTTCTCGACATAGCGAGCCGCCAGATGCGTCTGCGAGTCGATCCAGATTTCGAAGGATTTGCCGTCCTTCGGCGTGACGGTCAGCACGTCGTAGGTGCGGCCGCCGTCGGATTTCGTGGCTACTGTCACTTGCGCGCCATCATGGCCGGCGCGCCACAGGGCGTTGGTGCGGCGATAGGCTTCGTTGATCGCGATCTGCCGCTGTTCGGCGCTCTCCTGATAAGTCACCTGGCCGGAAGAGTCCTGATCCCAGGCGCGGCTGCCGTCATATCCGTTCGCGCCGGTCGCCGGGCCGATGGAATAGGTATCGGCGTAGCGCATCGCGGTCAGGTCGGTGACCGAATGCACCGCGCCGGTCATCGCCTGGCCGGAATACGCGAAGTCCACAACCACGCTCTGCTTGCCGTCCCACGCGGCGCCGCCCGTGGCCGCCCTGTTGGCGGCGACGACGGAATCGACAGACGCGGCGAGGGCAGGCGAGGCGAACGCGACCAGCGCCGCGGCGAACATCAATTTGCGCATCGGATTTCCTTGTGCAGGACGTGAAGCAGCCGTAACCGTAGCGCGGAGGCCGCATGTGGGCGAAGCGTCCTCACGCGCAAGTGCGCGGACGCAACGAACGGACACGAGATGAAGCAGTTTCCGACATCGGCTTGCGCGTTCGTGGCTGCGCTCGGATCGTTCCTTGTCAGCGCGCAGGCGCAGCCGGCGCCTCAGCGCGTCGTCTCCATCTCGGTGTGCACCGACGAATACGTGTTTCGCCTGATTCCGCGTGCACGCATCGCGGCGCTCTCGTATCTCGCCGGCGACCGGCATCCGGTCGTGTCCACCATCGTTGATCAGGTCACGAGCATTCCGCTCATCCGCCAGACCGCGGAGGAAATTCTGGCGGCGCATCCCGATGTCGTCGTGATGGATCAGGGCGCACAGGCCCGCGTGCGCGCGATCCTGAATGAGGCGCGCATCCCCATCGTCGATGTGCCTTGGGCCAACGATGTCGGCGAGGTGCGCAAGGTCACACGCGATCTCGCCGCCGCGCTCGGGGCGCGCGAGGCGGGCGAGCGGATGCTTGCCGAAATGGATGCGCGCCTTGCCGCCGCGCGGGCCGCCGCGCCGAGGCCTGCGGTCACAGCGCTCATCTACGAGCCCAACGGCTACACGGTGTCGGGGGGTATTGCGGACGCGATGATGCGCGAGGCCGGCCTCATCAACGCCGCGCCGCGCATGGCCATGACGCGACAGGGCACGATTCCCGTCGAAACGGTGATCGCCGCCGCGCCGGAACTCCTCATCCTCGGCACCGAGGCGGGCGCATCGCAGTCGCGCGCGCGTCAGGTGCAGCTTCACCCTGCTTTCGCGGCGCTCAACGGCCGCACGCGGCAGGTCTGGCTTTCGACCACGCCGCTCCTCTGCCCCGGCCCGTGGTCAGCGCTCGCGGCAACCGATTTCGCGAACGCCGCTCGAACTGTGCGCCGCTAACTACTTCGCGCTGTGGTCGCCCTGGAACAGCCCGACCACGTTGTTGTCCGGATCGAGGATGTACGCAGCGAAGCCGATGCCGGGGATCGCCATCTTGGGCAGGGCTTCCTTCGCGCCCGCGCCGATGGCCCTTTTCAGATAGGCATCGATGTCGGGCACGTCGATGACGGTGCAATGCGTCGAGACCGGCGTGCCGGGCTCTGGCTTCGGCCCGTGACGCTGCAGCAATCCGCCGTTGATGCCGGGGCCTTCGCCGCTGTCGATCATCCAGTACTGCATGTCGGCGCGGTGCGTGAATTTCCAGCCGAACACTTCGGTATAGAAATCGACGAGCTGTTGCGGCTTCGATGCGTGGATTTCGAAATGCACGACGCGGGGCATGGCCATCTCCTTCTTCTCGACCCCATGACGATAGGCGGAGAGCCATCGTCCTGAAAGTGCACGCGATTTGAATTTGTCGTGACGGCGGGTTGCGCGGGCGTGCGCGCGGGCCTAAGACTCGCGCCACGCGAAGGTGAAGGGAACGCGGTACGGCCGTCTGAGCGACGGTCAAACCCGCGGCTGCCCCCGCAACTGTAGGCGGATGTGAAGCGCCACGTGCCACTGGCCTAGCGGCTGGGAAGGCGGCGCCGAGCGAAATCCGCGAGCCAGGAAACCTGCTTTCGCGCGTCGTCCATCCGGCGCCCGGGGTGCGTCGCCGGTGCGGTAGTTCCGCTGCGGCGACGGCTCGTTGGGGCTTGGCGCGGGGCGGACGTGGTGAATTTCCGGCTTCTGATTTTCGCAGGCGGCGCTCTTTGCGTCCGAGCCTCTTTGTCTCAACCGCAAAGGGGTTAGTCATGAAACGCATATTGATTTTCGCCTGTCTCACATTCGCAGTGTCGCAATCGAGCGCAGCCGAAACATCGCCGTACGACCAGGCTGTTATCGCGGACGCACGCATCGAAACGGTCGTCGTCAGCGCGAGCCAGGCGCCCGTACCCATCGAACAGACGGGCAGCGCAATCACGGTGATCGACACGGAGACGCTGCAATCGCGCCAGACGCAGAGCGTGTTCGACGTGCTGCGCGAAGTGCCCGGCGCCGAGGTGAGCCGCACCGGCACCGTGGGTTCACTGTCGCAGATCCGCATTCGCGGCGCCGAAGCGGGGCATACGCTCGTCCTCATCGACGGCGTGCGCGCCAACGACCCGGCGCAGTCGAGCGAGGAATTCAATTTCGCGCATCTTCTCGCCGCCGGCATCGAGCGCATCGAGGTGCTGCGCGGGCCGCAATCGGCGCTGTGGGGAGCGGACGCGCTCGCGGGCGTCGTCAACGTCATCACCGCCGAGCCTCGGCCGGGGTTCAGCGCGCGCGCGAGCGCCGAATATGGCTCGTTCGATTCCAAACAGCTCTCGGGGCTGTTGAACGTTGGCAACGACCGCGTGGCGGTCGTGTTCGACGCCACCTGGTTGGACACCGCCGGCATCAACATCGCGCACAACGGGCACGAGGACGACGGCTACCGCAATGTCAGCGCCGGCGTGCGCGCGGTTGCGCATCTCGCGCCGACGCTGTCGCTCTCGCTCGCGCTGCATCACACCGACGCGGAGAGCGACTTTCCAGCACAGTGGGATCCGAAGCTTGGAATTCACGTGACTTGAAGTCGCGGC